>Ga0082212_10000005_pt1 | contig 321610 bp, 288 predicted proteins | sample TergutNt197P3_FD_71548 | JGI IMG/M metagenome (GOLD analysis project Ga0082212, IMG submission 71548) | Neocapritermes taracua P3 segment gut microbial communities from Petit-Saut dam, French Guiana - Nt197 P3 | ecosystem: Host-associated > Arthropoda: Insects > Digestive system > Gut ... | reverse complement strand
AAATCATGGGTTTCGCTTGCGCTCTACCCATCCTACGATTTGTAAGGCACTGTCGGGTCGGTGCGCCTTCGGCGCGGGATACATATTATGATCTGTCGCAGTAGCGATCGCTTTTCTTCCGCTGATAAAAAAGCTGCTAAAATTGGAGGAGCCGGAAACACTGAATATCACGGTTATCTCGGCACTCCGAGTACAGTTTTTTACGGTTACGATGCTAAAACAGGTATAACATATGTGTTACCATAGCATATCCTACACGACGAAGATAATCACGGCATTTATAATGCCATTCTTCTGCTTTACCAGTTTTCCTGCTTTCGGAGGCGGCATGGACAAGATCCCCCAATGTGTAGATGTTGAAATTATTAACATGCTTCATTTAGAAGGAAAACATGCGAATCCATTGGCTGTCGCAATAAATTCATTTAATAAAACTAATCAAAATGTTAAAGATTTTTACATTTTATTAAGAGAAAATGAAGGCGGTATCTTGGATATATCTTTTTCGCCCAAACCGGTTCCTATAGAAAATATTTTAAAAACTGATGATATGTATGTAATTAAGAAATATAGCGATGCTGGGGTTGCTATCAGATTTTTCATAAAAGGAAAATATGCAGTCCCACTGGCCAATGCAATAGGCTTATTTAATGAAACAAACCAAAATATCGACAATTTTGAGATTACTCTGGATTATAATAATGAAAATAGAGATGATGTTATAGAGATAGCATTTTCGCCTAAACGGGCTCCTGGAGAACGTATTTTAGGAGGGCGTACTTCTTATGGCCAAGAGGTTCATTATTATATGGATATGCAGACAGGAGAAATGGTTAAGAAATTGTTCGGCAGATAACCCGTGTAACGTGGGTTATGCAAAAGTAGGGTGGGTAGAGCCGGAGGCGAAACCCACCGATTTTCTCATTGCGGCGGATGTTGTGTTTCACCCTGCCCATCGCAATCGTAATTTTGACCTGACAAATCATGGGTTTCGCTTGCGCTCTACCCATCCTACGATTTGTAAGGCACTGTCGGGTCGGTGCGCCTTCGGCGCGGGATACATATTATGATCTGTCGCAGTAAAGGCAAAGGGGGAATAAATCTGGATGGGTCTATTCATGATGGAGTCGACCCGTCGTTTTCTAAGGGGACATTAAACTGGCTGAAGGAAAATGGCTGGAATATAAAGGGTTAACTATGAAAAATAGTCTTGATAAAAGTTTTGAGCGATTGGTAAAAAAAGAAGATCTGGATAATTTTGAAGTTTACTTCAGAAAATATACAGATTTTGAAGAAATCCCTCTCTTTTCCAGATACGCACATATATCGTTTTTACGCTCATTGTCCTTTAATGAAAAAAATAAATTTTTGATAAAAAAAGGGCTTGAACTCATTGACAAGATCATTCAAAAGTCAAGTGATTATTTGAAGCCAGATGACATCGAAGACTATTTTATATGTTTATCCGTATCAGACTGGGATGATTATGAAGAAATAAACTGTTTGACGCCAAGTATATTTATAACCAGAAGAAAAAAATGGATTTTATCGCATTTAAGTTTTAGGAAAAAATACTCAATTGAAGAATATTTAATTGAAGAATATTTAAATTCATTGTCTCTTCAAAACCATACCGTTTTTGTATCAAAAGAATATGGCGGTGAATATAAATATGTATATATAGTCAGGAATGGAATAATAAAACAAAGACCCAAAAGATAAGCAAGCGTAACCCGTGTAACGTGGGTTATGCGAAACTTGCTGAATAAAAGGGGTCTGCCTCAATGCTGCTGTCCCCTATTTCTGTCCTTCATCTCATGACAAGAAAGACGGTATCTACGAAAACATCGGACGGTGTCGGTTGGTTGTAGGGGGTGATGGCAATCGCCCTGCTGTATCCCCATCTAGGAATTTTCCTACCCCCTCTCCGGCAATTCCTGTGCATTTATCAGGCTTTGTCACCTGTTTTCGGTTGATTCCCACGTTCAGAATAGGGTGAAGGGTTACCTTGCCGCGTTCTGTATTTCGGTAATTTTTCACAGGCGTGGCGTGACGCGTGACACACAATGGCGTGTGGATGCCGGATGATTGGCAGATCACGCTGCCACAGTGACGGTAATCCTCTTAAAGCGGATTTTTCCGAGGAGAACGAAGATGAAGAGTCTGGCAGTCAAGGCAACAGCAGTGTTGCTGGCGGCGGCATTCGGGGTGGGAACGGCATATGCTGCGGAATCCCTGCAAGATGTGATGAAGCGGCGTGGTCTCAATCAGCAGGACGTATTATCTGCGGCCAAAACGTATACACCGTCCGGCAAGCGCGATGAGTTCATGGCCTTCAGTTCCGGCGGGCAGTCGGGGCAGGTCATCGTCTATGGCATCCCTTCGATGCGAATCATCAAATACATCGGGGTGTTTACGCCTGAGCCCTGGCAGGGCTACGGGTATGACGAGGAATCGAAAGCGGTGCTCAAAGGGGGATGGATCGACGGAAAGGAAATCACCTGGGGCGACTCGCACCATCCGGCCATTTCCGAAACAAACGGGCAGTACGACGGGCAGTTCCTTTTCATCAACGACAAGGCTAACCCACGTATCGCCGTGCTCGACCTGCGGGACTTCGAGACCAAGCAGATCGTGGCGAACCCGATCTTCAAGTCGGATCACGGCGGCGCATTCGTGACGCCCAATACCGAGTATGTGATCGAGACGGCGCAGTACGCCGCGCCGCTGGAGGCCAAGAAGTTCTATCCGTTGGAAGAGTTCAACGAGAAGTATCGCGGCGGGATCACGTTCTGGAAGTTCGACCGCACCGCAGGCCGCATCGACGTGCCGAAGTCCTTCTCGCTTGAATTGCCGCCGTATTCGCAGGACTTGTCGGATGCGGGCAAAGGGCCGTCGGATGGATGGTCTTTCACGAATTCCTTCTGCTCCGAGCGCTACGTTGGCGGTATCGAACGTGGCCGTCCGCCATTCGAGGCGGGCTGTTCGGCTAAGGATACGGACTATCTGCATGTTATCAACTGGAAGAAGGCCGTCGAACTGGTCGCACAAGGCAAGGCAAAGAAGATCAACGGCCATGACGTGCTGATGATGGATACGGCGGTGAAGGAAGGCATCCTTTTCCTGATCCCCGAGCCGAAGTCGCCGCACGGCGTGGACGTGACGCCCGATGGTAAGTTCATCATCGTTGCCGGGAAGCTGGATACGCATGTGTCCGTCTATTCCTTCGATAAAATTATGGCGGCGATCAAGGCGGGCAAGTTCGAGTCGAAAGACCCCTACGGCATTCCGGTGATCGGTATGCGGGATACGCTGCATACACAGGTGGAACTTGGCTTGGGGCCGCTGCATACGCAGTTCGACTCGAAGAAGTGCGTCGCCTACACCTCGCTTTATGTCGACTCCCAGGTGGCTAAGTGGAATTTCTGCGACGGCAAGGTGCTCGACAAGATTTCGGTGCATTACAACATCGGTCACCTGATGACGATGGAAGGCGATGCCGCCGATCCGAAAGGGCGCTATCTCGTGGCGTTGAACAAGCTGTCCATCGACCGTTTCAACCCGGTCGGGCCGCTGCATCCGCAGAACCATCAGCTCATCGACATCAGCAATGACAAGATGCAGTTGCTCTACGACATGCCCTTGCCCTTGGGCGAGCCGCACTACGCCGTGGCGATTGAGGCTTCCAAGCTCAAGCCGGGCGTGCGCTACAAGGTGGGAACCAACAGCCGTACAGACAAACCGCACCCAGGCGCTGTCCGCGCGGGCGAGGAGAAAATCGAAAGCAAGAACGGCAAAGTGACGGTGTATGGCACCTTAATCCGTTCGCACATCACGCCTGAAATCATCGAGGTCGAAGTGGGCGATGAGGTGACGATCAACCTCACCAACCTTGAACGCGCTCAGGATGAAACTCACGGCTTTACCGTTTCCACCTACAACGTGCATGCCTCGATCGAGCCGGGCAAGACGTCGTCGGTGAAATTCAAGGCGGACAAGGAAGGCGTATATCCGTATTACTGCACGGAGTTCTGTTCCGCGTTGCACCTTGAAATGCAGGGCTACCTGCTGGTGAAGCCGAAGGGCTGGAAGGCGACGACGAAGGAAATGGCCAAGGCGGCTTATACCGAGAAGGATTACCAGGCGACTCTGAAGAAGATCGCCGATACGCAGGCGGTGATCGACTCGGTGGTGGGCTTCATCACCAGCACCAACTACAAGGACTTCCCGGATGTGGTGAACATGGTCGAGGACGCAACCGATCAGCTGAACAAGACGGCTGATGCCAAGGCCAAGCATGAAGCCGCTGCCGCGAAGAAGGATTGGGAGCAGGCCAACTTGTGGGCCGAGCAGGTCTTCCAGTACCAAGTCAAAGCCGCCGATATTGGTTTGCGCGCCAAGACTTACCTTGAGCAAAACGGTGCCAAGAAGCTCAAGTGATTTGTTAGGAACGCATCCCCTCCCCTGGTGCGGATTGCCGCGCCGGGGGAAAAAAGGGGCAGGCTATGTAAGCTGACTGCCGTCATTGCGAGCGAAGCGAAGCTCCTCGCAATGACGACGGCACCCGGGTTGCGTTTGGTAAAAATATCCGCAGGACAGAAAAGTCATGAAACGATTGTTGGCCTTATCCGCCATGGGAGTGTTCGCGCTTCCGATAGCCGTTGCCGCGCCCGATGGCGCAGCGCTGTACACTGAGAAAACTTGCGTTGCCTGCCACGGCCCGAATGGGGGCAAGCCTCTATTGCCCATTTATCCAAAGGTCGGTGGGCAGAACGCGGCCTATGCAGAACAGCAAATGAAGGACATCAAGAGCGGAGTACGCGCCAACGGGCAAGCTGCGGCGATGGCAGGCATCATGCACTTGGTGAACGACGAGGAAATCAAAATACTGGCCACTTGGCTGGAAACACTGAAGTAAGGGCAGCGTTTCAAATCGGAGGTTGTAATGAAAGCATCTTTATTATCCATTGCCTTGCTGGGAACGCTGAGTGTCGCGGCAGTAGGCGTTTCTTTCGCCGGCCCCCCGGCTCCCAAGGCAGCGGGGATCGAGGCCAAGGGCTATACCTGGAATGCTCAGGACGGCGAAAAGGTCGAGGCTCTCAAGCTCAAGGGCGACAAGAAAAACGGCGAGGAAGCCTACGAAGTGTGCGGTGCCTGTCACCTGCCTTCCGGGGCAGGGCGGCCGGATGGCACGTTCCCGCAACTCGCGGGCCAGCACACGACAGTGCTCATCAAGCAGATGGCCGACATTCGCGCAGGCCTGCGCGATAACCCGACGATGTACCCCTTCGCGGTGGTTTTGACCGATCCGCAGGAACTCGCCGACGTGTCCGCGTACATTGAAAGCCTGTGCATCCCCACCGACCACGGCAAGTACGAAGGGGCGGACGCGGCGCTGCAAGTCTCGAAAGGCAAGGAACTCTACGAGAAACAATGCCTGGAGTGCCACGGCAAGAACGGCGAGGGCGACAAGGCGAAGTTCTATCCGGTGATTGCCGGGCAGCACTACAAATACCTGTTGCGCCAGATGACGGAAATCCGCGATGGGCATCGCCGCAACGCCAATCCGGACATGGTGAAGATCATCAAGCCATACACGGATGATATGCTGGTGGCGATTTCTGCGTACCAGTCGAGCCTGAAGATGCCTGGTGCGATGTGCACAGCGAAGAGCACCAAGAAATAACGATGAAAAAACAGGACGGACTCGTTGGAATGCTGGCGCTGGTGGCGCTGGTGGCGCTGGTGATCGCGTACTTTTCACCGATCTGGTGGGTATCGCTCACCGCGCCCAATTACCCGAAGGATGCTTTCCCGGACGGTATCCGCATCCATTTTCACTTTGACAGCGTCACCAACGGCTGCAAGGCAGCGGGCGAGGGGACGCGCATGGCCGATGAAATCATCCAGGGCGATCTGTCGCATGAAACTGAGCGATGGAATCCCGTGCTCAACGCGCAGAAAAACGTCGACAAGGACGCGAAGGGTTTGGATTGCGTGCATGAGATGAACACCATCAACCACTACGTCGGCATGTTCCCGATCGAAACGGGCGCGCCCGTGGAACGGCCTCTGGCGAAGTTCTTCTTCGCCTTTTTTGCGGTGATGATCGTGGCGTTCGTCCTGCCCCGGCGCCGGGCGCGGGTCGTCTGGCTCGCTGTGGGCTTTCTCGCGGTGGCGGTGTGGATGATTGTCGATCAGTTCGCGCTTGGGAAGCTGGATGTTCAAGTGCAGGGATATGTCCGTGAAGCCGGGGCGTTTTTCAAGGAGCCTGACCGCATTGCGGCCTGGGGCGAGAATGTGCGGCTCATTTCCCAGATCGTGATGCTCGGTTTGATTGCAAGCATGGTGATCGTAGCGGCGGGGGTGGCGAAGTTGCGCCATTTCCAGTTGTTGCTGGTCTTCGTTCCCGCATTGATACCGCTGTTTTTCCTCATAACGTATGCGGGCTGGTTGTGGTTCTTCGGCCATAACCTGCACCCCTGGGGAGCGTTTACGGTGAAACCTTTCATGCCCACGGTGTTCGGTGAGGGCAAGGTGGCGCAGTTTTCGACGTATTCCTATCCAACCTGGGGGTTCGGGTTATTGATGCTGGTCTTCGTTTGCCTGGGGCTGGCGCTGCTGATTCGCCGCAAGCAGTTGCGCGAGCACCCGGACAAGGAATGAAGAACCGAACCGACGCGTCGCGCTTTCGCGCCAGAACCGTTATCGCGTTTGTGTGCCTGATATTCCTGTCCCCGCAGGGGGGCGGGCAGGTGACATCATTCGGTGACAATGCCGATTCGGAAGGCCCGCGCGTGACCATCGACCGCCCGAAGCCGGTCTGGACGCTTCTTGAGCGCGATTCGCGCATTCACGGCCTGAAGCCGTTCCAGGCGCTCGTGGATGCCGCTGCAGCAGGCTCCACGTTGCATCCACCGCCGGGCGTCTACTCCGGGCCGGTGGATGTCAATAAGCCGCTCATCATCGATGGGAATGGAGCCGTCACCATTGACGCGGGCGACAAGGGCACAGTGATGACCTTGAACGCGAACGATTCCGTCGTGCGCGGGTTGCGGCTAACCGGCTCCGGGTCATCGCACGATACGGACGACTCCTGTCTCGATGTGCGCGGGAACCGCAATGTGATCGAGGATTTGACTGTTGATAATTGCTTGTTCGGCATCGACCTGAAGCAGTCTTCCCATAGCGTAGTGCGCCGTAACCGCATCCGTTCCAAGCCGGTCGACCTCGGTGTGCGGGGCGACGGCCTGCGGCTGTGGTACAGCAACGATAACGTGATCGAGGCTAACGTTGTTGTCGATTCGCGCGATATGGTGGCCTGGTATTCGCACCGCAATGTGTTTCGCGGCAACATTGGCCAGCGCAGCCGCTATTCCATCCATTTCATGTTTGCGGACGACAACATCGTCGAAAATAATCAATTCAGGGACAATTCAGTGGGCGTGTACTTCATGTACACACACGGCGGCGCGGCGCGCGGCAACCTCATTTCTCATGCGACCGGAGCTACGGGCATGGGCATCGGTTTCAAGGAAGCCTCCGGCACGGTGATCGAAGGCAACGAGGTCATCTATTGCGGGATCGGCATAGCTTCCGACCTCTCGCCCTTCGAGCCGGATTCGAGCATCGAGTTGCGCGGCAACCGCTTTGCCTACAATGGCATCGCCATCCTGTTCAATTCGGAGACGGGCGGCAACAATCTGAGGGATAACGTTTTCGAGGGCAACCTGGCGGATGTGAGTTACGGCGGGCGTTCCGAGAATCCGGACAAGAACTTCTGGGAAGGCAACTATTGGGACACTTACCAGGGGTTCGATGCCAACGGCGATGGGTTTGGCGATACGCCGCACGAGGCTTACGCCTGGGCCGATCAAATCTGGATGGAAATTCCGATGGCGAGTTTCTTCCGCGCCTCGCCAGTGCTGGAACTGCTCAATTTTCTGGAACGGCTCGCGCCGTTTTCCAGGCCCGACCTTATCTTGCGTGATAGCAAACCGCGTTTCGACAAGCCCCGGCGGGAGAGGGGGAGCGCATCATGAGCGGGGCAGGATCGGGTCAGGCTCCTCGTCAGAAGCCTGTCGTGTCGATGGAAAAGGCGCAACGCGCGCGGCGCAGGTTTATCCGCTCGGTCATGTTGCTGGCCGGGGTGGTCGGTGCTTCGCTTCTTGGCGTTGTGCCGGTTTTTCGCGCGCATGCGCGGCGATTGCGCCCGCCGGGCGCGCTCGACGAAAAGGATTTTCTCGCCTCCTGCATCAAGTGCGGCCAGTGCTTGCAGGTTTGCCCGGTCAGCGCAATCCAGTTGGGCGATCTTGACGAAGGGGTTGGGGTCGGCGCGCCCTTCATTGCGGCGCGCGAACAGGGATGCGATTTTTCCTGCGACGCGGCGCAATGTATTCTCGCGTGCCCGACCGGCGCGCTTACGTACACGAAACCCGATTTTTTCCCGACGCGCGAAGGGGCAGGGTTGTCCAGGCTGCCGGTGCTCAAGGCCAGGGCAGATGAACCGGAGCCGACCCTCAATCTCAGGGAGCGCATGGGGTTGGCGCGGTTGACGCGCCCGGAAGCGTGCCTGGCCATGCAGGGGAAGGGATTCTCCGGGCCTGTCCGCGATGCGGCGTTCAAGGGGCGGATGCGCTACATGGACGTCGACCGCTGGAAGCCCATCCCGGTCCGCGACCATCCTTATGAACGCGAGCTTTGCGACCTGTGCGTCACAGAATGCCCAATCGATGACGCTATCGCGCTGGAAGCCTTCACCGACACCGACGGCAGCCGCCGCTTCCGGCCTGTGGTGCGTGAGCAGTGCGTGGGCTGCGGTGTGTGCGAGATGATCTGCCCGGCGGAACCGGCAGCCATCGAGATCGAAGCACGCGCAACCTGGGCGGCGAACGGGGAGGGCGCCTGAAATGCGCCGCCTCATCGAAGGTTTCCTGTGCATGCTGGGCGCGGAGCCGAAAAAGCCGGGGCGTCCGGGTGACGTTTCCGAAGAAGTGCGCCGAATCATGGAGATCAAGCGGGAAGACAAATCCCGCATCAAGGAGCACTTGCACGAACAGGCGCGTCAGTCGCCACGCCACACATGGCGCAACCGGCGCTGGGTCGTGCTCGCGGCGGTCAACCTGCTATTCGTACTCTCTTTCTGGCTGGACATCCAGATACTCGAAGGCGCGCTGACGGCCTCGCGCTTCGTGGGTTTCCATCTCATCGACCTCAATTCCGCGCTACAGGTGATGCTGGCGCACAAGCACATCATCGTGAACCTCGTGATCGGCACGTTAACGGTCTTCCTGCTCTGGGTAATGCTGGGCGGGCGCAGTTTCTGTTCCTGGGTGTGCCCGTATCACCTGGTTTCGGAACTCACGGAAAAAATCCATCTTGCGCTCGCGCGGCGCAAGATCGTGACCGAGCACGCATTCCATCGCGGCACGCGCGCCGTATTCTGGGTTTTGTTTGCCGTGCTGGCGTTCGTGACCGGCTATACGGTTTTCGAGACGCTTTCGCCGGTCGGCATCCTGTCGCGCGCGCTGATCTACGGGCCGGGGCTTGCGTTGGCCTGGGTGTTTCTGCTGTTGCTCTTCGAGGTATTCTGGTCGCGCCGCGCGTGGTGCCGTTACGTTTGCCCGATCGGCCTGACTTACGGTGTGGTTGGAACGCTTTCCCCGTTGCGGGTCAACTACCGTGTCGAGCCCTGTTTTCATGAGGGCGATTGCCGCAAGGTGTGCCTGGTTCCCCATGTGCTCGATGTGACGATCAAGGGCCGCGCGACCGTGGCGGAAATGGGGCTTGGCCCCGACTGCACGCGCTGCGGCCTGTGCGTGGATGCCTGTCCGACCGGGGCGTTGCGTTTTGAAGTCAAGGGCTTGTCGAAACTTCTTTGAGCGCGTTATGCGTAGTTGAGGCGTATGATTTTTCTTGAAAACCTCGTCAAAACTTTCCGCCGGGTACGGGTGCTGGATGGCATCGGGCTTGCTGTCACGGCGGGCGAGCGGGTGGCTCTGATCGGTTCCAATGGCGCGGGCAAGACCACGCTCATCCGCTGTTTGCTCGGCGAATACACCTGTGGCGGCGTGGTGAAGGTGGACGGGCTGAACCCGCGCAAACACCGCTCCGAAGTGCTCAACAAGATTGGTTTCGTGCCGCAACTGCCGCCGCCGCTCAAGATGCCGGTGGGGCAACTCATCGAGTTTTCGGCCTCGCTGTGCAACGTTGCCCCGGCGCGCATGATCGGCATCGCCGGGGAACTCGGGCTGGACGTGTCTGCCGTCCGGTCGCGGCAGTTCCTGCGCCTGTCGGGCGGCATGAAACAGAAACTGCTCATTGCCATCGCGCTTGGCCGCGATACCCGTGTGCTGCTGATGGACGAACCGGCTGCCAACCTCGACCCGGAAGCGCGCAAGATTTTTTTCGACCTGCTCGCGCAACGCCAGGAAAACACCACCATGCTCATTTCCTGCCATCGCCTCTCCGAAATGTCCGCGATCATCACGCGCGTCGTCGAAATGGACATGGGGCGCGTCACGATCGACCGCCCCAATTCTGAGGGAGCCTGAACATGCGACGCTCCCGTTTTCTCGCTTTTACTGCTGCGATCCTGTTGCTGGCCGCTTGCGGAAAGCGCGGCAACTGGCCGGAGGGGATGGAGCCGATCCACTGGGATCGGGATACCTGCGCCCAATGCGGCATGGCAATTTCCGACCCCCGCTTTGCCGTTGAACTGCTGCGCGGCAAGCTAGGCAGCCGCGCGTACAAATTCGACGACATCGGTTGCCTCATTGCCTGGACGAACGTTTCAAGCAAAAAAACCGGGTCGCCTCCCTGGTGGGAAGAGCCGACATCGGAGTCCCACGTATGGGTGGCCGACTTCAGCAGCCCGGTCGATAACCGCGATGCAATGCGCTGGCTCGACGCGCGCGTGGCGCGTTATATCGAACGCACTTCCCCGATGGGGCACAACCTTGCCGCCGTGGAAAACGCCAGCGAGGAATCCGTTGGCTTTGATGATGTCCTGACGTACTTGCAGTCGCACCAGCATGGTGATGGGCATGGGGGTGGGCAATGAAACAGTTGCTCCTGACCGCCAAACTCGACATCGCGGAATCGTTACGCGCGCGCTGGTTCCTGATCTACACCCTGGTCTTCGGGGGAGTCGTCACGCTGCTGTTTGCGTTCGGCTTATCGGAGTCGCGTGTGCTCGGTTTCATCGGGCTGTCGCGCCTGCTGGTGACGTACATTCAACTGGCGATGGCGATTCTGCCGATCTTCGTGCTCATCACCACGGTGCGTTCCGTAGCGGGGGACCGTGAAGCGGGCGTATTTGAATATCTGCTGTCCCTGCCGGTTTCAATCGGAGCCTGGTTCTGGGGCAAGATTCTCGGTCGTTATGCGGTCATCTTCGCGCCGGTGTTCCTCGCCATGTTGGGCGCGGCGGCCTGGGGGATTTTCAGGGAGATTGAGGTTCCGTGGGCAATATTCGGCTATTACACGGCACTGCTGGCCGCGATGGCGCTGTGTTTTCTCGGCCTGGGCATGTTCATTTCCTCCGTTGCGCGCAGCACGGATACGGCCCAGGGGGCGGCCTTCGTGCTCTGGCTCGCGCTGTTGCTCTTTCTTGACCTGATCCTGTTGGGGGTCATGATCCAGAACCACGTCGACCCTGAGACCGCCATCACCATCGCGCTGTTGAACCCGCTGCAAGTGTTCCGTACCGCCGCGCTGGCAATGTTCGACCCGCAACTCGTCGTGCTCGGCCCCTCCGCCTACGTCATCATCGACCTGTTCGGCGCGAAGGGTTTTCAGATTTACGCGCTTGCCTATCCGTCCCTGGTAGGGCTTATCGCCGCGCTTGCGGGCTATTTCATCCTGCGCCGGGGAGATTTGCTGTGAAGGCTGTGAAAATTTTTGCCGGTACGCTGCTTTTCGTCCTTTTCGCTGTTGGGGCGAGGGCGGAAGAGGGGTTGGACGCGCTCTTTGAAACTACGATGACCGATCTTCACGGCAAGCCGATGGCGCTTTCCGATTTTCGGGGCAAACCGCTTATCGTTCAGTTTTGGGCGCGCTGGTGCGTCCCTTGCCGCGACGAGTTCCCGGAACTCATGGCGCTGCAAGCGCAATACAAAGAGCAAGGGCTGGCCGTGCTTGGCATCGCGCAGGAAGATGATCCGGTCAAGGTGCGCGAATTCCTTACCGCCTACCAGGTGAGCTATCCCGCCGCACTTGCTGGTGAACAGGGAGGGATTGCCTTGATGCAGGCGCTTGGCAATGATGGAGCCTTTCTGCCGTTTACCTTGCTCATCGACCGCAAGGGCGAAGTCGTGCTGCGTAAACGCGGTGTGTTCAGGAAAAGCGACTTCGAGGGTGTGGCTGGGAAGCTGTTTTTATAGATAAGAGCGCTTTTAACGCCTTACCCGTCCCAGGTGGTTCTGATCCGCTGTCCGCGTGATGCGATAGTGTCCTGTGATCGTGAAATTGTGCAGCACGTCTTCTTCTTGCGTGCCTCGTCCGATGTTGTGGATGATCAGCGGCCTCTGCCCGAAAAGGGTTTTTCGGTTGGAGACGATGCCGATGTGTTCCACTTGAGGGCGTAGGTTCCAGGTCACAATGTCGCCGGGCAGGAAAGTGTTGTCAGTGACCGTGTAGCCTTGGTGTTCAAAGTAACGTTGCAAGTTGGGCACACGGCGGTGGTCGATGTTGGTATCCGGCCTCTTCAATCCCCAGCGCGCCTGGTTTGGATAGAGGCGGAAGTTTTTCCGCATGTCTTCATGAACGCGCTGCTGTAAGTCGACTCTCTGGTGCCGCAAGGCGCGAATCACCACGTCCGTGCACACGCCCCGGACGATTGGTATGTCGCCCATCGGGTAGGAAATCCGTGCATAGGAAGGGTCGTAGTAGAGGGTTTTCCCGATTTGATCGCGGGCGTCCTGGACGAAGCGCTCCGGTGAAAAGGCGAAAGTCACCGAACATGCGAAAAGCATGACAGAGAAAGAGGCGAAGCGAAAGATGAAGTATTTTTTCAGCATGTTTTCGGGGAGAAATGTGCGGTAAAAAGAAAGTAAAAAGCGCAGATATGGTTCAGTAAATGGCCTCTGCCCATCTTGTGTTATTTAACCTCATTGAACACATTATAATGACGCCCTTCGACTTCCCCACATGAGAGAACGATGCGCTGGAAGATAAGTTGGAACATGAAAAAAGCGGCACGATGGGCGCTTTATTCGTTTGCTGGGCTGATGGTGCTGGCGGTAATCGGGCTTGCCATACTGGTCACGATCTCTATTTTGATCTGGCCCAAGCTGCCCGATCCTAATGATCAGTCTCACTACCAGTTAAGCGTCCCTTTGCGGGTGTATACCGCAGATGGTTTTCTCATCAGGGAGATCGGCGAAGAACGGCGCGCACCCGTCAAGATCGAAAATGTTCCCGATTCTCTCAAGAAAGCGCTTCTTGCGGCGGAAGATACGCATTTTTACAAACACATGGGGATCGACCTGTCCGGAGTTCTGCGGGCGGTTCTGGCCAACCTGCGCTCCGGTGGACGCAGGCAGGGGGCATCGACCATCACGATGCAGGTGGCGCGCAATTTCTTCCTGACACCGGAAAAATCGTTAGAGCGCAAGCTGTACGAAATTCTGCTTTCGCTCAAAATCGAACATAATTTCAGCAAAGACCAGATTCTTGAGCTTTACATCAACAAGATATTCCTCGGGCAGCGTGCTTTCGGCTTTGAAGTGGCTGCCCAGACGTATTTCGGCAAGTCGCTCAATGAGCTCTCGCTTGCCCAGATTTCCATGCTTGCAGGGCTGCCCAAAGCTCCGTCCAGCCTGAACCCGATTGTCAATCCGGCGGGCGCGAAGAGGCGGCAAGGCTATGTGTTGTCGCGCATGCGGGATCTCGGCTTCATCGACGGGGACGCATACCAGGCGGCATTGGCGGAACCCTTGAAGACGACTTCCGGGAGCGCCGCGCGCGACCCAAGCGTCCTCAGTCCGGTTCATGCCGAGTACGTGGCCGAGATGGCGCGCCTGATTGCCGTCAACCAGTTCGGCGAGCAGGCGACCCGGCGCGGCATGAAGGTCATCACCACGATTACCCGCGCCGAGCAGGAAGCCGCTTACGATGCCTTGCGGCAGGGGGTGATGGATTATGACCGCCGCCACGGCTACCGCGGCCCGGAAAAGTACATCGCCCTGCCGGAGGGCAAGCTGGAAGGCGAAAAAGTCAGCGAGGAGTTTGGCAAGAGAATCGACGAGGAACTGATCAAGGCGCGTGAGGATGACGAGCAGAAGCTGTCCGACTACGGCGACTTGCTCCTGGCCGTGGTCATCAATGCTTCGCCGAAAGAAGTCACCGTGTATCGCAACGGCGAACTCATCAAGATCACGGAGAACGGGCTGAAATTCGCCATGCCGATGTTGTCATCCAACGCGCCGCAGACGCGGCGGGTACGGCAGGGGGCGCTGGTGCGTATCCGCAATGGGGGCGGCAGCAAGGGATGGGAACTGACCCAGGTCCCGGAAGTGGATGCTGCCCTGGTGTCGATTGATTCCGGAACGGGTGCGGTGCGCGCGCTGGTCGGCGGGTTCGACTTCAACCGCAGCCAGTTCAATAACGTCACGATGGCCAAGCGCCAGCCCGGTTCCAGTTTCAAGCCCTTCGTCTATTCGGCCAGCCTCGAATGGAAAAACGGGAAATACGCGCCGGGGACGCTGCTTGAGGACAAGCACCTGTTTTACCCGGTGGGTGTTACGGGGCGCACCGCCTGGGAGCCGAACAATTACGACAGGAAGTTTGACGGCATGATGACGATGCGCGACGCGCTGGCGCGCTCGAAAAACATCCCGGTCATCAGTGTGCTTGAAGACATCACGCCCGAATATGCCCGGAGCTACATTGCCAATTTCGGTTTCGATACCAGCAACCATCCGCCTTACCTGACAATGGCTCTGGGCGCGGGCTCGGCTTCTCCGTGGGAAATGGCGTCGGCTTATGCGGTATTTGCCAATAGCGGCTATCGCATCAATCCGTTCGTGGTCAGGGAAATCCAGGATGTCAACGGCAACAGTCTGGCCCGTTTCGATTCGCAGGTAGCAGGGGAGGACGCGCCCCGTGTCGTTGACGCGCGCAATGCCTGGATCATGGATTCGATGCTCCAGGACGTTGTGCGCCGTGGCACGGGTTCCCGTGCCCGTGTCCTGAACCGCAAGGACATTGCCGGCAAGACCGGAACCACCAACGATTATGGCGATGCCTGGTTTTGCGGCTATAACCCTGCGATTGTTGCTGTGACGTGGATCGGTTTTCCGACGCCGCGCAACATGGGCAGCGGCGAGACGGGCGGGACGGCGGCGCTTCCGATGTGGATCAACTACATGCGGGTCGCGCTTGCCAATGTTCCGGAGACGTTCCTTTCCCGTCCTTCAGGCATCAGCAGTGCCTTGGCTGGAGAAGGGGATCACGAAGACTTCCATTACTCTGAGTATCCGCCGCCGGAGTTGGCGACTCCCCCGATGGACGATGGCGGGCTTTTGACGGATTTGATGGGCATTCCTTCCGGTGCACAGAACTACGCTCCTCCCACGCCCGTCCCGCAATCCCAGCCAGCCAGCCCGGCGAGACAGGCACGGCAACCCGGCGAAACGACACAGCCCAGTAATCCTTTGGCCAGGCCGGAAGACGCGGCTTCTCTGGGGGAATTGGGGTATTGAGTTAGGCGTAAACCATTACCGTCATAATGGTGATAAACCGCTAAAATAAAACGTTTCCCTTCACTCTCTCTCATCTCAGGAGCCAGCCCGATATGCCTCATCGCCCGTTCAAGATACTTGGCATCCAGCAAATCGCCATCGGAGGCACGGACAAACAAAAACTGCGTACCCTGTGGGTCGATATGTTCGGACTCGATGTGACGGGCAACTTCGTGTCCGAGCGCGAAAACGTGGATGAGGACATCTGCGCGATGGGCAGCGGCCCGTTCAAGGTCGAAGTCGACCTGATGCAGCCGGTCGACCCGGAGAAAAAACCCGCCGTCCATACCACGCCGCTGAACCACGTCGGCCTGTGGGTCGATGACCTGCCGCGCGCGGTCGAGTGGCTTTCCGCTCAGGGTGTTCGTTTCGCTCCCGGTGGTATCCGCAAGGGCGCGGCGGGTTACGACATCACCTTTCTGCACCCCAAGGGCAACGATGAATTTCCCATTGGCGCAGAAGGAGTCCTGATAGAACTCGTCCAGGCTCCGCCAGAAGTCGTCGAGGCTTTTTCCCGCCTGAATCCGTAAAGAAAGGGCAGATAATAAAGGGTACATGTTTTCATCATAAAACCGTCAGGAGTCGATTTGCTATGAGTGTTGCCTTAGAACAAAATGTTTGTGAATGCCCCAATCCCGAAGAAATCGCCAGCACTTACGCTGAAGTCGCCCGTCGGGCTTCGAGCCTGATTGGCGAACACGTCCAGCGGCAGCTTCAGAAAGGCGTCCGGCCCCCGTCAGACGAACTGGGCATCGCCCAGGCGTTCATGGACATGATGGCCCGCTTGCTGTCCAACCCCTACAAACTTGCACAGGCGCAAATGAGCCTGGTGTGGGATTACTTTACCCTGTGGCAGCAATCCATGCTGCGCTTCGCGGGCATGCAGGTTGCGCCGGTAGTCTCTCCCTCGCATAGCGACAAACGGTTTCGTGATGAGCAATGGCAAGAACATTTCATGTTCGACTTCATCAAGCAGTCCTACCTCATCGCCGCGCGCCATATCCGCGAAACCGTCAACGGCGTCGAAGGGCTGGATGAACAGACGGCCAAGAAGGTCGGTTTCTATACCCGCCAATACATCGACGCGCTTTCCCCTTCCAATTTTGCCCTCACCAACCCGGAAGTCTTCCGGGAAACCGTGCGCTGCAATGGGCAGAACCTCATCAAGGGGCTGAACAACCTCCTGCGCGACATCGAGGAGGGCAACGGCAGCCTACGGGTTCGCATGACGGACACCTCGGCTTTTGAGCTGGGCAAAAACGTCGCCACCACGCCGGGCAAGATCGTTTTCCAGACCGACATGATGCAGTTGATCCAGTACCAGCCCAGTACGGAAAAGGTCTTCAAGCGCCCAGTGCTCATCGTTCCCCCCTGGATCAACAAGTTCTACATCCTCGATTTACGTGAGAAAAATTCCTTCATCAAATGGCTCGTCGACCAGGGCCAGACCGTATTCGTCATTTCCTGGGTCAACCCGGACGAACGGCTGTCGGAAAAAACATTCGAGTCCTACATGAAGGAAGGTCTTTTTGCCGCGCTCGACGCCATCGAGAAACAGACCGGGGAGAAGGATGTCAACGCAGTTGGTTATTGCCTTGGCGGTACGCTGCTGGCTACCGCGCTGGCGTACCATGCGGGCAAGAAGCAAAAACGCATCGCCTCGGCGACCTTCCTCACCACGCTCACCGATTTTTCCGAACCAGGCGAATTGGGCGTGTTTATCGACGAAGGCCAGGTCAGCAATCTCGAAAAGAAGATGTTCATGCGCGGTTTCCTCGATGGTTCCGAAATGTCTGGAACTTTCAACATGCTGCGCGCCAACGATCTCGTCTGGTCGTTTGTCGTCAATAACTACCTGATGGGCAAGAACCCGTTTCCGTTCGATCTGCTGTATTGGAATTCCGACTCCACCCGTTTGCCCGCGAAGATGCACAGCTTCTACCTGCGTAAGATGTACATGGAAAACAAGCTCGCAGAACCGGGCGGCATCGAGATCGACGGTGTGCCGCTCGACCTCGGCAAAATCAATGTGCCGAGCTTCTTCATCTCCACCATCGAAGACCACATCGCCCCGTGGAAGAGCACCTACATGGGCGCGGTTCGCTTCACCGCGCCGGTGCGTTTTGTGCTGGGCGGTTCCGGCCATATCGCCGGTATCGTCAATCCGCCCGCCGCCAACAAGTACGGTTACTGGATCAATCCTGCCACCAAACTTGCTCCCACTGCGGATGAATGGTTCTCCGGGGCGGTGCAGCACGAAGGGTCATGGTGGGTCAATTGGCAGGAATGGGCCATTGGGCACGACAAAACCAAAGTTGACGCGCGCGATCCGGCCAAAGGGGCGTTGAAAGTGCTGGAAGACGCTCCTGGCTCTTACGTCAAATTCCGGCTTTGATCGGTGGTGCTTCAGTTTGAATATTTGAGATGATTTTCTGTAGGGGGCGATGGCAATCGCCCCGTCGAACCGTTGGCGGATCGCGGAAATTTACGATGGCGGGCGGATTGCCATCCGCCCCTACAACGCATGAAATTCAAACTGAGACACTGCCCTTTGATCGGTAGAACGCCTAGGATCCTGTACTGTTCTCGTACAGGATCTGCGTGACCCTGGCCGTACTGTTTCTATCATTGCTTGCGCTGTAGGTAGCGAGACTCAACATCCTGCACAATTTCAAGTGCGGCATGCGGATGAGCAATCTGCCGGGCCGCAAGCGACATCTTGCGTAAGAGCTTTTTGTCGTGCAGCACTTGCCCGATGTAATACGCGGCATCACCAAAATCGTAGAGCCGGGTCGCAGTGCCGTGTTCGAGCAGATATTCGCAGTTGCGCTGTTCCTGGCCGGGAATCGGCGACACAAGCATCATAGGCTTGCCCTTTGCCAGAATTTCACTCAACGTCAGACCGCCTGGCTTGGTAACGACGAGATCGGCGGCATCCAGAAGATCATGGATGAAATCGACGAACCCGAAAACGGTGATGTCCACAGAAAGCGTGGCGGCAATTTCTTCGCATTGCTCTTTCAGTTCGGCGTTTTTACCTGTGACGACGACTAGCGAACAATTTGCAGGGGTGTCGGCGAAAGATCGCAGCATTTCGACCATCGGCCCGACGCCGAAGCCTCCGGACATCAGAAGTACTGTTGGTTTTTCGGGCAGGCCGAGCGCGGCACGCGCCTGCCTGGCGGGGCGCTTCATAGCGAATATGGGATCGACCGGAATACCGGAAACCTGAATTTGCTCTACGGGGATCCCTTTTGTTTGTAACTCCCGCTGGCTGTCGGCGCTGGCGACGTAATAGCGGTCAATGTGTGGAAAGACCCAAAAACTGTGCGGACTAATGTCGGTCACAACAGCAATGATCGGAAGATCGATTTTCCTTCGACGCTTCAAGCCGCTCAACAGTTCCAGCGGTAGAAAGTGCGTGCATACGATGGCGGCAGGATCAATGTCGCGGATCGTTCGCAAAAAATTCTTTGTGTTGAGTTTGCTGAACAACAGGCGCATTTTTGCGCTTTTTGAGTCGAAAGGCTCGTTGTCGTACTTGTTGTACAGATAACCCCATAGTGCAGGCATCTTCTGCACAAGTTTGATGTACGACTTTGTGTACATGCGCTTGTAGGTTTTATTCATGCAGTCGAGGGTGTCGACGAGTTGAGCCGGCAAATCGAGCGGAGCACAGGCGCTTGCCAGTGCCTCGGCAGCGCGTGTGTGTCCTGCCCCGGCAGTAGCGTGCAGAAAGAGCAGCGGCTTTCGTGAAGATTCAGATGTCTGCACTAACTTGGATGTGTTCATGAATCGCTCGCTTTCAGTTTGTTTTTGAGCTTGTTGTTCGTTTTGCCTTCACATTTGCCTTGATGCGAGACAAATTTCTGCAACTCTCGTTTTCATGGCTGTGCGTCGTTTTCGTCCTTCTGTAGCAGGATATGCCACTTAGGCCGCCGCCAGCTTGCGCGGAAACTTTCCAGGTCGCTTTCCTCCGCTTGCCCGGAGTTCGCATTGCCATCGAAGAACGCCACCAGGTCGACGAGTTGCGCTGGTGTCTGCCATGTCTCGTCGAAATGCCGCACGATGTTGTTCGCGGTGAGCACCGGACGACCGACAACGGTTGTTGTAGGCCAGTCGAGACCCTGGCGGTCTTTTCCTGGACGGTAAGACTTGTATACCAGTTCTGTGCAAACCAACTCGTTGTCGGTGCGGAAATCAAAATCAAAATCGTAAGGGCGGCCTGAGTATTCAAAGGACTTCAGTATCGCTTTGGCAATTTCAAGTCTTGAGAGGCGCGGTCGCAGAACCGCCAAAGAATCGGCAGCCGCCGAATGTTCGAGCGACGTAAAAGAGATGCCCTTGCCTATCGCCTCAATGATTCTGGGCATATCGCCCTTGTCGTCGGGCTGCTGACTCAAGGGATACGCTTTCGGGAAGCGTGTTTTCAGTAAGGTCTCGAAACGCCCATCCGCGATACCCTGTGTCTGTAGCCAAGTGCGGATTTCCGGCGTGTCGAAATACGCGCCTCGTTCCTTCTCGTCGCCGATGTACAACGCCGCATGCGGCCAAAAACCGGGCAAACCAATGTTGGAGAGATACCATTCCCGGCGCTCAAGCAGAATGTCGCCAGGTTGCAGCCTTGGATGTAGCGCTTTTATTTGGTCGCGCGACATCAGAAATTGATCTCCTTTTGCTACCCGTGTTTGCCCCATCCATTCGGAGATACCTTTCTGAACGGGGAAAATCAGCCTTGTGCTGCTGCCTTGAATGATCTGTCCGGCATTGCGTAATGTGTTCAAAAGACCATGTGCCTTGCCTGCTTGCCAGAGATAGCTTTCGTCGTCACGGATGATCCGGCCCAGCGCAGCCGCTTCTTCGCTGTGGCTCGTGGATGCGGACGAATGCGCGGAAGAATATTTAGCAGACAGAAAAGCAAACCTGCTTGCGATTACTACATGCAGGAACCGGTATTTGAAATCGTCGTAGCTGCGCGCGGGCAGACCGATTTCATCAACGGGCTCGTTGAGCACGATGCGTACCGCCGGATCGGTATCTGCCAGCCGGATGAACTCCAGCGCATAGTGATAGCGCGTCAGGAACACGGCATAACTAGCGATAAAGCGCGCGTATTCCTGCTGCCTTTGCTCTTCTGCGTTTTCGCCCTGATCCCAGGCATCCAGTATCAGTTGGTAATCTAGATAGCGCCCCCAAATATCGCGTATTTCCTGAATTTGCTCAGTCTTCAGAACCCGTTGCCTCTCCAGTTTTTTTGGAAATAGATCGAGCCGGGTCGCCATGTATGTCACGATCCCTGCCAATCCTTCTCTGGTTTTCAGGATCACGGCCTTTTCATCCATGTTTTTCCTGACTTTCTCATCCGCAAACGCGTTGTACATCGTCGCGAAACCCAGGAAGATAAACGAAAAAGTAAGCATTGAGAATATTCGCATTATTGCATTTCCATTGACGAGGACGATTTCTGTTATCTGTATACGCTTAGACAAAAACCGCCTTAACCGTAGTGTCATTACCACTCCCAAGAATTGCGACAAAGTACCTTGTATTTTTGCAAATAACAATATCTGCAAATGACATCGCTTCATCATGCTGAACGAAAGAACGATAAAAAAACGCCGCTGAAAACTTCCAGCGGCGTTTTTGATTCCGGAATCCGGAGAGGCTACGGGTCACTCAAATTCGATGATGACCTCATCCACCGACAGGCTCGCGCCCGGTTGGGCGACGATTTTTTTCACTATAACGTCGTGCTCGGCTCTGAGGATGTTTTCCATCTTCATGGCTTCGATGACGACGAGTTTTTCACCTGCCTTGACTTCCTGGCCTTCAACCGCCGCAACTTCTCGTAGCAAACCCGGCATCGGGGAGATGAGGAATTTGGAGAGGTCCGGCGGCGCTTTTTCGGGCATGAGCGAGAGCAGGTGCGCGGCGCGCGGCGTCATCACGACGGGCGCGATCTGAAGGCCGAAGTGGGAGATGCGGTAGGTGATGCCTTGCCGTTCGAGTTGCAGACAGATCGGTTGGCCGTTGACGGTGCCGGTGAGCAACTGGTCGCCAAAGCTCCAGTCGGAGACGATGTCGTAGGTCTTGTCGCCGTGTGTGATGGACATGCCGCCCTTGGTGGGCGTGGCGACGAGTGGGTAGTATTGTCCGTTGATCACGGCGACCCAGTCGCTCGTTACCTTGCGGCCAAAGCCCGGATGCTGGCCGCCAATCTTCATGACCCGGTAGATGTAGCGCAGACGGGCAAAGGCGGCGACGGCGGCGAGTAGGGCAGGGTCGTCGTGCGGAACCATCGAGGCGTCGAATCCGTCGGCGTACTCTTCGGCAATGAAGCCGGTATTGAAGACTCCGGAGATGAAACGCGGATGCTGCATCAGCGCGGCCTGGAACGGGATGTTGCAACTGATGCCCCGGATGACGAAGCCGTTGAGCGCGTCGCGCATGCGCTCGATGGCCTGTTCGCGCGTGGCACCGTGTACGATGAGTTTGGCGATCATCGAGTCGTAGTACATGGAGATTTCGCCGCCCTCATAGACGCCGGTGTCGACCCGCACGGATTTACTCTCGGGCGGGGCGCGGAATTTGACGAGGCGACCCGTGGAGGGCAGGAACCCACGGAAGGGGTCTTCCGCGTTGATCCGGCATTCCATCGCCCATCCGTTGATTTTGACGTCTTTCTGGGCAAAAGCGAGCGGCTCCCCAGCGGCGACGCGGATCATCTGTTCGACGAGGTCGAGACCGGTGATGTACTCGGTGACGGGGTGCTCTACCTGGAGGCGGGTGTTCATTTCCAGGAAGTAGAAACTTTTATCCGCGCCGACGACGAATTCCACCGTACCGGCAGATTCGTATTGCACGGCGCGGGCGAGCGCCACGGCCTGTTCTCCCATCGCCTTGCGGGTGGCGGGGTCGATGAAGGGCGAGGGCGCTTCTTCGACGACTTTCTGGTGACGGCGCTGGATTGAGCATTCGCGCTCGCAGAGATAAACGTAGTTGCCGTGGGAGTCGCCGAGAACCTGGATTTCGATATGGCGCGGTTCCTGGACGAATTTTTCGATGAAAACGCGGTCATCGCCAAAGGAGTTCCTGGCTTCATTGACGCAGGAGGCAAAGCCTTCGTGGGCTTCCTTGTCGTTCCAGGCTACGCGCAGGCCCTTGCCGCCGCCGCCGGCAGAGGCTTTGATCATGACGGGGTAGCCGATCTTTTTGGCGATCTCTACCGCTTCATCGGGGCCGGAAATAGCGTCGTTATAGCCGGGGATGGTGTTGACGCCCGCATCGGAGGCGAGTTTTTTCGACTCGATCTTGTCGCCCATTTTGGCGATGGAGTAGTGCTTCGGGCCGATGAACTTAACGCCTTCTTCTTCGATGCGGCGGGCAAATTCTTCGTTCTCGGACAGGAAGCCATAGCCGGGATGGACGGCTTCTGCGCCGGTGTCCTTGCAGGCGGCGATGATCTTGTCCATCACCAGGTAGGATTCTTTGGAAGCCGAGGGACCGATGAAAACGGCTTCATCGGCCAGTTGGACGTGGAGTGAGCGCCGGTCGGCCTCGGAATAGACAGCCACGGTCTTGATGCCCATGCGGCGGGCGGTCTTGATGACGCGGCAGGCAATCTCGCCACGGTTCGCAATCAGGATTTTCTTGAACATTGGTTCGTTCTCCCCGGCATCAGAGCGGAATGTTGCCGTGCTTGCGCCACGGATTTTCCAGTTTTTTGTTTTTGAGCATCGTCAGCGAGCGGCAGACGCGGCGGCGCGTTTCGTTCGGCATGATGACATCGTCGATGAACCCACGGGCACTGGCCACGAATGGGTTGGCGAAGCGGGATTTGTATTCGGCTTCGCGAGCGGCGAGTTTCTCCGGGTCGCTCTTTTCTTCACGGAAGATGATCTCTACCGCGCCCTTGGCACCCATGACCGCGATTTCGGCAGAAGGCCAGGCAAAGTTGACGTCGCCGCGCAGGTGCTTGGAGGACATCACGTCATAAGCGCCGCCATAGGCTTTGCGGGTAATGACCGTCACCTTGGGAACCGTGCACTCGGCGAAGGCGTAGAGGAGCTTTGCGCCGTGCTTGATGATGCCGCCGTATTCCTGCGCGGTGCCGGGCAGGAAGCCGGGAACGTCCACGAAGGTGATGATGGGAATGTTGAAGGCATCGCAGAAGCGCACGAAACGTGCGGCTTTGATGGAGGATTTGATGTCCAGGCAACCGGCCAGCACCATCGGCTGGTTGGCGACGATACCCACGGGCGAGCCCGCCATGCGGGCAAAACCGATGATGATGTTCTTGGCGTAGTCGGGTTGCAGCTCGAAGAAATCGCCATCGTCGACCATCTTGATGATGAGTTCCTTCATGTCGTAGGGCAGGTTGGGATTTTCCGGCACGAGGGTGTCGAGCGAGTAGTCCAGGCGGTCGACAGGGTCGGTGATGGGCAGCAGGGGGGGCTGTTCGCGATTGGACGAGGGGATGAAGCCGATCAGGCGGCGAGTCATCATGAGCGCCTCGACATCGTTCTCGAAAGCCAGGTCGGCTACGCCGGACTTGGTGTTGTGCGTGATGGCTCCGCCCAATTCTTCGGAGGAGACTTCTTCATGGGTCACGGTTTTTACCACGTCCGGGCCGGTGACGAACATGTAAGAGGAATCCTTCACCATGAAGATGAAATCGGTCATCGCCGGGCTGTATACCGCGCCACCGGCGCAGGGACCCATGATGAGCGAGATTTGCGGAATCACGCCGGAGGCGAGCACGTTGCGCTGGAAAATTTCGGCGTAACCGGCCAGTGAGGCCACGCCTTCCTGGATGCGCGCGCCACCTGAGTCGTTGAGGCCGATGACGGGCGCGCCGACTTTCATCGCGTGATCCATGATCTTGCAGATTTTTTCCGCATAGGCTTCAGAGAGCGCGCCGCCGAAGACGGTGAAGTCCTGCGAAAAAACGAATACCAGGCGGCCATTGACGGTTCCGTAGCCGGTCACGACGCCGTCGCCGGGAATCTTCTCGGCTTCGTCCATGCCAAACTCGGTACAGCGGTGTTCCTTGAAGGTGTCCCATTCCTCGAAGCTGCCGTCATCGAGGAACAGTTCGATCCGTTCGCGGGCGGTGAGTTTGCCTTTTTTGTGTTGGGCATTGATACGCCTTTCCCCGCCGCCAAGGCTGGCTTGGGCGCGTTTTTCTTCCAACTGCCTGATAATGTCTTCCATGAAAGACCTCCTTTATCGAAATTTCCGCGAAGCGATGCTTCTTCGTTTTGCGCGTTTATCCGTTCAAAAAATTCAGTAGTTCGCGCGCTGCCGCCGACGGCGTCGTGCGGCCTTCTTCCACCGAGGCGGCAAATCCCGGCAATTCCGCCCTGACTCGCGGGTGCTCGCGGAAACGATGCTTAAGGCTGGCGTCGATGAGTTCCCACATCCAGGTTGCGGCCTGGTGCTTGCGGCGCGCGGCGAGTTCGCCACTGGCGGTCAGGGTATCGCGATAGCGTTTGACAGTGTCCCAGAATTCGACGATGCCATCTTTTTTGAGCGCCGACAGGGTGAGTACGGGAACCGGCCAGTTGGGGCTCATCGGGCGCAGCATGTGTAGCGCGGTCTTAATGTGCGAGCGCGCCCTTTGCGCGGCGGCCGGGTCGATGTCGGCCTTGTTGATGACGATGAGGTCGGCCAGTTCCATGACGCCTTTTTTGATGGCCTGCAATTCGTCGCCCGCGTTGGGCAGTTGAAGCAGGCAGAACAGATCGGTCATGCCCGCCACGGCGGTTTCGGACTGGCCGACGCCGACGGTCTCAATCACGATCACATCGAACCCCGACGCTTCGCATACGAGCATGGCTTCGCGCGTTTTTTCGGCCACGCCGCCCAGGCTGCATGACGAGGGGCTTGGGCGGATGAAGGCGGCGGGTTCGCGCGAGAGCAGTTCCATCCGCGTCTTGTCGCCGAGAATCGACCCTCCGCTCAAGCTGGAGGAGGGGTCGACGGCTAAAACAGCGACCCGCAGCCCTTGTTCGATGAGATACAGGCCGAAGGCTTCGATGAAGGTGGATTTGCCCACGCCGGGCACGCCCGAGATACCGATACGTATTGCCGTCCCGGTATGGGGCAACAGCGCCTCCAACAACGCGCGGGCGCGGGCGCGGTGATCTTCATGCTGTGACTCGATGAGCGTGATGGCCTTGGCAAGCGGACGCAACTGATGCGCCAGTACGCCGTCGACCAGCGCGCGGTCGGCAGCGTCCATGTGCAGGGAGGGAAGGCGTTCGCTTTTATTCAATTTCAGGCAGCCACCATGCGCGCGGCGCGGATTTGCTTGAGCACTTCACGCGCGCAGGCCGGGATCGGCGTACCGGGGCCGAAAATGGCTTTCGCGCCAGCGGCGTAGAGGGCATCGTAGTCTTGCGCCGGGATAACGCCGCCGGCGAACGTGATGATGTCTTCCGCGCCCAGTTTCTTGAGTTCCCGGATGATCTCCGGAATCAGCGTCTTGTGTCCGGCAGCGAGGCTGGAGCAGCCTACGGCATGCACGTCATTTTCCACCGCGTGGCGGGCGGCTTCTTGCGGGGTCTGGAAGAGGGGGCCGATGTCGATGTCGAAACCGAGATCGGCAAAAGCCGAGGCCACGACCTTGGCGCCTCGGTCATGGCCGTCCTGGCCGAGCTTGGCGATCATGATGCGCGGGCGGCGGCCTTCTTCGGCAACAAAGGCTTCGATGTCGGCCTTCAGCGCCTTCCAATCGCCGCTCTCTTCGACAACGGCGGCGTACACGCCGGAAACCGCCTGCGGATTGGCGCGGTAGCGGTCAAAGACCTTTTCCAGCGCGTCCGACACTTCGCCGACCGTAGCGCGCAGGCGAATCGCCTTGACCGAGAGGTCGAGCAGGTTGCCTTCGCCGGTTTCAGCGCAATGAGTGAGTTTTGCTAACGCTGCTTCGACCGCTTGCGCGTCGCGGGTGGCGCGGATTTTATTCAGGCGGGCAATCTGCGCTTCACGCACGGCGTGGTTGTCGATTTCCAGGATTTCGACCGGGTCTTCCTTGGCGAGACGGTATTTGTTGACGCCGACGATCACGTCCTTGCCGGAGTCGATCCGCGCCTGTTTGTCGGCGGCGCACTCTTCGACCTTCATCTTCGCCCAGCCGGATTCGACGGCTTTGGTCATGCCGCCCATCGCCTCGATTTCTTCGATGAGGTTCCAGGCTTTGTCGGCCATGTCCTGCGTGAGTTTTTCCATCATGTAGGAACCGGCCCAGGGGTCGACGACGTTGCAGATGTGGGTTTCTTCCTGAATGATGATCTGGGTGTTGCGGGCGATGCGCGCCGAGAATTCGGTGGGCAGAGCGATGGCCTCGTCGAGCGAATTGGTGTGCAGGGACTGGGTTCCGCCGAACACCGCCGCCATCGCCTCGATGGTGGTGCGTACCACGTTGTTGTACGGGTCTTGCTCGGTGAGCGACCAGCCCGAAGTCTGCGAGTGGGTACGCAGCATCATCGACTTTGCGCTCTTCGGGTTGAACTGCTTCATGATCCGGCACCACAACAGGCGCGCGGCGCGCATCTTGGCGATTTCGAGATAGAAGTTCATCCCCACGCCCCAGAAGAACGACAGGCGACCCGCGAAGGTGTCTACGTCCATCCCGGACTTGATCCCGGTACGCACGTATTCCAGTCCGTCGGCGAGCGTGAAGGCGAGTTCGATGGCCTGGTTCGCGCCCGCTTCCTGGATGTGATAGCCGGAAATTGAGATGGAGTTGAACTTCGGCATGTTCGCCGAGGTGTACTGGAAAATGTCCGCGATGATCCGCATCGAGGGCGATGGCGGATAAATGTAGGTGTTGCGAACCATGAACTCCTTGAGGATGTCGTTCTGGATGGTTCCTGAGAGCTTGTCCTGAGAGACGCCCTGTTCCTCGGCGGCGATGATGTAACCGGCCAGCACCGGCAGCACCGCGCCGTTCATGGTCATCGAGACGGAAATTTTGTCGAGCGGGATGCCGTCGAAGAGAATTTTCATGTCTTCGACCGAGTCGATAGCCACCCCGGCCTTGCCCACGTCGCCGAGTACGCGGGGATTGTCAGAATCGTAGCCTCTGTGCGTGGCAAGGTCGAACGCTACCGAGACGCCTTGCCCACCGGCGGCCAGCGCCTTGCGGTAAAAGGCGTTGGATTCCTCTGCGGTGGAAAAGCCCGCGTACTGGCGGATCGTCCATGGCTTGACCGCGTACATGGTTGGTTGCGGCCCGCGCAGGAAAGGCTCGAAGCCGGGCAGGGTGTCGGTGCAGGGTAGCTCTTCGACGTCCGCCTTCGTGTAGAGCGGCTTGACCGTCAGCCCTTCCGGCGTGATCCAGTTGAGGTTCTCGATTTTGCCTTCCGGCGCTTGTTTGGAAGCGGCCTTCGCCCAGGCGTCGAGATCGGGCTGCTGCGTTTCGGGCTGTTTGGTGTTGGACATGCTAACCTCGTTCCGGAACCCGCTGCAGGAGCAAAAAACAGCCGCTTGCGCGGCTTCGTTTGCACTCCCGTGCGGAAAGTTGACTTATATAAGACCGAAAGGACTATAAATGATACCTTGCGTATAATCCTTGGCGCAATGCAGCAACGCCAAGGGTTTACCTGTACCCATCTTTGGCGCAGCATACGTTTGTGGAGGATTTATTCTCACTGAGCCATATCGAGGAATCTTCAACCGAAGTTTCTTCTGGCAGGATATATCGGGTTTTTCGTTCTTTGTTGTACAAATGCCCTCAGGAGTGTTTTTCCAGGCGCAAAACGGTTGATGTAGATCAAACATGCTCAAGCCCCCATAAAAGCCGCGACAAGCCTGTTATCATGACTGTAGGGTCAAGCCTCTTATTGTTTTATCGGTTTGCCAATGGAGGGATTTCGTATGCGTAAACATATTATCGCGGCAGCTATCGCCGCGCTGTCCCTGTCTGGTGTTGCCGTTGCACATGAAGCCGGTGAGGTGATTCTGCGCGTCGGCGTTGCCCATGCCGATCCGGATGTCAGCAGTTCGAAAGTCAAGCTTAATGGTCGCTCAGTATCGGGCACTGGCGTGGATGTAGGAAGCGATACGCAACTCGGTCTGACGACCACTCTCATGATCATGCCTCACTTCGGCATCGAATTGCTAGCTGCCACTCCGTTTACCCACAAACTCACGTTAACGCAAAAAGGATACTCCGACTTTAAGCTGGGTAAAGTTTCGCAACTGCCGCCAACGGTCAGCGCCCAATTCTTCTTCCTCAACCCGAAGTCCAGGTTCCAGCCCTATGTTGGCCTCGGTGTGACCTACACTGCGTTCTACAACGAGAAACTTTCCAATGAAGCAAAGGCGGCTGGTTTCAGTGACCTTTCGCTGAAAAATTCCCTTGGCCTGACGGGGCAGCTCGGCATGGATTATGCGCTTGGCGACAGTCTGTTCCTGAATGCTGCTGTCTGGAGGATGGGGATGTCCACCACGGCCAAGATGAAGGGACTTTTAGGCGATTATAAAGTCGACGTAGATGTCGATCCGTGGGTGTACTTTATTGGTGTCGGTTTCAAGTTCTGAACATAACCATGTAACAGGTCGCTCCAGCCGTAAGGAAGAAAGAGCGGCCTGATGATGACCCCCGATCCCCGCTGTGGCGCACGCTACGCGGGGATTTTTTCGCCCATCACGTAAGTGGCGGCCACGCAACGGTCGTCTCCCAGCATCATCAGCGCGAAGAGGCGTTCCGTGAGCGTGGTGGCGCGGGATGTGCGCGCTTCGAGCAACTGCGTTGCGCGAGGGTCGAGGACGATGAAGTCGGCTTCGCGGCCCGGCAGGAAGTTGCCGACGTGCGCGTCCAGGTAAAGCGCGCGCGCGCCGCCCAGGGTGGCGAGGTAAAACCCGGCTTCGGGCGTGAGGGTTTGCCCGGCGAGTTGCAGCACCTTGTAGGCTTCGTTGAGTGTTTGCAGCATGGAAAAACTGGTTCCCGCGCCCACGTCGCTCCCCAGCCCCACCCGTAGGCCGAAGTCGCGCGCGCGCCCCAGGTCGAACAGGCCGGAACCGAGAAAGAGATTGGAAGTGGGGCAAAAACTCATCGCCGCACCGCAAGCCGCCATGCGGCAGCGGTCTTCGTCATCGAGCCAGACGCAATGTGCGAACACGCTGCGCGCGCCAAGTTGGCCGAACCGCTCGTAAATGTCCAGATAGCTGCGTGCGCCGGGATAAAGCCACATCGCCCAAGCCACTTCCGCGCGCTGTTCGGCCAGATGCGTTTGCAGGTAGAGGCCGGGCACTTCGCTGAAAAGCCGCCCGGCCCGCTGCATTTGTTCTTCTGTGGAAGTGGGCGCGAAGCGCGGGGTAACGGCATAGGCCAAGCGCTCGCGCCCATGCCATTTTTCGATCAGGGCGCGGGATTGGGCGTCGCCCACTGCTTGAGTGTCGCGCAGGAACTCCGGGCAGTTGCGATCCATCAGCACCTTGCCAGCGATCATCCGCATGCGGCGCGCGCGCGCAGCTTCAAACAGGGCGTCGGCGCTGGCGGGATGCACGGTGGTGAAGACCATTGCCGTAGTCGTGCCGTGGCGCAACAGTTGATCGCAGAAGAACCCGGCTCCGGCGGCGGCATAGGCAGGGTCGGCATGGCGGGCTTCGGCAGGCCAGGCGTATTTTTCCAGCCATGTCGTGAGTTGTTCGCCATAACTGGCGATGATTTCCGTTTGCGCGCTGTGAGTATGGGTGTCGATGAAGCCCGGCAGGATCAACTTGCCGGAGCAGTCGACGCGGCGAGCGTCCGTCGGCAGTGCGAGTTCGAGTTCCGCCGCCGGTCCGCAATCGAGTACATGGCCGTCGCGGACGAGAAGCAGGCCATCTGGGAAATGGACACAGGCATCGGCTCCGTGTCCGATAGGGTCATCGGTGAAATGGACGATCTCACCGCGTACAGCCAGCAGCAGGGAAGGGTCAGTGGGAATGAGCATGGTGTTTCGAGCCGGAAATGGTACAACCACGCCTGATATTCTCCCCGATTCTACAGCACGGGCTTTATTTCGGGAAAACATGTGTGCCTATCCTGCATGCGCTGGGGGTTATCATTCGGCACTTTCCGGAACCGGAAACGAACGATCCATGAATCCCGTGCTGAAGTACCGGGGCGGCAAATTGCGGGAAATTCCCCATTTCCTGCGCTACGTCCCGGATGATTTCGACCGCTACATCGAACCTTTCCTGGGCGGCGGCGCGCTGTACTTCCACATGGAACCCGCGCGCGCGGTGCTCAACGACATCAACGCGCGGCTCATGGGTTTTTACCGGCAACTTAAGGATCAATACCCGGAGATGCGCGGGCAACTCGATGCGCTTGAAGCGGAATATGAGCGCAATCAGCGCGTATATGAGGCGCTGAAGGCGGAACAGCCGGATACGCGCATCCCCAACGCCAATGAAGATTTGTATTACCGTCTCCGCACGCTCTACAACTGCCCGGATGAAACCTGGTTGGAGGGCGTGCTTTACTTCTTTATCAACAAGACGGCCTATTCCGGCATGCTCCGTTACAACCGGCGCGGCGACTACAACGTTCCTTTCGGCAGGTATAAACATTTAAACACGCGGCGCGTGACGGCACGGCACAGCGAGTTGCTCCAGCGCGCAGAGCTTTTCAGCGAGGATTACTGCCAGATATTTTCAATGGCGGAGAAGAACGATTTCGTCTTCCTCGATCCGCCGTATGACTGTGTGTTCAATGACTACGGAAACATCGAATTCATAAACGGATTCGATGAAGCCGAACATCGTCGGCTCGCGGCGGAATTCAGGAAGCTGCCTTGCCGCGCGCTGATGGTCGTCGGCAAAACCCCGCTGACGGAAGCGTTGTATGGAGATTACATCTGTGACGAGTATTACAAGAGTTACTCTGTGAACATCCGGAACCGCTTCAATAGCAATTCGATACACATTGTGGTGAAGAATTATTGAGACTGAGTACTTTAATGCAGTGGGTTTGGACTGTTATTTTGGCAATAAAACCCATGCGAGACAGGCGTGGTACACGTCACTTGATAAGTGTAAATTTATAGTTTACAGTTAAAACTGTAAATTTACAGTTTACAACTCTAGCTGTAATTTTATGGTATACGCTTATGCCATGATTAAGTCCTTCCTTCATAGAGGTATCCAGGCATTTTTTGAGACGGGCAGCAAGGCCGGTATCCGGCCAGATCACGCGAAGCGGCTCAAGATACAGCTTGCATTTCTGGACGCGGCGGCTTCACCTTCCGGGATGGATGTTTCTGGCTGGAAGCTGCATCGCCTGTCGCAAAACCTGTTCGGGCACTGGGCGGTGACAGTCAACGGAAATTGGCGTTTGACGTTTGCCTTCGAGGGAGAAGACGCGATCCTGGTGAACTATCAGGATTATCACTGACAGGGAGAAACCATGAGCAGAATGTTTGATCCGCCACACCCCGGTACTATCTTACGCGATGAGGTGTTGCCTGCGCTTGGGTTGTCCGTAACGGAGGCAGCGCATCAACTCAGGGTGAGCCGGGTGATGTTTTCGCGCCTCATCAATGGCAGAGCGGGGATCAGTGCCGATATGGCGCTGCGGCTGGAGGCATGGTTGAAGACGCCGGAAGGCGGCGGGCCGAGCGCCGAGATGTTTCTACGCATGCAGTCCAATTATGATTTATGGCAGACTAGGCATACTGCGTCCCAATCTACGCGCCTGATGGTGCGACCGGCGGTAGCATCGGCATGATTTAGCCTCACCGCTCAAACATCAGTTCTCCCTCTACTATCGTGTAATGCACCAGGCCCGGCAGTTCAAAGCCGAGGAAGGGGGTGTTCTTGCCCTGGCTCTTGAGGCTGTCGCGGCTGACGGTGAAACGGGCGGCTGGGTCGAAAATGCAGAGGTCGGCGCGCGCGCCGGGAGCAAGGTGTCCGGCTTTGGTGATACCGGCGAGCCGTGCAGCGTCGGAGGTGACGCGGGATAGGGCGGCGACGAGGGGCAATTCATTTTCTTCGGCCCACTTGAGAGTGAGGGGCAACAGGAGTTCGAGCCCGGTCGCGCCGGGATCGGATTCGCTGAAAGGAATGAGCTTGCAATCGTCGTCGACAGGGGTGTGGTCGGAACACAGGGCATTGATGCGGCCTTCGATCAGCCCTTTTGAAAGGGCGTCGCGGTCTTCCCGGCTGCGTAGCGGCGGGACGAGGTGGCAGTTGGTGTTGAAGTAGCCGATGTCCTGGTCGCACAGATGCAGGTGGTTGATGGAGATGTCGCAGGTGACATCCATTCCCTCGGCGCGAGACTGCTCGATGAGGGCGAGGCTTTCGGCACTGGAGATGCGGGTGATGTGAAGCCGCGCGCTGGTGGCCTTGGCAAGTTGCAGAGTGGTGAAGAGGGCGATGGTCTCAGCAGCCACGGGAATGCCAGGCAGACCGAGACGGCTGGCGATTTCTCCATCATGGGCGTAACCGCCACGGGCGAGGAAGGGGGCAATGGGCTGGAGCCAGACGCGAAAATCGAAAGTGGCTGCGTACTGCATGGCGCGCATGAGCACTACGTTGTCGAGGATGGGGACATTGGCCTGAGAGAAAGCAAAGCATCCGGCTTCAAATAGTTCGGCCATCTCGGAGAGGCGTTCTCCCTTGAGGCCGATGGTGAGAGCGCCGATCGGGTAGATGTGGGCGCGGTTGAGTTTCTTGGCGCGATAGCAAAGCATTTCGACAAGCCCCGGTTCATCGAGGGCGGGGTCGGTGTCAGGCGGAATGGCAACGCTGGTGACGCCTCCGGCCATGGCGGCTTCCATCTCGGATTCGAGGGTGGCGCGATATTCAAAACCGGGCTCGCGCAGACGGGCGGCAAGGTCGATGAGCCCTGGGGCGACGACCAGACCTGTGGCCTCCAGTGTGCGTGTGGGCTGAAAACCGTCGGGGGCTGTGTCGAGAGCGACGATTTTGCCGTCTGCAATGAAAACGTCCTGTACGCGGTCGATTCTATGGGCAGGGTCGATGACCCGGCCATTGGCGATGCGGATGTTCATCGTGCGTTCCTCATTGTCCGGCGAGCATGCACATGACCGCCATGCGTACAGCGATTCCAAAGGTGACTTGCGGCAGGATGACGGCTTGATCGCCGTCGACGACGGCGGAGTCGATTTCAATGCCTCGGTTGATCGGTCCAGGGTGCATGACAATAGCATCTGGCTTTGCACGCGAGAGTTTTTCGGGGGTCAATCCCCATACTTTGTAGTATTCCTGCGGGGTGGGCAGCAGCGCGCCCGCCATGCGCTCGTTTTGCAGGCGCAGCATCATGACGACATCCACGCCGCGCAGCCCTTCACGCATGTCGCTGAAGGTACGCACCCCCATTTTTTCGACGGCAGAGGGCAGGAGTGTTTTGGGAGCGATGACGCGCAAGTCGGGAACACCGAGGGTCGTGAGGGCGGCGATTTGCGAGCGAGCGACCCTTGAGTGCAGCACGTCGCCGACGATGGCGATGGAAAGCTGGCTGAAGTCGCGTTTGTAGTGGCGGATCGTGTACATGTCCAACAGGCCTTGGGTGGGATGGGCGTGCCGTCCGTCCCCGGCGTTGATGACATGGATATGGTCGCGACCTGTGGCCTGGAGGTGTTGGGCGATGAGCACCGGCGCGCCGCTGGCGGAGTGGCGCACCACGAACATGTCGGCGTTCATCGCGCAGAGGTTGTCGATGGTGTCGAGCAGGCTTTCGCCCTTGGAAGTGGAACTGGTGGAGACGTTGAGAGTGACGACGTCGGCGGTCAGGCGCTTGGCCGCAATCTCAAACGTAGTGCGGGTGCGGGTGGAGTTTTCAAAGAACAGGTTGAAGATGCTTTTGCCGCGCAGCAGGGGGAGTTTCTTGACTTCGCGCTCGGCCACTTCGGTGAAGGGGGTGGCGTGATCGAGGATGCTGATGATGACTTCGCGGGGCAGTCCGTCGAGGGTAAGCAGGTGTTGCAGCTCACCGTGCCTGTTGAGCTGTGGATTACGCATGGATCAACCTCAGTGTCAGGTTGCCGTTTTCCGTCTGTTCCAGCCGCAGGCTTTGCGAGGCGGGCAACGGTTCGGGCAGGGTGTGGGCACAGTAGCGGGCGGCAATGGGCAGTTCGCGCCCGCCACGGTCGACGAGTACGGCCAGTTCGATGCAGGCAGGTCGGCCAAAGTCAAAAATTTCGTTGAGCGCGGCGCGGGTAGTGCGCCCGGTGTAGAGCACGTCGTCGACGAGAATGACGGGAGTGTTTTCGATGGGAAACGGGATTTTGGTGCGCTGTGGGTTGGCATGCAGCCCCCTTGCGCCGTAGTCGTCGCGGTAGAAGGAAACGTCGATGACCCCAAGAGGCTGGCGAAGCCCGAGCAGGGCGTGCAACCGGCGCGCAAGCCATTCTCCGCCGGTACGGATGCCAATGAGGGCGGTATTGGGCTGGAGGTTGGAATGTATTTGTTCGGCCAGTTGGCGGCAGAGGGTTTCTGCGTCAGGAAGTTGCATGGCGGAGGGTGTCCAGGAAATGTTGCAGGATGAGTTGCGCGGCAACGGCATCGAGTTTCTTTTTGCGCGCTTGCCAGTTTCTCATGCCAGCGTCTCGTAGGCTATAGTCAGCTTCAACCGAACTGAGCCGCTCGTCTGCGAAATGCACGGGCAAGTGGGTGCGCCCGTGTAACTGGTTGGCAAAACGTCGGCAGTGGGGTTCGAGCGCATGTTCGCCTTCGCCATCGAGCGGGCGTGGTAAGCCGACGATGAGGGCGACGGGCTGCCATTCTTCGATGAGGCGGGCGATGGCATCAAAGCGCGCGGCGCTGGATTCAAGGGCGATGGTGGCAAGCGGGCTGGCAAGGCCGGTCTCGATCTCGCCGGTGGCGACGCCGATACGGGCAAGGCCGAAATCGAAGCCGAGAAGGCAGCCGCGCGGAGGCAGACAAAGTGTGGAGGTGATCGTAGCCGGTGTGCCCTCAGGCATGTCCGGCGGTCTCGCTGATCTGGGTGAGATCAATGCCGAGCTTTTGCACAGCGGCCGCCAGGCGGGCTTCCGGCGGCATCCCGAAGACGATGGACATGTCGGCGGGGATGGTAAGCCAGGCGTTATCGGCGAGTTCCTGTTCGAGTTGCCCCGCCGTCCAGGCAGCGAAGCCGAGGCTCACGAGCACTTCGTGCGGTTTGCCCTCGCTGCCGATGGATTGCAGGATGTCGCGGCTGCTGGTGAGGCCCACTTCGTCATTGACGCGCAGCGTGGAGTGCCAGTCGCCGCTTGGGCGGTGGAGGACGAAACCCCGGTCGGTCTGCACGGGACCGCCGAAGTAGACGGGCTGCGAGATAAAATCCTGTGAGTTGAGTTTGAGTTCAACGCGCTCGAACAGTGTACCCAGCGTCATATCGAGCGGACGATTGACGATGACGCCGAGCGCGCCCTGGGCGTTGTGTTCGGCGATATAGGTGAGGGTGCGGGCGAAATGCGGATCGGCCATGTGGGGCATGGCGACCAGGAAATAGTGCGTGAGATTATTAGGAACGGTATCCATGCACGCATTTTACGCTGTCCGGATCGGTTACGTGGTGTGCGAATTGAAACAGCGCGCCGCATATATGCTGACGTTGCGTTACATCGTCATGCCCGCCGTGTATAACCGGCGATCAGGCCGAGCAGTTCTTCCTCTTGGTAGGGTTTGCCGAGGTAATGGTTTGCGCCGATTTCCATCGCGTAGTTGCGATGTTTGTCGGCCAGCCGCGAGGTAATCATGATAATCGGCACGTTTCTCAGCTTGGCATCGGCACGGATGTTGCGGACGAGATCGAAGCCGTCCATACGCGGCATTTCGATGTCGGAGAGAATCACGTCAGGCATATTGTCGATCAGCGACTCGATGGCGTCGACGCCATCTTTTGCAGTGATGACACGATAGCCCTCGCGCTCCAGCAGACGGCTGGTGACCTTTCGCACGGTCAGCGAATCGTCGACCACCATGACCGTTGGTTCGTGCTCGGCTTCCGGTTCCGATATGGCTTCGATCATTGCCGATATCGCTCCGGGAAGCCTGCTTGCCTGGCCATAGGTGATCTCGCGGCTCGCCATCGCGACCGGATTGATAATGAGCACGATCTCGCCGTTGCCGAGTACGGTAGCTCCGGACATGCCGACGATGCGGGCCAGTTGCGGGCCGGCGTTCTTGACGATGATTTCCTGATGGCCGCGCAGTCCGTCCACATGCAGGGCCAGGGTTTGCGAACCGGAATGCAGCAGCAGTACCCAGCTATAGTGGCCGATTTCTGGTTGGGCGGCGGGGTTGCCGAGCAGGTTAGGCAGGTAGCGGTAGCCGTATTGCTGTCCAAGCCATCCGATGCTGCCTTCCGCCCGCAGGCGCTCGATGGCGTCGATCTTCAGTTCCATGATCTGCGAAATCATGCTCGCCGGGATCGCGTAATGCTGGGTGCCGGAGCGTACCAGCAGCGCCTGGGTGACAGCCAGGGTGAGCGGCAGGTAGATGCTGAACATCGTCCCCGTGCCGGGAGTGGAAGAGACGTCGATCCGGCCGCCGACTGCGGCGGTTTCAGCCTTTACGACGTCCATGCCGACCCCACGGCCGGAAACGGCAGTCACTTTTTCGGCAGTCGTGAAGCCGGGAAGGAAAATCATACTGGCGAGCCACCGTTCATCGGTGGCCTCGTCAGGCCCAAGCAGTCCACGTTCGCGGGCGTTTTCGGCGATACGCTCGAAATCCAGCCCTGCGCCATCGTCGGCCAGTTCGATGACGATTTCGTTGCCTTCCTGGCGCGTCGTGAGCGTGATTTGGCCGATTTCGGGTTTGTTCTTCGCCCGTCGCACTTCCGGCGGCTCAATGCCGTGTGCCAGCGCGTTGCGAAGCAGGTGTTCGAGCGGCGCGACGATGTGGTCGAGCACGCTGCGGTCGATTTCGATGCCGCCGCCGCGCAGGTCGAGGTTGGCGCGCTTGCCGAGATCCCTGGCGCCCCGTCGCACGATACGGTACAGGCGCACGGCGAGACTGTCGAACGGAACCATGCGTACCCGCATCAGCGCCTGTTGCAATTCGCGGGTGGTACGCGCCTGGCTGTGCAGGGCGAAGTCGGCGCTGTCGAGGTTCTTCAGCAGGTTCTGCTGCACCGTGGTGACGTCGTTGACGCTCTCGGCCATCATCCGCGTGAGTTCCTGCAAGCGGGTGTAGCGGTCCATCTCCAGCGGGTCGAACGCGGTACGGCTGCTTTCAGCTTGGGCGACGCGGGTCTGCATCTGTGCGTCGGCCTGGATTTCGATTTCGCGCAACTGATTGCGGAGGCGAATGACGTTTTCGGTGAGATCGAGCAGGCTGTGGCGCAACAGGCGCAATTCGCCTTCGATCCGGGTGCGGGCAACACCAATTTCGCTGGCGTCATTGACGAAGCCGTCGACCATCTCCGCGCGCACGCGCAGGGCGCTGCCGATGGACTCGCTCTCGGACGACGTGCGGGAGACGGCGGTAGTAACGGAAGGAGGCTTAGGCGCAATCGCGGCGTGAGGAGCCGCCGTTCCGGCGAACACGCTGTGCCTGGCGGGGCTGTCGGCGGCGACAGGCGGGATAGAGGGATCGGCAGGTGGCTCAACCGCAGTTTCGGCAGCGGGAATTTCAGGAACCGGGCCAGCACTCAGTACGGCGACCATCTGTTCGACGCCATCCACTGCGGAGGCGATTTCGTCGACGAGGGCGGCAACGTCGCCTCCGGCATTGAGTGCCGATTCCATGCGGGATTCGAGCTGGTGCACCCGGTTGCCCAGAACCATTGCCCCGGCCATCCGCGCGCTGCCCTTCAGGGTGTGCAGTTGCCGTTTTACGAGCATGGAATGCACGGTGTCGGTGAGGTCGCCGTTCCAGGCGCGCAGGGTGGTATGCAGCGCGTTGATCAGTTCCCCTGCTTCTTCGAGGAAGATCGGGAGCAGTTGTTCGTCGATTTCGTCGTGAATCAGCGGCGAACCGCTGGTCGTCGGGGAGAGCGGTTTCAGCGCGGGTTCGGATTGGATGCTTGCGGCAGCTTCGGGGAAAACTTTCGCCACAACCTCGGCAATGGCCTTATCGTCGGTCTTTTGGGAGTCAAGGGCGGGCAGCTCAAAGCCGACGCTGTCGAGTTGTTCGATCAGTTCCGGCGTTTCCAGCGGCATTTGCAGGTTGATGACCTTGGTCAGCATATTGTCCAGCGTATCGGCGCTGGTCTTGAACAGATCCAGTTCGTTGGCCGTCGGTGGGCGTTTCAGGTCGTGAATGCGCTGCTGCGCCAGTTCCAGTGCCTTGCCGAGTGTGTATAGCGGGGTGCAGTGCGCGGTGCCGGAGATGCCCGCGCATGAATGCGCGGCGCGCAAGGAGGCTTCTGGCAACAGCAAAACGGGGTTGTCGGCAAGGTGGTCGAACTCCTGGTGCAGCGTGATGATATGCGCCTGGGCTTCGGTTACATAGAGTTCAAACAATGCCTGCGATATCTCTATACCGTCGATATAGAGCGTGTCGGAGTCGGATTTGAGTTCTGGTTCTGGCTCGAACTCGGGTTCAGGCTCTGCTTCTACCTCTACCTCGAATTCAGGCTCAAGCTCGATCTCAATCTCAAATTCGGACGATGGCTCTTCAGCAGCGGAGTCGGTTTCGGTTTGAATCGTTTCTTCGATTGAAATATCGGGAATTTCCTGTTCCCACGTTCCGGAGGAGCTTTCGGCTTCGGGAACGCTTGTTTCGCTCGTCTCGTCCTGAATGAAAGGGGCGGTGCCCAGCTCGTCTTCAGACGGTTTTTCTTCGCTGGTGGGGAATGTTTGATCAGGTTTGGGCGCTTTGCGCCCGGATGTTCCAAGATCGAATCCGATTGCTCCGCTACTGGAAGCTTCAAAGTCAAATCCGACTGTCCCGCTCGTAGATGTTCCAAAGTCGAATTCGACCATCCCGCTCGTGGATGTCTCAGGGGCGAATTTTTCGAGATTGAAATCTTCGAGACTGAAATCTCCTGGTTTTCCGTCAGGGTCGGATGTGAACGGTGAAAAATCGAAAGGCTCGAATTTCGGTACGGCTGGTCGCTTGACCTTGGCGCGCACGGGCGGTTCTGCTGCCTTGGGGGAAGAAGTTTCAGGTTCAGCGGTCTCGGTGTGGCTGGGGGCTTCCGGTTCATCAAGCGGGACTAGATCAACCTCGTCATCGTTGACAAACTCGTATGCCTCCTCCTCTGGTATGGGCTGGGCGGGGATGGGCTCCGGTTCTTCGGCTTCTGCCTCTTCGGTTTGCTGGAGATTGAGGTCAAGATTGAAAAACTCGGTCGCAGTTTCGAGGTCGACTTCCGGTTCGGCCTGTTCAGGTTCAGCTTCGGGCGCAACTTCAAGTTCGGATGCAGTCGTTGGCACGGCTTGTTCGATGGGCGCGCTGCTGTTGCGAAGGCGTTCGGATTCTTCCAGGAGCGCTGAGACATCGCGCCAGTATTCGGCTTTCTTGTCGATTTGACCGACCCAGGCCGTAAATTCGCGGTGGGCGATGGCAAGCAGTTTCAGCAGTGGCGGAGTGACCTGCCATTCGAGCTGTAGCCAGCGGTTGAGGGTCTGTTCTATCCCCCAGGCAGCTTCACCCAGATCAGTCAGGCCGACCATGCGGCCACTGCCCTTGAGGGTATGGAATCCGCGCCGGATGACAGTGAGATTTTCGTGGTTGCCGGGGGAGGCGCGGAGCAGCTTGAGATGGTCGATGACCGATTTCAGTACCTCGCGCGCCTCTTCAATGAAGATAGCAAGCAATTCGGCATCGAGGTCTGCCTGGGTTGTTTGAGGAGCAGGGATGCGGCTGTCGGTAGTAGCTGCCGATGGTCGGGCGGTTTTCGGCTCCGTGGACGATTCCAGCGATACTTCGATTTCTGCTTCTGCCTCGGTTTCGATCTCGAAAGCCGGGAAAGTCTCGATACCGTCGGACAGGCGAGCGGAAGGCTCTTTGGACTGTGGCTTCGCGCGAACCGGAACTGCGGAAACGTCGGACAGTTCCGGTAGGCTGGTGCCGATGGGCTTCGGCTGTGTGGAGGCGGTGGCCGGGCTCAGGAAATGTGCAACGGAGGTGCGGTTGTATGGCAGCGACTGGACGAAGAATCCCAGAGCCGAGAAACGCCGCGCAAGTTCGGTGAGTTCGGCATCGTCGACGGGTGAATCCTGCTTGGACAGGTTATCAATGATCTCGCCGGCTTCCCGGATCAGGGAAATGGCGTCGTTCTCGCCGAGCAGGGACAGCGCGCCTTCGACCTGGTGCAGCGGCGTGTGGAGGGTTTCCAGAGGCGCGCGTTTCGAGTGGTCGCGGAAAAAGTCGTCGAGGGTTTGTTCGATGGTGGCGAGGCTGGAAAGAATTTCGCGCGAGAGCTGGGCAATCGCTTCTTTTTCTTGTTGTTTGCGTGCGGATTCGACACTGGTTGCGCTAGGCGGCGCACCGAGTTCTTCGCCGCGCGCAAGCGCCTCCAGCCTGGAGAGCGCATCGCCTACCTGAGCCTGGAAGCTGGGGTCGGGCAGCCCACGGTTGAGGGATGCTTCCGCCAGCAGAAGGGCAGTGGCGAATTCGAGGGCGATAGGTTCCGAATAATGTTCCGGGTTCGCGTTCAGCCAGGCAATGAAGCGGCTCATACCGCCGAGCAGCCGGTAGAGGACGGGACGGCCAAGCGGGGCGGTGGTTTTCGTGAACGCTTCGAGTTGGACATTGAATTCGGATAGCACCGTTGCGCCGCGTTCGCCGATGGCGTTCCACTCATCCTTGATACGGGTAAGGCGTGCGTGCAGTTCCTGGAGCAGCGGCCCCAAGGGCAGGTCGCTGACGAGCGCACCTTCTTCAGGGATCAGAGCCTCAAGCTGCCATGTCTGGCGCGCTGCTTGCAGCATCGGCGTGGAGGCCGGTCGGCTGGCGATGTGGTAAAGCAGTTCGCGCAACAGGCGTTCGGGCAAAGTTTGCTGCGGGCTGTCTCCAGCGCGGTGCAACTGGGATTCGATCCGGGGCAACAGGAGTTTAGCGGCAGGCAGGTCATCGGCCGGCATGTCGGGCAGCGTGTCGATAAACGCTTGCCCGGCCCACCACAGGGAACGCATCCCTGGATTGTCTTCGGCTAGTTCGACACTGGCCAGGGCTGCGCGCATCGCGTCGATGCTGTCAGCGTTTGGCTGACGCAGCCAGTCGAGCAGCCCACGCTGGAAGCTCAGACGCATGGCCCGGCGTTGCTGCTGCCGTTGCTCCATATCGAGTTTCGGCGCTTCGTCGCGCGGGGGGATGCGTACACTCAGGTCTGGGAAAAAGAGGTCGGCGGGCGAGGGAGCCGCTTCACCGCGGGCAGACACGAGTTCCCGGTACAGCGGCAGCAAGCGCAGGGGCTGGTCGGGCGTGCCGTGAACCAGTTCTTCGAGATAGTTGGCGATGCTGGCAAGCGCGCGGCGACCAAGAGCAATCCGCGTTTCATCAAGCGGCAGCTCATTTTTGGCAAGTGCGGCAAGGAACAAATCCAGCGCTGCGGTGAAATTTGTCAGCCCGTCCAGCCCGATGATGGATAAAGCTCCGCTGGCCTGGTGCAGATGGGTTTGCGCGAATTGTACCTTGGAGGCGCCATCCTCCGATTCGAGCGCAGCTTGCAGGCTCTCAGCCGCATGCGACAGCGCCTGATCGATCTCGCTTTTGACCCATGTAAGCGGACCGAGATCCGGTTCGTTGGCGTGCGTCATGAAGGCAACCCTGTGCTATTCCCTGTTCAGACCTTGAAGCCGGAAACTGAACCCTTGAGTTCGATCGCGAGGTCGGCAAGCTGGCCGACCGATTCCGCCGTCTGCTTCGTGCCGTGAGTCGTTTGTTCGGTAATAGCAAGTATCTCCTTCATTGATTCGGCTACTCGAATGGCGTCTGCGGCCTGATCTTGCGTGTCGGTGGAGATTTGTTCGATCAGGTGGGCCGCGTCCATCGACACCTGGCCCATCTCGGCCAGCGCCTGGCCTGCCGCGTCGGACAGGCGCGCGCCTTCCACCACGTCGCGGGTGGCGTTTTCCATTGCGCCGACGGCGTCCTGGGTGTCGGTCTGAATGGTTTTCACGATGGCCGCAATTTGCTTGGTGGCTTCAGCCGAACGTTCCGCCAGCCGCTGTACTTCTTCCGCAACGACGGTGAAGCCGCGCCCGGCTTCTCCCGCTGAGGCCGCCTGGATGGCGGCGTTCAGGGCCAGCACGTTGGTTTGTTCGGTAATGTCGGAAATCAGTTCCACGATTTCGCCGATTTCCTGTGAGGATTCGCCCAGGCGCTTGATGCGCTTGGAGGTTTCCTGGATTTTTTCGCGGATGGCGTTCATGCCGCGGATTGTGTTTTCTACCGAGTCGGCTCCTTTGCGCGCGGACTCCAGCGAACGGCGGGCGACTTGGGCGGTATGCAGCGCCCGTTCGGACGAGGCGATCATCTGTTGCGCCATGTTCTGTACGGTCGCGCCGGCATCCTCGATCTGGTGCGACTGGCGCTCGGTTGCATCGAGCAATTCGGCGGAGGTGTGCTGGGCGGTCTGGGTTGCGCCCGTCACGCGCCCGGCAGCATCGTTGATTCGGCTGACCAGCGCCGCCAGTTCTTCGATGGTGTAGTTCACCGAGTCCGCGATGGCTCCGGTGATATCTTCCGAGACCGTGGTACGGATGGTGAGGTCGCCGTCGGCAAGGTCGCCCATTTCGTTCATCAGGCGCAGGATCGCCGCCTGGGTGTGATTGCGTTCTTCTTCAGAGAGTCTGCGTTGCCGGTCAATGCTGTCTTGACGGACGTTGACATCGGTTCGATACACTTTGGCGATGAGGATCAGCACGAGCAAGGCAGCCGCCGCGCAACCTCCGATCAGGCGCAAAAGTGTGCCGGAGAAGCCCGTGGCCAAGGCAAAGGAGGCGCTCAGTTCGCCGAGTTTTCCGAAAATATCTGCCGACTGCCTGGACAGGTCATTGCTGGCCGCCAGAATTTGAACCAGTTTCACCTGGTCGCTGCCGATATTGGACATCCACTTGCGGACGCTTTCCGATGCGCTGCCCGGCATGGCCTGAAGGTCGGCTAGCCGAAGTATGGTGCTCTCTGGAAAGTCCCTGGATGCGCTGGTGAACTTGATCAATTCATCCTGGTTCTGTTTCTCAACGATCACCCGGATGTTCTGCTGCATATTCTGCCAGATTGCGCTGATACCACTGAGCCTTGTCTGCTCGTTGATTTGTGGCGCCAGAAGTGTCCGGCCAGCCTGCCCGGAAAGCGTTTCTCCCTGATTCAGCGCCCTGAATAACTCGTTGAAGCGCTCGCGATCCTTCCTCAATTCATCGAAGGCCTCAATCTGCCCCTGTAGAGCCAGTTGTCCGTTTTTGGCGATTTTTTGCGAAAGAGCCTGCAATTCACCCGTCAACGCGACCTGTTGCGTTACCGCGCTGATGTTCCTGGTTTGGAGGAACATCAGGAAGGCCGTTCCCGCGATCAGCGCTATGAACAATACGGCCAGGTAGGAGACTCGCGAGGAGCCTCCGACAGGCTTTGCTCCGGAGGCTGCGAAAATCCGTTCGGCGGTCGATGACCGCATGGCGGCTCCCCTGTCTTCCAGAAGGGTTGTATCCGAAGGACGTTCGGTTCCGGATGATTTGTTTGAAAAAAGCTTGAATGCCATATGTCTTGCTCCACTGCGGTTGCCGACCGACAGGAAAACCGGATTTTATTGGAAAGCGGATATCCTCGCCCTAATTGACGCCGACGTCGAGAAAAATGCTGTTGGATAAAAGTTGCGAAACGTCCAGCCGCAACCAGAGGTTGTCATGTGTATCCCGAAACCGCGCGAGAACCCAAGGGCGTGGGTCGTCCGCTTCGGCGTCAGGTTCGAAATCTTCTTCATTACGCAGCCCCAATACGCGCGATACCAAGATGGCGCTGTGCACACCCTGCCGCGCGCCGACGAGCAGCAGACGCGCCTGGGGGGTGGGCGAGGAGATCGCCGGACCATCGTGGAAACGTGATAAATCGACGACACTGTATAAGACCCCCCGAACATTGACCAGACCACGATACCACTCATGCGTGAGCGGAACCGGTGCCAGCGCGGGCGGAGAGACGATTTCACCGGACTCCGGCAAACTGAGAAGCCAATGTTCGTTACCTGCCTGTACCCCGAGCAGGCTCCTGCGTTCACTTGCGTGAACATTTGCCAGGCGGCGGGTAAGGTTTTCCTGGAATTCGCGTAGGCTGGTCCGTTTGGACATGGTGTGTTTTAACCGATGCTCTTGATGCGCGCGAGCAGGGCGGTGAAGTCGAGAGGTTTGACGATGTAGTCGTATGCGCCTTGGCGCATACCCCAGATTTTGTCTGTTTCGAGCCCCTTGCTGGTACACATGATGATCGGGATGCCGCGCGTGGTCTCTCCACGCGAGATTGTGCGCGTGGCCTGATAACCGTTCATGCCGGGCATGACGACATCCATCAGGATCAGGTCGGGCAATTCACTGCAACTTTTGGTGATGGCGTCTTCGCCGCTTTCGGCGGTGACGACCTCGTAGCCGTTGCGAGTCAGAGTCTCGGACAGCGCCAGCCGCTCAGTGGGCGAATCATCGACTACGAGTATTTTTCTGATGGCCATTGTTTTTTCCATTGGGAATTGCAAGGGGTGTTCATCGCAAGTGGACACCGCTATGTTCTGTAACTGCCCTGATGAGGCTGTCTTTCGTGAAAGGTTTAGTGAGATATTCGTCGGAACCCACCATGCGGCCGCGTGCGCGGTCGAAAAGCCCATCCTTTGAGGACAGCATGATGACCGGTGTTGACGCCAGTTTGGGGTTTTTCTTGATCAGAGCGCAGGTCTGGTAACCATCGAGCCGCGGCATCATGATGTCGACGAAAATAACATCCGGGTGATGGTCTGTGATTTTCGCCAATGCGTCAAAACCATCCTCGGCCAGCAATACCTGGCAGCCCGCCTGACTGAGAAAAATCTCGGCGCTGCGACGGATGGTGTTACTGTCGTCGATAATCATCACTTTGAGTCCGCTTAAATCCATGCGCTGTGCCCCTGAGAACGTAACGCCCCATTTTTTGTAGCCTTATTGCAGCCACTCGCAAGCATACCGCAAAGAATGTGTTTCGATAAAGGCAGAAAGTCCCGGAACGGGGAAATGCCCCTAAAAAAAGAGGGTACGGACAAAAAATGAGGCACCGGTACATTCGCAAATTCCTTCTGGGGCGAAATAGATAAAAGGAAATAATGGATAAAATCAGGCAGTCTTTGTGGCGGGGACTTTATGCGGTGACGCCGGATGAATTCAATACCGCGCGCTTGCTGGAAATAAGCGCCCGTGTTCTCGCGGCTCGTCCGGCGATGCTGCAATATCGCAATAAACTTGCTCATCCGGCGCTACGCCGCGAACAGGCGTCCCGGCTGCTCGCGCTGTGCCGTGCCGTCGGAGTGCCGCTCATTATCAACGATAGCCTGGAGTTGGCGGTCGAGATTGCTGCCGATGGCGTCCACCTCGGGCGCGGCGATGGTGACATGCTGCTTGCACGCCGGGCGATGAATGCGCTTGGGTCGGGGCGCATTCTCGGGGTGTCGTGTTACGGCGAGTGGGAGAGGGCGGTGCTAGGCGCAGCGGCGGGAGCCGACTATGTGGCTTTTGGCGCGATGTTCGCTTCTGTCACCAAGCCGGAAGCGCCGTGCACGCCGCTCGAACTGCTCACGCGGGCGCGGCACGAACTGGAATCGAACGTGGCGGTCGCGGCCATCGGGGGCATTACCCTCGATAACGCGGACAGGCTCTTCGAGGCCGGAGCCGATCTCGTGGCGGTCGTCTCCGATGTGTTCGGTGCTGCCGACCCTGGCAAACAGGCGGCGGCTTACCGCGCCCTGGCGCAGTTATAAAAATAACTATTTGTCATTTTTAGCGTAGCAAAGCAATCCAGTCACGCGCAAAGAACCTCTATCTGAATTGCTTCCACCTCGCTATCTTGCATATAGTTCCCTTCTTTTTTCTTTTGCCGGAAAGTCCGTCATGAACAATCGTAACGAAGCCCTTTTCAATCAAGCCCAACAACACATCCCCGGTGGGGTCAACTCGCCCGTGCGCGCTTTCCGTTCGGTGGGGGGTGCGCCGTGTTTCATCGAGCGTGCCGAAGGGGCAAGGATGTGGGATGCCGAAGGCCGGGCCTATATTGATTACGTTGGCTCATGGGGGCCGGCAATTACCGGCCACGCCCATCCGGAAATCGTTGAAGCGGTACGCGCGGCGGCGGCCAAAGGGCTTTCTTTCGGTGCGCCGACGGCAGCCGAGATCGAAATGGCCGAGTTGTTGTGCTCGCTGCTGCCCTCGCTTGAAATGGTGCGGCTCGTCAATTCCGGAACCGAGGCGACGATGAGCGCGATCCGGCTGGCGCGCGGGCATACCGGGCGGGAAGACATCATCAAGTTCGAGGGCTGCTACCACGGCCACGCCGATAGCCTGCTTGTCAAGGCCGGTTCCGGCATGCTGACCTTCGGCAATCCGTCGTCCAAGGGCGTCCCGGCGGATTTCGCCCGGCATACCATCGTGCTCGATTACAACGATCTCGATGGAGTCGAGGCCGTATTTAAGGCGCGTGGTGGGGAAATTGCCGCCGTGATCGTCGAACCCGTGGCCGGCAACATGAACATGGTGCGTCCACGTCCCGGTTTTCTGGAGGGATTGCGCCGCCTGTGTACGGAATACGGCGCGGTGCTGATTTTCGATGAAGTGATGACGGGTTTTCGCGTTGGCCCGCAAGGGGCGCAGGGGCTGTTCGGCATCTCCCCCGACCTGACCACCCTGGGAAAGGTCATCGGCGGCGGCATGCCGGTGGGCGCTTTCGGTGGGCGGCGAGACATCATGGAAAAAATCGCCCCGCTCGGCCCCGTCTATCAGGCGGGGACTCTTTCCGGCAGTCCGGTGGCGGTGGCCGCCGGGCTGGCTTCGCTCAAACTGACCCGCGCCCCAGGCTTTTACGAGGCGCTGGCCGCGCGCGCGCGTCGGCTGACCGAAGGGCTTGCCGATGCCGCGCAAGCCGCCGGGGCGGTTTTTTCCGCCGATGCTGTCGGCGGCATGTTCGGGCTGTATTTCAGCGCGCGCGCGCCGGAGTCGTTCAACGAAGTCATGGCGATGGATTGTGAGCGTTTCAACCGCTTTTTCCATGCCATGCTGGAGAAGGGGCACTACTTCGCGCCTTCGGCCTTCGAGGCCGGTTTCGTCTCCTCCGCGCATGGCGAGGCTGAAATCGACGCCACAATCGCAGCAGCGCGGGAAGTATTTGCCCAGCCTCAAACCAAACCCGTCCCTAAATCAACGTAGTACAAAAATATAGGCAGGTCAGGAGTTTTGAACCGCTCTAAAAGTCATAACGCAAGCCCACGTAGAAGCTCCGTCCCTGTTCGGGATAGTTCCAGTACATCTCGTTTGCCCCGTCGAACAGATTGTTGATCTCTGTACGCAAAGTCATTTTGCCAAATTGCTTGCCAAAGTCGACAAGCTCTTTTTCGAGGCTCCAATTTACGACTGTGCCGCTCGGACGCTCAATATAGGGGGCTTCATAGGGGAAAGAGTACGCTTTGGGGTCGCTCCAATCCTTCGTATATGTCTTGCCGTAGTAGTTGGCATTGAGACGACTCTTGAGTTTCAACCCAGGATGCGCGTAGTTGATGCCATAGCTCGCCATCCATTTTGGCGTATTGGGCAGGGTAGTGTTATACGACCCATTGTAAAAAACGACTCGCTCCGGTGCTTTATCCTCGTTTTTGCGTGTTGTAAGCCAAGTGAAACTGACATATGGCTTCAGGCTGTAACTCTGTTTGAACGTCTTGCCGATATCCCAACCCACCGAACCTTCAACCCCGGCAATCTCCGCGCCTCTCAGGTTCTGAAACTGGGAACACCCCCCCATAGCATAAGGGCTGCTGCATGTTGTGCCAGGAGCATCCATACCAATAATCTTGTTCTTCCAGTCAGAGTGGAAATAGGTCAGGCTGGCGTTGAGATTGTTCCAGTCGATGTCGGTACCGAATTCCCAGGTTTTGTTTTGTTCGGGCTTAAGCGATGGGTTGCTCATGTAATTGTACTGACCATCTCCACCGACTTGCTGTGGTGACGGCAACTTGAAACCATCGGCGTAGTTAGCGCGCAGTTTCAGCCATTTGACGGGGTGATAACTGACACCGACCGACCCGCCGGTGTGATGATTCTTCTCCGAATTCATCACGTCGCCCGAATTTTCGTATCTGTCGTGGCGCAGACCAAGCGAAAAAACCAGCTTTTCATCGAAAAGGCGGAGCTTGCCGGTCAAGTAGGCACCGGTATCCTTCATCGTCGTTTTCGGGTCATCGCTATATGGAGTCCAAGGAGGATAATAAGTGAAGCCGGATGTGTCGTATTTATACTGATCAACCCCGCCAGACAGCGTGAACAGTGAGGCGTGATAGTTCAATTGTGCATTGAATGCCTTGGTGTCCAGGGTGTTTCCATAGTTCACAACCTCCATTTCCGGATCGATATTCTTTCGGGTATTCCTTCCAAAAGAGTAACTGAGCATCCAGTCAAGGTCTTTGGTCGATCCGGTGTAGGAGAGCGCAGTATTTTTATTGCGTTTGAGGTAATCAGTGTATGGACCATCAGAGGTATTGCCATCGTAGGGACGGATACCGCCGCTGTAGGTGATGGCATTATCCATTTGCTCGGATTTGATTTCGCCCTGATAGTAATTGATCCCGATGCGATGGTTTTTGTTGAAGCTGTAACCTAGATCAAGGTTGTAGGTCAAATCTCTGTCAACCGCCGTGTGATACCAGCGCCGCCCGCCTTTTGTCGTCACATCATTGCGGCTGTAGTGTATGCCGCCGAAAGAAAAGTCAAAGCCGTTTACCGCGCCGCCAAAGGCGACCGTTTCGCGTTTCAGCGAGTTCCTGCCGATACCGACTTCGACTGACGCGAACGGTTTGAGGGCGGTATCGCCGCGCTTGGTGATGATGTTGACAACGCCGCCCATCGCGGAAGAACCGTATTGAACCGCCGAGGGGCCACGGATGATCTCGACACGTTCGACATTTGCCAAGCCCGCAAGCGCCAGATTGCTCATGCCGACCCGGCGACCGTTCAGCAGGATCAACACTTGGTTTTCAGGCTCGCTAGGCATCATCAAGTTACCCATGCCTCGAATCTGGACAGAGCTGGTGTCACCCGTCGTCGCAACATGAAAACCATGCTGCACCATCAGATCGGCAACTGAAGTTGCGGTCGAGGCTTTGATGTCTTCTGAAGTGATGATCGTGACATTACTGCTGATTTCGCGTTTGGCTTCCTGTACGCGGTTCGCGGAAACCACGACTTCGTCAAGTTCTGACGGGGTCTGGGCAAAAGAGGGCAGGGGGGTGAGGGAAAAAACGGCGGCTGACAAGCACAGGGCCGGATATTTGCGCGGCGGCATGGCAATCTCCATCCGGCTCGCGTCCCCGCTGACCGGAATCATGGTGATGAAAAGGGAGATGCCGCATGGGCTTCTTCACGACGCCCCGGCCACGACAGGAACCGGTGCGCCACAACCCCGTGGCACTTCCATCGGTTCGCATCGGGCCGGTATCCGGGCTTGCAAGTCTTGATTCGCCGCCTTCCCAGGCAAAAACGCCCAGTGGCATCAAAGGCGAACCCTCACTCGCTTACCGTTGCGGGGGCAGCAGCGGCATTGCGTCCAGGGGACGCGCACCGCTTTCCCGTTTAACCACTGGCCTGGAGGCCAGCGGCACCAGAGTGCGAAGATTTTGTTTCGGCAGTTTCAAGCACAGAAACTCGTGCAGCAAGCCAAAACGGAGCCTAGCCTACACGGGTCGAAGGATGGGGTCAAATTCAGAGATTCTGGGGTAGTGTCTCAGTTTGAATATTTGAGACGATTTTCTGTAGGGGGCGATGGCAATCGCCCCGTCGAACCGTTAGCGGACTGCGGAAATTTACGATGGCGGGCGGATTACCATCCGCCCCTACAACGCATGAAATTCAAACTGAGACACTACCGATTCAGGCTGGAATCAGTTAGGGCGGTGGAGAGCTTGCCGCGAGCAGCCTGCAAGCGCAGTTGTGCTTCCATCAGACTGGCAACTAAGCTCAACTGGTCGATCTGGGCTTCGTAACGTGCACGGGTAGCGTCCAGGAGTTCGGTAATCGAACTCTTGCCCAGTCGGTAGGAGTCTTCGGCCATCTGCTTGAGGGTAGGCAGGTGCGGCGCCATCTGGGCACGGAAGCGTTCGAGGGTCGCGGTGCGCTGGGCGACCTGGGCGCTATAGCGGTACACGTCGGCCAGTATCTCGGCTTCCATCAGGCGCCGCCGCAGGCCGGCAGAGAGCGCCTCGGCGCGTGCCTTGTCAAGTGCGCCGCTGCGAGTATCGAAAACGGGGATCTCGACCGATAAGCCCAGCATGTTAGTTGCACCGAACGGGCTGCTCGTCCAGAACCGTCCAGCATTCAGCGAGACCCCCGGAAAACGCTCGCGCCGGGCAACCTCGACGTTCGCCTGTGCTGCCTCTTCCTCCCGACGCGCAGCCACGAAGGCCGGGTTTTGAGCCACCCCGTCATCAATGATGGGGATTGCGCTCGACGCGTGTTCGAGCGCCTCAGCGGGCGCTCCGGGTTCAAGTTCCAGCGGGCGCAGTTCGCCTGTCCCACGAGGTTTCCAATCGGGAAAACCGAGCAAGGCGGCAAGTTGAGCCTGGGCGTCGGCGAGATCCGCTTCGGCCTCGGCTGTCTGAGTTCGCCAGGAAGCCAGTTCGACGTCCACCCGGAGCAACTCGTACTGGCTTGCCATGCCGGCAGCTTGGCGTCCCGCAACCATGTCGCGCAGGCGGGAGAGTTCCTCCACGCCTACCACCCGAGTGGCGCGCTTCTCTTGAGCGAGGAGCAGGGCGACGAAGGCTGCCCCAGCATCTGCCGCAAGATTATTGCCAGAAGCGGCAAGCTGTGCCTGTGCCGCCTCGATGCCTCGGTCGGCCGCTTTCATGCGGACGCCGCGCTGACCAGCGACAAGTATTGGCAGTTCGATTGATACCTCTTGCGCCTTGGTGCCGTCGAAGTTGGTCAGTACACCGGGTTGCCGCGAATGGCTGTAGCTCACCGTGGGATTCGGCCAAGCACCAGCCGTTCGGCGCTCGGCATGGGCGATGGCCAGATTTTGCCGCTCAAGCGCTACCCGGGGACTCGCTTCCTTAGTCAGAGCCAACACCGTCGGCAGGTCGACGCTGTCGGGCAGCGTCTGCGCCAGGGACGGCGTGGTAGCAAACAACAAGGCAAGGAACGCGATGCGTGCACCGGAACCGGGCCGCTCCAAAACAGCGAGGGGATTGTTGTTCATTGATCGGCCTCCTCTGGGGTTTGCAGATGCTTCGGGGTGATCAGGCTATAGATTGCCGGGAGCACAAACAGCGCCACAAATAAGGTCGTTAGCATCCCGCCCACCACAACCAGGGCAAATGGCCGCTGAATCTCGCTCCCGATGCCGGAGGACAGCGCCATCGGCAGCAGGCCGAAGAGCGCCAGGAGGGAGGCCATCAGGACGGGGCGCAGTCGCTCGGTTGCGCCATTGATGAGCGCAGGAAACAATTCTTCGCCAGCACGCCGCCGCGCTTCGACCGCCGACAAAACCAGTAAGCCCATCAACGAAACCTGCCCCAGGAGCGCGATGAAACCGATGGCAGCACTGACCGACAGCGGGATACCGGCGTTGAGGAGGGCGAAGGCTCCGCCAGTCAGGGCGAACGGAACCGTGGAGAGAACCGCCAAGGCGCTGCGGCCACTGTTCATGGCGGTGTAGAGCAAGCCCAGCACCAGCAGCACCGATACCGGAACTGCCAGCTTGAGCCTATTGGTGGCGCGCTCCTGATTCTCGAACTCGCCGCCCCAGACGAAATAATGCTCCTCTGGCGGCTTGACCCTGGCCGCCACGGTGGCGATGGACTCCTTGACCGTCGAACCCATGTCGCGCCCTTCGACGTTGAATTTGAGTGCGAGGAAGCGGATGTTGCCTTCGCGTACGATCGAGGCAGCACCATTGCCGGTTTCGATCATGGCTAACTCCCTGAGTGGAATACGGGCACCAGACGGCGTATCGATGGACAGGTCGGCGATTTTGTCCAGGTCGTCCCGGGCAGCCTTGGGCAATATCAGCCGCACTGGTACGGGTCGCTCGCCCTCCCAATACTGGGTGACGACACGACCGGCAAAAGCCGTCTCGATGGTTCTTGCAGCGTCTTCGATGGGCACACCGGCCCGCGCCAGCGCCTGCCGGTCTAGCCGTACACGCAACTGAGGGCTCGATGCGTCACGATACAGGTCGAGTTCAGTCACCCCCGGCACGTCCTGGAGCGCCGCTTTTGCCTGCTTCAGCGCTTCGCGCATGGCGTCGAGGTCGTTGCCGAAAATCTTGAGCACAACCTTGCCGCGCACCCCGGACACTGCCTCTTCAACGCTGTCCTTGATCGGTTGTGAGAAGTTGAAACGCACCCCTGGAATTTCCGCCAGGGACATACGCATGGCCTCGACCAGGCGTTCCTTGTCCCAGCCTGGGCGCCACTGTTCCTGGGGCTTCAGGCGCACGAAGGTCTTGAGCATGTTGACGCCTTCATTGTCGGTACCATCCTCCGGGCGTCCATGCTCGGTATGCACGTCGTCGGCCTCAGGAAAGGCTTCCATCCGCCGATGTACGTCCAGGAGGATGTCCTGAGCCGTTTCCATGGCGATGCTGGCTGGCATCTCGGCAAAAATAAACACGTCCCCTTCGTTGAGTTCGGGCAGGAACTCCGTACCCAGGCGCGCGGTGGCCAGGCCGCCAGCCAGCAGCATGCCCGTGGCAAGCAGGAGGGTTGCCGTCCGCCCGGCCATGAGCTTGTTCAGTATCTTGCGATAGCCGACCCGCAATTTCTCGATCCAGCGTGGCTCGGTCAGCCGCGCATGCTCCGGCCTGAACAGGAACGCGCACAGCGCCGGTACCACGGTCAGCGTAAAAACCAGTGCTCCACCCAGGGCGAAGGCGTAGGTCAGGGCGAGTGGCCGGAAGATGCGGCCTTCTACCGATTGCAGGGTAAAAACGGGCAAGAGCGCTGCGATGATGATCAGCATGGCGTAGAAGATCGGGCGCCCAACTTCCCTCGTCGAGCGGATGACCAGGCGCAAGAGTGCTTTGCGGTCGGTCGGGCGCTCGTGGTGGATGGTGTGGATGACGTTCTCGACCAGCACCACCGCGCCGTCGACCAGGATGCCGAAGTCAATTGCGCCCATCGAGATCAGGTTGGCGGGCAGCCCCAAAGCATGCAGGCAGAGAAAGGCGACGAGCAGCGACAGGGGAATGACCGTTGCGACCACAGCCGAGCCGACGATGCTGTGCAGAAACAGCCATACAATCCCGACCACCAGCACGAAGCCATGCAAAAGATTGTCGTGCACAGTGGTTAGCGTGTGATTCACCAGCACGCTACGGTCGTGGGAGACTTCGATCCGCATGCCGGTGGGCAGGATGTTCCGGTTGAGTTCCTCAACCTTCGCGTGAATACCGTCGAGCACCACCGAGGGATTTTCACCGCGCCGCATGAGAACCAGCCCCTCGACAACTTCCTTCTTCTCGTTCCAGCCGACCGAACCGCGCCGGGGCGTGGCAGCGAGCTTGATGTTGGCCACATCGCCGACGATGAGCGTCGAGCCATCTTTGCTCTTCAGGGGGATATTTTTGATGTCCTCGACCGAGTCGATGAAACCGACACCTCGGATGGTGAGTTCCTGGTCGCCGTGGCGCAGGAAGCCTCCACCGACGTTGAGGTTGGCTTTGCCGATGGCCTCTTCGATTTCACCCAAGGTGAGCCCCGCAGCGTACAGCCTGCCCGGATCGGCCTCGACATGGACTTCCTTCAGGTAGCCGCCGAAGGGGACGACATCGGCCACACCCTGCACCTGGCGAAGCACGCGGGTGACGTTCCATTCCATCTCCGAGCGCAACTGGTAGAGGTCATGGTGGTCGCTGGCAAGGCGGAAGCGGTATATCTTGCCGAGCGGAGTAGCATCTGGCGCCAGGGAGGGTGTCACCCCTTCCGGCAGTTCGGCCTCGGCAAAGCGCGCGCCGACCAGCATGCGGGCCTTGAAGGGGTCGACATCGTCGTCGAAGATGAGGGTCACGAGCGACAGGCCAAAGAGGCTTTCGCTTCGCAGAAGCGTCATCCCCGGTGTACCGTTGAGCGCGCGCTCCAAAGGCACGGTTACCTGCCGTTCGATTTCCTCGGCGGCATAGCCCGGCATTTGGGTGATGACCTGTACCTGGGCGTTGGTTACGTCTGGGTAAGCTTCGATGGGGGTGTCGAGATAAGCCCGGATGCTGAACACGGCGATAATCGCAGTGATGATGAGGGTCGCCAGGCGGCGGTGAACGCACGCTTCGAGAATCAGGTTCAGCATGGGAGCCTCAGAGCAGTTGCTCGGCTTCGCTGTCGAGCAGCAGGGTGCCACGCACGACGACTTTGTCCTCTGGCTGCAACCCTTCGAGGATCGTTACCCGCCCGTCGCGTGAGACTCCGGTACGAACCGTTTGCGGCTTGAAGCTGCCGTCCTCGCCCTGCACGTAGACGATCTGTTGGCTACCATCCTTGATCAGCACCGCTGCGGTAGGTACGCTCAAGGGGCCGTCGTCAGCGCCGACGAGCCGTACCTCGGCAAGCATGCCAGCGGTGAGCCTGTCCGTAGCGCCCTTGAGCGTGAGATAGATCGGTAGCCGTCGCTGCTCGCCATCAACCATTTGGCCTACGCCATCGAGCACGGCTTCAAAGCGGGCATCCGCCCCCGGTACGCGTACCTCGGCAGTACGGCCCGTAACCAGGCTGGCAGCCAAGCCGACGAGCGCGCTTTCCGGGACATAGGCCACCACCCATAGCCGCTTTGGGTCTCCTACCTCTACCAGCGCTTCGCCGCCGCGCGAGACCACCGCGCCGACGTTGGTGCGGACGGTAAGAACCACGCCGCCAGCCGGAGCGCGCAGCAAGAAGCGGTCACCCTTGCCGCCGCCGATCAGGGCCACCGTGCTTTGCGCCCGATCCAGATTGGCACGCGCTTCGCGGGCGGCGGTTTCAGCCTCGAAACGCTCAACTTCCAGGCCAACGCCTTTGTGCAACATTTCGTCCTGTCGCCGCAGCAGGTCTTCAGCCGCCGCTGCCTTTGCCTGAGCCTGGGTAAAGTCCGCCCTGGCCGCAGCTACGTCGACGCTTTGCAGGGTCAAGAGGGGCGCACCGGCTGCAACCACCTCGCCTGGCCGTACCTCAATGGAAAGGACGCGCGCGTCCAAGGGGGAACCGATGGCAGCCATGGATTGAGGCTGAAACGCCACTCTGCCGGGCAGCACACCGCCCAGGGTGCCATGGCCGGTACCCACCGACTCGATTTCGAGATACTTGCGCGATGCTTCAGAAAGCGTCAGACCATCCGCTTTGCCATCGCCAGTCTGGGGCGAAGGGGGCGGTTTGGAGCAGGCCGCTGCCAGACAGGCAACGAGGATCAACGAGCCGATTCGGAAAAGTAGCTTGTTCATCGTCTCACACGGGAAGCTGAAGGGGCTCCGCGTTCTCTTGTTCGGTAGGGGCGCGTAATATAGCCAGGCATTCCTTAAAAAGTTCTTACTATGAGAGTCCTTCTGGTCGAAGATGACGATGCGCTCCGGGATACGCTACTGCAGGCGTTGCGTCAGGCTGGCTATGGTGTTGATCACGTGGCCGATGGGCGCGCTGCTGACAGCGCCCTGGCGACAGGGACTTACGACCTGGCTGTACTCGACCTGGGTTTGCCGCGCCTGGACGGCATCGAAGTGCTGCGGCGCGCCCGTGCGCGCCAGGATCGCACACCGGTTCTGGTGCTGTCCGCCCGCGACGGTATTGATGAGCGCGTCCTGGGGCTCCGGGCTGGTGCTGATGACTACCTGACCAAGCCCTTTGCCCTGCGCGAGTTGGAAGCCCGTGTAGACGCGCTGATTCGACGCGCTGCTGGCGGGCTTACGCGGCTAAGCTATGGCCCTCTGGAGTTGGATCTAACCAACCGTGCAGTGACCATCGAAGGCAAACCGCTGGACCTCACAGTGCGCGAGATAGCAATCCTCGAAGCGCTGATAAAGCGTGTTGGCAAAGTGGTGGTCAAGACACGGCTCGCACAACAGATTGGCGATTGGGCAGGCGAGGTTGGAACCAACACCATCGAGGTCTACATCCATCGCCTACGCAAGAAGCTGAAGCCTTACGACTTAAGCGTCCGTACCATCCATGGGCTTGGTTACATGCTGGAGACCTGTGGTGAGAACTGACCGGCTGTCGCTGCGCCAGCGATTGCTGCTCTGGTTGTTGCTGCCAATTCTGCTGCTGACCGGTATCTGGGCTTGGGCAACCTATGCTATCGTCCTGCACTTTGCCAATCGTACCTACGACTGGTCATTACAGGACACGGCTCAGACCCTGGCTGGACAAGTGCGGGTCGTGCACGGCAAGCCTGAATTCGATCTACCGCCCGCAGCGCACCGGATGCTCGAATTTGACGAAGTGGACAAGGTCTATTTCAGCGTGTCGAACAATCACGGGCAGCAACTGGTCGGCAACCGCTCACTGCCGCCGAGTCCTGCCCGCATCATGGTACCCGGCGAAACCCGGTTCTACGACTCTCGGGTGGATGGCGAAACCGTCCGGCTGGTGGAATACACCGTGCCGAGCGGCGTCCACGGTCAGTTGCTGTTTGTGCGGGTCGCCGAAACGCTGCACAAGCGGCAGGCCATGGCGCGCGACGCCCTTGTCTACATGATTACGCCGCAGTTGCTGTTTCTCGCCAGCATCGCCCTTCTGGTCTGGCATGGCATCGGTCGCGGCATGGCACCGTTGAGCCGTATCCGCGATGCCATTGCCCGACGGACCCACGAAGACCTGAGCCCGCTTGGCGAGTCCGGCTTACCGGCGGAGGTTCATGAGCAAGTGCGTGTCATCAACGACTTGATGGCTCGTTTGGGCCGGACGATCATGGCCCAGCAGCGGTTTATCGCCGACGCAACGCATCAACTGCGTACACCGATTACCGTACTCTGCGCTCAAACCGAACTCGCACTGCGCGCCCACGGCCAGGACGAACTGCGCGCCGAGCTTGCCAAGCTCAATGCCACCACTGTCCGCCTTGCCCGGCTGGCCAACCAACTGCTGAGCCTGAGCCGCGCAGAGGCCCGCCAATCGGGTGCGCTGGATTTTGCCCCGGTCGACGTTGCCGCACTGGTCGAGGACGTGGTCGAGAGGCTCGTGCCCGCTGCCCTGGCAAAGCAGATCGAGGTCAGTATCGAACTTGCCGACGAATCGGCGGCAGTATGCGGAAACCGGCAATTCCTGAGCGAAATGCTCGCCAACCTGGTTGACAACGCTATCCGCTACACCCCCACCGGTGGCCATGTCGGGGTCAGTGCAGGGCAGGTCGGTGGGTCGGTCGCTTTCGTCGTCACCGACAACGGGCCTGGCATTCCAGAGCCAGAGCGCCAACGGGTGCTGGAGCCTTTCTACCGCAGCGCCGATGCCGGTGTCGAAGGCAGTGGCCTGGGTTTGGCCATCGCCCACGAGATTGCCACCTTGCATAAAGGACGAATTACGCTGATGGCTGCGTCAGGAGACTCCGGGCTGATAGCAACCGTCGAGATTCCTGTGCAGTCCCCGCGACTTGCCCATGAACCCACCGGTGACTCGTCTACAGATCTGTAAGAGGGAGGAGGGGAGGTACTGAGAATCAAGAATCACTCTTTGACTCGGACAAGAGAGCAGGCATCTCAGCAGTTATTACGCTTTTTATACGTTAATTCAGTCTGTTAGCAGTGTATTTTGAGGATTTACATGAATTCCGGACAATCCTCTGGAGGAGATCAACGCTTATCCAACAGCCGCCACATCGCCGTCGTATGGGCTGTGCCGATGATAGTAGGCACAACTAAAATAGATGCCATAAGCATAGAGAAGATATACATCGTAAACGCTTCGCTTAAGAAGTCATTACTCTGAGTGTTCAAAGTGATTTCCTTACCAGTCACGTTACTTATAAACATAGAAAAATCTATCGACTACTAACACCTATTTTGACACAAACAGGGGTCAGTACATTGTTTCGTTTAAAAGGTTTTCAAAAAAAACAACAACCCCTCTTCAAGCGTAGATAACGACGCTTGAAGAGGGGAGAAGGGTTCTATTTCTGTCGGAAACGCAACGGTCAATACAAATTTATATCAACCCCGCGCATCCAACTCCGCTGTAATTGGGTTACTTGGCTTCAGTAGCGGGCGCAGCGGGTTCTTCGGCAGCCGGAGGAGCTTCTTCGGCGGGAGCAGCCGGAGCTTCTTCAACAGCAGCAGGCGGTTCTTCTGCGGCTACCGGAAGCGCTTCTTCCATTGGAGCTGGAGCTTGTTCAGCGGGGACAGCGACCGCATCGTCCATAGCAGGAGGCGCTTCTTTTTGGTCATTACAAGCAGAAATGGTAAGAGCCAGAAGAGCTGCGGCTAAGAGAGGATATTTCATGTTGTCTTTCCTTAGGCTAGTGAGGAAGGTAGGTCGTAACGAGGATAAAACCTTTTTACGAGGTTTTCAATCCTAACACATGGCGCGCACATGCACCCATTTGAAGGATTATAGAGAAGATGGCTATGATATACAACAACAAAAAAATATGATTGAAAGAAGCTTGCCCATAAAAAGAACTATAATTTGTATTATGTAAACTTAACATAAATAGAAGCGCGCCCCAGATGGGCGCGCCGTGTGTTGTGGTAAATCTACAATTCAGGCCGAAACCCGTACCGACGACGGGCCGCTTTGCCCGGCGGGAAGTTTGTTATCAGCGTTTTCCATGTAGCGCTGCACGGCTTCCCGACTGAAAGCGGTAAAAGCGGCGGCATCCTGCCTTTCCGTGCGGTCGGTGTTTCCGACCGATCCGGCGCGCACAACAGCTTCTTGTGTCTGCACAGGCGCGGCAGGAGCGTTGGCAGGCATCGGTGGCGGCAAGGATGACAATCCGGAACGCGAGGCCGCACGGGCCGCTTCGCTGAGGTCGACCCGCGCAGAAGGTGTGATGCCTTCCGGCCGGAGCGGCTGAGTGCCGTCACGTTCGCGCGGCGACACGACGGCCTGGGCGGCACGGGCATTCTGCACGTTCTGAGCGGCCTCGAAACCAGCGGAGATTGTTCGTAAGGCGTCCATAATCGTCTGCTCCTGTCGTTTCACGCTTCAGGCGCGGCTTCAGCCACACGATGCCTGCTCGCAATTAAAGTGTAGACCGTGGGTACGACAAAGAGCGTGAAGAAAGTACCAAGCAGCAACCCGCCAACGATCACCCAGCCAATTTGTTGGCGGCTCTCCGCGCCAGCGCCGGTGGCAAAGGCCAGCGGAATTGCGCCAAGAACCATCGCGCCAGTGGTCATCAGGATGGGACGCAGCCGCAGTACAGCGGCTTCGATTACGGACTCCATCACCCCCCTGCCCGTCCCACGCAACTGATTGGCGAATTCAACGATAAGGATGCCGTGTTTGGTAATGAGGCCGATCAGGGTGACGAGGCCGATTTGGCTGTAGACGTTGAGCGTGCCGCCAGTCAGCCATAGCGCGCCGAGCGCACCCGCCATCGAGAGCGGCACGGTGAGCATGATGATGAAGGGATCAAAAAAACTCTCGAATTGCGCGGAAAGCACAAGATAGATGAACGCGAGCGCAAGCGCAAAGGTGATCGCAAGGCTCGCGGAACTCGTCTTGTATTCGCGTGACATGCCATCATAATCGGTAGAATATCCGGGAGGCATGATGCGCGCCGCCGTGGCGTCCATCCAGCCAAGCGCCTCGCCGAGCGCGAAATCCGGGGTGAGGTTCGCGGTGATAGTCACGGCGCGGCGCTGCCCGAAATGATTGAGTTCGCGCGGACTGACCGTTTCACGCACGGTCACGAGGTTGGAAAGCGGAACCATTTGCCCGCCCTTGCCCCGCACAAAAATATCGTGGATGTCGCGCGGATCGACACGGCCTTCCGCTTTGACCTGAACGATGACGTCGTACTGTTCGGCATTCTGCTTGTAGCGCGTCACCTGACGCCCTCCGAGCATGGTTTCCAGCGTCTGGCCGATGATGGCGATGGAGATGCCGAGATCAGCGGCCTTGTCGCGGTCGACCGATACGGCTAATTCCGGCTTTGTGAGTTGGAGATCGGTATCGGGCGAGACGAACCCCCGATGTGCATTCATGGCTTCCAGCATCTGATCGGTGACACGATTCAGTTCTTCCCACGACCCCGACGAGGTGATGACGAAGCTTACGGGGCGCACGCGCGGGCTCTGGCCAAAGGCAGCGGGCAATATCGGAAAGGCATTGATACCCGGTATGGCACGTAGGCGCGGCTGCATTTCGGCGGCAAATTCCTGTGTTTTTCGGGTACGTTGCGACCAATCGACAAAACTCACGAAACTGCGCCCCTGCGATACCGTGGGGTTTCCGGTCATGACCTGGTAGCCTTCGACATCGGCAGTGGTTGCGAAGATGTTGCCGATTTCTTCCGAGTAGCGCGTCATGTAGTCGATGGTGGCTCCTTCCGGCCCCCGGAACTGCACCATGATCCGGCCACGATCCTCGATTGGCGAGAGTTCGGACTTCAGTTGCCCAAGCAGCACCAAGCCCAGCCCCGCCAGCACTGCGAACGACAGCAGCACCACCCAACGCATACCGAGCATTTTCACGAGCGCGCGGCGATAGAACGCAATGAGCCAGACAAGGAAACGTTCAATGCCGTTATAGAGGGTGCCATGCTTGTTCTCATGGCGCAGCAGGCGCGAGCACATCATCGGGGAGAGGGTCAGCGCAACGAACCCGGAAACCAGCACCGCGCCGGAGAGCGTGAGTGCAAATTCGGAGAAGAGTTTGCCCGTCCTTCCCGTCATGAACGCCACGGGGGTGTAGACGGCGGCCAGCGTGATGGTCATCGCTATGATGGCGAAACCGATTTCCTTCGCCCCCTTGAACGCAGCCTCCAGTGGCGGCATACCTTCCTCGATGTGGCGGAAGATATTTTCCAACATCACAATGGCGTCATCCACTACCAACCCGATGGCGAGTACGAGCGCCAGCAGGGTCAAGGTGTTGACCGAAAAGCCGAAGGCGAACATCAAGGCGAAAGCGCCGATCAGCGACACGGGGATCGTCACCAGCGGAATCAGCATCGCGCGCCAATTTCGCAGGAAAAACAGGCATACGGCGGCCACCAGCAGCACGGCTTCCCAGATGGTGGAGAACACCGCCTCGATGGAACGGTCAATGAAAACCGTCGAATCGTTGGTGATGGTCATTTTCATGCCTTCCGGCAGTTCGCTTTCCAACTCTGGCAACATTTTGACCAACGCGCGTTTGAGGTCGAGCGGGTTGGCGGTGGATTGCTTGATAAGCCCAATGGACACAGCGGGGCGTCCCATGAAGTGCACGATACTGCGTTCATTGACCGCGCCTACTTCCACCCAGCCCACATCCCGGATACGCACCGGATAGCTGCCTGGAGTCACGGCCTGACGCAAGACGACCGCCTCGAACTGCGCGGGTTCGTCCAAGTTGGTTTGGGCTACGACCTCGAATTCGCGTTCGCGGCTCTCGATCCGGCCTGCCGGAAGTTCGACGTTCTGGCGCGCAATGGCCTCCACAACATCCTGTGGAGTAAGGCCGAAGGCCGCGAGGCGGGCGCGGTCGAGCCAGACGCGCATCGAGTAGCGGCGCTCGCCGTATACCCGCGCGTCCGCCGCGCCCGGCAGGGTTTGCAAACGGGGCTTGATGATGCGGTTGGCGAAATCGCTCATCTCCAGCGGATCGTGCCGGTCGGACGAGAAAGCAATCCAGATGATCGGATTGGCGTCGGCTTCGACCTTGGCAATCACCGGCTCGTCGATGTCATCGGGCAAGCGTTTCCGCACCCTGGAGACGCGGTCGCGCACGTCGGCGGCGGCGCTGTCCGCGTCGCGCTCGATGCGAAAGCGCACCATGATCTGACTGCTCTCGGAACGGCTGATCGAAGAAAGTACGTCCACCCCCTCGATCCCTGCTATTGAATCTTCCAGCGGCTTAGTGACCTGCGACTCGATGATTTCGGCGCTGGCTCCGGAATACGTGGTGGTGACAGTGACGACGGGTTCGTCGATATTGGGATATTCGCGCACCGTCAGTCTTGAAAACGACATCAGCCCGACGAGCAGCACTACCAGCGACAGCACAGAGGCGAACACGGGCCGCCGGATGCAAAGCTCGGAAAGTCCCATGGCGGCCCGTGCCCTCCCCTGCCCGTTCAGTCCTTGACGACGGAAAGGGCTCCAGGCTCAGGCTTCGCAATGCCGATGCCTGTCCCTATCACCGCCACCGGCGCGCCGTCACGCAGCTTGAATTGTCCGGCGGCAACCACCAAATCACCGGGCGCAAGCCCATCGACAATTTCGATCTCCGCCGCGCGGCGCATGCCGATTTTGACCCCTACCTGACGCGCAATCCCTTCATCGACACGGAATACGTACTGCGTCTGTCCCGGCGCGGGGATCAGCGCGGCTTCCGGTATCAGCATCACATTGTCGCGCCGCTCGACGATCAGGCGCACACGGGCAAAAACGCCCGGCCGCAGCCGCCCCTCGTCATTGGCAAGCCGGGCGCGCAATAGCACCGCCCGCCCCTCGGCATCCACGAGAGGGTCAATCGCCTCCACCTCGGCAGGGAAAACCATGTTTGGAGCCACATCGCTCGTCACTTCCAGTTCCTGCCCCGACCTCAACCGGGGGAGATACACCTCTGGAAGACGGAAATCGAGTTTGAGAACAGCAATGTCCTCGATGTTGATGAGCGCGTCGCCATCCCGGACGTAATCGCCGACATTGACCTTGCGAATGCCGACGATGCCGTCGAAAGGCGCGCGGATGCGGGTACGATCCAGCCGCGCCTGGGCGAGCGCGGCATTGGCGCGCGCCACTTCGAGACGGGAGACGGCTTCATCGCGGGCGCTGCCGCTCACGAACTGGCGCGCGAACAAATCCTCGACCCGGTCAGCGTTGGCCTTAGCCAGTGACAATTCCGCCTGCGCCTGCCGCGCTTCGGCGGATTGCACGGCGGCATCCAGTTCCACCAGCACATCGCCCTTGCGAACAGCCACGCCGTCCTGGAGACGAATCGCCGCTATCCGTCCGGCCACTTCCGGGCGCAGGATGACCGAACCGTTGGAAACCAGCGTCCCCACCGCCGAAACGTCGTCGGCGATTTCCCGCACCGTGACCTTCGCCACTTCTACCTGAGTCACCTGCTGCGCGGGTCGGGAAACCGCCGTCCCCGCTCCCGCTGTTGGCGAAGGCGCAGATTGCGTGTCGTGGTTGGCGCGCCAAGCGACAGCCCCCAGTGCGGCGAAACCAGCCAAGCACAAAACCGCAATCAGCGAGCGGCGGAAAGAACGTGACCGGGCATCCATCAGCTTTTGCTTTTATCCTCCGTTTTCTCCGGTTTTATCTTGCTTTTATTTCCATCGTGTGTCTCGCGAGGCTCATCCTTCTTGCCGAACAATACCCCCTCCAGCCTGTCGCACACCGTTTCCAGCACCTTTACGCGCGCGAACTGCTTGTCGTTGGCTTCCACGAGCGTCCAGGGAATCAGCCCGGTACTGGTACGTTCTACCATATCGCAGACGGCTTGGTGGTAATCATCCCATTTTTCGCGGTTACGCCAGTCCTCGTCCGTAATCTTGTAACGCTTGAAGACCGTTGCCTCGCGCTCCTTGAAACGCTTCAACTGCTCATCTTCAGAGATTTGCAGCCAGAACTTGAGGACGATCGCACCATCCCCCATAAGTTCATGCTCAAAATCGTTGATCTCCGAATAAGCGCGCAACCAGTCGGCCTCCGTGCAAAAGCCCTCCACCCGCTCTACCAACACCCGCCCGTACCAGGAACGGTCGAAAATCGCAATGCGCCCTTTCTTGGGCACATTCCGCCAGAAACGCCACAGGTAGGGCTGCGCCAGTTCCTCCTGGGTTGGCGCAGCGACAGTCATGATCTGGTACTGGCGGGCATCGAACGCGCGCGACATCCGCCGTATGGTTCCGCCCTTTCCGGCAGCATCCGACCCCTCGAAGACGAGAATCAGTGAATGCTTTGAGAACTCCGGCAAACGGACAAGTTCGGAAAGCCGCCCCAACGCCCCGGCAAGTCGTAGTTGGTAGGTTTTACGATCCAAACTCTGGTTGAGGTTGAGCGCCGTAAGTACATCCAACGAATCCGTCTTGGGCGAGATCGGGGGCGCAACCGGATATTCGCGCTCTTTCTTGTCCGCGAGCCGTTTCTGCAACGCATCCAGCACCAGCTTGCCGACCGTGAGTGAGCGATAACAATCATCCGCGCTCTCCACTACGGTCCACGGCGCCCAAGAGGTATTCGTCAGGCGCAACAAATGGGAGGCCACTTCCTGGAGTTTGTCGTAAGTCTTCAGGCGCTCCCAGCTTGCCTTGGTGACACGCCAAGCGGTACGGGGGTCTTTTTCCAGGGTCTTGAAACGCTTCTTCTGCCCTTCTTTTGTGAGATGGAGCCAAAACTTCAGGATCAACGCCCCTTCGTTCGCCAGCATCGCCTCGAAGCGGTTGATCTGGTCGATGCGCTGATCGAAAAACGCCTGGTCGATTTCCCCGATGATGCGTCGATGGATGGGCCTTGAATACCAGGAGCCGGAAAAAATGCCGATTCGCCCTTTCGGCGGCAGCCCATTCCAGAAGCGCCACATGAAAGGGTGCGCCAGTTCTTCTTCGGTAGGCATGGAGAAAGCGCGGGCGGAGAGATAGCGCGGGTCCATCCAACTGTAGAGGTCGTTGATCGTTTCCCCCTTGCCTGCGCCATCTCCGCCGCTGATGAGCACGAGCACCTGGAATTTTCCTCTCTCCCGCAACTCGAACTGCGCCTCCAGAAAGGCTTCCCGCAGCTTCTGAACTTCCGCCCGGAAAGTTCTCTTGTCGATCGTATGTCCGAGTTCCGCAGATTCAAACATGGTGATGGTCTCAATATGGATAGGTGGATAAATTTTTCGGATGTTAAAGGCAGAATTGTGCGGTCGCAACCGTAAGCCTGTCAGAGTGTAAAAATTATCGACACCAGCTTGAATATACGATTAAATTTCAATGAAATATTGAATTCTAATATATCCTGAAGCGGCACGCCTGCTGTCTATTTATATCAAATGCGTTATCCGGATTCGCGCCCCATAAAGGTGTAAAAACAACCGACATTCAACGCTTCACGCCACAGAAACAATATGAATTCAACGAGTTATAACGAAAATAAATAATCGTATCACAGTGCACAGAGCTAACCACTGCAAGCAAATAAACATTCATTCCGGCAGTACAACATGGCCGCTTATACGTATCGCACCTTCGGAAAACCACAATAATAATCAAAAGGATACTTCATAGCAGTTGGCTTTTGCCACGTACTGGTACGGGATGGTGCTCACGGAAAGGAAAGGTATGAACAAAATAGGCATGAAACTTGCTTAAGTTACTCGGTTTTTACGAAAACATTCTTTTGGAAGGAGCGTTTGTATGTTCAAGCTTAAGAAAACTGTCGCCGCCGCCGTTCTGGGTATTGGCTGTATCGCTAGCGCGCAGGCTTGGTACGAAGGGTCGTTGGGAACACTTACTTCTGATAACGTCTTGACAGACGGGAACGCTTTTAGTCTTTTCTCGTCGCCCCTTGTCAGTGCCGCTATGAATATTCTGGACTGGTACACCTTCTCGGTTGACCCCAGTGTTGCCAGTGCCTCCCTCACTCTCACATCTACCCTCCCCCCCCTCACTTTCGCTTCCAACGGTGACAACCTGACATTTGCCGTGTATGAAGGCACCTATAAAAACAATCTTCTTCCCCCTTGGCAGGCGGACGTATTGAAGGTTGCGTTCCCCAATACGTATGGGCTGACGTCCCTAGGCGAATTCCATCTACAGCCCGACGGCACCTTGGCCGGTGATTTTGTCTTTAATCCGGCTGTGAGCGATTACACGCTCGTGATCTCCGGCTTTGCCGCCAGCGTATCGTTTTTTGGCACAAGTAACTACACCATCACCATGTCGGCAGCGGCGATTCCCGAACCCGCTGAATATGCGATGCTGCTCGCGGGCTTGGGTGTTGTCGGAATGATCGCGCGCCGCCGGAGGTTCAAGGCAATCTAAGGCTGATTTGCCACAACATTCGTAGTCATGAAACAGGCCAGATGCCTTCGGGCATCTGGCTTTTTTGCCTTAGAGGTTCAAAGTGCCTTCAAAAAAGCCACTGCGACACTTTCCTCGCGGGTGCGGCGCATGGGAGGCAGGCTGCGCCAGACGGCCTTGCCGTAGGATTTGCCGATCATGCGCGGGTCGCAGACGCACAAAAGCCCACGGTCGCGCTCGCTGCGGATGAGCCGCCCCGCGCCCTGTTTCATGCTGATGACGGCGCGCGGCAACTGGTGATGGACAAAGGGGTTGATGCCCTGTTTTTCCATGTGCTCGACGCGGGCGGCGAACACAGGGTCGTCCGGCGGGGCGAATGGGAGTTTGTCGATGATGATGAGCGAGAGCGCATCGCCCGGCACGTCGACGCCTTCCCAAAAGCTCTGGCTCGCTACCAGCACGGCGTTGCCGAGGCGGCGGAAGCGTTCCAGCAGTTCAGTGCGCGAACCTTCGCTTTGCAGCAGCAGGGGCAGCGGCTCCTCACCTTCGTTTCGATTTCCGTCTTGCCGCAGTTCCTCGGCAAGCAGTTCGTGAATGCGGCGCATTGCTTTGAGCGAAGTGCAGAGCACGAAAGCGCGTCCGCGCGCGGCGCGGATGAGCGGCAAGGCAGCCTGCGTCACGGCCTCGGCATACAGGGGGGAATTGGGATTGGGCATGCCGGTGGGGGCGTAGAGCAATGCCTGCTCGCCATAATCGAAAGGGCTGCCCCATACATTCGACAAAGGAGGAGGCTCCAGCCCGGTGAGGCCGATTTCCCGGCAGTAATGGCCGAGGTCTGTGCCGATGGCAAGCGTGGCTGAAGTGAAAATCCACGCGCGAGAGGGGCCACCGTCGAGTTGACGCCGGAAGAGGCTCGCCACGTCGAGCGGGGTAGCGTTGAGAGACACGGCATACGTGAAGACTTCGACCCACCGGACCGTGTCTTCCGCGTCATTGGGATTGCGCCAATGTTCAAGTTGCGCTGCCAGTTCCCGTGTGCGTCGCAGGCAATTCGCCAACCCTTCGGAACGCTCGGCTTGAACCTCCAACAAAGCATCAAGGCGCTTGAGCGCCCCGGCAAACGCTGTAAGTTGCGGCGCGAATTCTTCTCGTTGCGCGGCCTGCGCCGCCGAGAGTTTGACCGGTTCCAGGCCGAAAGCGAGGCGAAAATCCTTTGCGGCCTTTTCCAGCGCGCGCGTCTCGTCGATCAGCACCACGCAATCGCGCGCGGCTGCGATGGTTTCGGAACGGGTGTCGCGCGCGAGTTCCAGCGCCTGTGTGGTGGAAACGTTTTCTCCGAAAAAGAGGCTCGCGGTTTCCGGCAACTGGTGGGCTTCGTCGAAAATCACCGTATTGCAACTGGGCAGCAATTCCCCCATGCCTTCGTCTTTCAGCATGACATCGGCGAAGAAAAGATGGTGGTTCACGACCACTACATCGGCCTCCATCGCCGCGCGCCGCGCTTGCAGGACGAAACACTTCTTGATGTCCGGGCAATCTTGCCCGAGGCAGTTATCGCGGGTGGACGTGGCTGCTATCCATGCGCCAGAGTCTTCCCGCACATCAGCGCATTCGCTTTTGTCGCCGCTATGGGTGATCTGCGCGAAACGGGCAATGGCGCGCACATCCGCCGCGTCCTGCGCGGTGAGGAATCGCCCGTCGCGGCGATTGCGTTCCAGATGATAAGGACAGACGTAATTGGCCCGCCCCTTGAGAAGCGCGGTCGTGACCGGCAGTTTGAGCGCATCGCGCACGGTCGGAAGGTCGCGGGTGAAGAGTTGGTCCTGCAAGGTGCGCGTGCCGGTGGAGATGATGACCTTGCCCCCATAGAGCAAGGCTGGGGCAAGATAGGCGAAGGTTTTACCTGTCCCTGTGCCCGCTTCAGCCACGAGCACACGATGGCTCGTGATGGCGTCCTGAATGGCTTCAGCCATTTCAAGCTGCTGGCTGCGCGCGCGAAACCCTGCAACGGCGGCGGCCAACGGCCCATCCTCCGCGAAGATGCGGGATAAATCAGGAAACCGTTGCCCTGGGTCGCTCATCAAGGGCCGTTCATCGCCTCATTGGCGGTGTTCGCGCACGAAGGCGGCTATGGCGTCGATGACGGCTTCGGGCTGATTGAAAAAAGGAAAATGCCCACAGCCGTCGACCTTCATCAATTTCGTCTGCGGCGCATGGCGTTGGATGGCTTCGATCTGATCGAGCGTCGCGTATTCGTCCTGTACGCCCTGAATGGCAAGCGTTGGGCAGGTGACGTTTTTCAGCGCAGCTTCGATGTTCCAGCCGCGCCGCGCCGGGTCGAGCCAGACATTGCACCAGCCGTAAAAAGCGGAATCCACGTCCCGGTGATATTTCGCCAGCCGCTTGCGAAGGTCGCCCTGTTCATAAGCGGCGCGGGCGCGCTCGATACCAATGATGCAAACCTCTTCGACCCGGTAATGCGGCGCGATGGCGACGATGCCCGGATAGTGCGCGCCTCCGGGATCGTTCGCCGCCGCAAGCAAGGCAATGGTTCCGCCGTCGCTATGCCCGATCAGCCAGGGCCGTTCGATGCCGACCGCGCCGAGCACATCGGGCAAATTCTCCAGGGTTTCGCGTTCGAGGTAATCGGCGGGGAAAGGCTCTTCTAACGGGCGGGGCGTGGACTCGCCGTAAGCGAACCGGGAATAGGCAAACCCACGGCATTGCAAACGCTCGCACAAGGCTTCAGGGAAATTGCGCCACAAGTCGATGCAGCCCAGGCCTTCATGAAGGAAAACGAGCGTCGGCGCGTCTACTGAGACGCTTTCCGAGCCAAACCAGGCGAATTCGAGCGATAGCGCGCGGAATCGCGCACCGTTTGGCGGAAGGGTAAGAAATTGTTTCATTGGCTTATGCCTTGGGGTCATTTTGCAAGGTCTCCTGCCGGTGCGGTTCGGCTAGGTACTCGCGCGTGTGCATTTCGATCAGGCGGCTCACGGTGCGGGTGAATTCGCTGGCGTGCAGCCCTTCGACGTAGAGCGCGTGTGCCGCATCTGCCGCGCTGGCGACGAGTTTGACGCGGAAATCGTACAGCACGTCGATGAGCCAGGTGAGCCGCCGCGCTTCCGAAGCCTCGCCCTTTTGCATGACCGGGATGTTCGAGAGCAGCACGGTGTGATAGGCGCGGGCAATTTCCAGGTAATCGTTCTGCGAGCGCGCCGTGCGGCAAAGCACATCGAAATCGAACCAGATCACGTCATCGGCGCAGCCGCGCACAGGCAAACGGCGCTCCAGCACTTCTATTTCTCCAGCCTGCGGAACGAGTCCCGTCAGACGCCGAAAATCCTCAACAAGGCGCGCGTCGGCCTCGGCATCGGCGGGAACGAGCCAGGATTCGATTTCTTCCAGCGCCCGCAGCCGATAGTCGTGGCCGTTATCGACTTCGAGCACGTCGAACCGCGCCTTGATCATCTTGATCGCGGGCAGGAAGTTGACCCGCATCAGCCCGTCCGGATACAGCCCGTCAGGCGGATAGTTGGAGGTCATCACGAAGATCACCCCGCGCTCGAACAGGGCTTCCAACAGGCGACCCAAGATCATCGCGTCGGCAATATCCGAGACGTGAAATTCGTCGAAACATAGAAGCCGTGTCTGGGCGGCAATGCGGTCGGCGACCTTTTGCAGCGGGTCGGGCACATTCAAACAGCGCAAATCATTCTGCACTTCCTGCATGAAAGCGTGGAAATGCACACGGCGCTTTCTCCGGTAGGGAAGCGAATCGAAGAAGCAATCCATCAGAAAACTCTTGCCGCGCCCTACCCCGCCCCAGAGGTAGACGCTTTTCGGCGCATCCGGACGGATAAGCATCTTCCGTAGCTTCGTGCGGCGGGCGGCCTTGAAAGCCAGCAATTCCCCGTAGAGTTTTTGCAGGCGCGCCACCGCCGCGCGTTGCGCCGGGTCTGCCGTATAGCCCCTGGCGAGGAGTTGCGATTCATAGGCTTCGAGCACACCGTGCTCAGGGGCGTTCAAAATCTTGTGCGGAGACACTGTTTACGCCCTGTGCCCATCCTCGCGCGCGGCGTCCTTGTTATGCGCCTGGTCAGCCAGCGCATTGGTATCGACGCGGAAAAAAATCGAATCGCCAACGGCGGTCAATTCATCGCCCGCGCGAATCTCGCAGATTACCCGCGTCTTGCGCCCGACTTCGCCTTCAACCCACGCGGAAAGATGGAGCGGAACCCCCATCGGCGTCGGCTTCAGGTATCGGACGCCCAGTTGCCCCGTGACGCAGTTGATACTGGGCTGGCTGCCCGGTTCGCGGCCATCGGCGCGATAGTGATGCGCCATGACCGTCCAGTTGGAATGGCAATCCACCAGCATCGCCAGAAAGCCGCCATACACCAGCCCCGGCCAGCTCGTATATTTCTGGTCTGGGTTAACCGTGGCGATGACGCGCTTGCCGTCTTCAGACCAATAACTCTTGATCTGGATACCCTTGGGGTTGGCGGGGCCGCAACCGTAACAGATGCCGTTCGGCCCACAGGCATCCTGCAAAGCGTTGACCATGTTCTCCTCCTCCCGGCTGAAAAAACCGGATATTTTGGTTTGTGGGATTTTCGGATTATCCAACGTTCTGCAGGGAAACACACGATGGGCGCGTTTCATCCGCCTAGCGCGCTCCCTGCCCTCATTCCACAATTTCGACCGGCGTCCCCGCCCTGACCAACTCGAAAAGTTCGATCACGTCACCGTTTCGCATGCGGATACAGCCGTGGGAACGAGGCTCGCCCATCGGTTGATCTTCTCCGGTTCCGTGGATGTAGATATAGCGCCGCATGCTGTCGAGGCGGCCCCCGCGATTGAAGCCGGACTCTTCGCCGCAGAGCCACAGGATGCGCGAGAGTATCCAGTCGCGCCCAGGGTTGGCTACCGCAAGCTCAGGCGTCCAGATTTCCCCGGTCGGCCTACGGCCACGAAAAACCGCACCGAACGGCGCACCAGCCCCGATCCGCGCCCGGACGCGATGGCGGCCGCGTGGCGTACATCCGCTGCCGTCGCGCTCTCCCGCGCCATTTCTGGCTGTGGAGACGGGATAACGGCGGATGAACGCGCCATCCGCATTGAAAAGTTCGAGTTCCTGGTGGGCAATATCGATTCGGATACGCATGGTTTTCGCTTAAGCCAGCAGTGTGCGAGCACGCCGCGCGGCAAAAAAGGAAGAAAGCAATTCGCCGCATTCTTCAGCCAGCATACCGCCCACAATTTTGGCATGGTGGTTCAAGCGGGGTTCGGCGTAGAGGTCGAGCACACTGCCAGCCGCACCGGTCTTGGGGTCGCGTGCGCCGAAGACGACACGGGCGATGCGAGCATGGAATATGGCCCCGGTACACATCGCGCACGGCTCCAGGGTCACGAACAATTCGCAGTCCGGCAAGCGGTAATTACCGAGGCGGTTTGCCGCTTCGCGCAACGCGATGATTTCAGCGTGAGCCGAGGGGTCATGCGAAGTGATGGGCCGGTTATAGCCGCGCCCGACAATTTCGCCGCCGCGCGCCACGACCGCACCCACGGGCACTTCGCCCGCCGCGCCCGCTTCCCGCGCAAGCGCGAGGGCTTCGCGCATGAAACGTTCGCCGCCCATTGTTCCGGTATCGAGACTCACGCCCGTATTCATGCTTGTGTCCATTCTTTCGGCAATGCCGCGCTACCGCAGGGAAAAACGCACACCGTTGCCCTCGCGCCCGTTTTCTTTGGACTCTTCACTGGTCGGTGCTCGCCGGAACAAGCGCTCTGGCGGAACGCCCCCCTGGTCGGTCAACCAGCGCTGCACGGCGGTTTCGCGCCGACCAGCGAGCGATTCGGCGTCTTCCTGCTTGATGTCGAAGCTATCCAGCAGCATTTTTTCCATTTCCTCAACCGGCAAGTTCTTTGTCAGGCCAATGAAATTTCGCGGTTTTTTGATCGTTGCCTGTTTGTATACCGCCGTAAGCAATCCGGCGTATTCCTCGCTTTCCGGGTCGACGTTCATTGGGCCGCTTTTGCCCGTGGCCCTGCGTTTCTCGGCAACGACCAAGTTAAGCAGCTTGTCGCGTCGGATGCCCTCAGCGTCGCGCTGGACATTGACGAGGCCGGTGATATCGAGTTTCAGGGATGGGCGCTCTTCCAACGATTTCGCAAGCTCGCGCAGCTTTTCTTCCTGCGTTGCGCCAATTTGAAAACTACCGGGGTCGAAATCGAGCAGAGAGAGTTCTTCCCGCCCGAACAGCGCGAAAGGCGCGGTTATCGCCTTGCCGATGAGATTAACAATGGCTCGCACGACCAAACCGAAGAAGCTGAACTGCGGATCGTCGAGTGTGCCGCCAACCGGAAGGTTGATGTCTATTTCGCCGCGCGAATTCTTCAATAGCGATACCGCCAGCCGAACAGGCAAATTCGTCGCCTCCGGGCTCTCGATGGCATCGCCGAAGGTCAACTGATCAAGGAATATATGGTTTTCAGCCGAAAGTTTGCGGTCTTCAATCCGGTAATTGAGGTTGGCCGAGAGCTTTCCACGGGCGATGCCATAACCGATATAGCGTCCGGAATAACTCGAAAGCCCTGGCAAGTCGAAATCCTTGACCTCGGCGTCGATGTTCAGCCGCTGATCCTGGCGGAACGGGTTGAATTCGCCCTTGATCGTCACCGGAGCCTCGCGCCCGATCCTGGCTTGCAGATCAAGGCTTGCCATCGTGTCCTGATCCGAGGACAGACCGGTGAGTTCACCGGAAAGGCTTCCCAGGAAAACGTTGTAGTTCGGGCGGATGAAGCGGTCTGAAAAGGCGATATTGCTATTCCTGACGGCGATGCGGCCTATTTTTATGGACGGCCAAGGTTCGGCAGCCGCGTTTTCCGCATCGTCCGCATTCTTCGCGTTTTCTGCGCCGTCCCCGGCTTCCTGCGCCACATCTGTCGGAGAACGCTGAATTTCGCGCAGGTTGAGTTTTCCCTGTTCATCGAGAATCAGGCGGGAAGCCAGCCCGTCGACGGCAATCTCGCCAATGGAAAACGCGAAAGGCTCTAGTTCAACCTTGGCTTGGCGCACCGTGAATTCGTTCCAGCGCAGGAAATCCTGATTGCTGGCATGGTCAAAGGAACTGAAATTCCTGACCGTGAGATTGCCCGCAAGGGAGCCTCGCAGGTTCTCTCGATGTTGCCGGAGCGCCAACCGCCCTTTGGTTGACAATCGCCCCGCCCTGATGCCGAGTTGCGCGTGTTGCGCGATATAAGGCTGCATGGAGGATAACGCGAACTCTTGCAGATCGAGTTCGAGGTCGGTTCGTAAGGGTTCAGGCACAAAAGAGCCTTTCAGCGCGAGTCGGCCTTCCTTGCCAATCCGCCCGCGCAGGGCAAGGCTGGCGGGCGCAGCCCCCTTTGCCGTCGTCAGGCCGTCTAACTGCAATTCGATACCACCCGCCGTCATCACCGCCGGTTGCCCGCCGGTGGCGCGATCCTCGAAACGCAGCGACGAGTTCGAGAGTACCGCCTTGTCCACAGAAACCGTCCAAGGGGGAGCGTTTTTATCCGGTTTACCTGCCAGGGCCATGAAGTCAAAACGGCCATCGGCAAAGCGGGTCACGGCCAGTTCCACGCCCTGCGCGTTGATTTCCCCAATCTTCGCCTGGTTCGTCTCAGGCTGAATCGTTGCATCGGCAAGGGAGAGATTACCGAGCTTGAGCAGTTCGCCCTTGCGCCCGGACAAACCGAACACGAATCCGGAGAGGTTGAGCCGTTCGATTCCGGCCTCAACCAGCAATTCGTCCCCGGCAGCATTCTCATTCTTTTTCCGAGACGCAATCTGGTAGCGGAAAACCCCGTCGGCATTCCCCTGGCGAATTTCGCCACCAGACAGCAAATCACTGTAATACCGCCCGTAAAGCGCGGGCTGCAAGCCTTTTACCGTCAAGTTGCCGTCGTACTCGAAAGGCTGAAGCCGCAAGCGATCCTGGTGGCTGAACCTTTCACCCGATGCGCTCGTGTAATCGAGGCGTATTTCTGCGGGAATCTGCTTCGCGGAGGCCAAATCGCGCAAATCGAGGCTGATACCTTCCAGCCGGGTATTGAACCCGCCTGGCACGGCGTGATCGTTGAAGCGTATCAGTCCGTCACGGATACGCGCCGAGGAGAGCAGGAAATCCAACGGCACCTTCGCTGTGCCAGACGGGCGGTTTTGTGGCTGCGAGTCTGTTGGCAACAGGCTCTCTACGTTGAAACTGCCATTGTGTGCGCGGATGAGATCGAGTTCGGGGTGTTGCAAGCGCAACTTGCTGAAATAGTAGCGCCCGGAGAGCGGCTGGATATCCGCCAGTTCGACTTCCAGTTCGGCGACCGACAAAACTGACTTGCCCGAGCGGTCCTGAACCGTCAAGCGGTTGACCTGCGCCCAGCCCAGAATGGACACCTTCGCTGCTTCATCCGCGCGCTGGCTGAACTCCACACGCATATCGAGATCGAGTACGCCCGAAGGGAGCTTGAAAGACGGCTCAAAAGGCAGATAAGCGAGCCAGGGTGGCAGTTCAAAGTCCTTGAGCTTCAGTTGTTCAAACCGCCCCAGGAAACCATCCGGATGCAGTTCCAAGCGTCCCTTCGCGGCCAGGGGTCGTTCGTCAAACAACATCGACAAATCCGGCTCAACGAAAACATCGACCGCAACCGGCAACCTGGAAATCGCGGGGACGCCTAGTTTCAGGCTGGATATGCGATGCGAGGCTCCGGTTACGCGGTCTTCCAGTTCTATCGTTCCGTCTTCGATGTGGATATTGGCGATAGAGAACGAAACGGAGTCATCCTCCGTCTGTGGCTGTGCCGCAAACCGGTCGAGCACGTCCGACCAGTTGTAACGCCCTTCGGTGAGCCTTGTCAGCCGGATACGCGGAGCCTTGAGCGCCAGTTCCCGCACCACCGGCCCACCGTGCCAAAGCGACGTAATCTCGAAATTGGCCATGAGCCAGTCGAATCTCAGGGCAGGCTCAACGGAAGCGTCGCCGCTTTCCGTACCCTCCATGATCTTTAAGCCACGGAGTTCGACAGCCAGGGTAAACGGATTGAAAGCGGCATCTTCAACCGACACCGTGCGCCCGAGCAAATCGCCCAGGAGTTGCGGCACGTAGCGTTTAGCAGCCCATGGGACACCGAAGAAACTCGCCCCGACATACAGGAACAGCGCGAAAGCAACCCAAAGAAGAGGGCGAACGGCGCGCCGCAGTTTCAATGGCAATTTCGATGCTGGAACTGAACTGGTGGGTGCAGCGGAAGAATCCATTTACTAAAAGCGCCTCCTGGCACTATAAGTACTTGAAAAAATCACTATAAGTACCAAAACATCAACAGAGTCATATACTTCAAGAAAAAATACGAAGTCCTTTCTCATCCTGAGGAAATATTCCTCATCCTCCATTTCATCACTCTCGTAGAGTAGCACGCATCCTGTGCGCCCAATGACCCTATCTCGCGTGCATGATAATACGAACTACGAACGAGGTTCCGAAATGGCACATTTTAAACTGCGTTCCCTGTTGACGATTGGTTTTGGGCTGCTTATCGCTCTACTGTCCGTCGTCGGCGGCCTGTCCATCTACTCTATCAGCCAGTTGTCATCCAGAATTGAGGACATGGCGAACCGGCGAATGCCAAACCTCATAAATTTCGGTTCACTCGAAACGGACGCCTACATGCTCCGAGGTTTGGCAATGTCCGTCTTCAGAGAGGAAACAGCCTCTCCAGAAACGGTAAAAAACCTCAACGCGACCATTGAAACCCGCAAGAAAGCCTGGGTAGACCTCGATGAAACAATAAAAAAACTCGAAGCGATCCCACGTTCACTTCCGGCAACCCAGGAAATGTACAAAAAGCTGCTTACTGTCGTGGATGAATACAAGAAGGCCAACGCCCCGATAGACAGCACCATCCTGAAGCTGGTTGCAGCGGCGGGAACCGGGGATCAGGCTCAGTTCGACCGTGTGCGCGAAGAATACAGGGCAGTTTATGGCACTAGCGTACTTACTGCCTCGACAGGCCTACGCCAAACAGCGGGCGATGGCATGGAGCTACAGGCGTCTCTTGCCGACAAGGATGGCAAAGCCGCTATCGAAGAATCCAGTTCATTCAACACGCTCATCACCACGCTGGTGCTCGGCGGGGTTCTATGCGGCATTTTCGTTGGTTTTGCGATCCTGCGCGCGGTGCTCCGGCAGATCGGTGGCGAACCGGGCTACATCCAGTCGATCATGCAGCGTGTCAGTGAGGCCGATCTCAGCGTCAAGGTTGATTTACGCCCTGGCGACAACGGAAGCGCGCTGTACGCCATTGCCGCCACCATCGACAAACTGCGGGGCATCGTCGACATCATCAGTTCCAGTGCCAATGACATCGCTTCTGCCAGTGAAGAACTGAGCGCCACCAGCGAGAAAATCGCCGCCTCCAGCGAAAGCCAGTCGCAGGCCGCCACTTCGATGGCTGCCTCTGTCGAACAGATGACCGTCTCCATCAACCATGTTTCCGACTCAGCCAATGACGCCAACAAGATGGCGCAACAATCGGGCACAGCCGCGCACGACGGCGCGGAAACCATCCGTTCCGTGGTCGATGACATCAACCGCGTGGCGCGCGACATTGGCGGCGCAGCGAAAAGCGTGGAAGAACTTGGGGAACAGTCGCGCGAAATCGCTTCGGTGGTCAACATCATCAAGGAAGTGGCCGACCAAACCAATCTGCTCGCGCTCAACGCAGCCATCGAAGCGGCGCGTGCGGGCGAACAAGGCAGAGGTTTCGCCGTGGTGGCCGACGAAGTGCGAAAACTTGCCGAGCGTACCTCCACCTCCACCGAGGACATCGCCCGCATCGTAAGCCTGATCAGCAACGGAACCTCGCATGCCGTTCAGACCATGCGGCAACAGAGCGAAGGCGTGAAATCCACTGTCGACCTATCCGAACGCGCGGGCGTCACCGTTGAAAAAATCCAGGACGCCTCAAGCTCGGTACTCAGCGCCGTGTCGGAAATATCGCTCGCGCTCTCTGAGCAGAGTTCAGCCAGCACCGAAATTGCCAAGAGCGTTGAGCACATCGCCAGCATGAGCGAAGATAACACCGCTGCCGTGCGCGAAGTTGCCCAAGCGACACAAGCCCTTTCCAGCCGCGCAGCGCAACTTCAAGAAACGGTCAACCGCTTCAAGCTATAAAGCATTACAGAGGAGGAGACAAAGCCGTAGCCGCCAGCATCCGCTGGCGGCTTTCAGGCGTCTCCAGGCTGATACGCCCAAGCGCCCCTGTGCGGTAATCCGTAAGAAAAACGTTTGCCGCTTTTTCCAGATCAACCTCCCCGCCCTTGCGTATGCAGCCGCGCCGTCGGGCGATGTGTTCCAGCAGCCCTTCCCCATCCAGCCCCGTCGCATCGATCCGGTAACGCGCCTCGATTGATGCCGGATAACGCGCCAACAGAATCGTTCCCAGGTTCACCGCCACCTCCTCGTCGATGACCGCATTGCGGCCAATCGCGTGACTGGCGGCCAGCATGAAGCCATCCGCATCGTGCTCGATCTTCGGCCACATCAACCCCGGCGTATCCGTCAGCGTCATCCCCGGCCCCAGGTCGAGCGTCTGCTGGCTTTTCGTCACCGCCGGCTCATCGCCGACCTTCGCCACGCGGCGCTTGAGGAGCGCGTTCATCAACGTCGATTTCCCCACGTTCGGAATCCCCGCCAGGATCAAGCGCAAGGGTTTTTCCGCTCCGCTGCGGTGCGGCGCGAGTTGCCGGGCCAGCGTCGGGATACGCCCCACGTCCGACAAAGACTTTGCCGAAACCGCCACGGCCAGCACATCGGGCTGGGCGTTGTAGTATGTCATCCACTCGCGGGTCGCCTCCGGATCGGCAAGGTCGGCCTTGTTGAGCAATTTCAGGCAGGGGCGGTTCCGGAAACGCCGCAACTCCTCGATCATCGGATTACCGCTCGCCCCAGGCAGACGCGCATCCGTCACCTCGATGACCACATCCACTGCCGCTAATGCCTTAGCAAACGCGCGGCGCGCGGCATTCATATGACCCGGAAACCACTGGACGGCAGGCATTGGGAAGCAGAAAAGTAAAAATGGGCGAGCATTATCCCACTCTGAGGAGGAATGACCACCCCGCCCTAAATTCCCCTCCGAGGAGGGGTGGCGCAAAGCGCCGGGGTGGTGCGGTGGTTGAGAAGCGCCGGGGTGGTTAGGAGTCACCTGAACCGCTAGAATGATGTGCTTTCCAGATACAACGCTGTTTTAGGGGTTCGACTCATGGCTGGTCATTCCAAATGGGCCAATATCCAGCACCGCAAAGGCCGTCAGGATGCCAAGCGGGGCAAGATTTTCACCAAGCTGATCAAGGAAATCACCGTCGCTGCCAAGATGGGCGGCGGCGACCTCAGCGCCAACCCGCGCCTGCGGCTGGCCATCGACAAGGCCAGGGGCGAATCCGTCCCCAAAGACACCATCGAAAACGCCATCAAGCGCGGCACGGGTCAACTGGAAGGCGTCGTCTATGAAGAAGCGCGCTACGAAGGCTACGGCATTTCAGGCGCAGCGGTCATGGTCGACTGCCTGACCGACAGCAAGAACCGGACCGTTGCCGACGTGCGCCACGCCTTCAGCAAATACGGCGGCAGCATGGGTACGGACGGCTGCGTCGCCTTCCAGTTCAAGCACTGCGGGCAAATGCTCTTCGCCCCCGGAACCAATGAAGAAGCGTTGATGGAAGCCGCGCTCGAAGCCGGGGCGGAAGACATCCTCGCCAACGAAGACGGCTCCATCGAAGTCATGACCGGCCCGTGGGAATACACCGCCGTCCGCGAAGCGCTGGAAGCTGCCGGGTTCAAGCCTGAATTCGGCGAAGTCACGATGAAACCGCTCAACGAAACCGAACTCTCCGGCGAAGAAAGCCAGCGCATGCAGAAACTACTCGACGCCCTCGAAGCCCTCGACGACGTGCAAGAGGTCTACACCTCCGCCGTGCTCGACGAAGAGTGACCGTCATGCAAACGACACCCGCACGCGCCGAGCCCAGCACCACCCGCATCCTCGGCCTCGATCCGGGGCTGCGGATCACCGGCTTCGGCGTCATCGACGTATCCGGCAGCCAGTTGCGCTACGTCGCCAGCGGTTGCATCCGCACCAGCGAAGGCGGCGACCGCCCCCTGCCCGACCGCCTCAAAACCCTCCTCGATGGCGTGCGCGAGGTCATCGACACCTACCACCCCGGCATTGCCGCCGTCGAAAAAGTCTTCGTCAACGTCAATCCCCAATCCACCCTCCTCCTTGGGCAAGCGCGTGGCGCGGTCATCTGCGGCGCGGTCTCCTGTAACCTGCCGGTCGCCGAACACACCGCGCTGCAAATCAAACAAGCCGTCGTCGGCCAAGGCAAAGCCAGCAAGGAACAAGTACAGCACATGGTCGCCCGGCTGCTGTCGCTTACCGGCGAACCGCAAGCGGATGCCGCCGACGCGCTGGCCTGCGCCATCTGCCATGCCCACGGCAGCACCGGCCTGGGCGCGCTCACGGGCCCATTTGCCCGGCAACGCGGCGGGCGCATCCTGGGCGTCTGACTTCCTTGACGGGCGGGCGCGTCCTGATTAGAATGCGCCCCTCTCTTCCTCGATAGCTCAGTCGGTAGAGCGACGGACTGTTAATCCGCAGGTCCCTGGTTCGAGCCCAGGTCGAGGAGCCAGAAAAATCAAAGGCTTGCAGGTATTTTACCTTGCAAGCCTTTTTTGTTTTGTGTAATTCCTGTGTAATCGTGTCAGGAAGCCCGGAGAAATCGACACGTTAGGACGCAAGTTTGAGACGGTTTTGCAGCTTGTCCATCGCCTCCTCGATGTGTGTTCCGTTTTGGTGCGCATAACGTTCGACCATTTCAAGCGTTTTATGCCCGCTGATCCGCTTCACAGTAGGCAGATCAACACCAGCCTGTACCAAGTGTGTGATAGCCGTATGTCGCAGGGTATGCCTGACAACTTGCTTTGGGTCTAACCCCGCTGCCTCAACAACCCGCCTAAAAGATTTACGGATGTCCGTAGCGTGTCCCGATGCCGCGCCCGGTGATGGGAACAGCCAAGGGCAACCCGGCTGCAAAGCAGCAATGTACCCGGCAAGGAAATCAGCAAGATGTTTCGTAATGGGCTGCTCACGCGCTCCGGCTTTCGCCTTGGGGATGTAGATAACGCGGCGATCCAAGTCCACATGTTCGCGCCGGATAGAAAGAATTTCCATCTTACGCATGGATGTTTCAAGGCCAATCACAATAAAAGGGTAAATGAATTGGCCACCATCCACCTTGGCACATTCAATCAAACGGGCAGCCTGTTCAGATGTCAGGTAGGTGATACGCCCTTGGCCTTCCTGGAAACGGTTGATCTTTGCTGGACGATGGTCTACCCAGCCCCATTCGATTGCTTTGTTGAACATATGCGACAAAACGGCCAGTTCCCGGTTTATCGTCCCGGTTTTGGTAAGCGTGTTGCTTTTCGGCGGAGCAGCCTCTTTTCTGCGGGGCAATATTGTTTCCTCCTTACGTTGTCGCTTGTAAAGTTCAACATCGAACCCGCTGATTTTGGATAGTGGTTTGTCATTAAAAAACGGGACAAGGTGAAGGTTCAGGCGCGTGGCTTTCATCTTCAAATCCTTGCCGCCTGATTCAGCCAGCCGTTCAAGGTATTTCGCTGCCGCGTCCCGGAATGACAGTGCCACCTTGCGCCCTTTGGGCAGGGATAGCCGGTCATGCTTGGCATCATTGCGAACCTTGGCAATGAACTCCTCAGCCTGTGTGCGTGTCGTGCCTTCGGACTCTCGCCCGATGACGCGGTGGATGCGCTGGCCGTCGACCATGATGTTGACCGTGAATACACCGTCCCCACTGGTTTGACGCTCGTATGTAATCCCGTGCTCGCTGATTTTCCCGCCCGGCGCGAGCTTCCTCATGCCGGGGCGGGTCAGTTTAGAAAATACTTTTGTCATGATGATTGCTCGATTTGTTTATCATCTGTTGGTCCGTTATTCCCATCCCCAACAGACGACTTACTCCGCTTGAAAATAAGCCTGATGGTTCCCGGAAGTGCTTTGGGAGCTATGTCCAGGTCAAGAAACTCTGTGACAGGCATGGATTCTTCTGATGCCTTAGCCTCGCTCACATGCCTTATGCCAAACTGATCCACGGTCACATAAGCATCCTTGCTGATTTCCGGTGACCTATCTTCCAGCAATCGCCCGCATCCGACTTCAAAATGATAATGGTATCCACCGTCGTCCTGCGCCTCGAACCAAACAAGCGGCATTGGTCTGCTTGGTATCCCGTTATCGTCAAGAATCCGCTCTCTAATCACTCTGATTTCGGGAAGGTGGCGCAGGGTCTTCCATTCACTGCGCGCCCTCTTCATATCAAAACTTGTCTCTTCGAGCTTCCAGACTTTTTTACCTTCGATAACCTCACCCTCCCATAGATAATCGACTTCCTGAAGCTCTTTCCATAAAACCTGTTCGTTATGCGTCAGCAAGTCCGGGCAATGAAAAGCGAGCTTCATAAACCTGTCTGCTTCGTTTACGTCCCACAGTTTGTCCGCTATTTCGGCAATGGGGCGTTTGCCTCCCCCTGCGCTGCAAACACTAACGAGACTTAGGCTCTCCTGAATCGCCCACTCAATAAAACTGGACACGGTGCGCCGCTGCACCCGTGAAGCCAATCCCGTCAGGTAGCGCAGCCTGCTGTCGAGCCGGATCGTCACCGTTTCCGTTCTGGCGAGCTTGCTGACACCGCCTTTGCGTTTCTCTTGCTTGGTCATCGTGCTTGTCCTCACGTCCAAAGATTCTACAAACATCCCGTTTATGCTATCTCTAAATGTATTGTGTTGCAACACTTATATTTTAGGATTATTGTTTCTAGCGTTGCCTTGCAACACATTTTGGAGCCTTCAATATGCCTATCTCTTCTCAAGACATTGTCGTGCTGCCCGGAGGGCGCATGGACACCAAGAACGCTGCGGCCTATTGCGGCCTGAGCGTCAAAACCTTGGCAATGATGCGGTGCAAGGCGACCGGCCCGAGGTTCATCAAGCCAGGGCGGATCTTCTACCTTCAGAAAGACCTCGACGAATGGCTGCACCGCAATGCGGCGTGGAGTACGGCACAGGCGCGGACGGGCAAACATGCCGATTGATACGCTGCTCTCGCGTCTCGAACGGGTAAGACCCTCCGGCCCTGACTGCTGGATGGCCCGATGCCCAGCGCACGAAGACCAGAGGCCGTCGCTCTCCTTGCGTGAATTAGACGATGGCCGCGTGCTCCTCTATTGCTATGCGGGATGCAGCACTGCCGACGTGCTTGACGCCGTCGGGCTGTCCTTGTCGGACTTGTTCCCAGAGAAGATTGGCGAGCATGTTACCCCTGAGCGCAGACCCTTTCCGGCGGCGGATATCCTGCGCTCCATCTCGTTCGAGTGTTTGGTCGTGGCCACGTCGGGTAGAACCCTGCTTAACGGAGAGCCGTTTACCGAGGAAGACCAAGAGCGTCTCATGCTGGCCGTTGAACGAATTCAGGCGGCGGTCGACATTTCGGGGGTTCGTCATGGGTAATCTTCCCAAAGAGGCGGAACGAGGTGCGGCATTCCTGGACGAATTCATCGCCAGAAAAACGCAAGGCCGGGTCAATGGCGGCGCATCGCTTGAGGAGATGGCCGAAAAACTCCGGGTAAGTGTGGGCACATCGGCTCCTGCCACACGGACGGAACACCGCTGCACGGAAGTCGTCCTTCAGTGCGCGGACGCTATCCCGTTGGAGCCGATACGCTGGTTCTGGCCGAACTGGCTGGCAGCGGGCAAGGTGCACATCCTCGCTGGCGCACCGGGAACCGGAAAAACAACCATTGCACTGGCGCTGGCCGCAACCATTACGACGGGCGGGCGATGGCCGGATGGGACACACGCCACCCCAGGCCGTGTCGTGATCTGGAGCGGGGAGGACGACCCCAGGGATACGCTCAAACCCCGGCTGCTTGCTGCGGGGGCAAACATCAAAATGGTGCGCTTCGTCTCTGGCGCAATCGAGGGGGAAGAGCACCGGGCGTTCGATCCGGCAAAAGACACCACTTCCCTTTGCGATGCCATCGTGAAAGCTGGCGGCGTGCAACTGTTGATCGTCGACCCGATTGTGTCGGCAGTCATGGGGGACAGCCACAAAAGCGCCGAAGTCCGGCGAGGGCTTCAGCCGCTTTCAGACCTTGCAGCGGCTACAGGGTGCGCCCTGCTCGGCATTTCACACTTCTCCAAAGGCTCAGCGGGGCGCGAACCGACAGAGCGTGTCACAGGCAGCCTTGCTTTCGGTGCGGTTGCGCGGGTAGTGCTGGTGACGGCCAGGCGGAAGGAAGAAGAAGCAAACGCGGGCGGCGACCGGGTGCTCTGCCGCTCGAAATCCAACATTGGCACCGATCACGGTGGGGTCGCATACAGCTTGAGACAGACGGAGCTTGAGGGGCATCCAGGCATTTTTGCGTCGTATGTCGTTTGGGGCAACACCATAGAAGGCACGGCGCGGGAAATCCTGGCAGAAGCCGAAGCGCAGCCGAAAGACGAAAGCGATGGTCGAAAATTGGGGAAAGCCCAGCAATTCTTGTCTGAATTGCTGGCACAGGGAGCATTGCCAAGCGAAACCATCAAGGCCGAGTCCAGAGACGCTGGATTCTCCTGGGCGACGATTCGGCGCGCGAAAAAAAAGTTAAAAATAAGATCCAATAAAATGACATATGAAAGCGATTGGCTTTGGTCGTTACCCGACGAAGAAACGTCCAAGATGCTCAAAAAACACGAAGATGCTCATCAAAAAAGTGTGAGCATCTTGGCAAAATTTGAGCATCTTGGTGAGGAAGGAGACGAAAAAAAATCGGACGCTGAACCCCGCGACGATGATTTTATCGAGGTCGAAATATGACAAATAACGACCTTCTGAAATCGGTCTGGGGCGACGGGGTCAGGCTCGAAATCACCCCGCGCGGTTCACTATGTGCTACGGGAAACCGCGAGGCGGTTAACCGATGGCTGCCGATGATCCGCGAACACCGTGACGGCCTCATTGGGGAACTGCTCGCGTTCTCGTCCTGGTGGCGGCTGTATTTCTCCGACGGAGGGAAACTGGAAGTCTTTTCGCCATCGGGCCACACACGCACAAGCATTCTGAGGGGCTACCCCGAGGCGGTATCCGCCGAACCTTTTACGCTGGAGCACACGCGGCCAGAGGCGCGTTTAACTGTGGAAGAGGCGATGGCAATACGGACGTGGCTGGTCAGCATTGGGGAATTATCCCAAGAAGTCATCGACGACGTGCTCGCGCAATGCGAGAAGAGCGCCGAGGCGCGGGATTATTACTTGCAGCGGGCGAGGAAAAACCCGGCTGACTGAAAAATCAATTGTCATCATGTTGCATGTTGTAGCGGACTACAACATGCAAAAGAGGAGCCACGCTTCACGACCTCGGCGGACGCTTGGAAGCTGACCGGGTATTACATGGTTCTGGTGCAGAAACTGTGATTCGCGCGTGAACATGAGGCATAATTTCTTAGCCGAGCAAACCATCTGCAAGTTGTATCTGCATCCGTCCGCTCATTTCGACCGTTACCAAGCAAGACTATGCCTGAACTATCGAAAGAAACTGCTGCCCTCTTACACTACTTGTTGCCAGGACTTCTGGCTGCGTGGGTGTTTTACGGCCTTACTTCGCACAAAAAGCCTTCACAGTTTGAGAGGGTTATACAGGCGTTAATTTTTACATTTTTGGTGCAAGCACTTCTCCCTATCGCTCAGTGGTTGCTGGAATCTGTAGGAACACGGCTCGCAATCCGCCCTTGGGACAACATATCGGAAACTCTCACGTCCGCTTTTATCGCGGTGTTTCTAGGAGCATCTTTTGCAATTCTCGCAAACAAGGACTCATTTCATAAATCGATGAGAGCTATAGGTTTCACAACCAGAACATCCCATCCATCCGAATGGCATGGTGTTTTGTCTGAGCGACAAAATTATGTTGTTCTTCACCTTTCGGACGAAAGGCGTCTTTCCGGCTACCCGCAAGTCTGGCCATCTGAATACGAAAAAGGCCACTTTTTTATTGTGCAACCTGCATGGCTGTCCGAGGAAGGAGAGCAAACTCTACTGAAGGGAATTGAAGGGTTTCTAATCAATGCCAAAGATGTAAAATGGGTGGAGTTTATTGAAAAACGAAAGGAGGAATGAAGCATGGCAAAGCCAACACAACCGCAAACGCCGTCACCAAAGCCGATACAACCGGCCATAGGGACTAGGGATCAAGCAAACGTTAACCCCCCTCCCCCCCCTAGCAACCTTCGTCCAACGGAGAATGTCCCGCCGCCCCCGCCACCAAAAAAATAGTTTCTTTTCCAGTTATACCGGCGGATCTTCAAAAGTTACGCTTGTGCCGTCCGCTGGATTCTGCCGTTGTGTCGCATAGTGGAGACCCATGTCTGTTCCGAGCGAAATCCTGAAACTGGTCTCTGAAAGCGGGAACAACTTTCACGCCAAGGTTGCCCGTTGGATGCAAAAAAACGGCTGGCGAGTCGCCGTCAGCCCCTATTACATGGATCAGACACAGAACAAGGCTCGGGAGATTGATCTAGTCGTGGAGAAGCTATTTTCTGTCCGGGATCGCCAAGATCCCGGTCCTTTAGGCCATGTCACGGTTCGGCTGTTCATAGAGTGCAAATTTATTCCCTTGCATTCTGTCTTTTGGTTTACTGACAAAGACATGGAGGCGGTGAAACAACTCGTCTGCTCATCCGGGAAGTTTAACCCTGACCACAGCTACACCAAGCAACACCACTACCTTGCCGCAAGTCCGCGAGTTGCAAAGCTATACGCGACAGAAAAGGGCTCGGATAACGACCCATATTACAAGGCACTGAATCAAGTTCTGAGCGCCATGATTTCTATGCGAGGCAAACAAGTCAGCCCCGCGCTTTTGAAACCACATCACGGGCCAGTTTTATTGCTGGAATTTCCGGTTGTTGTGTGCAGTTCGTTCGATAGAATCTACGAAGTGGATTTCTACGACGAGAATTCAAGCCCCAGGCGCGTGGGGATTAACTTCCAGCTTGAAATTGAGTACGCATACCTTGACCAAATGGGTTCACACAGGGATGAATATCTCTTGCTTGACTTCGTAGAGTTCAATCAGCTTGATACTTTCGTTTCCGCAGTTGAGGAAGACGCACGGATCGCTGGCTTCTTTCATAATTGGAGATGACGGCGCAGTTTTCAGCGTCAACTGCGAAAGCATGACGCAATAAGAGGCGCGAGCCCGCAGTCACTGCCAAGGCGATAGCCTCCGTAGTGACTGCGGGCATGTGCTGCCGCAGAAGCTAAGGCAGGAGGGATGCAGCAGCGATTTTTAGGACGATGGGAAAATTACTGTAAATGATGATGGGGGGTGAGGCGGCTGCGCCAGCCAAACTGTTGCGGAATCGCCATACCTCACGGATGAGCAGATAGGCGTAAATAGAACTGCATAGAAGTTGATATAAGTTTATGAAATAACTGGAAAAAATTTTTCATCAGAGCCTTGTATTGCGGCAACAGAGGCGCATAATCGGCACTGTAACAGCCTGCCGACGGGCATCAAACATCGGCCACCTGCATGTTTCGCTATGGCATCAGGTGGGCATCATCCAATAGCGACCACCGATGGGGTTATTCATCGGAACCTTCCGCCCCGCGTCGCTAGTGTGCGGACAGCGCCTAACAAGGCGTCGATGCTTATTTGACTTATCGCGCATTCGTGCGCGCACTGAAACACCTCGCGGTGAGCCTAGCGTCAATCGCACCGCCCCGGTCTCGACACCGGGCTAGGAATTAAAAAAACAGGCCTTACCGGGTCTTTATCTTCGTGCGCCTCAAAAACCTTGAGCGCACTATCAGGAAGCTATACCACGTGCTTCCTTCCTCCAAACGGCCACCTCTGGCCGTCGACTTCGCAATTCTCCATGCGTTAGTCATTTTTTCAACGTTTCACTATTCAACATCGCGCCTTCGTGCGCTTGCGCCACAGGCATCGGTGGTCAGGACGGTTATTGCCGTCCCACGTTCGATGCCAACCACTTGCATCAGCAAGGAACCTCCCTGCGCGGCTTCCAACAGGAAAGGCGAGGAAGTGGGGAGTCCCCTATTCGGGGGAAAGAGATGTACCGAGCATCTGGCCGTAACCCTTCGGGGACTCCGTCACAGGATGACGGATTGGCCGAAACACTAAACAGATTCTTTCTCGGAGGGGGCGCAACACCAGACGTTGCAAGGGAACCAGCGCCCTGACGCTGGACGGGACACCAGTCAACCCCACGAAAGGGAGGGCAAACCATGAGCAAACTCGGAACAGACCTCAAAACGATGTGCATGCGTAACAAGGATGGGAGCGAAGCGACGCAGGCCGCGCGTTTCCTCACGCTCCAGCAATGCGCCCGGCAACTGCGCTCGTGCGGCTACAACAATATTCGCGCGCCCAACCTGACGATGAAGCATGTCATGTGCCTGCTCCGGCAGTGGCAGCAAGCCGGCCTATCGGCAGGCACGATCAAAAACCGCATGGCGCATCTCCGGTGGTTGGCGGAGAAGGTCGACAAGCCGGGCATGATCCCGAAAGACAACGCCGAACTGGGCATTGCGGATCGCCAATACGCCGGAACGCCCAACAAGGCGCAGGTACTCGACGACAAGCGGCTTGCCCGCATTACCGACCCGTATACGGCGATGAGCCTGCGCTTGCAGGCCCTCTTCGGTTTGCGGCGCGAAGAGTCCATCAAGATCGTGATGGCAAAAGCCGCCCAGGGGAACATGCTCTATCTGGATGGGCCGTGGTGCAAGGGCGGTCGGCCACGGATCGACCCTATCCGCACGGCGGCACAGCGCGCCGGGGTGCGGGATTGCCTCGCGTTTGCGGGCGATGGGGCGCTTATTCCGCCGGGGAAATCGTACATCCAGCAACGCAACACCTACGACGGGCAGTGCAAGGCGGCGGGGTTAAAGAACACGCACGGGTTGCGGCATCAGTACGCGCAGACGCGCTACGAAGAACTCACGGGCTGGAAATGCCCGAAAGCCGGAGGGCCAGCACGCGACACGCTCAAAGGGGAGATGCGGGAAACCGACCGGATGGCACGGCTGACGGTGAGTCGGGAGTTAGGCCATTGCCGGATCGGGATCGTAACGACCTACTGCGGGTGATAATGTATGATAGATGTTTTAGGCAGATACGAAGAACTCAAAGCTAAAGGACGGGAAATCATGGACTTCAGCAGGTTGAAAGAGATCAAGAACAGTGTTAGCGGCCTGAACCCACTGGAAAAACTCTCGGCGGTGCTCCCCGAGTTGTCGTTTGAGTCACTTGAAAACATGCTGGCCGATTTCGCCTCGGCCTTCACGCAGGGCAACCGCCTTGTCAAGCTCCAGATCGGAAACGGTGAGACCTTTGAGCGTTTGCTGCCGCAAAGCGTAGAAGGCACGGAGGGCCTCTCGAAGCGATATAAGTACAACGTCATTTGTTTGTCACCCGATGCCTTTATCCCCCTGAACAGCCTCCTCGGCCAAGCAGCGCAACTGGATATTGTTACCGGGGAAGGCGGTGGGTTGATCCCAACGGATGCCCCTGAAGAAGTCACGCGCTGCGGCCTCATCACCCAGGCGCAGATGCTCCCCTCGGACGGGGGCTTTGCCAAATACCAAATCACCATCGAGCCGCCCGTGGCGCTCTTGCGCCACCGCACGACCAGCCGGGTGTTTCAGGATATGACAGTGCCCGAGATCGTGGAAAAGGTCATCAACGAGCACATCCACGCCAACCGTGCGATGGCCAGCAGCTTCAATCAAAAATACGACATCCTGCGCGAGCACCTGTACACCCCGCGCAGCTATTGTCTCCAGTACCGGGAAACGGATCTGGCCTTCATCGAGCGGCTGCTTTTTGAAGAAGGGCTCTCATACCGCTTCGAGCACACAGGCGCAGATGCGCCCAGTGTCACCTTCATCGTATTCGACGACCCGTTCAGCCTGCCGGAAGCGAGCCAGAAGACAGTCCGCTTCCATCGAGCCGAAGCAACAGAGAAAGAGGACAGCCTGACCGACTGGCGGCAGGCGCGACAAATCGGCCCTGGGCAAACCACACTGGCCAGTTTCGATTACAAACCCGTACTCACGAACGAGACGGGGGCAGAGTGCCTGATTGAGAAGGGCGAAGAAGGGCTGGAAGCCGAGAGCACGCTGGAAGACTACGAGGTACAGACGCTTTACTACGCAACCGACTCGGAGGAGTTGGACCGCTACGCGAGCCGCCGCCAGGAAGCGCACGATTTGGCCAAGGTAAGTTGCCGCGCAGAAGGCAACGTGCGGCAATTGCAGGCGGGGCAATGGTTCAGCCTCGTCGGACATCCCTACTATGATCGGTTCAATGCGCAGGAAGAACGGGAATTCGTCGTCTGCAAAGCAAAATTCATCGCGCACAACAACCTGCCGCAGGGTCTTGCCAATCGTTTGACATCGCTCGTAGGGGCGACCGTCCCCGGTCGCCCGCAAGGGGTAGGAGCGGAGGCACGGGCGAGCGAGGACGCTCGCCCCTACTGGGTAGAAATCGAAGTCCGCAAGCGCGGGCTGCCGCTCACCCCGGCCTTCGCGCACACGGATCATGCCAAACCCACGGCCAAGGGCCTCCAGACGGCCACCGTAACCGGCCCCGAAGGTGAAGAGGTCTACACGGACGAGATGGGCCGCGTCAAAATCCAGTTTCACTGGCAGCGCCAGAAGGAACACGCGGAGTTCGGCGCGAATTTCGATGAGCGCTCTTCGTGCTGGGTGCGCGTCGCCTATCCGGTGTCAGGCGGTTCGTGGGGGCACCAGAGCCTCCCCCGCATCGGTCAGGAAGTGCTGGTGGATTTTATCGAAGGAGATATTGACCGCCCCATCGTCAAAGGGGCCGTCCACAACGGCAGACAACCGAACCCGTGGTTCAGCGGGTCGGGGTCGCTGCCCGCGAACCGTGCGCTCACCGGGATCAAGACGAAGGAACATCACGGGCAGCAATACGGCGAACTGCTCTTTGACGATACCACCGGGCAGGTACGCACAAAGCTCAGCTCCGAGCATGGAAAAACACAACTCAACCAGGGTTTTCTGACCCACCCCCGGCAGGACGGCAAAGCCGAGACGAGGGGGGAAGGATTTGAACTGCGCACCGACCATCACGGCGCGCTCCGCGCCTCCGAAGGCATCCTGATCAGCACCGAGTCCAAGCCGGGGGCTTCGGGCAGGCAGCTAGACCGGGAACAGGCGATCTCCTTGCTCGAATCGGGACGCAAGAACGCGCAGACGCTTGGCAAGGCGGCGCAATCCCAGGGCGCGGACGTAACAGAAATCGGCCCCGAAACCCGCGACGAAGAAGGCACGGAAAGCGGGCAAAGCAGTAGCGGGCACCTTGACCATTTGGTCGAAGCAATCAAAGCCTGGGCAGCCCATACCAACATCGACCCCAAGGGCGAGAGCGCCACCAGCCAGAGCGGGAAACAGCCCGTGATCCTCATGAGCGGGCAGGAAGGCATTGGGCTCACCACGCCGAAGGAGATGGCGCTCATTGCCAGAAAGAACCTGGATACGGTGAGCTTGCGCGACACGCAGCAAACCACAGCCAGACGGTGGATTCACAACGCAGGCAAGAAAATCAGCCTCTTCGTGGACGGTATTGCGGGTAAATTCAACCTCAAGCTCATCACGGCCAAGGGTCATGCAAAACTGGAAGCCCAATCGGGGGACGTGGAAATCACGGGCGATCAGAACGTGCGGCTCATCGGCAGCGAGGAAAAAGTCGTCCTGGCCGCTCATGAAGAAATACTGCTCCAATGCGCTGGCGCTTACGTCCGCTTGAAAGGCGGCAACATCGACGTCCACTGCCCCGGCAACATCTTGTTCAAGAGCAACGGGCAGGCTTTCGAGGGGCCGGCGAGCATGAACCCGGAACACCCCTCGTTCCCGGAGGCCAACCTCGATGAACTCTTCGCCATCACCTTGGATCAGGCCCCTGGCAATGTGAATTTCAGCTGGAAAGGGATGCCCTATAAACTCTACGCCAACGGCGGAGTACTCAAGGAAGGCGTGATGGACGAGAGCGGGCGCATCCTTGTCGAGCACAATGTGAGCGTTGCTTCATACAAGCTCGAAATGGCGAATGGGCAGGTCTACGACATTCCCGTGGTCAGCGAATTTACAAACCGTGCTGAAGGCGAAGCGGCCAGCACGGGCTACCACAAACACATTGCGGGCATCGCCCTGGAAGGCGAGCGCGTGGATCTGAAAAAAACCGCCCGTAACGTCATGCAGACGTTGCTTGAAGGCTCGAAGAAGGAATCTTGAGAATGGCTGAAAACCTATGCGCCTGTGCCCCCGCCAGACGGGACGACATGACCTGCAAGATTAATCCAATCTGGTTCATCAACGAAACGGAATACCCGCCCGTCCCCGCCACATTCGAGTTGCTGATCTGTGGTGAAGAAGCCTTTGGTGCCGTGCACCGCGCCATCGCAGCCGCCAAGCACTCCGTCAACATCATCTGTTGGGGCTTTCAGCCCTCGATGTATTTTGTGCGCAACCCCACCGCGCGCGCCAACCTCGGTGTCCCGCTCGAAAATCGCCCCACGCCAAGTATCGGTCAGTTATTGGAAAGAAAGGCCAAAGAAGGCGTCAAGGTGCGTGTGCTGTGCTTTGCCTTTGAACTTGCCCTGGCTCCTTATGAAATTAACAAAGCTAACGTCACGGGGCAGGCGCTTGGCGAATCGAACACGGTGGGCCGGGGACAGGCCCGGATTGGGGATAAGCCCTCGACCATCACGGAGGAGCAATACGCCTATGACGTGTGGTGGTACAGCCGCTATGACCGGGATGCCGAGCTTGGCGTCAATCTGGTGAATTCAGTCAAGCGCCTTTTTGGAGATGATCCCGCCCATAAGAACCTCGAATTCCGCAGCCGGGGGTTTTCCAGTTCGGATCGCGCAAAACTGGCCGCTCACACATACCGGGACAAAAAAATCGGCCCCACCATGCGTGGGATACTTGCCGCTGCGCCGAGCCATCACCAGAAAATGGTGCTCGTCGACGTGGAATCGCCCGCTGACCATGTGGGGTTCGTCATGGGACACAACATGCTGGATGCCTATTGGGACACCCGGTATCACCCCTACATACAAAGGCAGGGCCATCAGGCCAGAAACGGTAAAGTGCCGTTTGAAGACTTCTCCAGCCGGATTACCGGCCCGCTGGTTGGGAACCTGTTCTACAACTTTTCGACGGCCTGGAAAAAGGAAGGCGGCAGCATCCCTGATTTTCCGAAGGACTACTTCAACGATTTCCCGCTCTATACCTCAAAACTCGATCCGTCGGATCCGTCGGATGCGTCGAAAGATGGAAATATAGGCGCTATCTATGACAAACAGATAGTAGGCCACATCGTGCGGACGCAGCCGCAATACGGCAAGTACGACATCATGAAAACGTACCTGCATGTGGTCAAAAACGCGAGCCAGTACATCTATATCGAAAACCAGTACTTCCGCTGGCCGCCGCTGGCCGATGCCATCATTGAATCGGCGCAGAAACAGGCAAACTGGAACCGCGACCCAGGCATACACGGGCCGCTGTACCTCTTTGTGATCACCAACAGCAGCGACGATGGAATGGGCGCGGGTACGCAAAAAACATATGAGATGCTCGACGCCCTGGGGCGCTCGGACACGATTCCGGGCGTGACAAAGCACAACGAGGTCGAAGACCTGAACACGCAGATCAAGCAGGCCGAGAAGGATAATGCCAGGGCCAAGTCGGCGATTGAAAAACAGCGCAAAATGGACCAGACACCCGGCAATACCTATTCCGACAAGGACAAATGGGCCAAGCTCACGGCAGACGCGAACGCAAAAGAGGCCCGGCTCAAGGAACTCAAAGCGCAGCGTGAAAAGCTCGACGCCATGAAGCCCGAGGACTTCAAGGCCGAAGAACGCCCCGGCCTCAAGATCCACGTCTGTACGCTGGTGCCGCCCGACCTCCCGGATAACCTCCCGCGCGACAAGCAGTGGTCAGACTATGAGGTTTACATCCACGCCAAGCTCATGATGATCAACGACACCTACATGACCCTGGGAAGCGCCAACATCAACACCCGCAGCATGGAGGTGGATACGGAGATGAACGTCTGCCACTTCCGCCCGGAGATTACGCAGAAGGCGAGAAAGGATTTGTGGGCCCTGCATACCAAGGGGAGGACGGGGGCGGATGATGATATGGAGGATGCGTTCTATCAGTGGGACAAGATCATCAAAGAGAACCTGAGACGTGAGAAGGACAAACAGAAACCTACCGCCTCCCTGCGCGGCTTCATGCGCACCGACCCCACAATCAAGAACAACGATTGAGCCATGCGCAGCGACCTTCACCGCCCTTCTCCTTGCCCTGCTGCTTGCGGCCTGCGGCCCTGATAAAGAACACGACACACGGAGCCTCACGATGAAATCGCCCGAAGAAATCGAACAACAACTGGCCTTTACCTGCGCCCACGAGAAAGACCGAATACCGAAGCGCGACCCCGATGCCGACAAGCTCTTTGAGCACGCCAACTGGCGCTACAAGAAGAACCTGCTCAAAGAAGACCCGGCGGTCTACCCCGAAGTCGAGCGGCTCTACCGGATTGCCGTTGCCTGGGGGCACGACAAAGCCGCGAACAATCTTGCGTTTATGATGATGCGCGGATATACGACCCACAGCGACCGCATCACCAAGCCCGTCGACATGGCCGAAGAACTGATCGGCCGGGGTATCCCGCACGGGTTTTATTTGAAGGGCCTCATGCTCGATAAGGGCTATGGAGTCAAGAAGGATGCCAAGGCTGCACTGCAATCTTTTCGGAAGGCGGCGGACTTGGGCAACCCGGAGGCGCAGTACTACGTAGGGGACAAACTGACCCAACTGACCATTGACAAGCCAATTCCCTACCAGATTGGTAATGAGATGGTACGTTGCGCGGCAGACCAAGGGCATGCAGAAGCGGCGCTTGATACAGCCATCGGCATAAAGAATAACAGCAAGGAATACGCTGAGGCAGTCAAGTACCTCCAGATTGCAGCTAAGGCGGGGAGTTCTCAAGGTGCGGGGCGGCTTGGAGACGCATTCAACGGCCCCCCCCCCGATGACCGCATGGATTACTTAGGTCTGGACAAAGATACGGAGCGTGTCGAACGATACAAAAAACTCCGCAAAGCCCTCTCTGGTTACGACTACGCCGGGATCAGAGTCGACGAAATCGATCAGATCGTGCCGCTTCCTCCGGCCAAACTCCCGCCCTGGAACGGCGAAATCGAGTGGGTGAAGAAGTGGAACAAGGACGAAGCCCCGCCACTGCCAAGCGCGGAGCGTATCGCAGAGATGGCGCTGGAAAAGAGTCTCAACCCCGCCACGGGGCTGCCGGTGAAGCTGGACATCCGCGCTGGCCTGATGTTCAACCCCGATACCGGCGAAAGGATACCGCCCGACGATCCAACCTCGCGGGTGTTAAGGAAGATGCAAAACGCAGCATTGCGTGGGAAGTGAAGAGCGTGGGAAGGGTATCCGCTGTGTTCCTGGGTGTGTTACTCGCGGCTTGTGTACCTGAGAACACGGAAGCCCGGAGTCACAAAATGCCTGCTGATTTCACTAAATCCCCCGCCCAGATCGAAGATCAACTGGCCTTTACCTGCGCCCACGAGAAAGACCGTATTCCGAAGCGCGACCCCGATGCCGACAATCTCTTTGAGCACGCCAACTGGCGCTATAAAAAGAACCTGTTAAAAGAAGACCCGGCGGTCTACCCCGAGATTGAGCGACTCTACCGGATTGCCACCGCCTGGGGGCACGACAAGGCTGCGAACAACCTTGTGGACATGATATTGAGTGGGCGCACAGGTCAAGGAGATCGCATCACCAAGCCCGTCGACATTGCCGAAGACCTGATAGCAAGGGGCATTCCGCACGGCCATTACATCATGGGTGTCCTGCTGAACAAAGGCTATGGGGCCAAACGCGACCCCGATGCCGCCCTGCAACATTTCAGGAAGGCGGCGGACTTGGGCGACCCGCAGGCTCAGTTTTACGTCGGAGACAAGTTAACCCAACTGACCATTGACCGTCCTATTCCCTACAAAATTGGCAAGCAGATGAAACGCTGCGCGGCAGACCATGGGCATGCCCAGGCGGCAATTGACACGGCTCTCGACCTCATGGATGACAGCAAGACATACGCCGAAGCAGTCAAATACTTCCAGATCTCGGTCAAGGCGGGGGGGGGGGCTGGTGCGAGTTTTCTGGAAGGTGCTTTCAACGGCCCCCTCCCAGATAATCGTTTGTATTATATGGGTCAAGACAAAGATGAAGAACGCGCTACCCGCTACAAAAAAATCCGTAAAACGCTGGATGGCTACGACTATGCGGGAATCAGAGTCGACGAAATCGATGAGATCGTGCCGCTTCCCCCGGCGAAGCTTCCGCCTTGGGACGGAGAGATCGCATGGGTGAAGAAGTGGAACAAAGACGAAGCCCCGCCACTGCCTGACGCGATGCGTATCGCGGAGATGGCGCTGGAAAAGAGTTTGAACCCCGCCACGGGGCTCCCGGTAAAGCTGGATCTCCGGGCCGGCATGATGCGCGACCCCGCAACCGACGAGAGAATATCGCCCGACGATGCCACCTCGCGGGTGTTGGCGAAGATGCGGGACGAGGCGTGGCGTAAGAAATGAGGGGTGTGCGAAGGGGCGTTTTCTTGTTCTTGGGTGTGCTGCTCGCGGCCTGCACCCCTGAACAGGATATACGCGATAAACGGAAAAGGCACAAAAAGAAAGAAGGGTAGCGCTGCTGGCGCAAATGGAAGGGCTCAAGGGAATGATAACGGAATGGTGCAAGGGATAACGGTCTGGCCTGACGGCCTTCCTACCTAGAAAAGGCTGGTGCAAAAGGCCAAAAGGCAAAGGGCTGTCGTCGGTTGCCGCAGGTTTTCCGCCTTCCTCTTTTCGTGCTGGCACAGCAATCGTCCCGAGAAACAAACCCGCGACCACAGACAACGGCTACCATACCGTGATCTCGTGGTGTTCAAAGTCATCGGCGGCCTGTTGCAACTTTTCGATGGTAAAATCTTGTGTAATTCCTGTGTAATCGTGCCAAGAAAATTACACAAAAAATGGGATTTCGATAGAACAACAAGGTAGTTTCTCAACCCATAACAGATTGATTTATTTATATTTGTAGAACATTATGGAACCCGCAAGAATTGGTAACTCAAGCCCTGTTAATCCGCAGGTCCCTGGTTCGAGCCCAGGTCGGGGAGCCAAAAAAGTAAAAGGCTTGCAAGTATTTTTGCAAGCCTTTTACTTTTGTGTAATTCCTGTGTGATTGCGAAAGGGAACACGATGGATACTCCCTTTCAGGACGAAAGCTTGTAGCGGCTTTCCCGCTTGTCCATCGCTTCCTCGATGTGCGCCCCGATAAGCCGTTCAGCCGGTCGCAACGGCGTGCACCGGGATGGGCGGGTGATAGGTGTGCTGATATTCCTCGCAGCGTTCGAGGTAGTTTTTGGTGCTCCGGGGCATCGTTACCCTGGCCCGACTCAGGTAAGTGATGAGCGCGCGTCCCTGCTTGATAAGGCGGGTGCCGTCGGCGGCGTGGCGCATTAGCGGCACGTCCGGCTGCGCGGGCATGGGCGGGGCGTAAGCGCCAAGCTGTTCCGAGGCGACGACGAAACCAGCCCAGACGTCGAAAATGTCTTCGTCGGTGCGTAGGGTCTCGCATTTGTTTTTGGCTTCGTCGGTGAAGCGGCGGATGATCGTCGGCGCGTCGGCAAAGAGCGGGTCGTTGGCGAAGGTGTGCACCATCATGTCGGAGATACGGTCGATGTCGCGCAACGTCTGGGCAATCTTGATGTAGCGGCTCTCGTAGAAAGCCTCCACCGGGATGGAGAACGCGCGGAAAGGCTCGCCCCATAATTCGTCGATGCCTTCTTCGCCGCTACGGTGCAAAACCATCCGGCCCAGGGAGAGCGCCTCTTGCAGGCAGTCTCCGCATTCCTGCATCAAGGCGTTGTCCTCGTCGATCTCAATGCCCTGTTCCTGCAATTCCACGAGCTTGGTGAAGATGTCGGTGGCACGGTTGAACAGTGTCCCGGCCAGCATGGCACCCTTGACGCGCTTCCTTGCCGGAACCTGCTCCTGCTCGAAGGCGTTGCGGGTTTCATCCAGGCGCTTACCGGGGATGTTGATACCGTGCTCGACGTGGTTGAACAAACGTCGGGTCGTTGCCTGAATCAGGGCTTTCTTGGCTTGCAACGAGTCGGCGGGCGGATCGTAAGCCTTGATCCAGTAGCCGTCGTAGTAGACGCGCTTGATGCCGTCGACGACGCGCAGAGTGCCGTTCGGGATAACTACCATTCAAATGACTACCATTTAAGATTGTTCGGATCGGGGGGGCGGTATAGAGGCTGGGACGCACGAGGGGCAGAGCATACGCCCGTCGTTAACGGCGTAGTAGTGTGATTGATATGGTTTTGCATCAATGGACAGGGGACAAATATCACGCTTGTCATCACGATGCGGTTAAAAGCCTTTTGTTACGCGGTGTTGGTTTCACATTTCTGTTTTGTGGCGAGTTGGTAGCCGCGTTGCGCCTTAGAGACGTTTTCAAATGCCAAAGGTAGTGTTTTCCGTAATTTTTCGGCGAGCCGGACGAGTTCGTCCTCATCGCCTTCGACCAATTCGAGTTCGAGTTCATGGATCGGGGCGCTGTTCCCACCCGCTTCGATGAGGCCGGTATCGATCATGGCAAGGACGCGCGCGCCGGGGTACGGCTGGATGCGTCGGGTATCGCGCGAAAAGCGCGTAGTGAAGACGGGGACGAGTTCGTCCCGTACCTGCGTGAGCAGGGCGGCAGCGGCTTCGTCGGTGATGGCGGAAAAGTCGAAATGCCCGCGCCAGAGGGTTTCCCATTCTGGCCGCCGTGTTAGCCCATTGATGGACTGTGCCGTTGAACATTTGACGGTTTGCACCATCCCTCCCGCCTGTTGCCGCAGCCGTAAACCGATCCCGTGTGCCTTGAGCGTGAGCAATGGGGTGTCGAAGTAGGTGTTGTCGAGCACTTCCGGTTCCCTTTCGCTCGGCGCAGCCGCGATGAGCGGATGGCGCATGATCTCCGGCAGGGCGTCGGCGGGGAAAGAGAGTTTGAGTTCTATTTCAATGGGCATGGCCGGTATTCGATATGGATCGTTCAGAGTCAGGCGCAAGGTTCGCTGCCGTCGTTGTCCGGAGGCGCGGCATTGTCTCCGGGGATCGGGGTGGGAGCCTCGGCGCTGCGCGGCGGAAAGAAGAAATCCAGCGGGTGCTTGAAGAGATGGCGCAACACCAAAACGCTGAGAGTGTATCTCTGGGCGAAAGTAATGCCGCGCGAACGCATCGCTACGGAAAGGGCGAGGGTAAAACTGACGAGCAAATTGACCAGGCCGATCAGCAGGATGCCCGCGAATGTGACGCCGAGCAGGGCGATGGGCATGGTGAAATCGTAGGCTGCGATGGCATAGCCGGTATAAGCGGCAGAAAAGGCGATGTGGCGGATGTCCAGCGGTAAGCCGAGCAATGCGCCCAGCGCGGTGGCCCCTCCGAGCATGAAACCGAAAAAGAAGTTGCCGGCCAGCGCCCCCAGGTTGTTTTCGACGTAAGTCGTGAAGCGTTGCGAGAGCACCTCGCCGAACAGCCGCCGGGGCCAGCGCAGTTGCGCCAGCCGTTCCGGGATGCGGTTGTAGGCGGTCAGATTGTCGTAATAAGCGGCGATGAGGCCGGAGAGAAAGAGGCATACCCCGGCAACGGCCGCGAAAAATGGTGCGCCGCTTAAGGGGTGGGCGTCGGTGAGCAGGTGGCTGGCCTTTTCGGTGTCGATAAAGGATGTTCCGGTGAAATGCAGGAAGGCGAACGAGAGCAGGATCGCCATGGGCACGGAGAGGCCAAGATTGCCGACGATGGCGGCGAACTGGCTACGCAGGGTGCGTACAACGACCGTGGAGAGTTCTTCGAGATCGCGCGTTTTGCCGCGCGTCTCCCCAATGGAGGCCGCGATGGCGTTGGCGGTCATTGCGGGCTGTTTGGTAGCCACCGTGCCGCCCAAGACGTGAATGAGCGCAAAACCGATGCCGTAATTCAGGCAAAAACACAAGGCTTCGGTAAGCGGGGCCAGATGCAGCGAGCCGAGCATGATCTTGAAGGCCGCCATGAAAGCGATGACGAAGCCGCCGAGCGCCGCCGAATAGATCATGCCGAAATACTCGCGGCGGGTGGTCGTGATGTATTTTTCGCCCCGCCTGCTGGCACTTTCGGTCATGCGTAGGGAGAGCAGGCGGACGTTGGTGCTCCAGTAATCGGAGAGGCGGTTCTTGCGGCATTCGGCGCGTATCGTCTGTTTGAAAAGCGTCACCGCCTGGGGCAGCAATGAAGCGATGGCGCGTGTCTGGTGCAGTTCGCGCAGCAGCCCAAGCAGTTCGTGGATGCGATCGAGGTGTTGGCGCAGGCGTTCCAGCGTAAAAGTCAGCGTCAGGCTGGTCCCCAGGCGGGACGAGCGTCGGCGCACACGTTGCAGGACTTCCCCGCACTGGTCGAGCATGACCCCGAGGTGGGATTCGTCTTCGAGCGGTGCTTCGGGATTGCCCCACCACGTGCGGTAAGCCTTCAGGTAGGCTACGACCTCGGTGTTCTGCGCGAGAAACGGGGATTCCACCTCTTCGAGTTGCGGGTCGACGCGCACCAGTTCCGGGTTCAAGCCGATGGCCGAGACATGGTAGGAGAGGATACGCAGGGCTTCGAGTATTTCCGAGAGCGCGATGGGCAGGACTTCCCCGCCGTGCGGCGGCGCGTTTTCCCCATCGTCGAGCAGGGTACGGAAAAAATTGAGCCACACTTCGTCGGGAACCGCCTCGACCCAGATTTCGTCGTCCTTGCGGCAGAAAATCACCGTCAGAAGGTCTTTCAGGTAAGCAGGATCGACGACATCGGGCAGCAGACGGTGCGAGATACGGCGCGCCGTCTCGGAGAAGAAACCTGTTGAAGGCAGCAGCCCAGAGGTGACGTAAAGCGAAGTTTGCTTGTGGTCGATGAAAAGCCTCAACAGCGCAGCGCGTAGCGCGGGCTGGCTGCCGGGGGAGTCGGCCAGTATCTGCGGGAGTTCGGATAAGGCGGCGATGGCATCATCGGCGCGATGCGCGCGGGAAGGGCGCACAGTATTGACCAGTGTGACCCAGATAGAGACCGGGTCGGCGGCGGGGTCGGCAACGATACGTTCAAGCATCGCCTCCAAGCGCCTTTTCCGGGCAAGCTCTGGAGAGATTCTGCGAAAAAACTTAAGGGGATTCCAGACAAAAGCCATCGTCTCTCCTGTTCGACCGATGGGAATCGGATAGCACGGGGAAAACCAGCGTCATTATGCAGTTTTTGTTTGTTTTTTCGTATACATCGCCAAAAACACACTGCCTATCGGGTTTTTAATTCAAACCCCGGTGATTGTAGGCGAACACTGAAGTTTTCAAAAAACTTTTTGAGGCGGCGAAATTTGGGCAACCCCCGCGCGACCGCCTCAGGCTTTGTCACCACTTATTCTGGTTCCGGCAATACCGTAGAGATCATCCGGACACGTCGGGGTCGATCTCCCGCCAGTGCCCTTCCCGGTAGCCTTCGATGGGGCTGAAGCGGGTTTTGTAGGCCATTTTTTGTATCTCTTTGATCCAGTAGCCGAGATACAGGTAAGGCAGATGCGCCTGTCGGCAGGCTTCGATTTGCCACAGAATGGCATAAGTTCCAAGTGAAGCGCGCGGCAGTTCGGGATCGAAGAAGGTGTAGACGCTGGATAGGCCGTCTTCCAGACTGTCGATGACGCTGACCATGCACAGAATATTCCCTTCGCGGAATTCAATAAAAGAAGTCTCGACTGGGCTTTGCAGCAGAAACTGCTGGTACTGCTCGCGGCTTTCTTCGTCCATGCCCCCCTGGGGGTGGCGCATGTGCAGGTATCGCTGGTAGAGGAGGAAATGTTCCTCGCTAAACACCGGGGGGCAGATACGGACGGCAAGGTTGACGTGGCGCTGCAGGGCGCGGCGCTGGCTGCGATCCGGGATGAAACGCGCCACGGGCAGGCGCACCGGCACGCAGGCGTGGCAATCGTCGCAATGCGGACGGTAGATGAACGTGCCGCTACGCCGAAAACCGTGTTGCACGAGCAGCGTGCTGTAAGCCGCGCCAAGGTCGGGGTTCGGGTCGTTTTCGGGGGGATGTCCAGGCGTCTCAATGACTTTGGCCAGCGCAACCTGCGAGCGCGCCGTGCGCTCCGGCAGGTAAGAACAGGAATACGGCGCGGTGGCGTAGAAGTGGATCGGAGAAAAATTGTCGTTCTGGCGCATGGATGCCTCAAGCTGCGGCGGCCTCATTCCAGTCAATTGATGCCGCCAGATCGGCAGGCCAGCGGCGTGGTGGCTCGGTCGGTACTGTCCAGCGTTCGAGCCAGGCGCAGAATCTATCACGGGAAACTTCCCGCGCACCCATCGATTGCAGATGCGCGGTACTCATCTGGCAGTCGATCATGGCGAAGCCCTTTGCCGCGAGCAGCCTTGCCAGATGGGCAAGCGCAACCTTTGAAGCGTCGGTTTCAAACGAGAACATGGACTCACCGAAAAACACGCGGCCTAGCGCCATTCCGTAAAGCCCGCCTACCAACCGGCCTTCGCGCCAGCATTCGACGCTATGGGCATGTCCAAGCTCGAACATCCGGCAGTAGGCGGCTTGCATGGCCGGGAGAATCCAGGTTTTACCGCCGGGTTCGCGCGGCATGGCGCAGGCGGCGATTACAGTGGGGAAATCGGTATCGATTCGTATCTCGAAGCGATGTTGCCGCAAGACCCGGCGCAGTGAGCGGCGGACGCAGATTTCATGCGGGAAAAGGACGAGGCGCGGATCGGGGCTCCACCACAGAATGGGTTCGCCCTCGTTGAACCACGGGAAAAGCCCGCGCCGGTAAGCGGCAAGCAGCCAATCGGGCAAAAGCGCACCCCCGGCGGCAACCAGACCGTTGGGTTCTTCCAGAGCCGCAGAAGCATCGGGGAAATCAGTTGAATCGTAGAGCCAAGGAATCGTGCACGAAGCCATGCCTTATGTTACAGAATTCCGGCGAAGGCGGAGCGTGATTTCCCACAGGATAGCTACTACAGACGACCACTACCGACCGGCCGCTTCGTGCCTCATTCAGAGGTGGTGTTCGCTGGAAGGTTGGCAAGTGCGGCGGCGAGCCGGGTCGAGCCCTCGGCATCGTTGATCATGCGACGAGCCGTGACATAGCGCGCTGCCCAGAATTTGTTATGGAGCTTGTCGATGCGTACGAGCTTGCCCGTAGCGGGGGCATGCAGGAACTTGTCGCTACCCACATAGATGCCGACGTGAGAGATGTTCGTGCCGATGGTATTGAAGAACACCAAATCGCCCGGCTTGAGTTCGCGCACACTGACCCGACTGCCCTGCCCGGACTGTTCGAGCGCGGTACGCGGCAGGTCGATCCCCACGGAGTTGCGGAAGACAAGCTGCACGAGGCCGCTGCAATCCATCCCGGTGATCGGGGAAGACCCACCCCAACGATAGGGCACACCGATGTACATCAGCCCTTCGCCAAGCAGTTTCTGCACGGAGGAGGCATTCGGCGAATGCCTTACGGTCGCGAGTCCGCCCAGCCCTAACCTGCTGACGGAAGACCTTGCCGCAGCGTAAGAGGCTTCTTCAATTTGCAGCTTGCCCGCGTTGTTGGACGTGGTCGTGGCGGTGTTCAGCAAGGTGCTGGCCGCAACGGTGACGGCAATCGGGGCGTGGCTGGAAAGTTCAGTCGGCGTCAGCACGGGAACCGGGTCGCGGGCTGCGCGCGTAGAAGTAAACGCGGTAATCGCCACGAGGCCAAACACTGGGCCACTGCGGATAGCGCGCACAAAGGCGGCCGAGCCCCGGACGCTTTCGGAACGCGGAATATTATTAGCCTGATTGTCCTGAGCTCTGGACACTGTGGCGCTCGCGCTCAACGAGGCTAACAACGTAAGGCTCAACAGGAAGGAGGCAATACGGTAACGCATTGTTAAATAATAACGAAACTACCGCCGAAATGAAAGATTTTTGTGATCTGTTTGGCAACTTCTCTCTTTTACAACAGATTTATGTCACAACACAATTTTTTGTAGCTGCTTATATTTTCAGGCGTTAGAATATGATCTTTGTGTCACCCTGGCCTGAAAGCGAAGCGCCGGGGTGCTCAGGCGGCTCCGAAGTGCTCCAGCATCAACTGCAAATTTGATAACCCTTTGTATTCATTGACATTCAACCGATAGACGGCGCGAATGATACTGGGCACGGGGTCGGTGCAGTTGAAACAGATGGCTTCAAACCTTGTACCGCCAAGCGAAAGTTCCAGCTTGAGGTGGCGATCCTTGAGGATGCGCTGGCGCTCGACGTGAAAAACGTTGTCAAACACCGGTGGGGGGAAGCCCTGCCCCCAGACTTCCCGTTCGATCATGCGGGCTGCCTCCAGAGAGATTTCGGCGGCATCGAGCGGGCCGTCGGTGTCGATGCGCTGTTGCAGGTCGGCAGGGTCGATCAGGCTGGCGGCCACTTCCCCGAACGCGGCGCGGAATGCCGGAAGTTTTTCTTCATGGATCGTCAAGCCCGCCGCCATTGCGTGACCGCCAAAACGCAACATCAAATCAGAGTCCCGGCGAGCGACGAGTTCCAGCGCGTCACGCAGGTGCAGGCCAGGAATGGAGCGGCCTGAGCCTTTCAGTTCGCCATCCTGCCCACGGGCAAAGGCAATCGTGGGGCGATGCAGTTTTTCCCGGACGCGGCTGGCAACCAGCCCGACCACGCCCGGATGCCAGTCCGGCTCGAACAGCGTGAGACCGGCGTATTGGTCGTCGTCGGCATTGAACGCTTCAAGAATCCGGTTTGCGGCCTCCTGCATTTCGAGTTCGATTTCGCGCCGTTCGCGGTTCAGGTCGTCGAGTTTGCGCGCAAGTTGCAGCGCCTGTCCGGCATCGTCGGCAAGCAGGCATTCGACACCCAGGCTCATGTCGGCGATTCGACCGGCAGCGTTGACCCTCGGCCCGAGCGCGAAGCCAAGATCGAATGCCGTCGCCCGCGCGGCATCTCGCCCTGCCACGGCGAACAGCGCCCGGATACCGGGCTGCATGTTTCCGGCCCGGATGCGTTGCAAACCCTGCGAGACCAGGATGCGGTTGTTGTGACCGAGCTTCACCACATCGGCCACGGTTCCGAGCGCCACGAGGTCGAGCAGACTGGCAAAGTTCGGTTCGCGCCCGCCCTCGATTGCGCCGCGTTCGCGCAATTCGGCGCGTAGCGCCAGCATCACGTAGAACATCACCCCGACCCCGGCCAGCGATTTGTCCGGAAAGCCGCAGCCCGGCTGGTTGGGATTCACGATTACATCAGCATCTGGCAGGGTTTCGCCGGGCAGGTGATGATCCGTGATGACCGTCGACATCCCGCGCGAACGTGCCTCCTCGATGCCTTCGATGCTCGCAATGCCGTTATCGACCGTAATCAGCACTTCGGGTTCGAGCCTTGCTGCGAGTTCGACCATCGGCGGGGTCAGCCCGTAACCGAGGTTCACGCGGTCGGGAACCAGATAATGCACATCCGCGCCGAATGCCCGTAGCGCCCGCACACCGACCGCGCAAGCCGTCGCGCCGTCGCAGTCGTAATCGGCCACAATTACCATGCGCGCCCCGGCCTCGATGGCATCGGCCAGCAACTCCGCTGCCTCGCGCGCCCCGGTAAGCAAACCCGGCGGCAACAGCGCCTTGAATGAGAGGTCGAGTTCGGCGGGAGAAACCATGCCGCGCGCGGCAAAAAGGCGCGCAAGCAGAGGGGAAACACCAGCGGCAGTTAGCGCGGAGACGGCGCGTGGAGAAATCTCGCGGGGAGTGATCGTGGTCATGTCGAAGGCAAACCACTCAACAACAAGGGCTTGCGCCAAAAACGCCAATGCGCCCCGATGCCGAGAGTGAGAGAAAAACCAGCGCGTTCTCCGGGAACGTGCAGGGCAAAATGGCGAAAAACCCCTCTGCCGAGTGCCCGCGCGATAGGCGCGAACCAGTCCCGTTCCAGCGCGGCGAGTGCATCCTGCCAGCGCGCGAGATCGAGGCGGCGGACAGGGAGCGCAAGCGTATCGAGCACGACCAGGGTGTTAGCGCGCAAGGCTTGATTCACGTCCGGAGCATCCGGTTCGATCCCGGCTGCCCGTGCCAGCCCGCGCGCCATGGGATCGAACGCTTGCACGGCGAAGCGAGGCGTACCGGAGGGGGCGAACTTGGATTGCGCGCCGTTGCCCCAGAACCACAGGCTATTGATGAGCCGCCGCCCGTTGGCTTCGCGGGCGATGTTCACAGGGTGGTTATGGAGCATAACCTGTATTTCATTCAACATATGCCGCCAATGCCTGTCGTCACCCTCTTCGCCCTCTCCGCCCGTGGGCAGGAAATCCCGCACCGGGCGGCAAACCACGTCACCGAGCGGAAAAAAGAGCGCCTTTGCAGGGCGTTCCATACGCAAATACCAGCGCGTCGGCGTGGCGGCCGAAAAGTGGCCCAAATCGGCGAAATCTTCATTCAGCGTAGCAATCAGGGCAGCGACCTCTGCCGCGTCAATCTCGCCCTCATCCCCACCGAACTCATCGAGCAGCACATGATCGCCTATGAACGACAAATTCACCGGGTCGGCGCAAAGCCAGTGCGCCTTGGTTTTGCCTTGCGCGTGTTCGCTTCCGCTTTCTTCTCCAAAGCGGCGCAATGCCGCGAATGTGAGAGACGGATGGCCCTCCATTCCCAAAAGCCGCGCCAACAAATGTTCGTAGGAAATGGCGGACTCCATGCGTTGCCGTCCGCGCCCAAGCAGCCGCGCAAGCGCAGCATGCGGGACATCTTTCGCCGGGTGGGGCATTTGCGGCGAAGGCCAGATGAGGCCAGGCACGACGAGGGCAAGGCAGGTCATTTTTCGCCCAATAACATCTGTTTCAATTCGGACGGCGAAGGCGCATCAAACCAACGCGAGGACATGGCCCCGGCGCGAGGGATGCCATAGCCCCAAGTCGCGGCGATGAAGGGCAGATCGTTGGCCTCGGCGGCTTCGCCGTCCTCGATGCGGTCGCCCACGTAAACCGCCCGGTGCGCGTCAATTCCCCGGTCGGCGAGCAATCGCCCAAGTAACGCGGCCTTGTCGGGCAATGGCGGCGTAAAAATATCGAGCGCAGTCACCGAATCGAAAATATCGCCCCATCCGAGATGCCCGACAATCAACCGTGTCGGGTGAATGCGCTTGTTGGTAGCGATGACGAGTTTCACGCCTGCCGCGCGCAACGCACGGAGCATGTCGCCGATGCCGGGATAAGCCTGTGTTTCCAACAAGCCGTCTGAATCGTAACTGCGCCTGAAAGCGTCGGCGAGCCGGGCAATGAGCGCGGAATCTTCGCTGCCCGCGAGCATCCGCAGGGTTTCGCCAAGGGGGGGGCCGACGATGTCCGCCTCGATGCCCCGAACCGGAACCCGCCCGCACGAAGCAAACGCGGCGCGGAAACTGGCAAGGATGGCTCCGGCGGAATCAATCAGCGTTCCGTCGAGATCGAAAATGATATGGGTGGGGAGCATGAATCGGAAAACAGGGGCGCAGAAACTCTTGCATTATCGCGGAAGCGTCTGGCTGTGAGTATTCTGGATATCAAGTATCTCAAGCATGCGGCGCAAAATGGTCGTAACCACGTGCATCGAGCGGACGCGGCGAGGCTCCCTGCCCATCGGCCAACAGGATTGACCCAGCTTCTCCGGTGAGTTGCCCGATACGGGTGAATGGCAGATCAAGCTTCAGTGCAAGCGCGGCGAGGACATCACGCGCCTCTGGAGGGGCGGAGAAAAGCAGTTCGTAATCGTCCCCACCCACGAGCAAGGCGTGGCGAGCCAGAGACTCGTCCGCCCCTGCCGCGATAAGCGGCGCGAGGGGCAGCGCCCCCGCATCGAGCATCGCGCCAAGCTTCGAGCATTCACACAGGTGCGCCAAGTCTCCAGCCAGACCATCTGAGATATCGAGCATCGCGCGCGCAATGCCGCGCAGGGCTTCTCCCGCCTCAACGCGCGGCACTGGCCGATGCAGGGCAGCGAGCGCCTGACCGGCATCGGCCAGCTGGACGCGGTTTTGCAAGTGCATCAACCCCAACGCCGCCAGCCCCGGCCAACCGGAAATCCAGAGATCGTCCCCCGGCTGCCCGCCCGCGCGAGTGATTGCCTGCCCCGCCGGAACTTCGCCGAACAGGGTCACGGTCATGGCGAGCGGCCCGCGCGTGGTATCGCCGCCGACGAGTTCCACGCCATACCGCCCGGCACAGTCGAAAAAACCTTCGGAAAAAGCCGCAATCCAGCCTTCATCGGCAGCGGGCAGGATCAGGGCCAGCGTCGCCCATCGCGGCGAGGCACCCATTGCCGCCAGATCGGAGAGATTGACCGCCAGCGTTTTCCAGCCCAGGTCGCGGGGCGAAGCGTCGTGGAAAAAGTGCGTACCCACCGTGAGGGTATCGGTCGTCACCGCCAACTGCATACCCGGCGCAACGCGGAACAGCGCCGCGTCATCCCCTACCGCCAGATCGGTATGCCGAGCCGGACGGGTGAAATAGCGGCGGATGAGATCGAATTCCGAAGGCATTGCGCGGTAAAAATCGCGGGCGGCAGAACAGCAATACGTTGATGGAATAGAGTATCATTTTTAACTTTCCGAGAGCCTGTCATGGCATTTCATCCTCCCAAGGGCCGCACCGGAGTGGCTCGCATCGTGGCTGCAATGGGTTACTCCCGCGATGGGCTGTTGGCCGCGTTTCGGGGCGAAGCGGCATTTCGTCAACTCGTTGCGTTGCACATCGTGTTGATTCCATTAGCGTTTTTCTGCCCGGTCAGCCGGGGCGAGCGCGCGTTGATGATTGCTGCCTGCCTGCTTTCTTTCATCGTCGAACTGTTCAACTCGGCAATCGAAGCCGTAGTCGACCGCATTTCTGTAGAACACCATCCCTTGTGCAAGAACGCCAAGGACATGGGAAGCGCCGCGCAACTGATCGCCCTGATCCTGGTCGCGGCAGTATGGGGGGTAATTTTATTGGGTTGAGCGCGAGGCAGGCTGACGCAGCCTTGACGTGGAATAGGCTGCCAGGGCGCAACGGCTCAGGAATCTTTACAATTTTCGTTTTTCGGACTTATGGCTACGTTCAAAATAAAAAAAATCTTGTTTTGGTTCCTGCTAATTGGCGGGTTTGTCGCGCTCGGCAACGTCATGTTGCGCCCGCCTCCATTTTCCGGCCCGATTGGCAAGCGCGCACCCAACATTTATCTTCCGGACGCCCTGATCCGCAGCCATAGCCTCTCGAAGCTCCCTCCTGACCTACTGCGGATACCGCTTGCCCACGATGTGCTCACCGAGGATTTCGTCACCTACTACGAGCAGAACGAAAACCGTCTGGCGCTCTCCGGCACACTGCGGCGCATCGCTTTCGAGCACAAACTGAATTTCCCGGAAAGGATGCTCGAATCCGTTTTCGACGAACCCTCCGAAGTTGCCCTGTGGCGGGACGATGCCGGACGGCTGAAAGATTTCGTGATCGTGCTTTCGCGTAATCACCTGGCGCGCGCCATCCAGATTCTCCTGCCCGCCGCCGTAAAAACCGCCGATATCCAGTTATCGTCAGCGGGCAAGCTCGACGGCACGGACGTGGAAATACTGGCGCTGGAATACGGGCTTGGGCATCACCTGCTGCTGCTTTCCAAGGGAGACCGGATCGTCGCGCTTTCCAATCCTGCCATGTTGCTCGCGGGCAAAGGCAAGGAAGGAGGCAACGCGCGCTGGCCGCAATTGGACAAGGCCGTAGAGATCGTCCGGGAATTGCTCGAAGGCGGAGGCTCCGTTTCCCCGTTCGCGCGGCATTTTTTCCTCGAACCATTGCTTGGGCAGAAACATGAATTGACGCTCGGCGCGCGGGCGTTCGCGCTCAACTACGAGTCGTTCGTGCCGGGGCTGGAAGCCTTGAACCTTACTTTCGACGACCAGGGAAAATGGCAAAGCGCCGCCTTGCTCGACAGCACAGCATGGCGCAATAACGGCAACAGGAACCTATGGGCGGCCCTGCCCCATGGGGCGGGCTTTTGCGCGGTCTTGCCGGTGGATTGGGCGCAAATGGCATCCGTACTGAAAAAATTCAATGCCCGCCAAGAACAACAAACAGACCCGAAAGAATTCACCGCCAGCTTTTCCGGCCCCGCCGCTGTCTGCTGGTATGAGGACTCACGGTTGTATACGCCGCTTTTCGCGGCGCATCTGAGCGTCGGCGCGAATGAAAAAAAGGTACAGGAATTTTTCGACCTGGTCGCTCAGGCCACCAAGGCAGAGGGAGGAGAAACTTCGACGAGTGCAAAGAACGGCTCCGCGCTCTGGCAAGGTGAAATCGCCTCGCGTTTCGGCTCACCAGATGACGACGGCAAGCGACACCTGAAGCCGGCGATGGCAATTCAACGCAACATCGTCTTCTTTTCTCCCGACACGACGCTGGTAGAAAACGCGCTTGCTGTCGCGGCGAAACGCTACCCGGCGCTTTCCGACACCGACAGTTCTCATGCCACGAAAGACGCGCCGCTGGTCTTTGTTGATCCGGACGCGCTGGCTTCCCTGCTGCGCGAGGAAATTTTCACCGCCCTGCCCCGCGACGAGGAAGCCTTGTTCCGCAACGCTGCCGAGGCTTACCTCGTACCACGCCTTGAGGCTTTGGCGCGCTATCCGGCACAACGCATCGGACTGTCGAAAAAGGTGCACAGCAGCAGCGGTTCAATTTGGTATCCCCTGGAATGGAAAGAGAACGCAACGCGCTGAATCCCGGAAAAACACGATGTTGATCGCGCAACCACGCCGCCGTTTCTGCCAGTTGCTTGCCGCATTTGGCGCAGTGGGGCTGACCACATGGGCACGGGCTTTACCCGTGGGGATGGGAGTGCCGGACGAAAAACCCGTCACGCCGCCGATCCGCCTCGATGCGGCGCAAAGCCGGGCCTTGCGGGCATGGATCGTCCGTATCGCCATGGAACAGAACCGGCGTGGGCCGACGCCGCGCTGGACGCACCGTGACTGCGCGGGATTCGTGCGTTTCGCCGTCGCCGAGGCGCTGGCCGAACACGATGAACGCTGGCGGCGGGCGATGGGGCTTGGCGGGCGTCTCCCGCCCGATCTCATTCCGGAAGAGACGCGGCTGGCCCTGCGGCATCGCTGGAAGCGGCCTGACGGCAGCGAAGGGGCTTACGTCAGCGCCATTGGGCTGATCCAGGAAAACAGCGTCCTGGTAAGCCGTGATGCGCGACAAGCACAAGCGGCAGACCTGCTGTTTTTCGACCAGGGAGCCGAACAGCACCTGATGCTCTGGACGGGGCGCGGGGTCGTCTATCACAACGGCTCGCCGCCCGCGCCCAGCGACAATGGCCTACGGACGGCAACCCTGGCCGCCCTCCTCCAATGGAACGATACGCGCTGGCGGCCAGAGCCCGGCAACCCAAATTTCGTCGGCGTGTTTTCACTGGCTTTTCTGAGCTAATCAATGAAGATGACCGTGCACAATACAAACAGATTTTCCTTTGTAAAACTGGCCGCCTGCGCCTTGTTGTCCTTCGCTTCTATAAGCCTGCAAGCGCAACAGAGCGAGGGGGAAAGCAGTAATTATTCCCCGGTGATGGGCGAGGCGTTTTTCGTCCTGACCGACACGCAATACGGCACAAACGACGAAGCCCTGCTCCGGGTCGAAGTCCCGGCAGGCAACGGCAAACAAGCGGCAGCCCGGTACGGCGGGATCGACATTGCGCTGTACCGCGTCCCCGACCCACTTGGCTTCCTGAAAGCGCAGAAAAACCCGCATCGCATCGACGTGACGGCGCGCCCGCGCGACGAAGGCATCAGCAACACGCTTTCCTATCTGTGGAGCAACGCCTGGAATAAATCGCGCAGCGCCTGGCGCGACCTCTTTTCGTCCAAGGCGCGCCGCTCGGTGACGGAAACCGTCCCAACGCTGAAAAGCCGTTTCGCGCAGCCCGATTACCGACCAGCCAACGTTTTCAAGCCCTTGGAGGGGTTCGATCTGGTCGACCGTTTCCGTTATCCCTTGATGGCGGCTAAACCCATCGACCCGCTGGAAAAAACGCAAGGGCTGCATCTCGAAGGTTCCAGCAGCAACTTTCAGCCAAAGAACGATGGCGATTTTTACGTACCGCTCGGCAAACTCAAGCCCGGCCTCTACATCGCCGAGGCCATGCTCGGCACCCGCCGCGCCACGACGCTCGTCTTCGTCTCGGACACCATCGCCATCACCAAGCTCGCCTCCGGCTCGCTCACAGTGTGGGCGGCGCACCGCGCCGACGGCCACCCGGTATTCGGCGCAAACCTGCAATGGACCGATGGCCGTGGCGTGCTGGCTCAATCAACAACCGACGCCAACGGGCTTGCCACGTTCGCGCATACCAGCCCGGAACGTACCTATCTGCTTGGGCAGGACGCTACAGGCGGCGTTTTCGTATCCGAAAATTTCTATTACGACAGCGAAATCTACGATACCAAGCTCTATACGGTCACGGACCGCCCCCTCTACCGGCCCGGCGACGAAGTGCGCCTGAAGTTCCTGGCGCGCGAATACCGCTCGTCCAACCAGTCCATCCCCGCGCAAGCGGGCGAACTCGATATCGCCGTCCTCGATCCCAATGGCTCGCCCGCCTGGTCTGGCGGCGCGCGGCTCATGTCGGACCGTGGCGGCGACGCCATGTTCCGCCTGCCGTCGGATGCTACGGCGGGCGGCTATGAAATCCGCGTCAAATACCAAGGCAAAACTTATGGAGCCGCTTTCCGCGTTGCCGAGTACGTAAAACCGCACATGGAAATCGCAATTACCCCTGACAATGCCAATTTCAAGACCGGGGAAGCTGTCTCCGGCACGATCCGCCTTACCTACCCGAACGGCGACCCGGTGAGAAACGCCGCTCTCGACCTGACCCTGCGCGCGCAGGTGTTGACGATGGTGCAGGGCGAATTGCGTTACGGCGGCCTTTTCCCAGTCGAACAGGCTACCGTTAGCTTGTCTACAGACGAACAGGGCGAAGCGAAATTTTCGCTCCCCCCCGCAAAAGAGCCCTCACGGCTCATCCTCTCCGTGCTCGCCACCGACGGCGCGGCCTACCGGGTGCGGAAAACGAGCGAACTCCTGATCGAGCGCGCGGCAGCGAACTGGAAACTCGTCAGCGAGCGCAAATTCTCGATGCCGGGCGAACGGATACGTTTTCAACTGGAACCGGAAGGTCCCGAAAAAACAGCCCCGCCCGCACAATGGGAAATCGTCCGTCTCGAAAATCAGGAAAAAACGACGGGCAGATTCGATTCAGCCTCCCGCGAATGGACGCCCACGCTTGACAAACCCGGCTCCTATTCCCTGTTGCTGCGCGACGCCCAGGGCAGGCTCGTCGCCGCCGCCGCGCACTGGGTTGGAGGCCGGGACAATGAGGCGCGGGAAATCAAGGCGCTGCCCGGAACCATCGAAATGGTTCCCGACAAGGAACGTTATCAAATAGGTGAAACGGCCGAAGTGCTGATGACCTTTTCCGATCCGGTCGACGAAGCCCTGCTCACCCTGGAGCGCGACCGCGTGGAAGCCAGCGCGCTCCTGTCCGCCGCCCGGAACAAAAACGCGGGTTGGGTCAGCGCCGAGCGCCTCGCCCCCAACCAATGGCGCGCGCATGTACCCATCACTGAAAACCACGCACCGAACATGACCTTCTCGGTGGTCACTGTCAAAGCGGGCGAATACGTATTCCAGAACGCCGGGCTGGTGGTCGAAACCCCAAAACTCTCGCTCGACATCAAACCCGGAAAAGCGCTTGCAAAACCGGGCGAAACCATAGAGGTCGACATCGGCGTGAGCCTGGCCGGCAAACCGGCGCGGGCGGCGCTGACGGTTTCCGTCGTCGACGAAATGATCTACGCCCTGCAACCGGAAATCGCCCCCGACATAGTGGAATTCTTCCAACATATCCGGCGCAACAATGTACGCACCGGCGCAAGCCTGAACTTCATCACCTACGATGAGGCCATCAACTACGCCAACGACGCCGCGCGGCAACCACCCGCCCGCCACCAGTACAACGAGCGCGCCATCAAGGTGCTCGAACGCGCCCGCCGCGACGATACCGATACAGCGGCATGGGAGCCTGCGCTCGTCACCGACGAAAAAGGCCATGCCCGGTTCAGCTTCAAGATGCCGGACGCCCTTTCACGCTGGCGCATCACCGTGCGCGCCGTGGCGCTGGACAAGGAATCCCCAAAAGGCAAACCTGCACGGCAGCAGGACGCCGTCTATGGGCAACGCACCGCCTGGATGCAGTCCGACAAACCGCTGTACGCCAAATGGACTTCGCCCGCCTGGATGCGCGAGGGTGACGCCCCGGTTGCCTCGCTCGCCGTCTTCAACAACACCGGCGGCACACGCGAAGCCGAAATCACCCTCAAGCTGGCAAAAGAAGAACTCACCCAAAAAGTGGCGCTCCGGCACGGCGTCAACTGGCTGTCGTTCAAACTGCCCGCCTTCAAAGGCCAACAGCAAGCGCGCCTGGAAGTGCGCGCGGCGGGCGAACTCGTCGACACGCTGGAAACGCCCCTGGCCACCGAGCCCACGCGCTGGCGCGGGCTGCATGAAGAAACCATCGCCTTGGAACGCGGGACGGCATCCCTCAAATTACCTGCCGATGCCCGTCAAGTGAAATTGCGGCTGGCCGCCGGGGGCAGCGAACACTTCCTGCGTATTGCCGATTCCCTGCTCGAATACCCGTGGGGCTGCGTCGAACAGACATCGAGCCGCCTGATACCGCTATCCATCATCACGCCGCTGCTTTCCACGGATCGCGCGCAAGGCAAGGCCGCGCGCCTGCGGCAGACCCTCTACAGCCAGCGCCTGCGGCTGGCCGCGCTGGCAGGCCCCAATGCCGTCTTCGGCTGGTGGGGACAAGGCACGGACGGTAGCGCCCTGATGACCTCCTACGCCTACTACGCTGACTGGCGAGCCACTCGTGCGCTAGGCACGAGCCTGCCCGCTTCGCACTGGGAACGCGTTCTGGCAACCTACCGCGACCATGCCGAAAAAGAACCGATACTGCATCGGGCGCTCTCCCTGTGGTTCACCCAGCAGATCGGCCTGCCGGTACGCACACAGACGGAAGGCTTGCTCGCGGAATTGTCGAAAAAAAGCGACGAAGGCAAGGCAAACCATGATGTTGTCGTGGACAGCCCCCTCCTGAATGAACCCGGTTCCCCGCTCGGCCTCGCCTACGCGCGGGCGCTGGCCGCAATCCTCGCCAAGGGGGCCGGTATCGCTTCCCGCCCGGACAAGGCGCTCGATAAAGCCTGGCAACGCCTGGAGGCGAGCAAACTGCCTTCCGCGCATGCCCTGTTGCTCCTGTCCAACAAAAGCGCAAAAGACAAGGAGAGCGCCGCTGCCGCGATTCTTGCCGACGTTTCCGAAGAAACGCCGACCTTCGACCGGGCGCTGGCGCTCGTGTGGACGCAACAAGCGCTCGGCGGCAAGCTTGCGCTTCAATCCGGCAACCCCGGCCTCAAACCCGCCGATGGGAAATGGCAAAATGCCGCCGCATCGCCTCACGCCCTGGCCGATGCTCCCGAATGGCTCTGGCCTACCGGAACGCAACTGCCCGAAACACTGCGGGTGAACAACGCGCCCGCCAAGCTCACCGCAATCCTGCGCTACGAGAGCGAAGAAAGCGGCAAGAGCGCCCTGCCGATAGAGATCAAACGCACACTTTACCGCCTGGAGCAACGCGAATTCAAGGATGGCGCAGCCAGCTACGCCATTTTCCCCGTCGACCCCGCCACCGGGCTTTCCACGCAGGAACTCTACCTCGATGAAATCCAGCTCTCATCGAAACGAGCCCATCGCTATGGCATCGTCGAGGCCCCGCTGCCGCCGGGCGCAAGCATCGAACGCACCACCTGGGGGATCAGCCTGATCGAAGAGGAAGGCGGGCAAGCCCGCCCCATCGACCGAGGCAATGCCGAAGAGCACCGGAACCGCTACGGCGTCCCCGTCGAATTTCTGCCCGCCAACGGGAGCATCGTCGTGCGCCATCTCCTGAGAGTCGGCCAAAGCGGCCGCTTTACCCTGCCCCCGGCGCGCTACTTCAGGATGTACCAGCCGGAAAAGAAGGCTTATGTCGGGGAAGGGAACGAGACATGGGCCGTGAAATAGGCATACGAACCTGGGTCGCCGTTTTCGCCGGTTGCGGTTTCGCGCTTGCCACGCCCGCTGCCCCGGCAAAGCCTGTTGCTGATCCCGCCCCCGCGCTGGAAATACTTTGGCGGGCGGGAGCGGATGGCGGGCTGGAATGGCGCACATTCAGCGACGCAGGCAAACCCCTGTCCAGTGAACGGATTCCCAGGCACCCCACAGGCGGAGCGGCAAATACCAAGCCTGACAGCCCGTTTGAACAACGTGTGCCGCTCGGCAGCCTATGGAAACTCTTCGTCCACCTGTGGCTCATCGAGCAACGCCATCCCGCGCCGGATTACGTCTGCACCGGGATACGGAACCAACGGCTCGATTCGGCCCCTGACCGCAAACAACGCGAAGAAGAAGCCTATTGTTGCGATCCGGGTCAGAGCGTTGGCCGGGACTTGGCCCTGGTGCGTTCGTGCGGGATGTTTTTCGCGCCACGGCGGCTCGGAATCTCCAGAGAAGCATGGCGCGCGTTCTGGGAAGCGCGCCCCGGTGTGCGCGATGCCGCGCCCTGGCTGGCTGATCTCGATGCGATGAAACCGGAGGCCATAGTTTCTCCCGCTTCCATCCTGTCCGCGCTCGATGCCGCGCCCGCCCGTGCGCGGGAAGAAGCCATAAGCGTTTTGCTCGCCCGGCTGTTCGCTGTCACAGGGCCCGGACTGGAAGCGACGGAACTGATACGCGGCATGGGCGGGCAGTTGCGCGTCAAAACCTTTTCCTGGCATCGCCACGGCCTACCCGCAAGGCGCTACGGCGGCGGCGCGGGCTGGCTTGCCGACGGAAGGCCCGTCTGGTTCGCAGGCGAAGGCACGGGGCAGCAGGTCATGGCGCGGCACGGCGCGCGCCTGGTAGAGACGCTTGCCGAAACGCTATCGCCGGACAGCGCAACGGCCACACCCGGCTGCGTCCGGGTGAATTTCTTCGCCCGTTATCCGTTCGATCTCGAACAACCGGGAGGAGAAAGCGCCCAGGAAGGCAACCTGCAAGGCCGTTTCATTGCCCGTTTCCAGAGCGGCGTATCAATCCCCTTCACTTCATCCGGAGAATTGACCCTCTCCCGCCCGAATGGACAAGCTCGTCTCGAAGGACGCTTCGGGCTGGATGATTATGTCGCCCGCGTCATCGACCGCGAAGCCGACGCGAAGGAAGTCGAAGCCGCCCGCGCCCTGTCGGTCGTCATTCGCAGTTACCTGTTGAACGAGGCAAACAGGCAGGGTAATTGCCTCGTCATCGACGACAGCAGCCGGAAACAGCGGGTATCCATCCACCCTCCGAGCACAGAAGCGCACGCCGCAGCCGGTTTCACGGCCGGGCTTGCGCTCCAGGGCGCACCGGTCGGTTATCACGGCACAACTTCGTCGGAGAACCGCATGGCCTGGACGGATGCCGTCGCCGCGAGCCGGAGCGGCGAAGCATGGGATGCGATCCTGCGGAAAACCTTCCCAAAATCGAATCTGGCCGCAATGAATGACCCGGCGGGCGTTCCCTGCCAACGCCTTTCCGAAGCGGAAACCTGGCTCGCTTCGCGCGCGCCGCGATGGCATCGCGTCCTGTATCAACGCCTGCCGGGGTTTGACGCACCCGCCGCGCCGCCGGATATCTGCCTGCTCTCCCACGGCATGCCATTTTCCGAACAGGACAGGGGGCGCATCCATGTACGCGGCCTCCGCTCACCCGAAGACCGCATTACACTGGCGCACGAGTATCTGCATCTCGGCCTGCGCCACCACCCCTCCGGCCACGATGAAGCACTCATCGAACGCTGGGCGCGCAAACTCGTCGATGAAGACCTGCCATGAATACGAATGTGAACGCGAACGTGACCCATGCCAACACTCTCTGCCGAAGCGTGGTGCGGTTCGTTCCGGCATTGACCCTTGTGCTGTTGTCTGTCCTGGCTTTTGCCGAACTGGACGCGCCCATTGCTGGCTGGCGCTTGGGCGACCCCGACACGCCTTTTACCCAAACGGTGCAGTATCCGGCCGTGAGGCCCAACATCGACGCCGATACGCCGCTCTCCGCCCAAATTCGCGGGCGTATCCGCGCGCGCGGAAAACAACCCAATACTGCGACTCTCGTCGTCAACGGGAATGCCATGCCGGTACGGCTCGATGAGGGTGGCGCATTCGCGCGGCCTTACAGTTTCGGCGCAGGTTCCAACAGTGTCGAAATCGTCTCGGGCGAAGAGCGCTCGCGCGTCCAGTTTCATCAGAGCTCAAACGGGCAGCCCGTATCAAGGCTGCGCGTCGTGCTCAGTTGGGATACCGACAGAACCGACCTCGACCTGCATGTGATCACGCCAAGCGGCCAACACGCCTGGTATGGGCAACGGGTCGTCAATGGCGGCGCAATCGACATAGACGTTACGGATGGCTATGGCCCGGAGATTTTTGCCTCGCCCGCGCCGGAAAAAGGGCTGTATCAGATCTACATCAATTTCTATGGTGGCGGCGGCAGCGACAGCCTGACCACTGCTCATCTGGCCATCACCACCAACGAAAACTCGCCGCACGAAAAACGACAGGAATTCACTGTGCCGATGCGTTTTTCCGGGGAACTCGTCCTGGTACGGCAATTCATGTATCCATGACTGACATTTTTCATGAAAAATACCATAGAAATTTTGTTTATAACTGGCATATCATGACATGCTTATATCATTATTTGTCAATTCTTTATAGATCAAATAGTAAATTAAATATGTATTAACAAATTTCATGGTCATCCCATAAAATGTCGGTACTTTTTACATTGCTCTCGTTCGCAAACTAAATATATTAAAATAATCAATAACATAAAATCTGGCGCGATTTTTGCTGGGTAAGTGTGTTTTCAGTTTTCATGAGAAAACAAAATGAGCGAGATATGCTTTAAGCATTCCGCCTTGCTTACTCTGACGGAGTTTACTACCATGATGCACGATTCCGGCTCCATCGCCTCCACGCGCTCCGAAGCTAGTTTATGCACCACCCTGCATGGATGTACCTGCAAAGAGAGACCATCGGCAAAGCACATTGCGCTTTCCCTGGACACCGACATACTGGACGCCCTGCACGCGACAGGCGAAGATTGGGAAGCCTATTTCAACGCTATCCTGCGTGAATGGCTGCGGTCAAACTTACCCGTTCCCATGACAGCATGAAACCCTCACGCTGCAGTAGATGCTGCAAAAATTTCCAGAGGCCGCGAAGCGGGATATGGCAGTTTAACTCTCGGGTTCTCTCCCGGGAATTGCTGCCAATATCCCGACCAGCAGTTGCCAGGCGTGTTCCACGCTTGCCACCTCGACCCGTTCATTGGGCGCATGCGCGCCGTGGATCGTAGGGCCGAAGGAAATCATATCCATATCCGGCCACAGCCAGCCGAAGATTCCGCATTCCAGTCCGGCGTGAATCATCTGGATGTTCGCTTCGCTGTCAAAAGTTTGTCGGTAAACGTCCCGCGCCAACGCAAGCAGTTTCGATTCGGGGTTCGGATGCCACACCGGCCCGGCTCCCGTGATATGGATGCCCTCTATTCCTGATGCAGCGAGGCGCGCGACAATTTCGTCGGACAAGGTATGGATGCTGTGTTCGTCTAACGAACGCACCATCATATTGACGTACAGCCGCCCTTCTTCCAGCCTCAATTCCCCGATGTTGTTGGAAGTCTCGACTACGCCAGGTATCCGTTCGCTCATCTTGCGTACGCCATAGGGCAAATCGCACAGCAGGGTCAGGATTTCGTGCGCCACCTCGCCGGTCAGAACATTGGCCGCGCCCTGCGTTGGAACAAGCTCGAAGTCAATACGGACTCCGGACTCTTCATCATTCAGTTGGCTCCGCTGCCCCGCCACGAAACCCTCGGCTTCTGCCCGCAGACAGGAAGCATCCTCTACCCAAAGTATGGCTTCAGCCTCGCGCGGGATAGCGTTATGAGCCGTACCGCCCCTCATCGACGCAAGCCGGAAATCGAAACCCCTTTCAGCCAGTTCTTTCAGAAATTGTGCAAGCAGCTTGACCGCGTTACCGCGCCGACGATGAATGTCGATGCCCGAATGCCCCCCGGTCAGGCCGGTAAGCCGCAAACCGACGGCCTGTAAACCTGCCGGAGCCGTTTCCATAGGCAGGGAGGTGTCGACAACCACGTCGACGCTTCCGGCACAGCCGATATAAATCTCGCCCCATTCCTCGGTATCGAGATTGATCAGCAAACGACCCTTCACAGCGTCCCGCTCAAGAGCCAGCGCGCCGTGCATGCCCGCTTCCTCATCCACGGTCAGCAAGACTTCCAGCGCAGGGTGTGCGAGATCGTCGGCCTCCAGCACCGCCAACGCCAGCGCAACCCCAATCCCGTTATCGGCTCCGAGCGTCGTATCGTGCGCCGTCACCCAACCGTCGCTCAACACGGGGCAAATCGGGTCACGCGCGAAATCGTGCTGGCTGCCGCCGTGCTTCTGGCACACCATGTCCAGATGCCCCTGCAACACCACGCCAGGCCGGTTTTCATAGCCCTTTGTTGCGGCCTTGCCCAGGATGAGGTTGCCACGGCTGTCGCTCCTCACACGCAAGCCGCGCTCAGAGGCCCATTTCGACAGGGCATCACTGACTGCGGCCTCCTGACCCGAAGCGCGCGGAATCCGGCAAAGGTTGAAAAAATGACGCCAGACCGCAGATGGCCGCAAGCTGGATAAATCGCTCATGATGACTTCACTTCAAAGGAAAAATTCTCACGCACTCCAGGTGAGCACACCGGAATAGAACTTTCGGATGATAGCGGTATCGGAGCCAAACGTCGCGTCACATACCGAGCGATTCCAACAACTCGTTCTCCGTACTGGCCGTAATGGCGTTCATGCCGTCCCGAATCTGATCGAGCAGTGCGTCTGGATCGATTTCCTCTGCCTCGAAATCCTTCAACTTAATAAATTCGGTGCGATCAATCGCCATTTCGAGATAGAAGACATTGCCTCGTTCGGTACGAAAAGTAACCCTCCGCACCTGTGGCTGATCGAGATGGGTGTCCACCGAAAGCACAACCTGCTTGGTGAGCGCCAGCATCTTGGGCTGATTCTGGGTGATATGGGTTTGCAATTCCCTAGAAATCTTGCCGGTAAAGTCCCCGACGATCTGGTTCATCAATTCGCCCATGACGTTGCCCACTTCATCGGCGGTATAAGCGCTCGCCAGCCCCTCTTTCGACATGCCCATGTTGAGCATGTAGCGTTCATACAGCTCCATTGCCGAAGCCGCTGAAAAATTCGTGACCACCAGGCCGGAAAAACCGCCATCGAACAACACGAAGCAGCCGATGTCCGGTTTCAGGCATGTGCGGGAAATTTGCTGAACCATCCCGGAATAGTTAAGCCTGCATGTAGTTGCCAGATGCAGTACCTTGACGACGGAATCACAGAGCGACCGCAAAATATCATCTGCCCCGCACACGACCGGATAATCGTTCTCTCTCATATTTCCGTCATCCGATGAAAGAAATGTATGTTCTGTTTATAGCATCTGCGAATTTCCACAATACGGGAGGATTTCACACGGCTTCCGGGGAACCCGCTGCCAATCCCCTATAATTGCGCTCTTCCCTTTGAATCGCCTCACCGCAATGCCCGCTTCACCCGGCACAGAAACCCTCCTGCCCGCAATCTCGAACCTGAGCCTTCCAAAGCCCGGCGCGCGGTTCGACCTGCCGGAACTGGCGGGGGCCGGTGACGCGCTGGCTATCGCCACGCTGGCTGCACGCGGTCAAATGCTAACGGTCATCACCGCGCAACCCGTCAGGGCACAACAACTCGTAGATGAAATCGCCTGGTTCGCGCCGCGCCTCGACGTGCGCCTCCTGCCCGACTGGGAGACGCTGCCTTACGACAGTTTTTCGCCGCACCAGGACTTGATCTCCGAGCGGCTTTCCACGCTCTACGCTATCAGCCGGAATGAGGCCGACGTGCTGCTCGTCCCCGCCAGTACCGCGCTCTACCGCATGGCCCCGCCCGCCTTTCTCGCCGCTTACACCTTCTTTCTCAAGCAGGGCGAGGCGCTTCAAGTGGGGCAGTTGCGCGCGCAACTGGCACTGGCCGGTTATCACTGCGTCACTCAGGTCGTCAGCCCCGGCGAATTCGCGGTACGCGGCGGGCTGGTCGACCTCTACCCGATGGGCGCGGCGCTACCGCTACGGATCGACCTGTTCGACGAACGCATCGAAAGCATCAAGACCTTCGATCCCGATACCCAGCGCACTGTCTATCCGGTCAAAGAAATACGCTTGCTGCCCGCGCACGAATTCCCGTTCGATGAAGACGGGCGTACCCGGTTCCGGGGCCGTTTCCGCGAAGCCTTCGAGGGCGACCCAAGCCGTTCGCCTCTCTACAAGGACGTCTCAAACGGCATCGCCCCGACAGGCATTGAGTATTACCTGCCGCTTTTCTTTGAAGAGACCGCCACGCTCTTCGACTACCTGCCGCCCGCCTCCCCCGTGCTCCTGCACCACGACGTGCCTGAAGCCATTGCCGGTTTCTGGCGCGATACCCGCTCACGCCACCACATGCTGCGCGGCGACCGTGCCCGCCCGGTTCTCGCGCCCGAGGCGCTTTTCCTGAAAGAAGAAGACTTCTTCGGCGCGCTTCATGGCCATCCCCGGCTAATCATCAATGAAATCAAAAACGAAGCCGACATCGACACTGGCCGCGCCGCTGCCCTCCCCCTGCCCCGGCTTGCCGTCGACCGCAAGGCTGCCGACCCCCTGAACCTCTTCAAGAGCTTCCGCGCCGGATTCGATGGGCGTGTGCTGCTCCTGGCCGAATCGCCGGGCCGGCGCGAAACCATGCTCGAATTCTTCGCCGAATATGGCGAAACTCCTCAGATTTGCGCCGATTTTGCCGATTTTTCCGAGAACGGCGCCATAAACTTCGCCATTGCCACCGCCCCGCTTGCCGCCGGTTTCATCCTGCCGGAAGCAAAACTGGCTGTTCTCACCGAAACCGAGCTTTACACCGCCGCCCGCCCCCGTGGCCGACGCGACGCGCGTAAGGCCGCGACGATGGAAGGATGGCTGCGCGACCTCTCCGAACTCAAGATCAACGACCCGGTCGTGCACGCTTCCCATGGCATTGGCCGCTACCTCGGTCTTGTGCACATGAGTCTGGGAGAAGGCGAAGCCGAATTTCTGCACCTCGAATACGACGGCGGCGACAAACTCTACGTACCCGTCTCCCAACTGCACGTCATCACCCGCTACGCAGGGATCGACCCCGAATCCGTCGGCTTGCACCGGCTCGGCTCCGGGCAATGGGAAAAAGCGCGCAAAAAAGCCGCCATGCAGGCGCGCGACACCGCCGCCGAACTGCTCGCCCTCTACGCCGCCCGAGCCGCGCGCCCCGGTGTGCGCTTCGACTTCAACGCCCACGATCTGGACGCCTTCGCCGAGGGCTTCGGCTTCGAGACCACCCCCGACCAGCAAAGCGCCATCGACGCTGTGGTCGCCGACATGAAATCAGGCCGCCCGATGGATCGCCTCGTCTGTGGCGACGTGGGCTTCGGCAAAACCGAAGTAGCTCTGCGCGCCGCCTTCGTCGCTGTCCAGGACGGCTATCAGGTCGCCGTCCTCTGCCCCACCACGCTGCTGGCCGAACAGCACTGCCAGACCTTCGCCGACCGTTACGCCGACTGGCCCATCAGGATTGCCGAACTTTCGCGCTTCAAATCCCCGAAAGAACAAACCCTGGCGCTCGCTCAGTTAGCCGAGGGCAAAATCGACATCATCATTGGAACCCACCGCCTGCTGCAAAAAGATGTCCGCTTCAAGCGCCTGGGGCTGGTCGTCGTCGACGAGGAGCACCGCTTCGGCGTGCGTCAGAAAGAAATCCTCAAGCAACTACGTAGCGAAGTCGACATCCTCACCCTCACCGCTACCCCCATCCCCCGCACCCTGGGCATGGCGATGGAAGGGCTGCGCGAATTCTCCGTCATCGCCACCGCCCCCCAGAAACGGCTGGCCGTCAAAACCTTCGTTCAGAACATGAACAAGGGCATCGTACGGGAAGCCGTCCTGCGCGAATTCAAACGTGGCGGACAAGTGTATTTCCTGCACAACGAAGTCGACACCATCGAAAACATGCGGCTCGAACTGGAAAAACTCCTCCCCGAAGCGCGCATCGTCGTCGGCCACGGGCAACTGCCCGAACGGGAACTCGAACGTGTCATGCGCGATTTCACCCAGCAACGCGCCAATCTCCTGCTCTGCACCACCATCATCGAGACCGGCATCGACATCCCCACCGCCAACACCATCGTCATCAACCGTGCCGACCGTTTCGGCCTGGCGCAACTGCATCAACTCCGTGGCCGGGTCGGGCGCAGCCACCACCAAGCCTACGCCTACCTCCTCACCGACCCAGACGCCAAACCCACCCCGCAAGCCAGGAAGCGCCTCGAAGCCATCTCCATGATGGAAGAACTCGGCTCCGGCTTCTACCTTGCCATGCACGACCTCGAAATCCGGGGCGCGGGCGAAGTCCTCGGCGACCAGCAATCCGGGGAAATCGCCCAGGTCGGTTTTTCCCTTTACAGCGAAATGCTCAAGCGCGCCGTGCGCGCCCTGCAATCCGGCCAGGAACCCAGCATCGAAGGCCCGCTCGAAGCCGTCTCCGAAATCAACCTCCACACCCCGGCGCTCCTGCCTGCCGACTACTGCCCCGACGTACAGGAACGCCTCACGCTCTACAAGCGGCTCGCCAACTGCGACACAGAGGACGAACTCATCATCCTGCGCGAAGAACTCGTCGACCGCTTCGGCGCGCTCCCCCCGCAAACGCAAGCCCTGATCGAAACCCATCGCCTGCGCCAGATCCTGCGTCCCTGGGACATCCTCAAACTCGATGCCTCCCCCAAGCAAATTGCCATCCAGTTTGGGAAAAACGCCTCCATCGACCCCGTGAAAGTGATTCTTCTCGTCCAGCAAAACAAACATACCCGCATGTCCGGGCCGGACAAGCTCATCCGTCAGGCGGATTTTCCTGAACTACGGCAACGGGTGGAAGGGGTCAAAAGGCTGCTGGAGGAAGTGCGCCAGCCAGAACCTTTCCCCTGAGAAGAATAAGCACCTTATCACACCATATAGATGTAATAAAAATGCTAATTGAATAAGTTAGAATACAATAAAAAATCAGGTCAAATAATTATCTTGCAGATATTGATGCGCTTTTGATAACATAATGGTGTATGCTGATCGTGACGATGCCCTCTTTCCAGGCGCATTGTCCGTTTTTGATTCAAATCCGGAGACTAAAATCATGAAGAAGACCTTCCTCGCTCTGATCTGCACCGTCGGCGCGTCACCCGCGTTAGCCCTGACCATCAATTTTACAGGGTATGAAGACAACTCGTTCTTCGGAACCGAGCAGCTTGGAATACTTAATTGGGCAGCATCGCAGTACGAGGAACGCATTGAGAATGATATGACCATCAATATAGCGCTTTCCACAGAGACTATGTCAGATAACATTCTGGCGATCGGGGGGCCAAATTGGCAGTGGGTCGTTGGTACGGACATATCGGTAACAAACATAACTGGCGGAAGCATCAGCTTCAATGCGGGAAAATCAGGTTTCAGTAACTATGATCTTTACTCGATAACCTTGCACGAGCTAGGGCATGTATTTGGCATTATCAATGGGTTCGACCCTTGGAATAAACTGCTGATTGACGGTGGGGCCTATTTCAGCGGCGAATATTCGGTCGGTGTCTATGGAGGATTTGTCCCGATAACCGCTGATGGGAGCCATTGGGATAACCACCGCTGGAATTCTGAACTCACCCCCTCCATGTTCCCTAGTTTCGTCCCTGGCGAAGTACGATCACTCAGCGAACTCGACTTCGCCGCGCTGGCCGACATCGGTTGGCAGGTTGTCGGCTTTAATGCTCCGATTCCCGAACCCGAAACCTGGGCCATGCTGTTGGCGGGGCTCGGCATTGTGGGCAGCGTTGCCGCGAGACGTCGCCGGGCTGCCTGATTTCGGAGGAATCGTGGCGGGAGGAGACCGGATTGCTTCTCGCCACGCAAAAGAAAGAAGCCGTCACAACCCCGGCTCAATGAATATTGGTTCTGCTGGAGCGGTGTCGCGTAGTTGATTTCTTCGTTACGCAGGTCGAGCACCACCAGGTTTCTACGTCGGCGGAACATTGCTTTTGATCTGCGTCCTAACCTTTTCGACGTGCTAGAAATAAAGATCCTTGCGATCCTTGGGTTGTCTAATACACAACACCATTATCCTGCACTATAGGGGTAGACCCAACAGTCGTGTCACTAGGGGCCACTTCGAGTCTAGCGCATCCATCCAATACTCACTCTTTAGCCTGTCTACCTTTAGCTGGATAAGCCTTCGCGAGAGAATTTTTTTGGGTATTAAACTTTGCTACGCAGTGCTCGCTCGCCTTGGCGTGGTTTTCTTGTGAGCGATCAATACGTGCCGACAATGTAGCCAATGATTCATGCTTCAGTGGGAACAATTTCTCCAATTCAAACCGCTCAATACAATCCTTGGCAAGCGCCAAGCTAGTGCTGGCAAGCGACGTAAAGTAACCAAAAACGTTAGCGGGTAACTGCCCTTCGCGTTGCCACCAATCATTGACATTTTTATCCAGTGCATGAAGAGAGTCGTAGAAAAGAATCAATGCCATCGCATCGTCGCCAGATAAATCCTTGAACTGCGGCGCTTTTGGATACAGAACAGGCATGTACGGGATAAAGTCCTCCTGCACATCATTGGGTTTAATCCCGTCATCAGACCAAGCGCACACGAAATTGACGCTGGCGCGCTCATGTATGTACAAAACCCTCTCAATAACCCGGTTCAACTCGGCAGCCAGAAACCTACGCGCCTCGATTTCGCGCCTCGCCTTGTCCTCCAAGCTAGAGCGACGATTATTCGTCTCCGTAATCCATGCGCCAAGCAAAGAAGCACCCGCCCCAAAAAGAGCACCGGCAAGAGCCGGGATATTGGCGAATAAAGACAAAACGCCAACTACGAAAAGCAGTCCAGATAACCCCAAATGCGGGTTCTTCCGAACAAAAGCGATAGAGATAGATAATGTCTTTATCATTTCGTCAATAAGGATAGAACCAACAGTTGTGCCACCAACCGTCACTTTTATCGGTCTTACGTAGCGAACACGACAGCAACATGTCCAGCCGAAGCTGCACGGCGGGCAGGACCGACGACAATTTGCACGTCACGGCCAAGCCGAACTAAACAGTCGAGCATCTTTGTTTCACTGATGCCGCGAAACTGACCACGCAGCATCTTGGACAGTTTCGGCTGAGTGAGGCCAAGAACATCCGCCGCTTGCTGCTGGCTCCATTTGCGGCTTTTGATAATCTCGCCAATTTTGGTTACAAGTTGTGCCTTGACAAGCATTTCGTCGGCGTTGGGTATGCCCAAATCGGCGTAGACGTTGCCAGATCCTTCTTCAATCTCGATCATCTCATCCTCCTTTGGCATGTACCTCTGCTGTTTTCAACCGTTCCCGAATCAAGTCCATGTCTGGCTTTGGTGTCGCGATACCATGTGACGACTTCTTCTGGAAACAATGAAGCACATAAACCGCCTCGCTGAATTTAACGGTGTAGACAGCGCGGAACGTACCGCCGCTAGAATCTTCGACTACCTCAAGGACACCCGCCGAGCCAAAACCTTTTAACGGCTTGGCTTGTTCGTGTTTTTTCCCAATCTGGGCTTGATGTAATGCATAGCCAAACGTGTCTTGTACGTCATCTGGCATGGCCTTCAAATCCTTCTTGGTTGAGCCAATCCACCGTAGATCCTTCATGCGCTGCCTCACTTCCTAAATTATGCACAAATAGGCATAAATATGCAAGCCATACCTAACGCAAAACAGTTGTTTTTCGACACTTTACCGACAACCCCTTGAACCGGGGAGATAGTACCCTCAAAAATGTACGGAAAACCCCATCGCAATACGATACCATACGAAAACCTGTATATGGGGGTTATTCGGCAATGTTGGTAGGCTATATGCGTGTTTCGTCGGACTCCGACCGACAGAGCACAGACTTGCAACGCGACGCGCTGCTCGCTGCTGGTGTCGATCCCCGGCATTTGTTCGAGGATCACGCTTCCGGTGCAAAGGATGATCGGGAGGGTTTGGTGCGGGTGCTTGAATTTATCCGTGCGGGTGATGTTCTGGTGGTCTGGAAACTCGACCGGCTTGGGCGCTCGCTATCGCACCTGCTCTCCATCGTAAACACACTCAAGGATAAACAGGTTGCGTTTCGTTCGTTGACAGAGAACTTGGACACCACGACGCCATCGGGTGAATTTCTGTTTCAAGTGATCGGGGCACTCTCGCAATACGAGCGCGCCTTGATTCAAGAGCGCGTCGTCGCGGGTTTGGACGCTGCCCGACGTCGAGGCCGGATAGGTGGCCGCCCGCGCGCTATCACTGGCGAAAAACTGGACACCATCGTTGCCGCATTGGATGGAGGTATGTCAAAGGCTGCGGTCTGCCGTAACTTCAGCGTCAAGCGCACTACCTTGATTGAAACACTGGCGCGGGTTGGCTGGCCTTCATCAACGACAAAGAGGGCGTAAGTAAGATGGAAAACGAAAGCCCAGAAGATCAATGGCTTTTGACGCCAGCAGAACGCGAGCAGGTGATGACAAAAACCCGTTCCGCTAATTGGCTTAGTTTCGCTGTTCTGCTGGCGTTCTTTCGGGAGCGCGGGCGCTTTCCCCGTGATGAGGCAGAAGTTGGCGCACAAGCCTTTGTCACGTTGAGTAAGCAGATTGGAATACCCTTTACGGATGACTGTAGAACTCTCCCCGCCGAGCGCACTGCCAAACGTATGCGTGCTGAAATCCGTGCTTGGTTTGGTTTCCGGGAAGCAACAGTCGCCGATGCAGAAATGCTGCTCATCTGGCTGCGCGATCATGTTGCCAGCGAAGTTGGGGGCGAAATCGAGCTGATGATCGAACGGCTGGAAGTACGCTGTCGTGAACTTACCATTGAACCACCAACGCCTGACCGGGTGGAGCGTATCGCCCTGGTTGCCAAGGGCGCTCGCCGCCCCATGTCGGAAATGCGCGGTGTACTGATGGCGTTTCAGTTGCTCTTGCTCGATTTTTCGGGCGGCGGCGAAGTCAAAACTCTGGTGCGCGGCGAATGGCGTGGCGCGCAGGCTCCGCTGTCGGGTCGCGCATTGCTTTGCGCCTACTACCTCAACGAACTGCTTTTGAAACTGACCGCGCGCGAAGACCCGCACCCGGCGCTCTTCGATGCCTATGAATCGGCCATTGGCGCGATGGGGAAAGGTGGAAACCTGCCGCTGGTGCTGCGCCGCTTTGAACTGGCGCTGTTGCGTGAACTGGGCTATGGCGTAATGCTCGACTCCGACGGCAGCGGGCAGCCATTCCAACCCGGCGAGCCTTACCTCTACATCATCGAGCGCGGCCCGTGGCTCTGCGCCTCGGAAGCCGCGCAGGAAGCCACGGACGGTGTGCGTGTCGACGGTCAAACCCTTCTCGACCTGGCCGCAAACGATTTCAGCCGCACCGAGACCCTGCGTGAAGCCGGGCATCTACTGCGCGCCCTCATCCATCATCACCTCGGCGGCCAACCCTTGCAGTCTAGGCGGGTACTCAATGAGTTGAGAAGTTCGTTTTACTGATGGAATTAATCGGAAAACACCCGTCAATGGGTACTGGCGTTGTGTGAGTTAAACTCATATGTGAACTTTTTTTGCGTAATATGGTTTTATTCACAAAGCAAGGAGGTTAAGTGATATGTCAAAAGCCCTGTTGCTGATTGATATTCAAAACGATTATTTTGAAGGAGGGAAATCGGAGCTTTTTGAACCGGAGAAGGCGCTTGGCGCTGCCGAAAAGGTTTTAGATATGTTCAGGGAAAATGGCTTGCCCGTCATTCACGTTCAGCATATCAATACAAGGGAAGGGGCGACTTTCTTTCTGCCGAATACGGACGGCGCAAAAATTCACGAGCGCCTGACGCCGCACGATGGGGAAAGCGTGATTGTCAAACATGCGCCAAACAGCTTTTTTGATACAAATCTCAACGGCATAATCACGGACAAACAGGTATCTGAACTTGTTGTGTGCGGAATGATGACGCACATGTGTGTCGACACAACCGTGAGGGCGGCCAAAGATTACGGTATACCCGTCACGCTTGTTCATGACGCCTGTGCGACGAAAGACTTGCTGTTTAACGGGGAAAAATTGTCTGCCAATGTGATACAGAAAGCATATTTGGCTGGATTGAATGGGATGTTCGCTAAGATCATCGCAGCGTCTGAATTAAGGAAACCCTGATCTACCTTAGTTTTCCCCTCTCCCGCAAGCGGGAGAGGGGAACGAGGTACTCCAATATTATTTTGCGCGAGGGCAAGGTAATGTTTGAAAATATAAACTCTTTCGTGATGGTTAACGAGGAATGAAATGTTTCGAGTTATACGCGGATGCGTAGGACTGATTGCAATCTGTTTTGCCTTGATGGTTCAGGCGCAGGATTTTGAGGCAGTGAAACGCGCGGCGGAACAGGGGAATGTGCTTGCTCAAACTAGCCTTGGAGCAGCGTACTACTTCGGTCAAGGTGTAGCGCAGAATTATGTTGAGGCTGAGAGGTGGTATCGCAAGGCAGCAGAGCAGGGAGATGTGATTGCCCAAGTTGCCCTTGGACTGATGTATGCGGAAGGTCAGGGTGTAACGCCAAATGATACCGAGTCTGTGAGCTGGTATCGTAAGGCAGCACTCCAAGAGAATGCTGTTGCTCAAGCTTCTCTTGGAATGATGTATGCAGAAGGGCGTGGCGTAGCCAAAAATGATGTCGAGGCCGTGAGGTGGACTCGTAGGGCGGCGGAACAGGGAAATGTGCTTGCACAAACTAACCTTGGAGCAATGTACGTCACAGGCCGCGGCTTAACGCAGAATTTTGACGAGGCAGTGAAGTGGTATCACTTGGCGGCGGAGCAGGGATTTGCTCCTGCTCAAACCAAACTTGGAGCGATGTACATGGAAGGCTGGGGCGTGCCGCGGGATGATGCAGAGGCCGTGAAGTGGTTTCGCAAGGCAGCAGTACAGGGGTACAAACCCGCCCAAGATGCGCTCAATTCCATGAAAAAGTAACCTTCCCTTCTGCACAACAAATAGCATGAGGATAAACTCTTGATCGAACTTGGCGTCAATATCGACCATGTCGCCACCTTGCGGCAGGCGCGGCGTACCTGGGAGCCTGATCCGGTCTGGGCGGCGGTGGAAGCTCATCTCGGCGGAGCGGATGGAATTACCGTCCACTTGCGCGAAGATCGCCGCCATATCAACGACGATGACGTGCGACGGCTTCGGGAGCTGACCCAGGTCAAATTGAACCTCGAAATGGCGGCTACCGATGAGATGATCGGCATCGCCTGTCGGCTCAAGCCCGAAATGGCGATGCTGGTTCCTGAAGGGCGGCAGGAAATCACCACTGAGGGCGGCATCGACATTGTGGCCGGGGAGGTGCGGCTGCGCGAGTGCGTTGCCCGCCTGAGCGACGCCGGAATCGTGACCAGCGTGTTCATCGATGCCGATCCGGCACAGGTCGATGCGGCTGCGCGTATCGGTGCGCGTGTGTGCGAAATCCATACCGGTCCTTATGCCCACGCTTTTCACGCAAACGGGCGGGACATCGGTAGCCGGACGGTGCGCGCGGAACTTGAACGTGTACGCGCTGCGGGCGAGGCGGTGCGCGCCGCCGGAATGCGGTTCAATGCCGGACACGCGCTCAACTACTACAACGTACAGCCCATTGCCGCGCTTGCCGGGGTGCGTGAGCTGCATATCGGGCATGCCATCGTCAGCCGAGCCGTATTTGTAGGTCTGCGCTCGGCGGTGAGCGAGATGAAACGCTTGATGCGTGAGGCAGGGACTTCCGCGTGATTTACGGCATCGGAACCGACATCGTCCAAATCGCGCGGATACGCGCGGCGCTCGACCGTCACGGCGAAGCGTTTGCGGCGCGTATCCTGGCGGATGCCGAATGGGGACAGTGGCAGGCAAGCCGTGATCCGGCTCGGTTCCTCGCCAAGCGTTTTGCCGCCAAGGAAGCATTCGGCAAGGCGCTCGGCATCGGATTATCACCGCCCGCAACCCTGCGAGCGCTGGCTGTGCAGCATGACGAACGGGGTAGACCTGAATTTGCATATGATGATACACTTTCCACTTATATGCAATCGAATGCTTTGATGGCTCTTCTCAGCCTGACCGATGAGAAGGATTACGTTGTCGCTTTTGCATTGATCGAGTATCCGGGAACATGAAACCACACGCCTCTCCTGTTGCGTTGCCGCGCGGCGCGTTGATGGTCGACGTCGCCGGTCTGGCTCTGACCGATGAAGAACGCAAACGCCTATGCGACCCACGGGTGGGCGGCGTCATCCTGTTCGCGCGCAATTATGCCGATTCCGCGCAATTGCGCGCCTTGACCGGCGAAATCCGCGCCCTGCGCTCGCCTGCCCTCATCATCGCGGTCGATCATGAAGGCGGGCGGGTACAACGTTTCAAAACGGATGGCTTTACCTGTTTACCCGCGATGCGTACGCTAGGGGACTTATGGGCGCACGATGAGTCCGGGGCGCAGGCGGCAGCCCGCGCGGCGGGATTCGTGCTGGCTGCTGAACTCGCCGCTCACGGCATCGACCTGAGTTTTACGCCAGTGCTCGATCTCGATTGCGGATGCAGTCGCGCTATTGGCAGCCGCGCGTTTCACCATGACCCGGCAGTGGTGGCCACCCTGGCCTTGTCGCTTGTGACAGGCATGATGGATGTGGGCATGGGCGCGGTGGGCAAACATTTTCCGGGGCATGGTCATGTCGAGGCCGACTCGCACCACGATGTTCCGGTTGATGAGCGCACATTCGATGCGCTCTGGAACGAGGACATCGCGCCATATCGGCATGGGCTGTTGCGACAACTGGTGGGGGTGATGCCCGCGCATGTCATTTATCCGCATGCCGAACCGGGAGAGGCTGGGCCGGCGGGTTTTTCATCTTTCTGGCTGAAGGAAGTGTTGCGCGAGCGGCTCGGTTTCGGGGGGCTCATCTTCAGCGACGATCTCAACATGGCGGGCGCGCTTGTGGCCGGGGACATCGTGGAGCGGGTGACGGCTGCGGCGCGCGCCGGTTGCGACATGTGGCTGGTGTGCAACCGCCCCGATCTCGTTGCCGAGCTACTGGCGCGCAGGATGCCTAAAATTGATCGTGCTACCCGCGCCCGCTTGGCCGCGTTCCCCGTACCCGCGCCGCATCCGTGGCTGGCCGACCCGCTTGCGCTTGCACAGCATCCGCCTTATCACCAGGCGCGCGAGAAGGTGCTGGCCGTGCTGCCCATGGAAAGTGCCAATGATCCGGTCATGGCTGCGGCACTCAGCGGTGCCGCGCGGCCAGATGGGTGATTGCGTTACGTCTGCTACGCCTGTGCCGTTCGACGCGCGCGCCTTCCTGCGTACCGTCCCTGATACGCCGGGCGTCTATCGCATGATTGACGGCGATGAGCATGTGCTCTACGTTGGCAAGGCCAAGAACCTCAAACGCCGGGTGTCGAGTTATTTCCGGGTGAGGCAATCCAGCCCGCGCATCGCCATGATGGTGGAGAAAATCGCGCGCGTGGACATCACCCCGACGCGTTCGGAAGCCGAGGCGCTGATTCTCGAAAACAATCTCATCAAGAGTCTCGCGCCGCGCTACAACATCCTGTTTCGGGACGACAAGAGCTATCCCTATGTCGAGTTATCGGGGGATGAATTTCCCCGGTTGGCTTTCCATCGTGGGGCTTTCGCCAGGGGGGCGCGTTATTTTGGCCCGTTTCCCAGCGCCCACGCAGTGCGTGAAAGCATCCAACTATTGCAAAAGACATTCCGGTTGCGTACCTGCGAGAATAGTGTTTTCCAGAACCGCTCCCGGCCTTGCCTGTTGGCGCAGATCAAGCGTTGCAGCGCGCCCTGCGTGGCGGAAATAGAGCGTGGCGCTTATGCCGCCGATGTGCATCTGGCAAGCCGTTTTCTCGATGGGCAGGCCAGCGAAGTCATTGATGACCTGGGCGCGTGCATGCAGGCTGCCGCAGGGCGCTTGGCCTTTGAGGAAGCGGCGGCTTGCCGCGACCGGATCAGGGTGTTACAGACGGTGCTGCATCGCCAGTTTGCGGATAGCCGCAAGGACGAGGACGTCGACATCATTGCTTCCGTGGCGGAGGCCGGGATGGTCTGCGTCAACATCGCGATGGTGCGCGGTGGACGCCATCTCGGAGATCGGCCTCAGTTCCCCAGTGGCGCAGCGGTGCTGGACGCTGGCGACGGGTTGGCGGCTTTCGTCGAACAGCATTACGCCGTGCACCCGCTGCCGACGCGCTTGCTGGTCGCGCTCGATCCCGGTCTGGTGCGCGAGGCGCTTTCCGAGGTCTCCGAACACCCGCCGATTCTGGCTCGGCCTCGCCATGCCGCCGAAAAAGCCTGGATGGAGATGGCAGAGAAAAACGCAAGGCTGGCTATCGAAGCCCGCCTGCGTGACACGAGCCGCGCCGGAGAACGGCTGCATGCCTTGCGAGAGGCGCTTGATTTGCCCGATATTCCGGCGCGTATCGAGTGTTTCGACATCAGCCACACGATGGGGGAAGCCCCCGTGGCTTCTTGCGTAGTCTGTATCGACGGCGCGATGAAGCACGGCGAATACCGGCGTTACAACATCGGCGGTATTACGCCAGGCGACGATTTCGCCGCCATGCGCCAGGCGCTCGACCGCCGCTATGGCCGGGTTGCGGACGGAGAGGGCATTTGTCCCGACCTCATTCTCATCGACGGCGGGCGTGGGCAGGTGGGCGCGGCGCTGGCCGTTCTGTCCGAACTTGGGTTGGATGCGGTCAACATCGTGGGCGTTGCCAAGGCAGAAGGGCGCAAGCCGGGGCTGGAAACGCTTGTTTTTCCGGATGGGCGCGAAAGTGTGGCACTTGGCGGGCAATCACCGGCGCTGCATCTGGTGATCGAGATACGCGACGAGGCGCACCGTTTTGCCATTACCGGCCACCGCGCCCGGCGCGGCAAAGCGAGGCTTGGGTCGAAGCTGGAAGACATCCCCGGCATCGGCCCCGCACGCCGTCGGGCGCTTCTATCCGCCTTCGGCGGGTTGGATGGTGTGCGCGCCGCCGCTATCGAAGACCTGTGCCGTGCCGAAGGAATTAACCGTAAACTGGCCGAACAGATATACTCCGCGCTGCATTGAACCGTCAAAGCGGGAGCGAGCACATCGCGTTCTGGTATGCACATCAACATTCCCAACATATTGACCTGGGGGCGAATTGCCCTGATACCGGTCTTCATCGGCGTTTTCTATTTGCCGGATGCCTGGGTGGGCATGGCACAGAAAAATGTGCTTGCCACCATCATCTTTACCGCCGCTGCCGTTACCGATTGGCTGGACGGCTATCTGGCTCGCGTCCTGAAACAGGCTTCGGCTTTCGGTGCGTTCCTCGACCCGGTTGCGGACAAGCTGATGGTAGCCGCTTCGCTCATCATGCTGGTTCAGCTTGGGCGAGTGGATATGATTGTGTCCATCATCATCATCGGGCGCGAAATTACGATCTCGGCGCTACGCGAATGGATGGCGAGGGAAGGTCAATCCGCGAGCGTGGCAGTTGCTACCGTCGGCAAGTTCAAGACGGCGGCGCAGATGACGGCTATTCCGATGCTGTTGCTCCATGCGCCCTTGCTGGGCGTGGACATGCGAATCGTAGGCAGCATCCTGATCTATGTTGCGGCCGCCCTTACGCTTTGGTCGATGGGCTACTACCTTCACCGTGCCATGGCCGGGTCGACGAAAGACACTGACCCAGGCTAGTTTGCTTCACCCATAACTCGCGGTTCGGATTTGAGCCGCGAGTTTGGCGTCGCTCTGGCTTGCAGGAGGGAAGCCGGGAATTAAAGCCCGGCGTTACGCCCAAGATTCAGGATTTGTGTGGCCGCCGGGAATTGAAAATGCGGGGCGGCGGGGTGGCCCGCAAGGGTCGGGGTTCCGAGTCTTCGGGCAGGACGACGTTGACCTCCATCACATCGTAATTTTCCTGTCTGCTGAACTGGATATTGATGGCCTCGGGATCGACTTTGACGTACTTCGAGATGACCTTGAGCAGTTCATCCTTCATGGCCGGGATGTAATCCGTTGTCCGTCCGGAATCCGATGTGTGTTCATGTGCGATCAGAATTGCCAGCCGGTTCTTGGCAATGGCAGCCGTTTTCTTTCTTTCGCCGAAAAGACGGGCAAGAAATGACATGTTACTTGCCTCCGAACAGGCGCTTGATAAAGCTGGGTCTCTCGAAATTGACGAAACGCAGCGGGCGCTGTTCGCCAAGGAAGCGGGAAACAATATCGCTGTAGGATTCCGCTACGTCCGAATTCGTGAGATGGATGGCGGGAATGCCTTGGTTGGACGCGTGGAGCACGGATTCAGACTCGGGGATGACCCCGAGCAGCGGAATGCGTAAAAGCTCCTGTACGTCCTTGTATGAAAGCATTTCACCGTTTTCAACACGCTTGGGGGCGTAGCGGGTGAGCAGCAGGTGTTCCTTGACCGGTTCGTTGCCCTCGCGTGCGCGCCGGGATTTCGATTGCAGGATGCCGAGGATGCGGTCGGAATCGCGCACCGAGGAAACTTCGGGGTTGGTGGCGATGATGGCTTCATCGGCGAAGGTGAGCGCCATGACTGCGCCGTGCTCGATCCCGGCGGGCGAGTCGCAGACCGCGTAATCGAAGCCCATGCTGTCGAGTTCCTTGAAGATGGACTCGATGCCTTCTTCGGAGAGGGCTTCCTTGTCGCGCGTCTGGGAGGCGGGCAGGATGAAAAGATTGTCGTTATCGCAGTGCTTGTCCTTGATGAGTGCCTGATGGAGCTTGGCCTCGCCGTGGATGACGTTGATGAGGTCATAGACCACGCGCCGCTCGCACCCCATGATGAGATCGAGATTGCGTAGGCCGACGTCGAAGTCGATAACCGCTGTTTTGAAACCGCGCAAGGCCAGCCCTGATGCGAATGCCGCGCTGGTGGTGGTCTTGCCTACCCCACCTTTGCCGGAAGTAACGACGATGACTCTCACTTTTTCCCCTTGTATGGTTAGGCTGCTTCTAGTTGATCTGGAGCGGTTCGATAACGATAGATTGATTCTTGGCCGAAGATTTCATGCGAACGACGGCCGCACGGCCTGCAATGCTTTCAGGTACGCCGCGTTCAAAAGTACGGTAAATGCCGGCGACTGCAACCAGTTCCGGGCCGAAGCAGGTTGCAATGATACGCGCGTTGGCATCGCCGCGCGCACCGGCCAGCGCCCGACCAGCCAGAGGGCCAAAGCAATGGATGTTGCCGTCGGCGATGACTTCCGATCCGGGGCTGACGCCGGCGAGCAACACGAGATCACCCCCCTGCGCGTAGATTTGCTGCCCTGACCTTACGACCCGGTCGATGTACAGAGTGTTGGCTGACGAACTGGAAGCCGTGGCAGCACCCGATGTTTCGGTACTGGCTGGTGGTGCCGTTGTTGCTTGTACCTGGGGGCGTTTGCTTGTCGCTGTCGGCGCATTGCCGAGCACCGCCAAACCGACGCGCCGCGCTCCCGCAAGAAGCGCCTCATCGGCCAATCCGCATACTCCCGCTGGTTGCAGCCGGTAACGCCGCAACAGTGATGTCAGTCCGTTCCAGTCAATGCCTTCGCATACATCGAGAGCCGAAAAATCGAGGATGGCCGGTTCCTGATTGAAAGTATCCGGCCGGCCGCCGAGCATCCTGTGCATTTCATCGGCCAGCCCGGCAGGATCGGCGCGGTTCAGCAAAACAAGAACCGCGTCCAGATTCATGTTATGGAACTCGACTGGCCGGGTGGGGGCTGAACGTGGCATGAACGCGACAATAACCGATTGAACTTCGCAAGTCTAACGGCGAGGCAGTTTTCCGGCAAGGCTCAAGACAATCGCAAGAGACTTTTTGGAGTGAACACATGTTGGGGAACTGCCCCGACGCTTTGGGTTAAATTCCCCTCCTTGGAGGGGTGCCCCGAAGGGGTGGGGTGGTAGCAGCGTATGAGAACCACTATAGGCTTCTCGACCACCGCACCACCCCGGCGCTACGCGCCACCCCTCCTTGGAGGGGAATTTAGTGCGGAGCTTATTCACCTCCCGGAAGGGGAATTTTAGGGCAGCGTTTTCTCCGCTGCCCGGCAAGTCATTTTGCACGCATCCATGCCCGCGCTGTATCCAGCATCCGGCAGGAGTAGCCCCACTCGTTGTCATACCAAGACAGTATCTTGACCAGCGTTTCGCCGTCCGGGCCAGACAATATGCGCGTTTGCGTGGCATCGAACGTGGAGGAAACCGTGGTGTGGTTGAAGTCGGACGACACCAGTGGATCGTTGTTGACCGCGAGGATGCCTTTCAGCGGGCCATCGGCGGCGGCGGTCATGAGCGCGTTGATTTCTTCTTTCGTCGTGGCGCGCTCCGGGGTGAAGGTCAGGTCGACGAGCGAGACATTCAGCGTCGGAACCCGTAGCGCGAAACCGTCGAATTTCCCCTTGAGTTGTGGCAATACCAATCCGACTGCCTGGGCCGCGCCGGTTTTGGTCGGAATGATGTTGGCCGCTGCGGCGCGCGCGCGACGCAAATCCGAGTGATACGCATCGACCGACACCTGATCGTTCGTGTAAGCATGTACGGTGGTCATCAGCCCCTGCCGGATGCCGACGGACTCGAAGAGCACCTTGGCGACCGGCGCGAGGCAATTGGTGGTGCAGGAAGCGTTGGAGACAACCGTCATTGCGGACGTGAGCACGTCTTCATTGACGCCATAGACGATCGTGGCATCTACATCATCGCCGCCTGGCGCTGAGATGAGCACCTTTTTCGCGCCCTGCGCCAGCAAGGCTTGTGCTTTTCCCTTGCTCGTGTAAGCGCCGGTGCATTCCAGCAATACGTCCACGCCATATTGCGTCCAGTCGATGTCTTTGGGAACCATAGTGAAACGGAAAGGGATTTTCTTGCCATTGACGATCAATGTGCTATCGCCTTCGGCTTCGACCGTTGCATTGAAGCGCCCATGCGTGGTGTCGTATTTCAGCAGGTGGACATGAGTGGAAAAATCACCGGGGGCGTTGATGGCGACTACATCGAGTTCGTCCTGTAACCCTCGCTCATAAATGGCGCGAAAGACACAGCGGCCAATACGGCCAAAACCGTTGATGGCGACCTTGATGGGCATGAAATTCTCCTTGTGGGTTGTGCCTGATCAGCAACGGAATAGCGGAATCGCCGCTGCCGAAAAAAAAGATTTTAGCGGTAAAAGGCAAATGTCCAAAGCAGAACCTTGCCGTATCTGGATGTGCGATTTTTGTTCCGCTTTTCCGGAAAGGCGACTGTTGATCCTCTTATCTGACTATACTGTAAAGGTTATCGGGGGATACATGGCATGCTGATTGGGGCACGCGCAGGGGCATACGCAGAACTTGTGAGGTAGAACCGGTCGAGTGTCCAGTTGCCATAACCACGCACTCATGGAGGTCTCACATGAAAAAACGATCAATTCTGGCAGTTACCTTGCTGTGCGTTACGCCGCTTCTCGTCGGCGGCTGTGCTTCCAACCTTGGCGGAGACGACTATTCACGCGGGGAAGCGCGCAGGGTCATGAGAGTCCGGTTCGCCACCATCGAGAGCGTGCGTCCGGTGAATCTGGGGGGTACAAGAAGTCCCGTCGGTTCGATGGCAGGCGCTGTCGTAGGAGGGGTGATTGGCAGTTCTCTCGGTGGCAGGGGTTCAGCATCTTCAGCCGTTGGAACTGTGATAGGCGCTGTCGCGGGCGGCGTGGGCGGCGCAGCACTGGAAGAGACCGCTACCCGTAGGCAGGGGGTAGAAATCACAGTCCAACTCGACAGAGCTGGATACCTGGCGATCGTACAGGAGGACAATGGCGAAGACTTCCAGCCCGGCGAGCAGGTGAGGCTGGTCGAAGATGGGGAGACGACACGGGTTACGCGTTAGGCATTCTTTGAACGACCCGGGAGTTTTCGGTGCGGGAGTATTTTGAGATTGCCCAAGCAGCAAAACGGAGCCGATTGTGGCCTTTTGTGTGGGGAACAGGAGCGTTCCCCACGGTTTCTCCTTTCATGGGCGTACTTCTTCAGTCTTATCCACGATAGCTCTGTGGTTTATTGACGAAAGCAACCAATACGTAACTGATAATCATCAACAGATACCAAGCAATCAATTTTTGAGTCACCCCTGCCTAAAGGCAGGGGATTGCGCGAGACACGTGTTCAAAAGGAATCATGATCCACTCTTTGTGTTGGTTCGGGTAAACCCATGCGTGTGTCGCCGTACCGATATTCTCGGCAAACCATATAAACAAAGAAAAACCCTATCACTAACGGCATCCGGCGATAGTGACGCCGAATGCGGAAGTGAATCCATGTTTTTCCAAAAGAAATAACCACAGCAATTAGCATGTGACCTCTTATTTAGCAGTTTTTAACATCCATAGAGTATATCCTTTACGCCGAAGACGTAACGAAAGGATTAAATCGAGAAATCCCTGACCTCAATCCCGGATCGACTCAAAATCTATCTTTCTTCAGGTACATCGTCACTGCTTGACAAAATAAAAAAGAGGATACTAGCAGTTGAGCCTCGGCAGCAGTTTGAGAACGGGAACCATTCGAATCTGCTGCCATCTAAAATGTTTGTTGGCAGCAGCTTATATGTCGATTTCACAGTTTTATCCTCAAATTCTCGAACAGGCGGAAAACGCCATTATTGTGGTCAATAAGGACGACGACATCGTTTTTTTCAATAGCAATGCCGAGCGGTTATGGGGACGTAGCCGGGAAACCGTACAGGGAGCCAATATCTCTCTTCTGATGCCTCCCCTTAAAAACGATCAACAAACCCAATCCCCCGGTCAGTCTGGCATCGGCCTTCTCGTCGGCCATCATGTGGAATTGCCCATTGAGCGCCCAAATCAGACGCGGGTGTGGGCTGAAATATCCGTTTCACGTATTGAAATCACTACTCAAACCCTGTACCTGATCACTGCCCGAAACATTACGCTCAATAAGGTACATAAGGCGCTGCGCTACCATGTCCTTCAGATCATGGCGAAAACGGAGTCGCTGCAAGAGGTGCTAAACCTGCTCTGCCAGGAAATCAGCCGCATTGCGCCGGAAATTTCCGTCACTATTGCCCAAATTAGCAACGACGGCCGTTTACACACGCTGGCCGCGCCGGATTTCCCCACCGAATACATAAGCCAAACCGACGGCATCGATCCCGGTTCCCAGTCTTCCTGCCTTGGGCTCGCCGCTTTTCATGGCGAACCCGTGCTCGTCAGGGACATCGAGAACGATCCCGGCTGGACGGTCGCTAAACATGAAACGCTGGAACTGGGCTACAAGGCGTGCTGGGCGGTTCCGGTCAAGGCGCGCGACGGCCATGTGGTCGGCGTCCTGGCCTTCTACTACCGCGTATGCCGACGGCCGAACAAATTGCACACGCAACTGGCCGAGGTTGCGACCTCTCTGTGCACGTTGGCAATGGAACAGGCTCAATCGCGGGCGCGTATCCATCATCTGGCCTTTTTCGACAATCTCACCAGCCTGCCCAACCGCAGCATGTTGCACATCCAGGCCAACCAAGCCATTGCACAAGCCATCCGCGACAATACGCAACTGGCGGTACTGTTCCTCGATGTCGACCGTTTCAAGCAGGTCAATGATTCTCTTGGGCATCCCGCCGGAGACGCCCTGCTGCGTATCGTCGCCGAGCGCCTGCGCGAAGCGATACGCGAAGTCGACATCCTTTGCCGTTATTCGGGGGACGAGTTCGTCATCGTCCTCACCCAATGCGACAGCGTACACGCCACCGACCTCGCCGGCCGTCTGCTCGCCGTACTCTCCGCACCATGCCAGATCGGCGAAATTCCACTGTCCCCGGCAGCCAGCATCGGCATCAGCCTGTTCCCGGAAAACGGGAACGACATAGACACCCTGATTCATGCAGCCGACATGGCCATGTACCAGGCCAAACAAAAAGGCCGGGGCTGTTTCAGCTTTTTCAGCGGCCAGTTGAACCTGCTCGCCAAGGAGCGCTTTACACTCGAATCGTCCCTGCGCGGGGCGCTCGAAACCAACCAACTCAGGCTCTACTACCAGCCCCAGATCAATATCGAAACCCATCAGTTACATGGCATCGAAGCTCTCGTGCGCTGGAACGACCCTCAGCTTGGCTATGTTGCCCCGTCCCGCTTCATCCCGTTGGCCGAAAAAAGCGGCTTAATGACTTACCTGAGCCAGTGGGTATTGAACGAAGCCTGCCGCCAGCTTGCACAATGGCGCCAGCATGGCTTCACTATCCCGTCCATATCGGTCAATCTGTCACCCACCGATTTTCACAACCTGAAACTGCCGCAATATCTCGAAGCCATACTCCGTTCGCATGGACTGCTTCCCAATGACATCCTGATCGAGATCACCGAAGGCGTGTTGATGGATTCCAATCCAAACGTAATACGAACCATCAACGAAATTCGCGCCCTCGGCGTGCGCCTGTCGATCGACGATTTCGGAACCGGCTATTCCAGCCTCGCCTACTTGCGAAATTTGCCCGTCAATGAACTCAAACTCGATCAATCCTTCGTGCACGACCTCGGTCGCGACCGATCCACGCGGGCGCTGACCAACGCCATCATGCACATCGGCGACAGCATGGGGCTACTGGTTGTCGCCGAGGGCGTCGAACACTCGACACAGCGTAATCTGCTCAAGGCTCAGGGCTACCAGATCGTTCAGGGCAACCTGTTCTCCCCCCCACTGCCGCCGGAGGAACTGGAGAACTGGCTGAACGAAAACCTGTCCTTCACTCAATGGCAGTAGGGTTTATCATTCTTCTCTCCTCCCTTTCCCGCTGTCGGGAGAAGGGCACAAAAATGGAAGAAGATTGTCATGATCGGTCGCATTTCAGGCCTCCTGCTGGAAAAAAAACCACCGCAAATCCTCGTTGAAGTCGGGGGCGTCGGCTATGAGATCGACGTGCCGATGAGCACCTTTTGCGACCTGCCCGCTTGCGGCGAAAAAGTAAGGCTCCATACCCATTTCGCCGTGCGCGAGGACGGCCATTTCCTCTATGGTTTTGCCACCAGCGAGGAACGCGCGGTTTTCCGCCAACTCATCAAAATTTCCGGCATCGGCGCGCGCATGGCCCTGGCAGTGCTCTCCGGCATGCCGATCTGCGAACTGGCTCAGGCCGTCGCGCTCCAGGAAACCGGCCGCCTGGTGAGAATCCCCGGTATCGGCAAAAAAACCGCCGAGCGCCTGCTCCTGGAATTGCGCGGCAAACTCGACGCCCCCCCCGGCATGCCAGAGCAGTCATTTCGAGCCAACGCATCAACTCCCGGCAACCGGGGCGACATCCTCGATGCCCTGCTCGCCCTGGGTTACAACGAGCGGGAGGCGCTCGCTGCCACGAAGGGGCTTACCGATGACGTAGAAGTTGCCGAGGGTATCCGGCTGGCGCTCAGGCAACTGGCGAAAGCGTGAAATATTTGTCAGTTTCCTTTACACGTTATTATCAGTAAAAAGTTTTGACTATATAAATCAATAACATAAAATGCGGCTCGTTTCTTGCTTTCGTGGCGTGTGGTTTTTACTAATCGTTTGTAACACGCAAAGGAAGGTTTCACCATGAAAAGAGGAACAATCAGCAAGTTGATCGCCACCAGTGCCTTGGCGTTTGCAGCTTCAGCGTCGCAAGCAGCTTCTGTCGATACTTGGGAGTACACGCTTAACTTGGAGTGGGTCGTCGACTCCGTTGTGTTCAATGCGGCTACAAACCCATTACCTGGTTATGTCGGAGACGGAGCCAAGAGCAAAACCGTGTTGAGTTGGGGCAAGACTGGTGCCAACTACAAAAACGTCGACATGAATAGCGGCTATAACCGTAGCGCCTTGGAAATTTCTGTTCCGCAGGCTCATGGAACGATCAACACCGATGGCGTCTCGGTTGAAGCCAATATGTTTACGCACTACAACAGCCCCATCTATGACACTTACCCAACCCTCGCACACGCTCAGTTGGCTGTAACGGTCAATCTGGGGCTGCCCGGCTCCGCTAACGTATTCAATCTTCAGCGAACCTTCGAGGTGTATTTCAAGGAAACGCCCAACACCGGAGAACAGTGTGCATGGGGTTTGTGCGACGACGATATTTTCGCGATTCTTACCGTCTCACCCACGCTCAACGATTTCTCTGACTCATTCGTCTTCAATGGGTACGAGTACACGTTCAACTACTTTGAAACCTCCAATTTCCTCAAGCCACTCTCGGCGGCTGCCTGTAATGAGGCTGGCGTACCGGGGGGTTTTGCATGCTATGGCTTCACAACGCCCGAAGCAGCCGCTACCACAGTGAATTTCGCTTTCTCGATGACGGCGACGGCGGTTCCGGAGCCTGAAACTTACGCGATGCTGTTGGCAGGCTTGGGCATGATCGGTGTCGTTGCTCGCCGTCGGCGCAACGCGATTCGCCGCTGAGAACAATGAACGGATAGCGACGCCAAGCACCGCGTCGCGAAGTAACTGAAGCCTTCGGGGTCTGAAAAGCCCCGGAGGCTTTTTCGTTCCTGCCCACTTCCCTTCACGCTGGAACTCATAGCGGCCCAACTCGCCTAAAAATAGGTAAAAACACAAAAAATCGTCGCTTTTTTTTACACATTAAAGCCACTACATAATTTTATTTAATAAAATCAATATCCTGCAAATAGGCTCGGTTTTTGCTAATAGTGGTTATACGTAATTTTTCAGACTGCAACCTAGAGGAAGGTTTCACCATGAACAAGAAAGCTATTTGCAAGTTGTTCGCTGCCAGCGTTCTGTCTTGTGCGGCTTCGGTTTCGCAAGCCGCTGTTGTCGAATACTGGAAATACGACATCAACATGAAGTGGACTGATGCCGTTTTCGACACCAGCACAAACATAAACTCATCTACCAAGTTCACGGATGACGTCCTGAGTTGGGGGTATAAAGGCGGCGTCGATGACTCGATTATCGGTTATAACCCGAACAACGCACGTAGCAGCCTGAAAATCATCCAACCGCATCGTGATGGATGGATCAAGTCCGGCGGAACCGTGGACCAGGTCAATATATTCAGGCACACCAATAACGAGATCAACGCGACCTACCATCACCTCCTGGAAGCCACGTTGAGCGTATCCGTCGATCTGAGGGATTGGTATAACGACGCGCTTCCCATAGAAACCTTGACGAAGGACTTCAAGATATTCTTCTACGAAACGCCCAACGTCGGTGGGACCTGCGCCTGGGGTAACTGCGACGACGACCTTTTCGCGTTTGTCGCAATGCCTACGATCTACGATACGTTCACATACGATGGTCAGACCTACCAGTTCAACTACTTCCAGACCAGTGGCCCCGACGCCATCACGCAGTTTAGCGCGGACATATGCAGCGAAATCAGCGGTGGGAAAATGACGACTTCCTGCTACGGCTTCAAGACAGCAGAGTCTGCCCAGACTACGATTCAGTTCGGCATTTCGATCACGGCGGTTCCTGAGCCCGAAACCTACGCGATGCTGCTGGCAGGTCTGGGCATGGTCGGTTTCGTAGTTCGCCGTCGGCGCAATACGATTCGCCGCTAAACGACGACGTAGCGCCGTCTCACAGATGGCGCGTCATTCTGATTGCCTTTCGGGGTCTGGACGGTTCCGTCCAAGACCCCGAAAGTTTTTATTCCCTGCCTGACGCGCTCCCCACGGGGCGCATAGGGTAAAATGTGCGCCCCTTTTGCGGCACCTCCCCATGCAGTACGTCGGTTTTACCCTGCGAAACAACCTCTTCGTCGCCCCCATGGCTGGGGTCACCGACCGTCCCTTCCGTATACTGTGCAAACGTATGGGTGCGGGATTGGCGGTCTCCGAAATGGTGACTTCCAATTCCCTGCTCTACGGCAGCGCCAAGACCCGCCGCCGCGCTGACCACACAGGCGAACCAGGGCCCGTCGCAGTGCAAATTGCCGGAGCCGATCCCGCGATGCTGGCTGAGGCCGCGCGCTACAACGCCGAGCGCGGCGCACAGATTATCGACATCAACATGGGCTGCCCTGCCAAAAAAATCTGCAACGTCATGGCGGGTTCGGCTCTCATGCAGGACGAGGCGCTTGTTGCCCATATTCTCGCCGCCGTCGTGCGCGCCGTGCCAGATACGCCAGTCACGCTCAAAATCCGCACCGGCTGGAACCGCGTCAACAAAAACGCCGCCGCCATCGCCCGCATCGCCGAGGATTGCGGTGTGCGCGCGCTCGCCATTCATGGCCGCACCCGCGCCGATCAATACATGGGCGAAGCCGAATACGACACCATCGCCGAGGTCGTCCGCCAGGTCGGCATCCCGGTCATTGCCAACGGTGACATCCATTCGCCTGAAAAGGCCCGTGACGTCCTCGACCATACTGGCGCGGACGGCCTGATGATCGGGCGCGCTGCCCAGGGGCGGCCTTGGATTTTCCGCGAAATCGAACATTTCCTCTCGACCGGCGAACGCCTGCCCGCGTCGCCTTTGAGCGAAATCCACCAAATCTGCCGCGCACACCTGGCCGACATCCACGCCTTTTACGGTGCGGAGACCGGCGTGAAAATCGCGCGCAAGCACATTGGTTGGTACACCCGTGGTCTTGCCGGATCATCGGCTTTCCGCCGCGCCATGAACCAGCTTTGCGACCCTGATGCCCAAGGCGCGGCTATCGACGAGTTCTTTGACCGCCTGGCCGAAGCAGGCGGGAGCTTCAATCGCGCAATAGACGAAACCACCGAAACATTACGAGAACTGGCCGCATGAACTCTTGCAACAACAACGGAATCGCCGACGCCGTAGCGCGTACCCTGGAACAGTATTTCAACGACCTTGATGGCGAAAATCCCGTACCAGTCTACGACATGGTCATGAAATGCGTTGAAAAACCCATGCTCCAATTCGTACTCGAACGCGCCGGCGGCAACCAGAGCACTGCCGCCAAATTGCTGGGCATCAACCGCAATACCTTGCGCCGCAAACTGACCGAATACGACCTGCTGTAAACTCCACCGGCCCTGCCCGGCTTCCATGCCCGGACAGGTTCTCATTTTTTCCTTCGCGTCTTACAAAGATGAAAATCATCCAAGCCCTGATTTCTGTCTCCGACAAGCGAGGCATTCTCGAATTCGCTCAAGGACTCGCCGCCCTCGGCATCAAACTGCTTTCCACCGGCGGCACGGCCCGGCTTCTGAAGGATGCGGGGCTTGCCGTCACCGAAATAGGCGACCACACCGGCTTTCCCGAAATGCTCGATGGCCGGGTCAAGACCCTGCACCCGAAAGTACACGGCGGCATTCTCGCCCGCCGCGACTTGCCGGAGCACATGGCAACACTCGACGCGCACGGTATTCCGATGATCGACCTCGTGTGCGTCAACCTCTACCCGTTCAGGGAAACCGTCGCCAAGCCTGACGTCACGCTGGAAGCCGCTATCGAGAACATCGACATCGGCGGCCCCGCAATGGTGCGCTCCGCCGCCAAGAATTACGCCGGGGTAGCCGTTGTCACCGACCCGGCGGACTACGCCCCCATCCTGGCGGAAATACAGGCCAACGCAGGCGCGTTGCGGCTTGCCACCCGCTTCGATCTGGCCAAAAAAGCCTTCACCCACACCGCCCGCTACGACAGCATGATCGCCAACTGGCTCACCGCCGAGCCTGAAGGCGTCGAAGCCGCCCCTTCCGCGCCCGCCCCTGCCCCGGCGATTTTTCCCGAACGCCTGCAACTGGCCTTCGACCGCGCGGAAACCCTGCGCTACGGCGAAAACCCGCATCAACAAGCCGCTTTCTACCGGGAACCGCAAGCGCCAGCGGGCAGCATCGCCGCCTATCGGCAACTTCAGGGCAAAGAGCTGTCCTACAACAACATTGCCGATTCCGACGCGGCCTGGGAATGCGTCAAAACCTTCCCGGAACCCGCCTGCGTCATCGTCAAACACGCCAACCCTTGCGGCGTGGCCATCGCCCCCAGCTTGCTTGGCGCCTACGAAAAAGCGTTCCAAACCGATTCCACCTCCGCCTTCGGCGGCATCATCGCCTTCAACGGCACGGTTGACACCGATGTGGTGGAAGCCATGAACGCGAGAAAGCATTTCGTCGAAGTACTGATCGCTCCCGCCTTCACCGCAACCGCCAAGGCCCTGCTGCAAACAAAACAGAATCTGCGCGTCCTGGAAGTCCCCCTCGCAAGCGGCCAGCATGCCCTGGAATTCAAACGTGTCGGCGGCGGTCTGCTCGCGCAAACGCCGGACGCCTTCAAGGTCACGCCGGAAACCCTGAAAATAGTCACCCAAAAAGCGCCGACCCCCGCGCAAGTCGAAGACCTCCTTTTCGCCTGGCGTGTCGCCAGGTTCGTCAAATCCAACGCCATCGTCTTCTGCGGCGATGGAATGACCCTGGGCGTAGGCGCGGGACAGATGAGCCGCGTCGACTCCACCCGCATCGCCAGCATCAAAGCGGGCAACGCCGGGCTGGCGCTCGCGGGTTCCGTGGTTGCGTCGGACGCCTTCTTTCCCTTCCGCGACGGCGTAGACGTGCTTGCCGCAGCGGGCGCGACCGCCGTCATCCAGCCCGGGGGCTCCATGCGCGACGAAGAAGTCATCGCCGCTGCCAACGAACACGGGCTGGCAATGGTCTTCACGGGCGTCCGGCATTTCCGGCACTAAAGACCCTGCACCTTGACATATTCATCCTCAAACAACGGAAAAAATAATGAAACTCCTCGTCATCGGTTCCGGCGGACGTGAACACGCCATTGCATGGTGCCTGGCACGGACGCGCGGCTTGCAGAAAATCTATGTCGCCCCCGGCAATGCCGGTACTGCCGCTGAACGCGAACTAGAGAACCTGCCGATCACCGACCCGCAAGAACTCGCGGATTTTGCCGCCGACAACAAGATACTCCTGACCATCGTCGGCCCCGAAGCGCCGTTGGCCGCCGGTATCGTCGATATTTTCCGTGCCCGGGGCTTGAGGATATTCGGCCCCACCAAGGCAGCCGCCCAGCTCGAATCCTCCAAGGACTTCGCCAAGCGTTTCATGATTCGGCACAACATACCGACTGCTGCGTTCGAGACCTTCACGGATGCCGAAAGCGCGCACGCCTACGTGGAAAAACAGGGCGCGCCCATCGTCATCAAGGCCGACGGCCTCGCGGCTGGAAAGGGCGTCGTTGTCGCAGAAACATTGAAAGAAGCGCACATCACCATCGACGACATGCTTGCCGGTAACAAACTCGGCGACGCGGGCGCGCGGATTGTGATTGAAGAATTCCTCGAAGGCGAAGAAGTCAGCTTCATCGTCATGTCCGATGGCACCAACACGCTGCCGCTTGCCTCCAGCCAGGATCACAAACGCATCGGCGACGGCGACATCGGGCCGAACACCGGCGGCATGGGCGCTTACTCCCCTGCCCCGGCTGTCACACCGGGTGTGCGCGCCAAGATCATGCGTGAAGTCATCAACCCCACCATCAAGGGCATGGCGCGCGAAAGCATGCCTTTCACCGGCTTCCTTTACGCCGGCCTGATGATCGGCAAGGATGGCAGCATCAAGACCCTGGAATTCAACTGCCGCCTGGGCGACCCCGAAGCCCAGCCGATCCTGATGCGCCTGAAAACCGACTTCCTGAAACTCTTGGAACACGCGGTTGATGGTCAACTCGACAAGGTCGAGGCCGAATGGGATTTGAACGTTGCTCTCGGGGTCGTACTGGCTTCCGCCAAATATCCGGGCACTCCACGCACAGGCAACATCATCAACGGGCTGCCTCCAGAAAACTCCTTCGGCGAGGATGCCCATGTTTTCCATGCCGGGACCGCGCTCAACAAAGCCAGCAAGGTCGTCACCTCAGGGGGGCGCATACTTTGCGTCACGGCGCTGGGTGTCAATGTCCGCGCCGCGCAGAAACGGGTCTATGAACTTGTCGAGACGATTTCCTTTTCTGGCATGCAGTACCGCCAGGACATCGGCTACCGGGCAATCAACCGCAAAACATGATTTATCTCAGGCCTCCTCGATCGCTCTCAAGGCTTGCCCGAATTCTGAGACCAGGATCAATCCAGCCACTTTCGAGATCAAGGCTCGCCGATCCGACAACAAAGGCAAGGATCGCAAGATCGCCATGGACTCATCCATGCCAACGAGGTCTCCTGTCTCCAAGGCTGCCTTCAACCGGATAATTTCCTGATCCCAATGCGAATCATTCGTTCTTTCCCCATCTTTCAACATTGTTTCGCGGGGATATTCTTTCGTAATCGCTTCGTCTATTTGTGCGCTCAGGGAAAATAACCCTGTACGGAAATTGTCCAGATGTTCATAAATGAACGATGTGTCCCCCCGATGCCCGGCAGCTTCCAACAAGCCTGACGATTCTGACAGCGCCAGTGCACCGATATTGGCCAATGCACTTTTCAGAGCATGAACATGCGTTGTAAACGCTTTCAAGGTATCTGACGTCGGTTTTTCCAGTAAGGCAAGACGATGTTTCACATCATTCAGGAAAACTTCAAGGAGGCTCAAATAACGCTCTTCAGAACCGCCAACGCGCGACAGACCCGCAGAAACATCCACGCCTTCGATATCCGGCAAGCTCACGGCGGCACTCTGGTTCTTTGAATTGTTTGCCCCCGGCATCACAGGTTGGCGTTTTTCCTTTGAAATCCATTTTTCCAGAATTTCATTTAATTTTGCCGTTTCTATTGGTTTAGAAAGAAAGTCATCAAAGCCGTTTTCAAGGAACATTTCACGTATCCCGGAGATGGCATTGGCCGTCAATGCAACGATGGGCACGTTTTTAAAATATTCACCATTCAATGCACGAATAGCAGCAGTTGCTTCAATGCCATCCATAGCCGGCATCATGTGATCCATGAAAATAATGTCATAGTGTTTTGTTTGCAGCCTTTCGATGGCTTCATGCCCACTTTCAGCACAGTCGACCTGCATCTCATAGACGGCCATTAACCCCTGTGCCACACGTAGATTAACGGCAAGGTCATCCACGATCAGGACTTTCGCGTCCGGTAAAATGAAACTGATTCCATCCACTGCGGCGCGAACATAGTGTTTCTCGTCTGAAAAGCCATTCAGGATGTTAGCAATGGTAGGAGCATAAGCTGGCATGACTAGCGCACGAGCACGAGGAATGGGAAGATGCTCTCCAGACTCCGCGTCAAAAATCACCATCATGGCTTCTGGAGCAAGTCGCTGTGCTTCGGCGGCAGTTTTATCTATCAGGCAATGAGGCAGAAAAATAAAATTGTACTTACGCTTCGACAGTTCATCGGAAAAGTCTTCAAAAGAGTGCACTCGCACACAAAATACACCCAGATTTTCAATAGACATGAAAACACTATCCGCATATTTTCGATGCGGTTCGTACAGTATGACGTTTTTTGACTCCGGCTCGATCACTTCCGCAAAACGATGATATTCACAAACATCCTGCAAGAACGTAACAGTAAACGTTGCCCCCTTGCCATAATCACTTTCAACCTTAATGCCCCCTCCCATCAGTTTACTGAGATTATGGGAAATTGAAAGCCCCAACCCTGTTCCTTCTATACCTTTGTTATTGATAGAGTTGACCTGTACAAAATCATCGAACAAGTTTTTCATATCTTCTTTTTTGATGCCAATCCCTGTGTCCTCTATCTTGCACTGAACTTCGTATTTACCATTCTCCGTTGTCTTACCATTTATGTAGAGAATAATATGTCCTTCTTTTGTATACTTCACGGAATTAGACAGAAGATTTAACAATATCTGACGGACGCGTGCTTCATCACCAATCATTTTACCTGGCAAATGACTATCAACATAAATAGAAAATCGTACTGGTTTTTCTAACAAACGCATCTTGGTGATAGTCGTCACATCATTCAACAAAGAACCCAACTCATATTCTGTCGTAACAAGCTCCAATTTACCGGACTCTATCTTAGAAAAATCAAGAATATCATTGATAATAGCCAATAAATTGGTTCCTGCCTGTTTAACATCTGCCGCATAGGAACGCACAGTATTTGATACGCTTTTTTGGCGTAAAATCAATTCACTCATTCCAATAATTGCATTCATCGGAGTACGAATTTCATGGGACATTCGTGCCAGAAACATACTCTTTGACCGATTGGCTTGTTCTGCTTCCAATCTAGCTTCAACTAAGGAGGTTACATCGCTGATATCAATGAATCTTCCTTCCAGTTTTTGGCTGGCATCGCCATAATAATTTTCCATAAATTGACTGGAAACGATTTTGAAATACCATGACTTACCATACTCATGTACCTCAACTGTATTATCATAAGAGCCTGATTTGTCAAAAATATCACCTATCATTAGTTTCATATTCATTCGATGAAAGAGATCGACTAATGGACGGCCAACAGCCATCTCAGTATTTTCAATATGAGCCAGTTTTGCCATAGGTTCGCTGATATAGGTTACGCGATTCATCTCATCCACCAAGGCAACAAGATTAGGCGTTGTTGTCATTAACGCAGAAAAAGAATTTTCCGCCCTGGATGATCGCATACTTTTATCAGAAGAAAAACGGACTAACAACAAGATTATAACCATAACATTAACAGCACTTCCCCATAGAACTATCATTTCATCAAAATAAGCTATATTTCCAACCAATGGCACTCCTGTGAGTATTAATATCAAAATAGTAAAATTTACAAAAATAGTTAAACACAACAAGGGTTTATATTGGCAAAATATCGCACAAACTCCACATATATACAAGCACACACTAAAATAATAATGATCTCCACCAACATATCCACTATGAAAGGTAAACGCCAGAAAAATAAGCAGTGGCATCAGACAAGATAAAAATGAAATATTTTTGATATAAGTTACTAAAAGCGCAATCATAACAACAAGCAGCAAACATAAAAATGCCGCAATAATTGCATCATTAAACTGTCCAGCCTCAATATATCCCGCAACTTTAATATTAGTAAAAACCACGACCCCGAAAAAAGCAAAAATATTTGCAGCCTGAATATAGCCTAACTCAGGCCGTCCACTGAATCTTTTTCGCTCTCGCCGCATTGTAGGAATAATGATGAGCAGCATCAATATAAAAATACAAAGCATCGAAAATAAGATTAAAAAATAATTGGATTTTACTTCAAAAATCAAATACAAAGAAATGGCACTAATATTACCCAACACTGCCAACATCAGCGACCAACGAAAATAGTCGTTTTCAGAGTTATTTTTGAAATTCATTTTCACTCCTGACGCACCTGAGTCGGATCAATGATTCTCACTACCCCCGGCTTAATTTCAACAGAAATGTATTTATCATAAAAAACCTCTCCGTCCAGATCGAGTATCAATGGACTATTGGATGTCAAAAAAACTTTTTTCGCGCGCCGATATGTAAAGAGATGTGGATATTTTTCATAACTTCCATTTACATATTTATTCAATACATTATAACTCTCTAATAAATTGATTTCATCACTTAACAATACATCTAACCTACCATCAGTTGGATCAGCCTCCAGGATAATATTCTTTTTATTTCTAGCATAATACGGACTGTTAGCAATATTGATAAAAGCATGTCCCCCACTCAAATTTTCGTCGTCTACCCAGATACGGTAGTTTTGCCTGAGTATTTCAGAATTGATAGCTCCCATAAAGTACAAAGAATTGAAGTTCAAGAATTTTGAAAAATTTAACATGCACCGATTCATGAAAGTACGCTGTTTACGTACTCTCTCTGTGTTACTACGGCACAACGCCTCAAAGCCAATCAAGCAGTGACTCAGAGCGTAATTGCTACCGCAATACAGCGCATCCATTGGAACGGAAGGTGCGTAAACTTGTGCTTCCAATGAATTGAAGGCCGCTTTATTCGCTTCTCCAAAAACACGACAGAAATCAATCTTTTTTCCATAGGGTATAATACCTAATTCCACATTCGGCAACCCAACAACACCATTCAGGCAATCGAATAAAATCCCACTGCCCCCCACCGCATATACCCTGAGTGGGTTGCCGGATGGAACGGCACCAGCAAACCGCTGAATCGCACAAATGGCATCACGCGGAAAACGCGAGACATGAACAGCATAGTCCGGCGGTGTCTGCTCCGGCGAATTGTTAAAAGCATTGAAAAAATGATGTATTCCTGTGATCATTGCCTCCATTTTCAGGTGACTGTCGAAACATATAGGATTTATTATAAAAAAGTGCCTAGTTTGGAAAATTGATACTGGCATTAAAGGCTCTCCGTTCATTTTGTTTAATTAAATCATAATGAAACGACATCAAGCAGAGAAAAACTCTCATTATTTGATTTTTTATTATATAACATGGAGAATGGTAATTGTTCTGAGCACTGTTCAAACAAATCAATCAAAACTGGATCAAAATCTGTCCCTCTACCTTGCAAAATAATATTTACCGCTGTTTTATGGTCAATTGCCGATTTGTAACAACGCTTAGAAGTCAGAGCTTCGTAGACATCAACTATTGCCATCAGTCGTCCCAGTAATGGAATTTCCATACCAACAAGATTATCTGGATAACCAGAACCGTCCCATCTTTCGTGATGGTATTTGATAAAAATTTTGGCATATTGTAAAAAAAGGCTATCCTCTTGGTCTTCTTCCAGTTTTTCTATAAATTTGACGCCATACATAACATGTTTTTTCATTTCATCGAATTCTTCTTTCGTCAATTTTCCAGGCTTTTTGAGAATACTGTCATGGATAGCAATTTTCCCGACATCATGCAGCAAAGAAGACTGAAGTAATAGACCGATATCCCACCCATTTGTTTCTTCCTGGTAGACCCCCATCGCAAACATGTTAGACAATAATATCCCCAGACAATGCTGCGTTCGTTCAATATGATTCCCTGTCATGTTATCTCGTCCTTCCACTAGTTCTGCCATTGCCTGCAAAACCTTATTCTGTAATTTAAGTATAGTTTGTGTTTTGTTCGCTACCATTTCCTGCAAATTTTTGTTGTAATCTTGTAGCGATCTTTTCTGTTTCTCTACCAATATATGTACTTCGACACGTTTTTTCAAAAGAGGCGCTGAAAATGGTTTACCTATATAATCAACAGCACCCAAATTCAATCCTTGAAGTTCGCTATCAGAATCATTCATGGATGTAAGAAAAATAACCGGAATATTTTTCATCTTCGGATTGTTTTTCAGAATTTTGATTGCCTCATATCCACTCATCTCAGGCATATCAATATCCAACAAAATCAGCTTCGGCGTATAGCTTGTCAGCAGATCAAACATTTTTGACGCTGAAGGGACTGTTATCACGCTATAAGTATCGGACAGAGCCTCCTTGCCAACCATCAGGTTGGCAAGGTTGTCATCCACCAGCATGACCAGATCGCGGGTATTGCTCATTTTTATCCCCATCTCCTGATTATGACAAAGTCTTACTTTTTCCTCCTTTGGCGACTTCTTCACGAGGGCACATGTGTCGTATATATGCACCGTCATACCGTCCAACAAAAGTAGTCCATCGGTAAAGCTGTATAAATGTAAAAATTCACGCCTACTATGGGGAAGGTACTCCATGTCGCGCCTCCAGGCACGAGTCGCTACAATCGCCTCCATGCTTTACGATCTGATTCGCCCTGTCCTGTTTTCGTTTGACCCTGAAACCGCGCACGAAGCCGCTATTGCCGCCCTGCATGCCGCCGGCCGCCTGCTGCCCGCCGGACAGCCACACTCTGCCGCCCCGGTCGAGGTTATGGGGCTCACCTTCCCCAATCGTATCGGGCTTGCCGCCGGGCTCGACAAAAATGGCGAGGCCATCGACGGATTGGCGTTGATGGGGTTCGGTTTTCTGGAAATTGGCACGGTCACGCCGCGCGCGCAGCCGGGAAATCCGCGCCCGCGCATGTTCAGGTTGCCGGAAGCGCGCGCCATCATCAACCGCATGGGTTTCAACAACCACGGGGTTGACGCGCTCGTAGCCAATGCGCGCGCGGCCAAATACAAGGGGATTCTCGGCATCAATATCGGCAAGAATGTTGGTACACCCATGGAACGCGCCGTCGAAGATTATCTTACGGCTCTGGAGAGGGTGTACGAAGTGGCAAGCTATGTCACGGTCAACATTTCATCGCCCAATACAAAAAACCTGCGCCAGTTGCAGGACGCTTCCGAACTCGACCAGTTTCTCGCCCGCCTCAAGGAAGCCCAGCATCGCCTGGCCGAGCATCACGGGCACTATGTGCCGCTGGCGCTGAAAATCGCGCCAGACCTCGACGCGGTCGGTGTCTCGGATATTACCGACGCGCTGCGCCGCCACCGTATCGACGCCGTAATCGCCACCAATACCACGCTTGCCCGCGACAAGGTGGAGGGGCTGCGCCACGCCGATCAGGAGGGAGGGCTGTCGGGCGCTCCGCTGCTGGAGGCATCGACTGCCGTGATACGCCAGCTCGCGCAAGAATTGGCGGGGGAAATACCGATCATCGCGGCAGGAGGCGTGCTCGACGGCGCGGACGCGCGCGCGAAACTCGATGCCGGTGCAACTCTGGTACAGTTGTTGAGCGGCCTGATCTTTCGCGGCCCCAGCCTCGTCCGCGAATGTGTGCGGGCAACGACGGCCTAAGGCTTTACTTGTATAATTTTGTCCCTTTATCCGTGCCCTGCAACCACTCCAAATGAGCTATCTCTTCGTCGTCCTCGGCGCTGTCCTCGTCAATAACGTGGTTTTCGCCCGTATCCTCGGGCTGTGCCCGTTCATGGGAACGTCGAAGAAGCTCGAAACCGCCATTGGCATGGGATTGGCAACAACTTTCGTGCTCACGCTGGCTTCGGGGACGTGTTATCTGATCGACCACTATCTGTTGATGCCGTTCGACCTCGCCTATCTGCGTACGCTGGCTTTCATTGTGGTCATTGCGGCCATCGTGCAGATCACGGAACTCGTCATCCACAAGACCAGCCCGTTATTGCAGCAAGTACTCGGCATTTACCTGCCGCTGATTACCACGAACTGCGCTGTGCTCGGCGTTCCTCTGTTGAGCGCGAACCTCGGTTACGGCCTGCTCGAATCCCTGCTGTTCGGATTCGGTTCCGCTGTCGGTTTCACTTTTGCCCTGATTCTGTTCGCCGGTATCCGCGAACGGCTCGAAGGGGCCGATGTGCCATTGGCGTTCCGGGGAGTGCCTATCGCCATGATGACTGCCGGTTTCATGAGCCTTGCCTTCATGGGCTTTGCCGGATTGGATCGTTTTCACCACTAAAACCACAATATCCCCCGGCCTTTTTCCAGATCAATGCTTTCCGCTCTTCTAGTCATGACAGGGATAGCCCTTGTGCTCGGCACGGCACTAGGCTATGCCGCCGTTTACTTCAAGGTCGAAGGTAATCCGCTGGCCGAGCAGATCGACGCCATCCTGCCACAAACCCAATGCGCCCAATGCGGTTATCCGGGCTGCAAGCCTTATGCCGAAGCCATTGCCAACGGCGAAGCCGAAATCAACCTGTGTACGCCTGGCGGCGACGATGGCGCGCAAAAACTGGCGGAAATGCTTGGGCGTGAGTTCAAGCCGCACGGGGCGCCGGTCGAGAAGCTGAAAACGGTAGCAATCATCGATGAGCAAACCTGCATCGGCTGCACATTGTGCATTCAGGCGTGCCCGGTCGATGCCATCATTGGTTCAGCCAAGCAGATGCACACGGTGGTGAGCCGCTATTGCACGGGTTGCGAGTTGTGCCTGCCGCCCTGCCCGGTCGATTGCATCGCGCTGGTGGAAGAGCCGCGCACGCCGCAAAACTGGCGCTGGAAGTACCCGGTAAAAGGACTCAAGGTGGTGGCATGATTTCGCGCCTTTTCAGCTTCCGGGGCGGCATCAAGCCCGACTCCCACAAAGCGGAATCCTCCGGGGCACCGATCAGTCATGTGCCGCTACCGTCGCGGCTGGTGGTCTTGCTCACTCAGGGAAGCCAGGGCGCGGCTAGAACCATCGTCACCGTCGGCGACAAAGTATTGAAAGGCCAGTGTATCGGCGAGGCCGAGGGCGTGGCAGGTACGGCCATTCACGCACCGACTTCGGGCACGGTGACGGAAATCGGGCGTTACCCGATGGCGCATCCATCCGGGCTGGCCTCACCGGCCATCGTGATCGAACCGGACGGGGAGGAACGCTGGATCACGCATGAGCCGCTCGACCCCGCCACGGCGAGCCGCGAGGATTTGATTCTCCGCATCCAGGCAAGCGGTATCGTCGGCATGGGCGGTGCGACTTTTCCGAGCCACCTCAAGGCCGACAGTGAAATCGAAACGCTGGTCATCAACGGCGCGGAATGCGAGCCATGGATCACTTGCGACGACCGCCTGATGCGCGAACGCGCCGCCCATATCGTAACGGGTTCGGCAATCCTGGCGCATTTGACCGGCGCGCGACAGGTATTGGTCGGTATCGAGGACAACAAGCCCGAAGCCATCGCCGCCATGCGCGCCGCCATACAGGACATGGAACCTGTCGCGCGTAAATGCCTGGGCGCGGACAAAATGAACGTCATTGCCGTACCGACGCTCTACCCGACCGGAGGGGAAAAGCAACTCGTCAGTGTGCTCACCGGCATCGAGATTGCTCCCGACAAACGCATCACAGATTTTGGCATTCAATGTTTCAACGTCGCGACCGCGCACGCGGTGTGCCGCGCCCTGCTGCACGGCGAGTCGATGGTCTCGCGCATCGTCACCGTGACCGGCAATGTCGAACGTCCGGGCAATTATGAAACGCCGCTCGGCATGCCGGTTTCCGACCTGCTTGCATTCTGCGGGGTAAAATCCGGCACAAGCCGCGTCCTGATGGGCGGGCCGATGATGGGCTTCACCCTGCCCAGTCTCGACGCACCCATCGCCAAAGGCTGTAATTGCCTGATTGCCGCTTCAAACGAACTTTTCCCACTGCCGCCGCCCGAACAGCCTTGTATCCGCTGCGGCAGTTGCGCGAGCGCCTGCCCAATCGGATTGCAGCCGTTTGAACTGTACTGGGCCAGCCGCGCGAAGAATCTCGATAGCGCCGAGCAGCATCATCTCTTCACCTGTATGGAGTGCGGCTGTTGCGCTTATGTGTGCCCGGCGCATATTCCGCTCGTCGATTACTTCCGCTTTGCCAAAAGCGAAATCCGCGCCCGCAACGAAGAACGGAAAACCGCCGAACAAGCCCGGACGCGGTTTGAATTTCGCAGTTTCCGGCTGGAGCGCGAAAAAACCGAGAAGGCGGCGCGCCTGGCCGCCAAGGCTGCCGAAACCCGCGCCAAGGCTGCCTCCGAGGGCGACTCCGCGCTAATCGCCGCCGCCGTGGAACAGGCCAAAATGCAGCCTTCCATTCAGGACAATGCCGCGCCTTCGCACGATCAACAAACATGACTTCTCCGCATATCCGACAACCTGCCAGCGTACAGCGCGTGATGATGACCGTGCTGGCCGCGCTCCTGCCCGGCATTGCCGCCTATGTATGGCTGGTCGGTGCGGGCATCCTGGTCAATATCGCCATCGCCTCCGTGACGGCGCTGGCCTCCGAGGCGCTGGTGCTCCGGCTGCGAAAGCGCGCCCTGTGGATTACGTTGAGCGATGGCTCGGCGCTCGTCACGGCCTGGCTCGTCGCGCTCATCCTGCCTTCCATCGCGCCCTGGTGGCTCACCGTGATCGGCGTGCTGGTCGCCATCGTCGGAGCCAAACACCTGTATGGCGGCATCGGGCAAAACCCGTTCAACCCGGCAATGGCCGCCTATTGCGCGGTGATCGTCGCCTATCCGGCGCTGATGTCGCAATGGCCCCATATCGACGGACTCGACTTCGCCACCCAGTTGCATCTGATTCTCGGCGGCAGCCGCGAAATCGACGGTATCACCGGCGCGACGGCTCTGGATGCCATGCGTACCGGATTACGCAACCAGGTCGACGTCCACACGATCCTCTCTTCCGAAACTTTCGGCTTCGCCGGGGGGCGGGGATGGGAATGGATCGCGACAGGTTATTTTGTCGGCGGCCTCTTTTTGCTCGCGCGCCGCGTCATCACCTGGCACTTGCCAATCGGTTTCATCGTTGGCATGGGATTCACGGCTGGCGTCGCCTGGCTCCTCGCGCCGGACAGTTTCCCCTCCCCGCTCTTCCATCTCGCCAGTGGCGGGGCGATGCTCGCGGCTTTTTTCATCGTCACCGACCCGGTCACGGGGGCAAGTTCCCCGCTCGGTAAATTCATTTTCGCCGCCGGGGTCGGGATCATCGCCTGGGTCATACGCACTTTCGGCATGTACCCTGACGGCATCGCCTTCGCAGTGCTGTTGATGAACATCTGCGTTCCGCTCATCAACCACGCGACCCAACCTGCCCTTGTCGGCCAGCGCAAGGAACCTCGGTCATGACTGTCCCCGATCCCGCGCGCACCGAATCGTCTGCTTCCAGCCCAGGTTTTTTCGCAAAGCTGCCACCCGCGCTCGCCCGTGCGCTGATTTCGGCCTTCGGCCTGTTTGCCTTCACGCTGGCCTTCACTTCCCTCATGGCGTTCACGTATGAGATGACGCGCGACCGTATCCAAGCCGCCATTGACCAGCAACAAATGCTGCTCATCGGCGAAGTGCTGCCGAACCTCGCTTACGACAATGCCTTGCTCACCGACGTGATCGAAGCCGAAACCAGCAATGAAAACCATGTCGGCAAAATCTGGCGCGCCCGCAACGGTAGCGCGCCTGTAGCGCTAGTGTTCGAGACCTTCGCGCCGGACGGCTACGGTGGGCGCATCAACCTGATCGTCTCCTTGGACAACGAAGGCCGAATTGGTGGCGTGCGGGTCGCCTCGCACCATGAAACGCCAGGGCTGGGCGACTACATCGACCCGGCCAAGGATCGAAAGAAAGAAGCCCCGTGGATACATCAGTTCTCTGGGGCGGATGCGTCCGCCACGCGGTGGGAAGTGAAAAAGGATGGCGGCAATTTCGACTACCACGCCGGCGCGACGATCAGCGCCCGTGCCGTCACGCGCGCAGTGGGGCGCGCTGCCGCCTGGGTCAATGCGCGCCGGGAGGCGCTTTTCGCCGCTCCGGAGGGCAGCCGCTTCAGTGCGGAGCAAGGGGAGGGAAATAAACAATGAGCGAAAGCAGACACCTCCGGGAAAGCATCCGCAACGGCCTGTGGCGGCAAAACCCAGGACTGGCTCAAATTCTCGGCCTCTGCCCGATTCTCGCCATCAGCACCAATATGGTAAACGCCGTCAGCCTGGGGCTCGCTACCGTCATGGCAATGACCCTCTCGAACCTGGTGGTCTCCGGGCTGCGGCGCTGGATCGCCTACGAGATTCGCATCCCCGTGTTCATTCTCATCATCGCGGCACTGGTGACGGTGCTCGATCTGGCATTCAACGCCTATTTTCACAGCCTGTACCTGGTGCTCGGCATCTTCATCCCGCTCATCACCACCAACTGCATCGTGCTCGCCCGCGCTGAAGCCTACGCCGCCAAGAACGGCTTGCTGGAATCGACCGTGGACGGCATTGCGATGGGGTTTGGCCTGGTTTGGGTGCTGGCGTTGCTCGGCTTGCTGCGCGAGCTGATCGGCAACGGCACGTTGTTTTCCGGCATTGAGATGGTCTTTTCCGGCCTGGAACCAATCAGTGTTTTTGGCGACGCCTATCCCGGCTTCCTGCTTGCAGCCCTGCCGCCCGGTGCGTTCTTTATCCTCGCTGGACTGATTGCCGCCTACAACGCAATCAATGCCCACCACGCGACGCGCGTCAGCCCAAATCCGCCGCCGGTACAAGCATCCGTGCCGCCCGCTGCCTGAAAACAGCTCCATGAAACCGGAGGCAGCGCGCGAATTCTTCCGCCGTCTGGCTGAACGCACCCCGGAACCGCGCACCGAGCTCGAATACGGCAGCCCCTACCAGCTTCTCGTCGCGGTCGTGCTCTCGGCGCAAGCCACCGACAAGAGCGTCAACGTGGCAACCCATCGTCTATTCGCCCTGGCTCCGACACCGCAGGCGATGGTCGCGCTAGGAGAAGAACAACTGGCCGAATGCGTCAAAACCATTGGCCTTTACCGCGCCAAGGCAAAGAACGTCATCGCGCTTTCCCACCTGCTGATCGAGCGCCACAAGGGCGAAGTCCCGCCTGATCGCGCTGCGCTCGAAGCCCTGCCCGGCGTGGGGCGAAAAACTGCCAACGTCGTGCTCAATACCATCTTCCGCCAGCCGGTCATGGCCGTCGATACACACGTCTTCCGGGTCGCCAACCGCACGGGGCTTGCGCCCGGCAAGAACGTCGGCGAGGTCGAAGACGCGCTCATGAAAATCATTCCTGCCGAATATCTGCTCGACGCGCATCACTGGTTGATACTTCACGGCCGCTATCGTTGCACTGCAAAAAAAACACATTGCGCGGCCTGTTGCGTGTACGATCTATGTAGCTGGTCAGAAAAAACAGGCTGAATCCAAGAAAAAAACACGGTTTTTAACGCAAACTCGTTTTCCCGGCGCACCCCACGCATGTTCAACCCCACCCGCGAGCAAGTCCGAGAATTCTTCATCGAAGCCTGGCGTAAGTACCAGGCCCAGGAAGTTTTGTCTGCCCTTGAGACCATCGCTGCGGGCATCGTGCTGGAGCACCCCGAATACCATCCCCTGCTCTCTGGCTCGGACGCCATGACACGGGAATTTCCTCCCGAAGACGGTCAAATCAATCCCTTTTTGCACCTGTCTCTGCATCTCGCCATCGAGGAACAACTCTCGATCGACCAACCTTCTGGCATTCGAGCCGCTTTTGAGACGCTGCGTAGGCTCCGTGGCCGCCACAACGCCATGCACGATGTGCTCGACTGCCTGGGAGAGACGATGTTCAAAGCGTTGCGCGACAAGGCCCCCCCCGATGGAATCGCTTACCTCGACAGCGTCCGCCGCCGCGCCGGAATGCCGCCGCTTGCCGATTGAACCACGCAGAACAGGAACAATTCCTGGTATTTCCGTGTCTGTACTACGTTTTCCGTGCACACATGTACCTATAATCGGGATGCCTTCCTTGGGTATCTGACATGCTTTCGAGCCTGCTCCGCCGCCTGTTTCGCCATTCACCGCCGCCTGAAGAAAGCGATGCGAATCCCTGTACGCTCGCCTCCGACCCCGCAAGCGGCGGCACACAGGCTCCCTCCCCCGCCTTACAGCAGGAACCACCGCTCACAGACACCTCCAGCATCGAGGATATCGAGGGCTCCGTCATCTGCCGCGAGGCTGTCCTTGATCGCCAACAGAAAATCATCGGATACCAGTTCCTGCTCCAGAAAGCCGCCTACGACCACATCCGTGTCCATAACCGGCGAGTTTTCCATCTTTACGCTGAAGTCCTGCTACAAAACCTGGTTCATGCCAATATTTTCCCGTTACTCGGGCAACGCTCCATCTTCATCGAAATACCGGATTCTTTTCTTGGCCACCCAAGCCTCGTGCAACTCCCGGCGGCCAATACCTTTTTCATCCTCAAACCTGTCCAGGACTCCAGAGCACCCACGCAGAACGACTTGCAGGACAAGACACGCGCGTTACGCAAACTCGGCTACCGCATCGGCATCCCCGACCCACTGGCGGTACCCGCATATTTTCATCTTTTGCCGGAAATTGACCTGGTTTCAACGCGGCCTTCCGAAGTTGATATCGAAAAAGGGGAAAAGCTCTTCGGTTTCATTTTCAAAAAAGCGCCACAAGCATCGATCCTGGTGAGCAACCTATCCGGTATCGAGGAATTCAATTTCCTCCACAAAATTGGGGCAACCCTGTTCCAGGGTCCCTTCATCATCAGCCGCGAACACTGGCAGAAGGCTGAACTCAGCCCTGACTTCACCCATCTGACCATATTGCTGAAAAAACTACGGCAGGATGCCGAAACACGCGAAATCGTTTCCATCCTCAAGCAGGACGCGGCCATCACTTTGCGCCTGCTGCGCTACATCAACTCAGCGGCCAACGGCCTACGGGAGCACGTCACCTCAATCGAACACGCCATCACCCTGCTGGGACGCGAACCACTGCGGCGCTGGTTCATGCTGTTGCTCTGCGGGAGCAATCGCAATCAGCCGCGCGCAGCAGCCGTGCTTGAAACGGCGCTCATCCGGGCGCGCTTCATGGAACTGGTTTCCAGTTCACGAACAGCGCACGAACGCGAAGCGTTTTTCCTCACCGGACTCCTGTCGCTGATCGACGTCATCCTGCAACAACCGATAGAACACGCGCTGCAATCCTTGTCCATCGACGACGACATCTGTAATGCCGTTCTCCACAACCAAGGCATCTATGCCGCAACGCTGGCACTGGCACGGGCATGCGAAAGCATGGACTCGGAACACATCGTTTCCGCCGCTCGAGCCTGCAATATCCATCCAGAGCAGGCATCGGCCTGTTACATGGACGCATTATCCTGGACATTGACGCTGCAACAGGAAACTTCTGATTGAGGGCATCGACCACCCTCCAACCACCCCGACGCGCTGCGCCACCCCTCCAAGGAGGGGAATTTTTAACTTGCTCCGGCTACGATTTCCAGTATTTCCTGGCCGTAGGCTTCCAGTTTGCGCTCGCCGATCCCCGTGATCTGGCGCAGGTCGTCCGACGTCGCCGGACGGGCGATGGCGATGTCGCGCAAGGTGGCATCGTGGAAAATGACGTAAGCGGGCACGTTGCGCGCTTGGGCGGTGCTGGCGCGCCAAAGGCGCAGGCGCTCGAAGAGCGTGGTGGGTACACCGCCGGGGATGCCGCGCTCGCGCGCGGCTTTGCCGCGCTGCCTTTTCGGTTTGTGGGTTTTTTCTGGCGGCAGCCTGACGAGCAGGTTGGCCTCGCCCCGCAGCAAGGGGCGGGCAAGGTCGGTAAGCGCCAGCGCGTTATAGCGTTCGTGATCGACACAGACGAAATCGTATGCGACAAGCTGCCGGAAGACCATGCGCCAGTGTTTTTCATCGAGATCATTGCCGATACCGAAAGTGCTTAAGTTCTCGTGCCCCTTCTCCTGCACCTTTTCGGTCAGTTCTCCACGCAGCACATTGATCAGATGGCCTGCCCCGTAACGCTGGCCAGCGCGATACACGCAGGATAAAGCCTTGCGCGCCGCCTCGGTGGCGTCCCACGTTTGGGGCGGGTCGATGCAGTTGTCACAATTACCGCAAGGAACGGTTTCCTCGCCGAAATAAGCGAGCAACTGCTGGCGGCGGCAAGCCGTCGTTTCGGCCAGCCCCACGAGAGCATCGAGCCGGTTGCGGGCGAGCCGCCGGTAAGTCTCGTAATCCAGCCCGGCTTCGCCTTCGCCGGAGTCGATCATCCGGCGCTGCTGGGCCACATCAGCCGCGCTCCAGGCCATCCATGCCCGCGCGGGCAAACCGTCGCGGCCCGCCCTGCCCGTTTCCTGATAATAGCCCTCGATCGAGCGCGGCAGGTCGAGATGCGCCACGAAGCGCACGTCCGGCTTGTCGATCCCCATGCCGAACGCAATTGTCGCCACCATCACCAGGCCGTCTTCGCGCAGGAAGCGCCCTTGGTGCGCCGACCGTATTTCCGTGGGCAAACCCGCGTGATAGGGTAGTGCCGCGATGCCATGCTCCTGCAACCACGCGGCGGTTTCCTCCACCTTGCGCCTCGACAGGCAATAGACGATTCCCGCCGCGCGCGAGAAGCGGGAATGAATCTCATCGCGGATGAAATGGAGCAACTGGCGGCGCGGATCGGCCTTCTCAACGATTGTGTAATGGATGTTCGGACGGTCGAAACTGGAGATGAAACACTGTGCCGCGCCCAGATGCAGCCGCTGGATGATCTCGTCGCGGGTCTGGCGGTCGGCGGTTGCCGTAAGCGCAATGCGCGGAATGGCCGGGTAGCGTTCCGGCAGGATTGATAATTGCAGATACTCGGGACGAAAATCGTGCCCCCATTGCGAGACGCAATGCGCTTCGTCGATGGCAAACAGCGCAAGGCGCGAAGTGTCGCGCAGATGATCGAGTAAATCGAGGAACCGGGGCGTCATCAGGCGCTCAGGCGCGATATAAAGCAAGTCGAGATTGCCCGCGCGCAGCGCCCGCTCGGTAGCTCTCATGGACTCCAGGTCAAGACTGGAATTGAGGTATTCCGCCGCCACTCCCGCTTCCCGGAGCGCGCTCACCTGATTGTGCATGAGTGCGATCAAGGGGGAGACCACGATAGCCGTTCCCGACCGCATCAAGGCCGGAATCTGATAACACAGCGACTTGCCGCCCCCTGTGGGCATCAGCACCAGCGCATCGCCCCCGGCAGTGACATGCCCGATGATGGCCTGCTGGTCGCCGCGAAAAGCATTGAAACCGAAAACCCGCGCGAGGATGTCGTGAGCGTCGCGGCTCATCCGTAACGAGCTGGTGTGCTGCGGATACGCTCAACGAGCGTGGTAGTCGAACGCTCGACCTCGAACGGGATCGAATGCACGCTGCCGCCCCAGGCGCGTACCTCGATTGCGCCAACGATGGTGTCGATCGCCCAGTCCCCCCCTTTGGTCAACACATCGGGGCGGGACTCGATGATCCGGGCAAGCGGCGTCTCCTCCTCGAACCAGGTCACGAGATCGACGCTCTCCAGCGCCGCGATGACCGCTATGCGGTCTTCCAGTGGATTCAGTGGCCGATCCACTCCCTTGCCGAGCCTTCTCACCGATTCGTCGCTATTGAGTGCTACCACGAGCGACGCGCCCATCGCGCGCGCGCGCGCGAGATACGTCACATGCCCGCGATGGAGGATATCGAAGCAGCCGTTGGTAAACACCAACGGGCGCGGCATGTTTGCCACACGGGAGGCAAAATTCCGTGGCGCGCAGAATTTGGCTTCATACGGCAGGCGTTCGTAGGGCATGTGGATGGAATGTGGGGAAAAGGGAGCCAAGGGGCAGAGAGCGCATTGTAAGACAAAAATAAAACCCCGGATGCGCGCCTTTTTTGCAGGTATCGCACGTTGACATGATGTAAGGATACGTGCGCCGGGAGAAGGAACGGCAGACGGCTTTGGGAAAAGACGGCTGCGATGCACAAAAAACAAAGTTTCCATGAAAGAATCGGCGATAATCGCGCCCGTCCCGATCTATGCTGTTATCTGGAGAACACATGAGCGATGCGATTGCCCAGCTTTTCAACAATAACCGTGTGTGGGCCGACCGCATGCAGGCCGAAGACCCGGCTTATTTTCTGCGCTTGGTACGGCAACAATCCCCGGAATATCTGTGGATTGGCTGCTCCGATAGCCGTGTGCCCGCCAACCAGATCATCGGCCTCGACCCTGGTGAGGTTTTTGTTCACCGCAATGTTGCTAACGTAATAGTACATAGCGACCTCAACGCGCTCTCGGTCATCCAGTTCGCCGTAGATATTCTGCGGGTCAAGCATATTTTAGTTGTGGGCCATTACGGCTGCGGGGGGGTCAAGGCAGCGATCAGTGATGAAAAGAATGGCCTCGTCGACAACTGGTTGCGCCATGTACAGGACGTGCGTAATTACTACGCCAGACAGCTCGCTCAGAAGGATGACTTTTCGTGGCAGCATGATCGACTGTGCGAACTCAATGCTATCCACCAGGTCGTCAATATCTGCCAGACCACGGTTCTGCGGGATGCCTGGCTGCGCGGGCAGGATGTCACCGTGCATGCGTGGTGCTACGGGCTGCATAACGGCCTGGTGAACGATCTCAAGGTCAGTGCCCGCAGCCGCGAAGAAGCCACCGAACAGACCCGGAACGCGGTCGCGCGCATGTTCTGGATGAGTGGCAAACGTCGGCGGAGCAGAGAAGACCCGGTGTAGACATCACACCCAGGTAGTCGGCCAGTACCGCGAAAAGAGCTTGGCCGCATCACACATAGCAAGTGATTGCCAACCTGCGGCTCGGCGGCAGGAATGCCTTGCTGCACGTCAAAATTCCGTTTGAAAATTGTTTTTAGATGTCATGTTGACTTTAGAATCCTATTTAGATATGTTTACATCATTCTAAATAAGTCATAAAGAATATACTGATGTCCTTTTCCGAAGCCGGCTCGTCGTCCGCCTCCATCGGCCAAACCCTGCTCGCTGCTGGCCTGATCGGTGACGACCAGTTGCGTATCGCCCTGCGCGAGCAAACTTACAACGCCCGACCCCTTGGGCGGCTGTGCGTAGAACTCGGTTTCATCACCGAAACCATGCTGCGCGACGCGTTATCGAAGCGGCTCGGGCGGCAGGCCGTGGAACTGACCGGAACCGGCGGAGCGGTAATCGACCCGGCAACGTTGGCGCTCGTACCCGAAGCGCTTGCCCGCCGCCATACCATGCTGCCCCTCTCATTCGATGAAGCCGAAGCGACCTTGACGGTAGCAATGACCAACCCGCAAGACCTCATCGCGCTCGACGCGCTGGCAGCGCACTGCGGGACAGGGCTGCGGATGCGCCCGACGCTCGCCACCGAATCCGAAATCCGCGAAGCCATCGACCGGCATTACGGATACCGGCTTGCCATCGACGACATTCTCCAGGAGCTTGAAACGAGCGGCGCCCCGGCCATGAACGAAGCAGGGCATCCGCTCACGCGGCTGGTCGACGCGCTGCTCGTCGACGCGGTTAAAACAGCGGCCTCGGACATTCACTTCGAGCCGGAAGGCGGTTTTCTGCGTATCCGTTACCGCATCGACGGCATTCTCCAGCAGGCGCGCGCCCTGCACCTCAACCATTGGCCAGCCATGGCCGTGCGGATCAAGGTCATGGCCGGACTCAATATCGCGGAGACGCGCGCGCCGCAGGACGGGCGGGTTTCGATCACCGTTGCCGGACGTCCGGTCGACTTCCGCGTCTCGTCCCTGCCGACGCTGCACGGCGAAAACATCGTACTGCGTATCCTCGACTACCGGCACGGCATCGTCCCGCTAAACGAAATCGGATTCGACCCAGCACGGCTCGCCGCCATCGAACGCATGCTGGCCTACCCGGAAGGGTTGATCCTCGTCACAGGCCCTACCGGCAGCGGCAAGACCACCACCCTCTACGCCATGCTCGACCACCTCAATAACGAGGCCGTCAACATCATGACGCTGGAAGACCCGGTGGAATACCCAATGTCCCGCGTCCGTCAGACCGCCGTAAACGAAGCGGCGAAAATCGGCTTTGCCACCGGCATCCGCGCCTTGTTGCGGCAAGACCCCGACATCATCCTCGTCGGCGAAATACGCGACCCCGAGACGGCTGAAATGGCCATCCGCGCCGCAATGACCGGGCATCGCGTTTTCGCCACCCTCCACACCAATTCCGCTATCGGTTCCATCGCGCGTCTGCTCGATCTCGGCATCCGTCCGGCGCTGCTGGCCGACAACCTGCGCGGCGTCATCGCGCAGCGCCTCGTGCGCCGCCTGTGCCCGGATTGCCGCCACCTGGCTCCGGCCAGCGCCGTGGAATGCCAACGCCTCGGCCTGTCCGATGAGGGAAACCGCGACGGCCTCATCCTCGCCCACGCGGGCGCTTGCCCGTCCTGCGCCGGACGGGGCTATTGTGGCCGGTTGCCGGTCTTCGAGGTATTGAATATGGATGAGGCGCTCGATGAACTCGTCGCTACCGGAGCTTCCCCCGCCGAAATCGCCCACGCCGCCCACGCGCAAGCAGGGCATCTCGGCCTCAGCGACGACGGGCGGCGCAAGGCGCTGGAAGGCTCTACCTCGCCCGAAGAAGTTTTCCGCGTCCTGGGGCCGCTCGCGCCTCCGGCAACGCCCACCGCCGTACAAAGCGCAAAGGAAGCGCGATGAAGCGCTACCGTTACCGCGCCTGCGACGCACACGGGCAAATTCTGCAAGGCGAAATCGAAGCAGCAAACCTTGCCGAACTCGAAACACGCCTGCGCGAACGCAGGCTGGAGCCGATACGCATCAAACCGGCCCTGCCGTCATGGCTGACAGGCCGGCCACGCATCCCTCGGCGCGAACTGATTCATTTCTGCTTTCACCTTGAGCAAATGCTCGGCGCGGGCGTCCCGATACTCGATGCCCTTGCCGACTTCGCCGATGGGCAGAAACATCCCGGCATCAAATCCATCGCCTCCGACCTGTACGCCGAAGTCGAACGCGGCCAGCCGCTTTCCGCCGCCATGAGCCAGCATCCGCAAGTCTTCGACGAAGTGTTCCGATGTATGTTGCGCGCAGGCGAGGAAACCGGCGAACTCGCCCCCGTGCTGCGCCAGGTCGCCGCAGACCTCACCCGCGCCGACGAACTCAGGGCCAATGCCCGCAAAATTGCCATTTACCCGCTCGTCGTCGGAAGCATCCTTTCCGTAGCAATCGTGGTGGCGCTTACGCAAGTCGTGCCGCAAGTCGCCACCCTGTTTCGCGGCAACGGGCAAGTTTTGCCTCTCTCGACACGCCTGTTGATCGGCCTTTCCAACGGGTTCAGGCAATACGGCTGGCTGCTGCCGCCAGCATTCATCATCCCGCCCATCGCGCTTTCCATGATCGCGATGCGCCGCCCGCTCCTGCGCCGCCGCCTGCATGCCTTCGCACTACGGCTGCCGCTCGTTGGCTCCATCACGCAACGGCTGGCATTGGCCCGCACCGCCAGCCTGATCGCCATGCTCTACGCCAGCGGCATCACCGTGATCGACGCGATTGCCAGCACCGCGCGCGCGACGCCAAATCTGGCAATTCGCCACGGCATCGAAACCGCTGGCGTGCACATTGCCGCCGGACAAGGCATCGCCGGTGCATTCGAGTCCACCGGGCTTTTCCCCAGGCTCGTCATCCGGATGCTGAGGATAGGCGAACAAACCGGGCGGCTCGACAGCGCCCTCAGTCAACTCGTTTACTTCTACGAACGTGATTCCCGTGAAGCCATCGAGCGCCTGGAAGCCAGCATCGAACCGGCGCTCACCGTCGTCATGGGCCTGCTGATGCTCTGGATCGCCATCGCCGTCCTCGGACCGATTTACGACATCATCACCAAGCTGCCGGTTTGAAACGCAACATGAGACATTCTCTCGTCATTACTTCGCAGGGACTCGACATCTGGCGGTACACGGCAAGCGGCATCGAGCATGAGTTAAGGATTGACGCAAACGACAAAAAAGCCGGGGCGAAATTCCGGGATTGGCTGGCGGGCGCGCGCCGCCGCACAACCCTCATTGCCGATCTGGCCGACGAGCGCCATGCCATCGAGCGCCTGCCGCATACCTCACGCACCGAGCGCCTCCAACTCATCGACCGCAAGCTGTCGCAACGCTTTCCGGACGCCGCGTTCACAAGCGCAACTCCCCTGCCCGCCTGCCCGGAAGACGGCTTGCTCAAACCCGTGCTGCTTTCGGCGATTTCCCGTTCATCATCCATCCCCCTCTGGCTGGACATATTGGGCGAAACCGGCATGCAAGGCCAGATCGACGCACCGCTCCTTACCAGCGTAGCTTTTCTGCTCGAACGCTGGTATTGCCGACAGCGCACACTACCGCCGCAGAGTTTGTTGCTCACCTTCGGGGCATGCGGCATGCGTCAGATTTTTTTCCGGCAACACCACCTTGCCTTTTCGCGCGTTGTCCCCGCCAGAGCAGCCACACTCGCCGAAAACCTGCCCACCTACTGCGACGAACTCACGCAAACGCTGGCCTGGCTGCCCTCGCAACGCCTCGCCGAAGGATCGCCCCCGATACTCGTACTCGCGCCTGAAACCGATTTCCCCCTCTTGCGCGAACTGTCTCCATCCCAGAACAGCATCATGGATTTCATCGACGTTGCCCGATGTTCCGGTGGCAGCGCGGACGTTCTTTCACTGGTTCTGCGGGAAACACATCAAGGCGGCGTACTCGGCCATTACAACTGTCCATCGCTGCGCCGGGCGCGCCAACTTACCGCCGTGCGCCATGCAGTATGGATCGTTACCGTAGCGGTACTTGCCGCTGGTCTGGCCGCCAGTGCAACCGAACTCATCGACGCTACCCGCTTGCGCCAGGAAACCGGGCAACTCACCGCCGAACGGCAACAACTGCAAAATGAACTGGAAAAACTGAACGCGAAAACCATCGCCGATCCAGGCGCAGACGTCCCCGACGACTGGCTCGACAAAACCGAAACTCTCGCCAACGACACGGGAATTGCCCCGGCTAACATCCTGCAAGCCGTCGCCGGACTGCTCGACAAAGCCACCTGGGCGCGGCTGGAATCGCTGGCCTGGAAGAGACAAACCACGCAGGACAAGGACGAAATCAAACCCTCCGACAAGAGCGAACGTCAAACCCCTCAAACCGGCAACACCGGGGATGCCCCTGCCGACACGCCATCGGCCAGCATCGAGTTGGAAATTTCGCTCTCCAATAACGAGCCGCCGCAAACCGCTGCCGACAAGCTGATTTCACTTTGGCAACAGCAGTACGACTCCCCTATGAGGGCGAACATCGACTCCGGCATGGCCCGCCTACGGCTCGATACCGCGCTTGCCCTGCCAGCACGGGAAAAACTGGAAAAAGCGCCATGAACATGCCGATCCCAATCCCGTTACAGCTATCGCAATCACAAGGTTTTGCCGTGCCGCCGGTGTTGCGCCGCGCCCTGCTTTGCTGCGTAGCCGCGCTCGTCGGCACGCTGTCGCTTTGGGTTCTGTTCGCCGCATGGCGCACCGACGCCGAAGCCGGACGAAACGATGCTCGCACGGACACGCAAAAAACCGCCATGCAGTTAGCCAACGCCCGCGAAGCCGAATCCGCGCGGACGGTACGTGCAAAGCGTTTCGCCCTCGTGAAAGCCGAACTGGAAAACACGCCCGCCGAAGAATCCGAATGGGAACAACTCGCCAGCCAGATCGAAGCACATCCTCATATCGTCGAACCCACCATGAGCGCCCAGCCCGCCCAACCCGCGTTTTCAAGCCACGAAAACCTTCCAGTCATCACCCTCCAGAACGTTCGCATCGAAGCCGGGCTGTTACATGAAGAAGCGCTGCTCGCGCTCAATGCCATCGCTTCCGGCTTCAATATGCACCTTATCCCAACGGGCTGTTCCTTGCGGCGGGAAGCCAACACCGCGCCCATCACGCTACGGGCGCGCTGCGAATTCGAGCGAGCCGTTCTCGTGTCCTCCCAGAAATGAACATGAAGATACGGGCGACATGAACATACCGGACATCCACCGCCTTCTTTTACCGTTATTCGCGCTTGCCACAACATGCCAAGTGTTTGCCTCGGAACAGGGCGCTTCCTCACCGCCGCCATCCCACTCCCGGCAAGCGCCCGCAACATTAAACGGACGTATTTTCTTCTCCACCACCGAACGGCGGGCGCTGGAAACAAAACCCGTAGCGCCAGCCGTTCCCGCCACCGTGGCAACGCCACCTGTGAAACGCCGCTTCGACGGGATGCTATGGTGCGATGGGCGCATCGTGACCCTGTGGTTCGACGGCGATTCGGTCGACCCTGCTACCGAACCGGCCATCCGCCTCGGTGATGACATCCCGGTCACGATGGTTTCCGGACGCCGCCAAACCTTGTTACCGGGGCAAAGCTGGCCCCTCCAGGACAAGAAGGCCGAACCATGACACAACGTTCGCCCTCTATCCGCCACTCACGCGGCAGCGCGTTGCTTTCCAGCGTACTTTTACTGCTGATTGCAGCATCCGCCGCGCTGGCGATTGCCGGGCATCTCACAACCCAAACCGGGCAGCAAACCGGCAAACGCAGTATTGCCGCGCTTGCCCAAGCCAAGGATGCGCTCATCGGTTACGCCTTCAGCTATCCAGAATTGAATCACGACGGGCAAGCCATCGGCTACCTGCCATGCCCCGATAAAACCAACAACGGCTCGGTATCCCTCGGAGCCTGCAATGCCCGCGACCACGGAGCCTTTGGCCGCTTTCCATACCGCACCCTGGGGCTGCCGGTTTTGCGCGACGGCCACGGGCAATGCCTGTGGTACGCAGTCGCGGGCAGCGTCAAGCACAACCCCAAACCGCTGATGCTCAACTGGGACAGCCCTGGACAGTTCAGAATCGTCTCCCCATCCGGGCGCGCGATCAGCGCGGAAGAGCACGACGTCATCGCAGTAATCCTGGCTCCCGGCGCTGCGCTACCCGGTCAGGTTCGCCCTCCTGCCGACACAACCACGCAACGCTGCCCAGGTAGCGCGGACGCCTCCAGCGACCTGCCCGCCTTTCTCGACCGCTCATACGCCAACGACATTTTTGGCAACATCGACATCGTCCTTGGAGAGCCGGGGACAAACGTTAACGACATCGCCGCCTGGATCACCGTCGACGAGCACTTTGGCGTCCTGCGTAGGCGATCCGATTTCTCCGGCATGATCGACGGCATTCTCGACGCTGCGGCCTCAGCCCTGCAAGCGCGCCTTGCCAATACCGACCCGGACGATCCCGGCGGCACGGCATTCCTCACCGCCCAGGCCGAAACCATCATCGGCAACCGCGCACATGGCAGTCTGCCCGACAGCGCCACGCTCGGCATTGCGCCAGCGCAGACCGCAAATCATGACAACTGGCACGACCAATTACGCTTCGTCGCCTGCATGGACGGCAGCGCCTGCCTGACGGCGGCGCTAACCGACTCGGCTCTCTCCCCGCCCATCTCCTCCACCGAAACCTGCCGCGCCCTCGTGCTGTTTGGCGGCGAGCGCTTACGGGGCAGCGCGCCTCAGCGGCGAAGTACCGCAGCCGAACGCGCAGACCCCGCCCAATACCTTGAAGGAATGAACCGTGTGAGCTTCGTCACCGGCACGGGCGACTATGACGGCTACCGCCATTACGCGGTCGCCGACCCTCAGCAGCCCGCCAGCGAGGACTTGATCCGATGCGTCCCATGAGCAAACACGTCGGCAAGCACGGTTTCACCCTGCTCGAAATGTCCGTCGTACTCATCGTGTTTGGCCTGATCAGCAGCCTCCTCGTCACGCCACTCGCCATGCGCTCTGAGGCCAGCCGACGCCACACCGCCGAAGACATGCTCGACGACATTACTGAAGCGCTCATCGGTTTCGCCCTGATTCACGGCCGCCTGCCATGCCCAAGCATCGAGACGAACCCCACAAGCACTGCCTACGGGCTGGAACAAAGCCCTCCCTGCTCGCTGAACGTACCCGGCTACCTGCCCTGGCGCACACTCGGTCTGCCCGCCCATGACCCCTGGGGCAGCCCGCGCACCAGCGCAAACCAGCCGTGGACAGGGCATTGGCGCTACCGGCCAGACAAAAATTTCGTCGATGGCACGATCTCGCTTTCCACCCTGCCAAGCGGCCTCATTCAAATCAAGGATCACGACGGCAACCTGATCAGCACATCGGATTCCCGTGTCGTCGCCGTCATTTTCTCGACCGGGCCAAACCTGCGGGCCGATGGGCTCAACGCCGCTTACTCGCCCGCCTCACCCATCCTTGAAGCCGGGGAACCGACTCCCGGCTTCGATGACCTGCTGCGCTGGATCGGGCATCCGCTTTTCATTGCCCGCCTCGCCCGTAGCGGACGCCTGTAACACCAATACGCACCCCATCCCTACCGTAAAAGGAGCATCTCCGTGAAAGCAATCTCATCCTCCAAACAAGCCGGTTTCACCCTCGTCGAGATTTCCATCGTCCTTGTCATCATCGGGCTGCTGATCGGCGGGGTGCTCAAGGGCCAGGAACTCATCAACAGCGCTAAAGTAAAGAACCTTGCCCAGGATTTCCGCAACACGCAGACCATCCTCTACGCTTACCAGGACAAGTTCCACGCCCTACCGGGCGACGACGGGCGCGCGCCAGCCCATGTCTGCCCATCGAGCGTCCCAGGCTGCGTAAGTGCCGGCGACGCAAACGGAAGCATCGACGGCGACTGGGACGCTGCCGCAGCAGCAAGCGTCGAAAGCATTTATTTCTGGCAGCACGTCCGGTTCGCAAATCTTGCCACCGGGCCAACCGACACGGCCGACCCCAATTTTCTGCCATTCAACAGCACAGGCGGGCGTATCGGCATCCAATCCGGCGGCGCGGCAGCCCCTTTAGGCGTACAGGGCAGTTACGTGATCTGTTCGGCGGGCATCCCCGGCAAACTCATCCGCCAACTCGACAGCACACTGGACGATGGCGACCCCTCAACCGGCTCGATGCGCGCCGGAATCACGACCGCCGGTCCGGCAGTCAGTATCAGCACCATTGACGACAGCGCGGTTTACGTCGCCTGTCTGGGTTTTTAGCGGCGTTTGCCTCTCTCCCGTAAACAGGCGAGCAAAACCACTCTAAAAAAAACGACGCGCCACAAGCGCGTCGTTTTACATGCACTCGTACCGGATCGCCCCTGCCTTTCGGCTGAAAACTCCCCGATACGTGTTCAGCGGAAATGAATGACTTCGGTCTCCTGCCGTCTCTCCTCAATGATAGTCCCACGCACCGGCGGGGCATAGCCTTCGAGGCTGGCAAGCTGCTCTTCCAGTTGACGGATCACGTCGACGCCAAGGCTCTTGGAGACCTCGGAGATCACCTTGCCACGGTTCATGACGACTTCTCCGCCACGCGAGGTAAGAAGTTTCGTATCCTGCCCTTCTCCAACAGCGGAAAACGCGGCCTTGACCTCGTAAGTCTTAGTGTTGATCAGGCTGAAATCACCCACCAGTTCCAAGCTCAGTGTGTGGGATACCGTATCCGTATTCTGGATCGGGTTAGCTTCCTGCCGGAACTGGATGCTGCTCACTGTACCAAACAGCACGTAATTTGCGCCTGGATACATGCCTTTTTTGATGCGGTCGATGATGTCGTAAAGCTTTTCCGTGTCCTTGGCGGTGTAGGGCTTGCCTTCCGTGATGCGGAAAAATCCGGATTTCAGCATCTCACCCTTGATGTCGCCAGTGAATTTACGCAGTTCGCCCCGGTCGATATAGGAATAAGTCCCTTCGGAATAGGAATACTCCGATGAGCGGCTTGCACTCATCGAATCGCGGTAGCTGTGGTCGGTTTCGCGCGATGAAGCGCGCATCGACGCCTTGGAAGAAGACCTGATCTCGCGGAAATACTCCCGCACCCTTTCTTCATAAGCGAGATTGGTGACAGCGACCTTCACCTGCGCCTGCGCGAGCGGTACAGCCAGCGTCGAAATGGTCAACATACCGCCAACCAACAGCGTTTTCAGGACTTTCGTCATGATATGTGGCTCTCCAGGTTATATGCTGTGCCCACTCCGGCGCGCGATAAAGCACGAAAAAGGAGCGGGCCACAGACAAACGTAGGGGAGGGAAACGATTTTGAATCTCCCCCCGCTCGGAAGATCAGCGATTGAGCGTCTTGCGGATTTCCTTTTCATCCGACCATTCCACAATACCGCTCTCGATTTCGATCAAGCGCATATTGATCTTGTAATAGACGTCCTTGACGCTGGCACTCCTCTTGACGATGGAAGAAACACTGCCGTCGATCCGGTATTGTGCACCCTGCATGTTGCCCACTTTCGCGGTCGAACTCTTTTTGTACAGGCCGCTTTGGTTCTGGCGGATCAATTCGTCGGTCTGATTCTGCATCTCATCGCCCGCGATCACATAGCGCACCCCATTCTTTTGCAACTGGGTGAGGATGGTGTCGGTAATGAGCTTGGTATCAAAGTATTCGCTGGTCTTGTTCTCTACTGGCGAAGCCATGAGCAAGCCGCGCCGACGAATGATGTCCTGCAGCAACGGATGCTGCAGCATGGAAATGGTCATCTTTTCGGCAGTCATCTGGATGTCGGTGGAACCCAGATCAGTCGTCACCGTTTCGACGGCCTTGGAATCGCCATAGCTGACCCCGCTGCCCCCCCCGGACGTGGGCGAACTTGTCGAACCCGTCGAGACACAGGCGGACAGGGAAAAAGATAACAAAGCGGACAAAAGCAAAACACGGCAGGACTTCATGAAATTCTCCTGTGTATGAAAAAAACGTTGAGCACGTCGTTTTGGAAAAACTCAGTGGTACGGTGGGTTATCGGCAGTACCAGTGCGTTCGGAGGGAGTCGTATTGTGGGGACTTTGCAATTCGAGTTTGAAATCGACAGCCTTGAATGTGGGCGCAACAACGCTGATGACTTTGTCCTGCTTTCCGTAGATGAGTTCAGGCTTCCAGGGTTCTTCCTCCCAAACTGTAAAGCCATCAGCATCCAGCCAGCGGAAGCGGTAGTACAACCGCTCGTTACTGGAAGACGAATTTGTCACCGTAAACTGTATGCGTAGCAGGTTATCCCGACGCACAGCGCGCATATCGGTCACATAGAGGTAGTCCATCTCGCCAAGCTCTTCGATCTTGCTGGCAATCGAGCCGCCTTCAGCGGCGTGCACAGGCAGGCAGACGCCTACGCATGCTGCTCCAATGGCAAGAATCACAGCCATTTTCTTCATGTTCCGACTCCTGTCAAAAGTATTCACGCAACACTTGCGTTAAACAAGCACCGGGGGAACAAACATTTTGCCTGTTCCCCCATGTAACTTTTTTAGAAAGGCAGCTTCTTCGGCAGCTTGACACCATTTTTGGCAGGCTTGTCCGCCGGAGATGCCGGAGAAGACGCAGGCTGTTTCTGCGCGGTCGCATCCACTCTCTTCTGGATCTCTTCGACGCCCTCATCGTCTTCAAACTGAGCCCATTCGGAAGAAGGCAATTCAACAACTGAACCTTTCGCTTCCTGCTGGCCGACATAGACAAAATCGCCGATTATCCGGATGGGGACAATGTTGACCTTGCCGCCAACCTCGATTGTGCCGCGATAGGTGCCCCTGCCGGTACGGAATTCAATCGTTTGTTCTCCCACGGGCAGGATGGCGCGGGCAATGGACAGGCGCGCCGGCAAGGTACGCCATGAACGCTCGTCGGCTTGTTCCGTCGCGACGGTCGCTACTTTCGCCGCAAAACCTCCCAGTACCCCGCCTTTCTTCTCGGCCGCATATTGCGCGCCGCCCTTGGCGATACCACGGATAACCGTGCGGCCAATGATGCCGGGCATCTGGTCTTTCAACTGCCGCTTCGCCATCGCGTCGACATTGACGAGGGTTTCAACAGGCAGATTCTTTCCGGCAACACGAAGCGAGCCTGGCGTATAAACCCCGGAAGAGATAACGACCGGGAACGACAAGGGCACGATGATCAGCTTATTGTCGATCGGCAACGGCAAGGGGATCATCACGGATTTCCACGCCGGTGCCTGACCGCTTTCCACGACGAAGAGCACATCAGCCTCATTGGGGCCGGGCTTCGCCTGTTTGCCCTTGCTGTTGGCCTTGGCTCGAACCAGCGAGCTGTCGGGCCGCAGTTCCAAGGCATTGCGGTAGCCGGGAGCAGCCAGCGACGTCTCCCCCGTCATCTCAAAGAAATAGCCAGCAAGGTAATGCGCGAACGCATTCTGGTAGCCGTTCTTGAGCGAATTCACTTCCGGGTTGTCCAGCCGATCCATCGGATACCCATTGCCAAGCAGATCCTCAGGCTTGAACGAGATCGACTGCTTTTCCTTTTCTTCGTTGATCTTGTCGTATTCCTGCTCGCGGAAATTCTTGATGAGTGTTTCGCGCTCAAAGGTCTTCTTCATCTCGATGCGGGCGTTTTCGTTACTGCTCAGCATGATGTGGTTGAGCATCAACTTCGTGGACAGAAACACTTTTTCGTAATCCTGGCCGTCATAACGGCGCACACGGTCACTCACCAGAAAAGATCCAATATCACCGATAACCTTGGTTGGATTCATGCGGTACTCGTCTTCCCAGACACGCACGATTTCATCGGCCTGCAACCAGGCATTGCTGCTTGGCTCGTATTCACTTCCCAAGCGAAGCAATTCGCCTTTTTCAAAGTAATACAGAATATCCTTACCAGATGGAGAATCAAGCGCCGTCTTGTCCTGACCCTCTTTGGTCTTACCAGAAGAAGCATTATTCGATTCGAGTTGTGTCAGTGCGCTATTGAGGTCGCCCGCCTTCAGCAAGGACATGGTATCTCCCATTTCCTTGTCGTAACTACGCAGGGGATTTCCGGCGCAACCCGCCAACAGTGCCGAAGCAACGAGGACGGGTAATAGCAAACGCCGGGAGGGACGTGGTCGTGCAATAGTGTGTGCCATGATGTTTCTGTACCCTTGTGAAAAAAACCGTGAGATGAAATGACAAATCCGCGCGTTATATACATGATGGGAATACATTTGTCCATCTCTGTTTATGTCAACGTCGAGATAGAGGAATATCTTTTTTCATAAAATAATGCAATTAAATGAAATTTAATTATGTTAATGCGATTTTATCTTCGATTAAATTTCATTCTAGAATATGTACATACAATTTCCATTTTAGCTATGCGACTGGGTGTTTTAATCGACGACACATGAAATTAAAATATCTAATTCGGTTTTAATGGAAAGTGATTTTCATCGAGAAGAGAAAAAACCATTCGCCCAATAGCATCGGCATGACCGCTCATACGCCCATACGAATACATCGCGCAGGAGTTCGATCCGTCCGAGTTCATAAACGCCAAGCGTGCCTTCCGTGTAGGTCAGCGCAGGAACATCGACGAAAGAAAGCGGGCAAAGGTTGTGCCTGAACAGCGGAATGTTCGCGGCGAGGCGGGAGACAGGCTTGTTGGCCTCTGCGAACGGTTGCAGGTACGGGAGCTGCGCCATCACGAAGAACGCTTGTTCGAAGGGGTCGGAGATGGCAGCGGCTTTTTCGAGGAAAAGAAGAAATCGCTCTTCGACGAATGGTGACACCGAAGGAGGGCTTAAATCCGCGCAGGGAATTTCCATCGGACGGCGGCGTGTGCCTGGCGAGAGCGTGGCATGCAGACTCTGGAGCGTGGGAGCGTCAAGGCCGACCTTGCCCGCGTTTCCAACCAGCATTGTGATGGCTGCCCCATGGTTGAGAATCATCTGGGTCTCAAGCACATGCTTGCCAGACGCGGGTTTGCCGGAGACGATCAGAGCCTCGGCTTCGGCCTGTGTATAGGAGCTGCCTTCCAACCGGGATGAAGCCCAGGAGAAGTCCACCCGCAAACGGTTCAGAATGTTCCTTGCATGGGCACCGGCAACCTCGCTTCCCGTTTCCGGAGTACGGCCAATTTCATGCAGGTGGCTCAAAATTGGCTCGGAGAGGTATTGGCTGCTACCGGGTTTGTAATTTTCGAGAAATTTCCGGTCAAACCCGACCTGAGGGCGAAGCGAAAGAGGTTCCCGTATCCGGGCGCGAATCTCTTCGCCTTCCCGTGACAGCGGCACATGGATGGTCTCAACATCGTAACGCGCACCGGGCTCTTCAACGCGCTGGATGGGCGGGCGCGTAACTGCCTTGTACCTGTAGACACGGGCGGCATTGCGCCCTTCGGCCACGACACGCCCATCCCGCGCCAGGCGCTCCAGCCTACGCCGCAAGCTGCGCCGACTGATGTTTCCGCAACGAGCGAAAAACGCCTGATGGAGCCCGGCAATGGCAATGCCTTCCGGGTGTTCCGACACCACGCCAGCAATGAACTCGCAGTGCCGGGAAATTTCTGTCTGCTTCATGATGGCTCCGGAAGAATCACGGTATGGATTATTTCATACCATGATGCCTGAGTCATATAAAAACAGATTGAACGCGTGTCTCGCTTGACTCCGCCATTCATGGCGGAGTCAAGCGAGACAAAGCGTAACGGGGAGCCGAAGGCTCCCCTAAACCGTATCGAGGAATCCCCTGCCTTTAGGCAGGGGCGACTCAATTTTATTTCAGAGTCCGTTGTCTTGAAGAGCGGTCAATCCACCATCTTTGACAATTCATCCGCGTCGAAATCATCCTTCGGTTCTGCCGCCGAACCAAGATGGATGCCCGCCTGCGCGAGCCGTTCGACGAAGAGATTAAAGCGGCGGTCTGTGTCGGTCGCGTGTTCGAGCAGGCCGTGAACGGCGCGGGCCAGTGGGTCATCCATGTCGCGCGTAACGCCGTAGGCCGAAAATCCGTCATGTTCCTCCGAAGAACCGGGGTCGGAATCCGGTTTTTGGCCGGGTTCGAGGATATGCGCCGGGTTTCCCACTGCCGTCGCCCCGGCGGGTACAGGCTTGATGACTACCGCGTTGGAACCGATCCGCGCGCCGTCGCCGACTTCAAAACCGCCAAGCACTTTCGCCCCCGCGCCCACCACAACGCCGCGCCCGAGCGTAGGATGGCGCTTGATACCGCGATAGAGCGAAGTGCCGCCGAGGGTCACGCCCTGATAGATGGTGCTGTCGTCGCCGACGACGGCGGTTTCCCCAATCACCACGCCCATACCGTGGTCAATGAACACACGCCGCCCGATCACTGCCGCCGGGTGAATTTCGATGCCGGTCAAAAAACGCCCGACATGGCTGATAAAACGTCCCAACCAGAAAAAACGGCGACGCCAGGCCGCGTGCGCGAGACGGTGAAGGATCAGGGCATGGATGCCGGGGTAGCAGGTCAGCACCTCCCAAGTCGAACGTGCCGCCGGGTCGCGCTCTCGCACGCTGGCTAAATCTTCACGCAAATGCTCGAACATGGAGGTATTCCCTGAAATGTTGAAATTCCGTAGGGGCGGCATCTTGCCGCCCGCCGATGGCTAATGGCACCCAAGAGCGCCTATTCTACTGAATCTATTGCTTGTTCTTCATACCCGCGTCGAAACTGGAAAGAATACCCCGCAGGATGGCGACTTCCTCCTTTTCGAACCGCGCGCGCGAAGAGCCGCCGCAACCTTGCCATAAGGCGGCGGGGTTTGGCAGGATCGAGGAAGCCGCTTGCCACGATGCTCGATTCGAGGTGCGCGAAAAAGTGCTCGGTCTCATCATGCGACGCTTTGCGTCGAAGGTTAGGATCGCCGGACTTCGTCCAGCCTACAAGTCGGGTTGCTCCGGGCTACGCTTGGTGTTCTCATCGTTCCGTTCCGGTAGTCCAAGTAGCTGTAGAAGCTCCGGAATATCTTTCTTCATAGATGATCGCCATTCACCTGGACTATAAAAGTCGGCAGTCATCTTGTCTGCATATATGCGAATAGTGAAAATATCACTACGAAAGACATATGGGCTTGGCCCATAGAAGATTCCCCTTTGCCAACCGGCATGGTGCTCATTGAGCAGTATCGACAGCCTCTGATAGACAGGATCATTGGCATCTACGACTCGCTTTGAAATCAAATGCCCAAGGTTTGGCTCAGTCTCGTACATCTCCAAGGTAAGCCTTGGAGGGAGCTCTTTTAATGGTACTTCTGTATCGCATCCGCATAAGAACCCAAGGAGGCTCACGGTAGTTATCCATCGAAAAATTAAGCGCATCATTTCCGCCAATCTTCATATCGATTGAAATTTAACTGCCCACCTTCACGACGAGCAAGCGTAGCCTGGATAAGCGAAGCGCCATCCGGGGATCGTTCTATACGATGCGAAGCATCGCTAATGTTTGGTTTGTTGCTTGGCATATCGGAAGCCCGTGTAGGATGGGTAGAGCAAAGCGAAACCCATCATTTCCCAATTTCTTCGATCAGCGTTTTTTGCCATATTTATAGTCATCCCAAGTTGAATCCTTCCACAAAAATCATCGTTACAACAAGCCGAAAGGCGATGGGTTTCGCTACGCTCTACCCATCCTACGCGGGCTTGGCAACGCCGGCCGGGGCCGTCATCAAGGCTTCCAGCCCCTGCTCGGTGCTCGGATAGCGGCCGACGTCGAGGCGGTAAGCCTCGATCGCCTTCTCGAAGGCGTCGATCTGCGCGCGCGCCGCCTTGACCTCGGACTTGCCGACCTGCGAGAAATAGCGGGGGGCGACGTAGCTCGCCAGCAGGCCGATGATGACCATGACGACGAGGAGTTCGAGCAGGGTGAAGCCGCAGGGGCGGTGAATATGGGGTGAGCCTGCAAACCTCAACGCAGCTCACTTCCAAACATCATCACACGCCTCCACCGTCCATTTGCTAACACCGGGCGGATTGCCATCCGCCCCTACAAAAACCGCCGCGACGTAGGGGGCGATGGCAATCGCCCCGCGAACAATCGGGATCTACGCAGGTTTAGAAGCTGAAGCGTGCGCCAAAAAGGAATTGGTGGCTTGTTACATTGTTCGTTTTTGCCCACGCGTTATAAGAAGCGCCATAGTAGTCATACAGGTAACCTGTCTTGGCTTTACCCAGGTTGGCGTACCGATAGCCCATGTCCAGCGCGATATTGTCCGTAAGCTTCCAGGCGGCGCCTATTCCCAGGTTCCAGGCAAAATTGGTGGACGTTTTTTCCTTAAACTGCGCTACGGTGACTCCGGAATATTCGGGAAACGAGAATTTGCCTTTGGCCGACACGAAGCTGTACCCCAGCCCAACACTCACATAGGGCGTGAAAGCGGAATCGTTATGCAGGTCGAAGTAGGTGTTTGCAAACAGGGTGGAACCGCCAAGGGTCATCTTCAAGGCTTGAAGACCGCCATATTCACCTCTGTCTGTATAGTAGGTTTTTGAGGCCCTGCCCAGGTAGGCGTATTCCAGTTCCGCCCGGATCGGAAGCGAGAATTGTCTCTTGAAGTCATACCCGACCGCCAGGCCCAGTATGGCGGCCCCTTTGGACTGGGAACCTATTTTTTCGTCTTCGTAGCCGGGGGCGACCCCTGTGAAAGTGCCCTTCAACGTCCCGTAGCCCAGCCGGGGGGCGACATAAACGCCTATCGGCTGCTGTGCGAAGGCGGACAGGGGGAACAAGGCGGTGACGAGCAACAAAGAGGTGAGGGTTTTTCGCATTTCAGTTCTCCTTGTGAGAGGTGAGGTGGAAGGGGTTTTTTGGGTTATTCAATTGTGGCGGCATTGGGGTCAGACCCCATTTGTTGCGCTTTGGCAATTCATTCACGTACGCAATTCCTCAAATGGTTAACGTTTCCGTAGCCCATGTAGGATGGGTAGAGCAAAGCACGTGTAGGATGGGTAGAGCAAAGCGAAACCCATCAACCCATCATTTCCCAATTTCTTCGATCAGCGTTTTTTGCCATATTTATAGTCATCCCAAGTTGAATCCTTCCACAAAAATCATCGTTACAACAAGCCGAAAGGCGATGGGTTTCGCTACGCTCTACCCATCCTACGCGGGCTATTCTACTGAATCTATTGCTTGTTCTTCATGCCCGCGTCGAAACTGGAAAGAATGCCCCGCAGGATGGCGACTTCCTCCTTTTCGAGCCGCGCGCGCGCGAAGAGCCGCCGCAACCTTGCCATAAGGCGGCGAGGTTTGGCGGGATCGAGGAAACCGCTTGCCACGATGCTCGATTCGAGGTGCGCGAAAAAGTGCTCGGTCTCATCATGCGTAGCCGCTTCCGGCAACGGAGCGATAGGAAGAAAGGGCTCGCCGCCCTGCCCCATTGCGGCCAAGCGCAGTTCGTAGCACATCAACTGCACCGCCGCGCCAAGATTGAGCGAAGCATAGGCGGGATTGGCCGGAATCGTCACCGGGAGCGCGCAAAGCCCCAACTCTTCGTTGGAAAGGCCGCTCGCCTCGTTGCCAAACACCAGCGCCACTTCGCCGCATGTGTTCCGGCTGCATTGCACGAGTTCGGCGGCGGCGGCGCGAGGCTCCAAGCGCTCAAGCGACAAGTCCCGCCGCCGCGCCGTCAGTGCCGCCGCAAGCACGGTTCCGGAAAGCGCCTCTTGCAGGGAACCGACCACGCGCGCCCCGGCAAGCACATCCCCCGCGCCGGAAGCGCGCGCCTCGGCCACGGGGTCGGGAAAGGAAGCCGGGGAAACCAGCCAGAGACGCGCCAGCCCCATCGTTTTCATTGCCCGCGCCGCCGCGCCGATATTGCCGGGATGGCTGGTGCGGGAGAGCACCACGCGAACACGATCGAGCGTAGAGAGGCCATTCATATTAAAATGATCCGTTTTCTGCCCAACGCCAAGAACGGCTCCTTACGCATGCGCCCCAATCTCGACCCCGCCGTCAACATCGCCATCAAAGCCGCGCGCCGTGCCGCGTCCGTCATCAACCAGGCCGCCAATCAGTTGGAACTGCTCAATATAGAGACCAAGGCGCACAATGATTTCGTCACTGAAGTCGACCGCTCTGCCGAAGCCGTCATCGTCGATATCCTGCGCGAAGCCTTCCCGGAGCACGGCATTCTAGCAGAGGAGTCGGGCCGCTCTGGAGCGGGGGACGGCCATGAAACCGAGTATGTCTGGGTAATCGACCCGCTGGACGGCACAACCAATTTCATCCACGGCTTCCCACAGTACGCGGTCTCCATCGCGCTCACCCGCAAGGGCGTGCCCGAACACGCGGTCATCTTCAATCCGGTTTCCAACGAACTTTTCACCGCCTCGCGCGGGCGCGGCGCATACATGAATGACCGCCGTATCCGCGTCTCGCGGCGGCTACGCCTGGCTGACGCCCTGCTTGGCACGGGCTTTCCGTTCCGTCAGTTCGCGCACATCGACGCTTACCTCGCCATGTTCCGCGAGCTTTCGCAAAAGAGCGTCGGCCTGCGGCGAGCCGGTGCGGCAACGCTCGATCTCGCCTTCGTCGCCTGCGGGCGGCTGGACGGTTTCTGGGAAATTGGCCTTTCGCCTTGGGACATGGCTGCTGGCGCGCTGCTTATCCAGGAAGCGGGCGGATTCGTCGCGGATTTTAATGGTGAAGGGGACTACTTGAAGAACGGCAACATCGTCGCCGGAACGCCAAAAGTGTTCACCGAACTGCTGCTTACCGTGCAATCGTGCTGGAACGCCCGCGTTTGAACACGTCTGCTGCCATTGCAAGCATTAGGGTATTTTGTCACGCTACCCGACGTGGCATCCTCCCTTCTTTCTGGCGATGACCGATAATTCAGGCGGTATCCGTGGAATTTCCCCATGTACTCCGCCCAAGAACTTGTCACCTACATCGAGTCGCTTGCCGCCTTACCTTCGGTGTATTACCGCGTTCGCGAACAACTCGAGTCGCCGGACGGTTCCATCAAGGAAATCTCAAACCTGATCGAAACAGACACCGCGCTTACAGCCGGGGTTTTGAAGCTCGTTAATAGCGCCTTCTACGGCTTGAGCCGCAAAATTGAGAGCGTTGAGCAGGCCATTCCCGTCCTCGGCCTGCGGCAGACGCACGAATTGGTACTGGCCATCACGGTCAGCAACGTGTTCGAGGGAATCCGCCCGCAGAACATGGACATGAGGCGATACTGGATCGGGTGCATGATGACCGCGCTGACCGCGCGCGAATTGGCATACCTGACCTGCAACCCTTCCGCCAACCGCTTATTCGTCATCGGCCTTCTGGCCGATACCGGGCATCTGGTGATGTATCAGACCGTACCCGAACGGACCATTGAAGCCCAGGCTATCGCCGATGCCAGGGGGGAGCCGCTCTTCGAGGCCGAGCGCCGTATTGTCGGCTGCGATTCGGCAGAAGTCGGCGCGGCGCTGATGGATAACTGGAAACTGCCCACGAGTTTCGCTGAGACCATTGGCGCACAAATCACACCCCGTCTGGCTGGAAAACATGTCATCGAAGCGGAATTGCTCCATGTCGCAATCGCGGTCAGCAAGGCCGACCGCTACAACGAGCCGAGCGAATGGGCGCTCCAGCACATCGACCCGCGCATCTGGAACAACATCGGCCTGAACCCCGTCACTTTTCCACGTATCCGCGAAGCGGTCGAAATGAACCTTAGCTCATGCACCGCCATGTTCTTTCCCAAAGCGGCATAGCTCCTCCCCAGGCTTACGAGCCTCAAGCCCTCTATCTCTTGTAGTCCCTCCTCTTTCGTTAGCCAGCCCCGGAGTCGATATCTCTTCATCATTATCTATTGCGTTGACTTTCGCTTTATGGTATATGTAGAGGGTTTGATTTTTCACAGGGGGTAAAGAAGATGTCGTATGTAGACAAAGTCTTGGGCGATCTGATTGCCAACAACCCGAACCAGCCGGAATTTCATCAAGCCGCAACAGAGGTATTGAATTCCCTCAAGCTGGTCGTCGACAACGATGACAAATACGCCAAAGCCGGTCTGCTCGAACGCCTGGTAGAGCCGGAGCGTCAAGTGCTGTTCCGCGTTCCCTGGGTGGACGACAACGGCAAAGTGCATGTCAACCGGGCTTACCGTGTGCAATTCAACAGCGCCATCGGCCCCTACAAAGGCGGGTTGCGTTTTCACCCGTCGGTCAATCTGAGCATCATCAAGTTTTTGGGCTTTGAGCAAACGTTCAAAAACGGCCTGACCGGCCTGCCTATCGGTGGAGGCAAAGGCGGCTGCGATTTCGACCCCAAAGGCAAATCCGACCGTGAAGTCATGGCCTTCTGCCAGAGCTTCATGACGGAACTTGCCCGCCACATCGGCGCGGATACCGATGTACCCGCCGGTGACATTGGCGTGGGAGCACGCGAAATAGGCTTCATGTACGGGCAGTACAAGCGCATCAAAAACATCTACGAAGGCGTACTGACCGGCAAGGGGCTTTCCTACGGCGGTTCTTTAGCGCGCACCCAGGCTACCGGTTACGGCCTGCTCTATTTCGTGGAAGAAATGCTCAAGGATCACGACCAATCCATCAAAGGGAAAACCGTGCTGGTTTCCGGTTCGGGCAACGTAGCCATCTACGCGACGGAAAAGGCAATTCAACTGGGTGGCAAGGTCGTTACACTGAGCGATTCAAACGGCTGGATTTACGACAAGGATGGCATCGACCTCGCCGCTGCGAAGGAAGTCAAAGAGGTCAGGCGCGCTCGTATCAGTGAATATCTCAGTTACCGCCCCAGTGCCGAATACCACGAAGGCAGAGGCGTGTGGCATGTGAAGGCCGACATCGCGTTGCCCTGCGCCACCCAGAACGAGCTGAACCTGGACGACGCCAAGGCGCTGGTGAGAAACGGTGTAATTGCAGTAGGCGAAGGCGCCAACATGCCCACCACGCTGGACGCCACTGAGTATCTGATCGATAACAAGGTTTTCTTCTGCCCCGGCAAAGCGGCCAACGCAGGCGGCGTGGCGACATCCGCGCTGGAGATGAGCCAAAACTCCGCGCGGCTGTCATGGAGCTTCGAGGATGTGGACGCCCGTCTGAAAGGCATCATGGAAAACATCTACCACAACACTGCCACTGCGGCCAAAAAATACGGCTGCACCGACAACTTCGTGGTGGGCTCCAACATTGCCGGCTTCCTGAAGGTCGCTGAGGCCATGATGGCGCAGGGCGTCGTTTAAGGCGTTCAATCCGAGCACGCCGGGGCCAGCCAGACGCAGCCCCGGCGGCTATGGCAGACGTAATCCCCTAACGGTAGGCACAACGGCCCCGGAGCCGCGCGCAACTGGCGCATGGCCTCGGCAAGCCGGGCTGTGCTCGGCGGCATCGCGCCGAGCCGCCGAAGTTCCCACCGCAACAGATTGGCCAGCCGCGCAGGGCTCAAGCCCAGCAGAGACGCCCGGCTGAATGCCCTGCCCCCCTCTTGAGGGAGGTGGCATTCGCCACAGGCGGATGACGGAGGCAGTAAAGCCGCCGCGGCATCGGCCTGGGCGAGTTCGTCGAGCAGCCCGGCAGCTTCGCGGAAGTGCTCTGCGGCACGGGCCAGGGTAAGGCGGGCTGCCGGAAAACGGGCTTCAATAGCGGGCAGGATGCGATGGCGCAGGTCGTTGCGGGTAAAACGCAATTCGGCGTTACTGTCATCATCTATCCAGTCGAGTTTTTTTTCGCGCGCGTAGGCGAGAATTTCTTCCCGCCCGGTTTCCAGCAAGGGGCGCAAGCGCCCTGCCCGCTCAACGGCCTGAGTTGGTTCGATGACAGCCATCGCCGCCGCGCCCCGGACGCCCGCGCCGCGCAACAGGCGGAAAAGGACGGTTTCGGCCTGATCGTCGCGGTGATGCCCCAGGACGAGCCAATCGCAAGCAACGCGGGAAAGTGCGGCATGGCGCGCGATGCGCGCAGCCTCTTCCAGCCCGCCCGGATGATCGCGGGACACTTCGACCCTGAACACATTGAACGGAACCTCGCGCCGATCACAGAGCGCGGCGCAAAAATCCTGCCACTCATCGGCCGCCGGATTAAGCCCATGATGGACATGCGCGGCCTCCAGCGCGTACCCGAAACGTTGCCGCAGGGTGTCGAGCACATCGAGCAGCGCGACCGAATCGACCCCTCCCGAAAGCGCACAGCACAGGCGATGATGGGAGTCGACTCCCGCTGCGGCCAGCACTGCGGCTACGGCATCGGGTACGGTTGCCATGACTTGCTTCGTCCCGGCGCGCATGGCTCTCAGGCAGCACTCTCCTTGAAGCGGCCATAGCTCATGAGTTTTTCCATGCGCTGCGCGATGAGTTCGTCGGGAGAGAGTCCCGAATGTTGGCGCAGACCGTCAACTAGCGCGCTTTTCAGGCCCTTGGCCATAGCCTTGTGATCCCGGTGCGCGCCCCCCGCCGGTTCATTGACCACTTTATCGACGAGGCCGAGCGATTTAAGGCGCGATGCGGTGATGCCCATCGCCTCAGCGGCTATCGAGGCTTTTTCCGCGCTCTTCCAGAGGATAGAAGCGCAACCTTCGGGCGAGATGACCGAATAAGTGGAGTATTGCAGCATGATGATCTGGTCGCCAACAGCAATGGCGAGCGCGCCTCCTGAGCCACCTTCGCCGATGATGGTGCAGATGATCGGCGTCCGCAGTTCGGCCATTGCGTAAAGGTTGTGGCCGATGGCCTCGGACTGGCCTCGCTCCTCGGCTCCGATGCCAGGGTAGGCTCCGGGCGTGTCGATAAAGGTAAAAACGGGCAGATGGAATTTTTCGGCCAGTTTCATCAGGCGTAGAGCCTTACGATACCCTTCAGGGCGCGGCATGCCAAAGTTGCGGGCAATTTTTTCCTTGGTATCGCGCCCTTTCTGGTGACCGATGACGACACAGCTTTGCCCATTGAAACGCGCCAGCCCCCCAATGATGGCTTGGTCGTCGGCGAAAGCGCGATCTCCGTGAAGCTCGTTGAAATCGGTAAAAATGTGCTGCACGTAGTCCAGGGTATAAGGGCGCTGCGGATGGCGCGCCACCTGGGCAATCTGCCAAGGGGTCAGTTTGGAATAGATGTCCTTCGTAAGAGTTTGCTTCTTGTTTTCCAAGCGGGAGATTTCTTCTGAAATATCCACGGCGGAATCGTTCTGAACGAAGCGCAGTTGCTCGATCTTTTCTTCGAGTTCGGCAACCGGCTGTTCAAAATCGAGAAAGGTGGTTTTCATCAAAAGTAACCCCAAGGTTAAAGTGGTTTATTTTACCGTCTCCCGCAACCTTAACGCTCTCCCCTCTCAGAGCACGTACCTGGCGAGGTCTTCACGGCCCGCCACGCCTTCGAGGCGGGCGTCGACATAGGCAGTGTCGACGGTGAGATCGCCCGCTTTGCCGTTACCGGCCTCGAAAGAGATTTCTTCGAGGAGTTTTTCCATCACTGTGTAGAGCCTGCGCGCGCCGATGTTCTCCGTCCTCTCATTGACCTGAAAGGCAATCTCCGCCAAGCGGCGGATGCCATTCTTGGTGAAATTCAGAGCCACGCCATCTGTCGCAAGCAGGGCTTCATACTGGCGGGTGAGGCAGGCGTCGGTACTGGTCAGGATGCGCTCAAAATCCTCAACCGACAGCGAATCGAGTTCGACGCGGATCGGGAAGCGCCCCTGCAATTCTGGGATCAAGTCACTTGGGCGCGAGAGGTGGAACGCCCCGCTGGCAATGAACAGGATGTGATCGGTCTTGACCATGCCGTACTTGGTCGAAACGGTTGCGCCTTCGACCAGCGGCAGCAGGTCGCGCTGTACGCCCTGGCGGGAGACGTCCGCGCCGTGCGTTTCGCCGCGCGTGGCAATCTTGTCGATTTCATCGAGGAAAACGATCCCGTTCTGCTCGACCGCGCGCAGAGCCTCGCTCTTGATTTCATCGTCGTTGATGAGTTTAGCGGCTTCTTCGTCGGTCAGGAGCCTCATGGCTTCGGCAATCCGCAGCCGCCGCATTTTCTTTTTGTTGCTCCCCATGTTCTGAAACATGCCCTGAATCTGTTGGGTCAGTTCTTCCATGCCCGGCGGGGCGAAAATCTCTGCGTGCATGAAGGAAGCGGAGACTTCGAGGTCGATTTCCTTGTCGTCGAGTTCGCCTTCGCGCAGTTTCTTGCGGAATTTCTGCCGTGTGCCACCATCCTGCGCGTTGTCACCTTCGACAACTCCGCGCACCGGGGGCAGGAGCGCGTCGAGCACCCGGTCTTCGGCGGCATCGAGTGCGCGGTCCCGGACGAGCCTCATGGCGCGCTCACGTCCGTCCTTGACGGCAATCTCTGCCAAATCGCGGATGATCGTGTCTACATCGCGACCAACATAGCCCACTTCCGTGAACTTGGTCGCTTCGACCTTGATGAACGGGGCTTGCGTCAGGCGGGCGAGGCGACGGGCAATCTCGGTCTTTCCCACGCCAGTGGGGCCGATCATCAGGATGTTCTTGGGGGTAATCTCGCTACGCAAGGGCTCGGCCACCTGCGCGCGACGCCAACGGCTACGCAACGCCACCGCCACGACCCGCTTGGCTTTATGCTGACCGACGATGTGCTTGTCGAGTTCGGAGACGATCTCTGCCGGGGTCATCCGATTCATGGCTTCACTCATTCGCCCAATTCCTCGATGACATGATTCTGGTTGGTGTAAATGCAGAGGTCGGCGGCAACCGTCAGGGATTTCGAGACGATCTCCTTCGGCATCAGTTCGGTATTTTCGAGCAGCGCGCGCGCAGCGGCTTGCGCGTAAGGGCCGCCGCTGCCAATGGCGACGATGCCCTGCTCCGGTTCGAGTACGTCGCCGTTGCCGGTAATCACCAGCGAGTGCTCACGGTCCGCTACGGCAAGCATGGCTTCCAGCCGCCGTAGCATGCGGTCGGTGCGCCAATCCTTGGCAAGTTCCACCGCGCTACGCATCAGGTTGCCCTGGTGTTTTTCGAGTTTGGCCTCAAACCGCTCGAACAGGGTAAAGGCATCCGCAGTGCCTCCAGCAAAACCGGCGAGAATGCGCCCGTCATAGAGCGTTCGCACCTTGCGCGCGGATGCCTTGATGACAATGTTGCCAAGCGTGACCTGCCCGTCGCCACCAAGCGCGACCTGACGGCCACGGCGAACCGAAAGAATGGTCGTGCCGTGATACTGTTCCATGAATGTTTTCGGGGATATGCCCGCGCGTCCTGGAAAAAAGGGAGAGGATTATACCGTATCGGCCGGGTCAGCCGGATAAGGGAGGGGGCGGCGCTGATGTCAGCCGCGCAGCATCACCTGTGCCACCTGGTCGATGCTCATGACCCGCATCAACGCGCCAACCATTGCGTTGACCTTGTGCAACTGGATGATCTTGCCGCGCGCCTGGAGCGAAGCGAGCGCATTGAAGAGCGTTCCCGCCGCCACGAAATCGACCCGCCTCAACTGACCGCAATCAACTACGACCATTTGCCGGACGGAAGCAAACTCATCCAGCTTGCGGATCGCCTCGCTGCTCGATCCGGTCAGTTCGTTGTCGAAACAGAATTCTTCCTCTCCACCATGTCCGGGAGAGGCTTCATCGGCGGCGGGCTGTTCCTCGCCCGGCAAAGGCTGCTTCGGCTCCCATGACGGGGGAGATTCTTCAAAGGTTACAGCGTAATCGACCGCCAAATCCTCGAAACGCGAACTCTCGCCGGTATATTTCAGCATTTCCAGCATCAGCATCCAGTAATCGCGGTTCTCGGCCTGACCGGGTTTGACCTTGGGCGACAACAGGTCGACAAGCCTGGATGCGTTGAAGATGGACAGCTTGACCCGATTGACAGCCAACTGCTCCAGCATCTGCTTGAACAGCAGACAGCCTTGGCCGTCGACAGAGCGCACCCGCCCGAGGTCAACGCGAAGCGTGCCGCTCTTGCGGCCAATCACGCAAATCTGCTGAAGCTGCTGGGCCGTCTGCGCGCTCAACGCAGCAGGTAAATTGATCAGGGCAGAGGCATCGGCGCGCCGCTTCGCGGGCTGGATCGACAAATCTTCCCAAGCAGGGGGAGATCGCTCGAAACGACGGGCATAGTCGATCACCCTGGCATCGAAACGGTCGCGCTGCCCGGTCAGCCGGTAGAGATCGAGCAGCATCATCCAGAGACCTTCGCCTACTGTGGCTGTGGGATCGTCGAAAACAGCCGTGAGAAGTTGCTCGGCGTCGCGGTCATTTCCGTTGGCATAAAGCACCGCTGCTTCCTCGTAGACCACACCGATACCCGTTGCGATTTCCGTGACCTCGATCGCGCCCTGCTGCGTATTGGAAAAATCAAGCGCGGAAAGTTCGGTTTTTGGCGGCACATCGCCATCACCCGCGCCGGACTGGCGAGCAAGATTATGTTGCGACGGCTGATCCGAGGAAGTTTTCTTGAAAGGGTTGAGATTAAAGGCCACGCCAGGAAACCATCAAAACAAATTATTACGTTGGACACCGACACGCCAAGAGGCCATCAAGGATAGCACTGGAGGCGTATTTTTGCAGCGCGCCTTCGTGTCGCCCGTGTCACGTTTCGCATCTTCCATTATCGAAACAGCGCATAAACACTTTTTGAATTTTTTGTAAACTCAATAATTAACAATAACCAATATCCAGCACACAATTCTGTTAGGATAAAAAGATGTGCACGAATTCGCCGACATCGAAGCCTGCCTTTATCCTTCCCATCCGTATCTACTACGAAGACACCGATGCGGGCGGCGTCGTGTATTACGCCAACTACCTGCGCTTTTGCGAGCGTGCCCGCAGTGACTGGCTCAGAGCGCTTGGTTTCGGGCAACAGCAATTGCTCGCGGCGGGTGGCCCGCTGTTCGTTGTGCGAAGCGTACAGGCAGACTACCTCGCCCCTGCCCGTCTCGACGACGAATTGACCGTGGTCAGTACGATCCATGACGTGCGAAATGTCAGTGCATTATTTTTTCAACGTATCTTCCGCGAAGATGCGCTGCTGTTTACCGCTGAGATCAAAATCGCTTCCGTTTCGTCTGGCACTGGCCGCCCTGTCCCTTGGCCGGACGCGGTCCGCGCCCGGCTCCACGACCAACTCTCACCCCCCCCATCCCGATGAGCATTACCCACGATCTTTCCATTATCCATCTGGTCATGCAGGCCAGCCTCCTCGTCAAGCTGGTCATGGGACTGCTGGCCCTGCTTTCTCTCATGTCGTGGTACTGGATATTCCGCAAGTGGTTTCAGATCAGTTCCGCGCAATCCAAAGCCAACCGCTTCGAGCGCGATTTCTGGAGCGGCGGCGACCTCGACCTGATGTACCAGGCGGCGGCGGGCGGACGTTTCCGCAGCGGCGGCATGGAACGCATCTTTGAGGCGGGATACCGCGAGTTCACCAAGCTGCGCGGCAAGAGCCACGACCACGCCGCCACTATCGACGGTTCCCGCCGCGCGATGCGCGCCACCTATCAACGCGAGGTCGACGACCTCGATTCCCACCTCGCCTTCCTGGCCTCGGTCGGTTCGGTCTCCCCCTACATCGGCCTGCTCGGCACAGTATGGGGCATCATGAACGCCTTCCGGGGACTATCCAATGTCGGTGCGGCCACATTGGCCCAGGTCGCGCCAGGGATCGCCGAAGCGCTGATCGCCACGGCAATCGGCCTGTTCGCAGCCATTCCCGCCGTGGTGGCTTACAACCGTTTCGCCCATGACATCGACCGGCTCGGCATCCGCTTCGAGAGCTTCATGGAAGAGTTTTCCAACATCCTCCAGCGCAACCTGCGCTGAAACTTGTCTTCTCCCCATGCGCCAACGCCGACAAAAAAACGAGATCAACGTCGTCCCCTACATCGACGTCATGCTGGTGCTGCTGGTCATTTTCATGGTGACTTCCCCGATGATGCAGTCCGGCAGCATCGACGTGCCCTCGGCGGGGCCTCTGGCCACGCCATCTGTGGAAGCCGCGATCATCGAAGTCGACAAGGACGGGAAACTCGCCCTGAAACGCACTGTCAACGACAAGGCAATCCCGCTCTCGCAACTCGATTTTCAGCGCGAACTGGAAGCCTTGATTAAAACTGACCGACCCATCCTTGTCGCCGCACATAATGAGTTGCCGTACCAAAGAGTAATCGACGTGCTCGAAACCGCGCGTGAGATGGGCGTAAAGAAAATCAGCCTGCAAACAAAATCAGGCAACGCAGGTAAATGAACGATTTCCGGCCAGACCGCCGCCCTCGCCAAGCGCCGCCGCGAAGATTCATGTCGCTTACCCTCACCATCGCCGTCCATATCGGATTGCTGACATTCCTGTTTTTTGGGGTCAATTGGCAGAACAAACCCCTGGGGTCGCTTGAAGTCGGACTGGTCAGCGCACCTTCCGGCCCTGCCCCTGCTCCCACGCCTCCGGCACCTCCGCCGGAGCCCCCAAAGCCCGAACCTCCACCACCCGAACCACCACCGCAGCCCAAGCCTGAAATCGCCACGAAAAAACCGGAGCCGGAGAAACCAAAACCGGAAAAACCCAAACCGGAACCGCCCAAGCCGGAAAAAAAGCCTGAGCGCAAACCTCCCGACCTCAAGCCGATCGACCTCACGAAACTCCTTGACCGAAAACTTGATCAGGACATCAAGCGCAATGCCGAAGCCAAGAAGGTCAATGATCTCCTGACAGACGGACGGGGGTCGGGCCGTCAGGCCGTCGGCAATCCCGGCGAACTCGACGCCTACCGGAAAGCGATTTCCGACAAGGTTTACCGCAACCTGACCCCTCCCCTTGGGGTATCCGGCAACCCCAAGGCCGTATTTGAAATCGAACAGGTCATGGGCAGCCGGGGCGGCGAAGTCATCAGCATCAAGCTCAAACAATCCTCAGGCAACCACGCGCTCGACGAAGCAATTTCACGCGCAATTCGCAAATCCGACCCCTTGCCGCCGCCTGATGACCCTGCCCTGTTCAGACGCAAGCTCGACGTTACCTTCTATCCGATGGAAAAATGAAATGTTTTTTTATCATTTATCAGGGGGATAAAACCCGGACATGTGTTCAAAATACATATTTTGAGTATAATTCGTCAATTTCTCACACATTGCGCTATGGATAAGATCGTCATCACTTCCCGTATTCGCCTCGTTTTCGGTAGCTTTTTCCGGTCGACATGCGCCCTTCTTCTGACCTGTCTGGCTGTGGGCGCACATGCACAAGACACGCTCGATATTACGGTCATGGGCTCCGGCGGACGGCTTTTCCCGGTCATCGTCCCAGTCTTCGAGAACGAAGGCCGCCTACCGAATTCCGTCTCCGAAATCGTGCGCGCAGATCTCGAACGCAGCGGCTTGTTCAAGCTCGTCGACATCTCCCCCATGACCTTGCCGGAATCCAAAGTCCCCGATCTCGCTGCAATGGCTGCACGAGGAGCCGACGCGGTACTGGCCGCCACGGTCGTTGCCTCATCCAATGGAAATTACGAGATTCGCATCCGTCTCTTTGACGCGACCCGCGCGGACGCAAAACCCGAACTAGGTGGACTGGTATTGCGTATGCCGCCAGCACAATATCGCATGACCGCCCACCAGATCGCCGATTTCATCTACGAGAAACTCACCGGCATACCAGGATATTTCGCCACGCGCATTGCTTACGTGGTCAAGAACAACAAGCGCTACGAACTGCACATCGCCGACTCCGACGGCATGAACGCCCAACCGGCGTTACGCTCCCCCGAATCAATCATCTCACCATCCTGGTCGCCAAACGGGCAGCAGCTTGCCTACGTCTCGTTCGAGGCTCAAAAGCCTGTCATCTATGTCCACACGCTCGCCACCGGCCAGCGAAGGGTACTGGCCAATTTCAAGGGTTCCAACTCCGCGCCATCCTGGGCGCCGGATGGTCGGCGGCTCGCGGTGGTTCTCACCAAGGACGGTTTATCGCAAATTTACCTCATCAACGCCGATGGCTCCGGCGCGCGCCGGTTGATGACATCCTCCGGCATCGACACCGAACCGGCATGGTCGCCCGATGGGCAATTCATTTATTTCACCTCCGACCGCAGCGGCGACCCGCAAATCTATCGGCTCAATGTTGCCAGTGGCAGCGTCGAGCGCATCACGTTTGAAGGCAGCTACAACGTTACGCCACGCCCCTCCCTGGATGGCAAGAGGCTGGCTTTCATGACTCGCCACGACGGGCACTTCCGGGTTGCCGTACAGGAATTGGCCAGCCGCCAGACTACGATACTCACTGATTCGTCGCGCGACGAATCGCCCAGTTTTGCCCCCAACAGCAACATGATCCTCTACGCCACCGTAGCCGGAGGCAAAGGCATGCTGGCGGCAGTATCTGCCGATGGCCGGGTCAAGCAGCATCTTTCGATACAGGCCGCTGATGTGCGGGAACCTGCCTGGGGCCCGATGCAAAAGTAGCTTTCCTGTCCTTTCAATCCGTTTTTTTCACTCACCGGAGACATCGCCATGAAGAAACTTTTACTTCCTTCCTTGTTAGTTTTCGCGCTTGCTGGATGTGGAACCACCGATACACAAGAGACCGCTGCGGACGATGCAGCAAACGCGCAAAATACGAACGTCAAAACTGTGAACGTACCACCGCAAAGCAACACCAGCGGCCTTCCTTCCTGGGCCACCGATCCTTCCAAAAACAGCGTGTTCTTCGATTACGACAGCTATGTCATTCGTTCCGATGCCCGCTCGGTGATCGAAGCCCATGCCAAGCTTCTGTCCCAACAGCCCGTCCGTAAAGTAACCATCCAGGGCAACGCAGACGAACGCGGCAGCCGCGAGTACAATCTCGCTCTCGGCCAGAAGCGCGCTGAAGCCGTGCGCCGCGCCTTGAGGCTACAGGGCGCGAACGACGTGCAGATCGAAGCGGTCAGCCTGGGCAAGGAACATCCGCGCTGCACAACCTCCACGGAAACGTGCTACGCTGAAAACCGTCGTGGCGATTTTGTCTATTTAAGGTAAGCAATGAAACATCTCCTGTCCCTGGCGGCTTTTGCCGCGCTTTTCCTGGCCGGACCCGCGCAAGCGGGTCTGTTCGATGACGCAGAAGCCCGCCAGCAGATCAACAACATGAAACAGGAGATCAATGGCCGGCTCGAAACCCTCAGCAATGCCCAATTCGAGCTGGCCAACCAAAACGAGGAGATGCGCGCCGAAATTGCCCGCCTGCGCGGGCAGGTTGAGGTTTTGCTCAACGAAATCGAGTCGCTCAAGAGCCGGCAGCGCGACTTTTACATCGACCTCGACAATCGGATGCGTCAGTTTGAAACGAACGCACAAAACGCCGCTGCGGCCCAAGCGAATCGTGCAAGCGGTGGCAGTTACGAGGCAGCGCTCGGTTTCCTGAAAGAAGGCCGGGCCTCTGAGGCTCTCACTGAACTCAATACCTTCATCGACAGCCACCCGGATAGCGACAACTTGCCCGAAGCCCATTTTTGGGCTGGAACCGCTGCCTTGCAAACCAAAAACATTGCAGCCGCCAATAAGCACTTCAACACCGTACTTGGACGCTGGCCCAAGAGCACGGTTGCGCCCGATGCCATGCTTGGCCTGGCCAATGGACAGCTTGCCATCAATGACCGGCGCAATGCCCAGAAGACGCTGCAATCCCTGATCGACCGCTATCCTTCATCCAACGCGGCCAAAACAGCCAAGCAACATCTGGCGCGTTGAACGATGCCCCCTGGGCAAAACCGGGTACTGCGCGTTTCCGAAATTTTCGCCTCCTTGCAGGGGGAGTCGACGCGGGTGGGGCTGCCTACGGTGTTCGTGCGCCTGACCGGCTGCCCCTTGCGTTGCATCTGGTGCGATACCAAATACGCCTTTCAAGGCGGAGAAGACCTCAACCTGGAAACGATACTTGACGACGTCGCCGAACATGCGCTGCATTACGTCTGCGTGACAGGCGGCGAGCCGCTCGCCCAGGCGGGCTGTCCGGCATTGCTCACCGCCCTGTGCGATGCCGGTTATTCAGTCTCAATGGAAACCAGCGGCGCGTTCGACATTGGCGGTATCGACCAGAGAGTCTCCCGGATCGTCGATCTCAAGGCTCCCGGTTCGGGCGAGTGCGAACGCAACCACTTTGAGAACATTGCACTCCTGAACGCACAGGACGAAATAAAAATCGTCATTGCTGACGAAAACGACTACCTGTGGGCGCGCCAACAACTCTCCTCCCTGTGCCTGGCAGAGCGTTGCCCGGTATTGTTCTCGTCGGTCGCCGACCGGCTGGACCCTGTGCGCCTGGCTGAATGGATTGTGCGCGACCGCCTCCCGGTACGCTTCCAGCTTCAGCTACATAAAGTGCTGTGGAAAAACTCCAGGGGGCATTAGCCGCACCATGTATTCCATACCACGCGCCGTCATCCTGCTCTCAGGGGGGCTTGATTCCGCAACCTGCCTCGCGCTTGCCCGGCAGCAAGGTTTCGAGTGCCATGCCTTGTCGGTCGCCTATGGGCAACGCCACGCCGCTGAAATTGCCGCCGCGCACCGTATCGCCGCCGCTCTGGGCGCGCATGAGCATCGTCTGGCACATGTCGATCTCGGTCAGTTCGGCGGTTCTGCTCTCACCGACCCCGCTATCGCCATCCCGGAAGACAGTGAAGACGGCGGTATCCCCATTACCTACGTCCCTGCCCGCAATACCGTCATGCTGTCGATGGCGCTGGCCTGGGCTGAGGCACTTGGCGCGAGCGACATTTTCATCGGGGTCAACGCCGTAGATTATTCCGGATATCCCGATTGCAGACCGGAATTCATCGCGGCTTTCCAGGCAATGGCCAGGCTCGCCACCAAGGCGGGCATCGAAGGCCGTCCGGTATCCATCCACGCGCCGCTGATTGAGCTTTCCAAAGCTGAAATCATCCTCCAGGGAACCGCCCTGGGGGTTGATTACGGTTTGACCGTTTCATGCTACCAGGCAGACGACGAGGGACAGGCCTGCGGCCACTGCGACGCATGCCGCTTGCGCCGCGCCGGTTTCATGGCCGCGAATATCACCGACCCGACCAGGTATCGTTCCTCGTCTTAGAGCGTTTTCGACTGGGCACTGTCGCTCATCAAGCTTCTTCCGCCATGCGCTGCAGGGTAACGTAGTCCATTTTGCCCGTCCCAAGGAGCGGCAACTCATCCACCCGCACGACTTTCTTCGGAATAGATAATTCAGAAAACCCCAGTTGTTGCGCCGCTTTCTGCAAGGCCGCACGGTCGAGGCGCCCATCGGTGGTAAAGAGTACCAGCGCCTCGCCCTTGCCCGCGTCGGGCTGGCTGGAAGCAGCGTGAAACTCATTGGGAGAAGCTGTCTGCGCCAATTTTTCCACCGCCTCCAGGCTCACCATCTCACCGGCGACCTTGGCGAAACGCTTGACCCGCCCAACGATGTGTACGAAACCGTCGCTATCGACCTCGACGATGTCCCCCGTTTCGTACCAGCCCGGCCCCTCGCTCGAAGCGGGCGCTTGCAGCACGCCAGGGTTGTCCGCCCTCAGATAGCCGCTCATCACGTTGGGACCACGCACATGCAGCACCCCGCCGCGCTCAATGCCGGGCACGGGTTGCAGCCGGTGTTCGATGCCAGACAGGAACTGACCCACGGTTCCGCTGCGGTAGGCCATCGGGCTGTTGATTGTGATGACTGGCGCGGTTTCGGTCGCGCCGTACCCTTCCAGGATGCGGACGCCGAACTTCTCAAACCACTGCTCGCGCACTGCGGCGGAGAGCTTTTCCGCGCCAGAGATGACAAAGCGAAAGCGGTAGAAATCGTAGGGGTGCGCGAAACGTGCGTAATTGCCGAGGAAGGTGTTTGTACCGAGCAACACTGTACAGGCGCGGTCGTAGGCCAGTTCCGGAATCACCCGGTAATGCAGCGGCGAGGGGTACAGAAAAACGCTCGCGCCTGAAAGGAGCGGTGACAGCGTCCCTGTAGTGAGACCGAAAGAGTGAAAAATGGGAAGCACGTTCAATACGCGGTCATCGTGCGTGAAACCGATGGCGGCGCGGAATTGCGCGACGTTGGCGAGGACGGCGCGGTGCGAGAGCACCACCCCCTTGGGCTTGCCCTCGGAACCCGAAGTGAAGAGCACCACTGCCGCATCCTCAGGGCTTGCCTTGGCTTCCACCTGGCGCGGGAACCATAGCGCCCACCCCATCAGCCAGAGCTTGTCGCGGAAAGTCATCCCCTCGTGCAGGTCTTCGAGATAGACGATGCGCTCCAACCCCTGCAAGGCGGCGAGTTTATCGGCAAGCTTCGCCTGCTCGACGAAGGCGCGCGAGGTAATCAGGGTGCGGATACAGGCCGCATTGCATGCAACCTGTAATCCATTGACGCCCGCCGTGTGATTGAGCATCGCCGGGACTCTCCCGAATGCGCCGAGGCCAATGAGAAGACCGAGGGTCGATGCCATGTTAGGCAGGAATAGACCCACTTTTTCGCCGGGTTCGGTGAAGCGTTCAAACAACCGCCCAAAGGTGAGAGACATTTTCAGCAGGTCATGATAGGTGTATTCCACCTGCTTGATGTCTTCCACAATGTAGCGGCGGCGGCCATGAATCCTGATCGCGTCGCATAGCGCACCATAAAGAGTGCACTGATACGATCCCACCAACGCCATTTCCAACATCAGGCGGCGCAGGGCCTCACCCAGTTTGTGATGGCGCACCTTGGCATTGTGGGCTTCCGGCATCGGCAGCGTCGTAGGTGGCAGTATCGTGAGCGTGATGCGCGGAAAAAGTTTTCGCGGCCAGTGGGCCATTTTTGAAAAATAACTGCGGCTCAACCCGTCCAGCCGCACCGGCAGCAAGGTCGCACCGGTTTTTGCTGCCACAAAAGCGGGGCCTTCATAGACCTTCATCAGCGCCCCGGTCGAGGTGATCCGGCCTTCCGGGAAAATCACGACCGGACGCCCGGATTCGAGCAGCCGGATGATGTGTTTCATCGCCATCGGATTGCTTGGATCAATCACCAAGTAATCGGCCAATACATTCAAAACGAACCGCAAGAGCGGGCGTTTCACGTATTCAGGGTGCACAACGAACACCGGTTTTTCGACCGGCAGGAACAGCCCCAGCAGGATGCCGTCGAGAAAGGACTCATGGTTGGCGATCACCAGCAGGCGCGAATGCTGTCCATTCCCCGCTGCCAGGGCTTCCCCCCTCCCCCGTACCCGTACGCGAAAGAGCAGCCGGGTCAGGACGCGCAGCAAGACGCGCAGAACCGCGTAGATTATGGTTCTTACAAAATACGGTTTCATCATATTCATAAATTCCGACATGTTTGACTAAAAAAATTGAACCTGAATCCCATCATGCGCTGCCCAGCAAAAATTTAAAAAGGGCTACGTCCCCATAACCCTTTTTATGGTGCTGATGGGCTCGAACCGCCTACATTCACCTTGCAAGGGCTGTTTGTAAAGCGGTTTTACAATAAAATCAATAACTTACGTTATAAGATTCTGCACAGAATTGATAGAAAACGGCCAGATATTAAAGGATTCTGTCACGAAATGGTCACACAAGCGAACCCCAAATATCGTGGAGAGTGTTGAGGGGACAGCAAGCACAGCCCGGACTGAACATCACCTTATTGCCCGTCTTTGATTACTATGCGTATCAAATAATGAGCAATAGGTAATACTTCTCATCAATCGTAAATGGGTGGGCGATAGCATCGCCATCAGGTGCCTGGACGTTTCTCTGACCTTGCTTCCGATCGTTCAGGTTTTATGGACAGGAGGACAGAAATGGGTAAGAAGAACGAAATAGTGGGCGACATAAGGCGCATCAAGACAGCAGCGACAGCTACGTTCAGCCTTTCCGCCATTGCTCTGTTTGCGGTGCTGCTAACGCCGGAATTGGCGATGGCTCAGGCGGCTTGCAATGATGGCAGTGCCCGCGTAGCAAATGAGCAGCCACAAGGCTGCGGTGGCTATGGAGGCGGGGTTCCGAATACTGGTACAGAGAGCACAGGCGGTCAGAGTAACCCAACCAACCTTGGTACACCCGGCGCAAATGGTAATGCGGGCAACATGGCAGGCGGCGGCGGCGGTGCTGGCACGACTGGCGGTAACGGTGGAAATGCTTTCGGTGCTGGTGGTGTTGGAGGCTTAGGTGGTGCTGTCCCTTCGGCCAATGGCGATCCCGGCGGCAACGGTTCCAGTGGTTTAGGAGGCGGTGGCGGCGGCGGCGGGGCGCACGGCAGGATGGTAGATGCCAATGCGACCAACAATAGCACGAGCACGATCCAAGGAGGCAACGGCGGGAATGGCGGAAACGGAGCAAGCTCTGGCGGAGGCGGTGGCGGCGGCGCGGGCGGCTACGGCGTAGTCATAGAAACCAATCCTGTCATTTTTGATAACGCGGGAACGATCAAGGGCGGCAGCGGTGGAGAAGGGGGAAATTCCGTTAATGGTTCCGTCGGCGAGGGTGGTACCGGTGGGAACGGTCTGTTTGTTTCCAGTGATGGCAACACGGTGACAAACTCCGGCACAATCGAAGGCGGACGCGGCGGCGATAGCGGGCATTCGAGTTCAAAAATAACCGCCTTCGCGGAAAGTGGAAGCGGCGGAAACGGCATTGTTTTTCTGGAATCCAGTTCCGGTAATACGCTGGTTAATTCGGGAACGGTTCTGGGAGGGCGTGCCGGTAACGCAGACCCCGACACCTGGAATCTTGCGGGTATAGGTGGAGACGGCGTTTGGGGTAGCGACGTTGGCATTTCCATTATCAACACTGGCCTCATCCAGGGAGGAACTGGTGGCGATGGTGGCGCTCGTGGCCCCGATGATGCTTATACGTATTTGAAGGGGGGCTACGGTGGAGACGGTGTGTATATTAAAGATGCACAGTCGGATTCGTCCATCATCAACAAAGGCAGGATCATTGGCGGCGAGGGTGGCACTGGAACAGCCGGCGACAAGGCAAATCCAGTCCTCCGAGGGGGCGGCCCCGGCGGGTGGGGTATCTACGCCGAAAACATGACGATCATCAATGACGCCGGTGCGGAGATTACCGGTGGCAAAGGAGGAACCAGCCTGGATCTTTCAAAGGGCGCACACGGCAATGGCGGCGAGGGGATTTACGGTTCCGATTTGCATGTCTACACCAGCGGAACCATCAGTGGCGGGTTCGACGGCAGCGGCACGGTACAGGCGAATGCGATCACATTTACCAAGGGCGCCAACTATCTGGAATTGGGTCCCGGTTTCATCATGAACGGCAATGTCGTTGTCGAGTCGGAAAGCAGCACATTGGCGCTCGGCGGCTCAGGGAGCGCAACATTTGACGTGTCGAATATCGGTATCCTTGGCGCCAACGTGCAGTATCAGGGTTTCTCCACATTCTTGAAAACCGGAAACAGCGTCTGGGCGCTGACAGGATCGCCCGTACAGCCGACGCCTTGGACGATCGAGCAGGGCGTCTTGCAGATTTCGGCGAACAGCAATCTTGGCGTCGACACCAACCCCCTCACCTTTGATAGCTCAGGGGCTATCGGTGCCGCTCAGCCCACACTGCGATTTGGCGCGCCGGACATCACACTCAGCCGCAATGTGGTACTCGCTACCACCGATGGCTCGTTTGACACGTTTGGCAATACCGCAACAATAACAGGCGATATCACAGGATCAGGCAGTCTCATCAAGACCGGCGCGGGGTCGCTGATCCTGAGCGGCAACAATGCCTATTCAGGCGATACGCTCGTAAAAGCCGGCGCGCTTGTGGCAGGCAAGGCCAATGTATTTATCCCGAGTTCCATACATACGATAGAGAGCGGCGCAGAGCTCGACTTGGCGGGTTTCAATCAGACGATTGACGAGGTCAAGAACGCTGGCACCATCATCACAAATGGAACAGCTCCTAACCCCGACACCACGCTGACGGTGGCCAACAGCTATGTTGGCGCTGGTGGTACGCTGGAACTCAGTACATTTCTTGGCACGGACGATTCGCCTTCGGACAGGCTCGTCATCGACGGCGGTACGGCGAGCGGCAATTCGTTCCTGCGGATAAAGAATGTCGATGGCCTCGGCGCGCTGACTACCGGCGACGGCATTCTGGTGGTCGAAGCGATCAACGGCGGTATCACGGCATCGAACGCCTTTGCGCTCTCCGGTCGGGCGGTAGCCGGTCCTTACGAGTACAGCCTGTACCGTAGCGGCTTTGTTGCCAATCCCACCAATGAAAATTCCTGGTATCTGCGCTCGCATCTCCTTGATGCGCCTGAAATTCCGCATTACCGGGAGGAGACTTCGAATTACACAGCCCTGCCCCCCATGACGCTGCTCTATGGTCAAAACCTCATCGGCACGCTGCATGAGCGGGTTGGCGAAGAAGAGGACATCCGTGGCCGTAGCGACCTGCACGAAAAAACGCCGGACACCGGTGCCTGGGGCCGTGTTTTCGGCGTCTACGGCAAGCACGACGGCGATAAGCGCGGCATCTACGGGAAGGACGGCCCAAAATACGATTACGACTTCGTCGGCCTGCAAGTGGGGCATGATCTGTATCGTTCTGAGCGCCCCGACGGCAGCCGCAATCATCTCGGCGCCTATTTCGCCTATGGCCACGCCGACGGAACCGCCACCCATTTCGACGGCGTGCGCGGCTCCAACAAATTCAACGCCTACACCTTGGGCGGCTACTGGACTCACTTCGGCGAGAGTGGCTGGTACACCGACACGGTGTTGCAGGGAACCTATTACGACGCCACCAGCACCAGCCTGAGTCACGATATTCCGCGTTTGGATGTCGACGGCTTTGGCCTTGCCGTGTCGGTTGAAGGCGGCAAGCCGTTTCGTTTCGACAAGGGCTGGTTCATCGAGCCGCAGGCTCAACTGATCTATCAGTACGTTGACATCAACGATGCGAAAGACATCGGAGCGCAGATCACGTTCAACAACGTGGACTCGCTTGCGGGGCGAATCGGCGCGCGGTTAGGCCGCACCTGGATGCGGGATACCGGGCGGCAGATGACGATGTGGGTGCGTCCGAACATCTGGCACGAGTTCCGGGGCAAAACGGTCACGAAGTTCTCCTCCGCAGATGGCCCCATGCCCTTCCAGTCAAACCTGAACGGTACCTGGGGCGAGATCAATGTCGGGGTGAGCGGGCAACTCGACCGCAAAACCACGCTGTTCGCCAATGTTTCTTACAACGAGCGGTTCGACGGCAAGGGTCACGGCTACAACGGAAAGATTGGCGTCAGGGTGAATTGGTAGTTATAAAAGCCAGACAACATACTGGCTCTGATGAGGCGTCAGAAGCTGTTGCGTCATCTTCTGGTCACACTGAAAAGGAAAGGGTTTAGCGATTATTCACTAAACCCTCTATTTCGTGGTGCCGATGGACGGACTCGAACTGTCGACCTTCGCATTACGAATGCGCTGCTCTACCAACTGAGCTACACCGGCAAGGGGGGGAACTATACCCGGACGGGGTTCACCCTGTCCAGCGACCGGCGGAAACGCGCTCGATGCCGGCCATGTCTTTCCATGAGGCAATGTCGGCAAAACCCGCGTCGGCCAACAGGCCACGCACGGCGGCGGCTTGGTTGTAGCCGTGCTCCAGAAAAAGCCAGCCGCCATCTTCGAGGTGGCGACCCGCGCCCGCGATGATGGCGGTGAGGGCGCGCAGCCCGTCCCGGCCTGAGGCGAGCGCGGCGCGCGGCTCGAACCGCAGGTCGCCCTGGGCGAGATGAGGGTCGTCTTCGACAATGTAGGGAGGATTGGCGACGATGAGCCGGAAACGGTCTTCGCGCTTGAGCAGCGCATACCAGTCGCTCCAGAGGAAGGTGATTCCCACACCGAGCCGCAGGGCGTTGGCGGTGGCCACGGCCAGGGCATCGCGGGAGATGTCGGTGGCAGTAATCACGGGATGATCGAGTTCCAGCGCGAGGGTGATGGCAAGGATGCCGGAGCCGGTTCCGAGGTCGAGCACTCTTGGACGGGGAACAGCGGAAAAATGGGCGACGGCCAGTTCAATGAGCAGTTCGGTTTCCGGGCGGGGAATGAGGACGGAGGCGTTGACGAAGAAAGCGCGCCCATAGAATTCGCGCTCGCCGGTCAGGTAGGCAATGGGTTCGCCCGCAACGCGATGCTCGATGAGGCGCTGAAAAGCTTCCCATTGGGCAAGGGGCAGGGTTTCTTCCGGTCTGGCGGCAAGATGGGCAGCGGAGGTGCGGCAGACATGCCGCAGGAGCAGACGGGCTTCAAGCGGTTGGATGCGTTTTCGCGCCCAGGCCAACGCCTCGGCAATACTGGTCTCCGTCGACGGCGCGCTCATGCTTCTTCCGCCAGCGCGGCCAATTGTTCGGACTGGTGTTCGAGGGTGAGGGCGTCGATGATCTCATCGAGTTCGCCATCCATGACGGCATCGAGCCGGTAAAGGGTGAGGTTGATCCGGTGATCCGTCACCCTGCCCTGCGGGAAATTGTAGGTGCGGATGCGCTCGGAGCGGTCGCCGCTGCCGATAAGGCCCCGCCGGGTGGCGGCATCGCGCGCCTGTTGCTCGCGCGCGCGCGCATCGTTCAGCCGCGCGGCAAGTACGGCCATCGCGCGTGCCTTGTTGCTGTGCTGGCTGCGTTCGGCCTGACATTCGACGACAAGCCCGGTCGGCAGGTGGGTGACGCGCACGGCGGAGTCGGTTTTGTTGATGTGTTGCCCACCCGCGCCAGAAGCGCGGAAGGTGTCAATGCGAAGCTCGGCGGGGTTGAGCTGGAGGGCTTCGAGTTCGTCGGCTTCGGGCATGACGGCCACCGTACAGGCCGAGGTGTGGATGCGCCCCTGGGTTTCGGTGGCGGGAATACGTTGCACACGATGCCCACCGGACTCGAATTTAAGGCGCGACCAGGCTCCCGCGCCCATGATCCGGGTAATGACTTCGCGGTAGCCGCCGAGGTCGGATTCGCTGGCAGAGATGATTTCGACTTTCCAGCGCTGGCGTTCGGCGTGGCGAGTGTAGAGGCGCAACAGGTCGGCGGCGAAGAGGGCGGCTTCTTCGCCGCCTGTGCCCGCGCGAATTTCGAGGAAAAGATTGCGCCCGTCGTTGGGGTCGCGGGGCAGGAGCGCGCATTGCAGGGCGTCTTCGAGTTCAGAGCACCGGCGCTGGCCTTCGCTCAGTTCGGCCTCGCCCAATTCGCGCATTTCAGGGTCTTCAAGGAGTTCACGGGCAGTCGCGCAATCGGCTTCAGCCTGACGCAAGTCGCGGATGAGGATGGTAATAGGCTCGATTTCAGCGCGCTCGCGCGCGAGTTCGCGAAAGCGGTTCATATCCCGCGCGGTATCGGCTTCGCCCAGTTCGCGGTCGAGTTCGCCGAGGCGGTCGAGGAGCCGGTCGAGCCGGTCACGGATGCTTTGTTTCATTTTTCTCCGTAACTGCCCCGTTCAAGCATCGGGCAGGTCGAAGAGGCGGCGGACGAGTTCTCCAGCTTCGGCGTGATGTTCGCCTTCAGCTTGATTGAGAAAGTGCGTCGGCCCGTGCATCAATTTGTTGGTGATGCCGTGCGAGAGGGCTTCGAGCGCCTTGGCGGGATCGTTGCCGCGCGCGAGCAGTTTGAGCGCACGTTCCAGTTCGGCTTCGCGCACGGCTTCGGCATGCTGACGCAGGGTGCGGATGACGGGAACGGCATCGCGCGCCTGCATCCAGTGCAGGAAGCCATCGACGCGCGTATCGATGATGCCTTCGGCTTCGATGACGGCTTGCTGGCGCGATTCCAGACCGGCTTCGACGAGTTGGGCGAGATCGTCGACGGTGTAAAGAAATACGTCGTCAAGCTCGCCGACTTCGGGTTCGACATCACGCGGCACGGCAAGGTCGACCATGACAATCGGACGGTGCCGCCGCGCTTTGACCGCGCGTTCGGCCATGCCGAGCCCAACGATGGGCAGCGGTGCGGCGGTACAGGAAACGACGACATCGAACTCCGGAAGCGCCTTGTCGATGGCTTCGATTTTCATGGCTCGGGCATTAAAGCGCCCGGCCAACACCTGCGCCCGCTCTTCGGTGCGATTGGCAATGGCAATGGCGCGTGGATTGGCTCCAGCAAAATGGGCGGCGCACAGTTCGATCATTTCGCCCGCGCCGATGAAAAGGACGCGCAGGTCGTTGATTTGCCCGAAAATCCGCTCTGCCAGACGCACGGCGGCAGCGGCCATCGAGACGATGTTCGCGCCAATCGCGGTGGTGGAGCGCACTTCCTTGGCTACCGCAAAGGTGTTCTGGAAAAGCCTGTGCAGGAGCACGCCGAGCGTGCCCGCTTCTTCGGCCTGCCGCGCGGCGTCTTTCACTTGTCCGAGGATTTGCGGTTCGCCCAGTACCATCGAGTCCAGCCCGCTTGCGACGCGAAATACGTGGCGCACGGCTTCGCGCTCCGGGTGGGAGTAGAGGTAGGGGGAAATTTCGCCGAGAGGCAGGCTGTGGAAGCGCGCGAGCCAGTCGACAGCGTGCCGGGGCTCCTGTCCCGTGATGTAGAGTTCAGTGCGGTTACAGGTGGAAAGTATGGCGGCCTCGCGCACGGCTTGCCCGTCCGCCAGTTCGTGCAGGGCGCGGTTCAGGCAGCCCGACCCGAACGCGACCCGCTCGCGGATGGCAAGCGGCGCGGTGTGATGGTTCAGGCCGAGGGCGTAAAGCTGCATGCAGGGTTGCCGTAGTGAAGACGAGACTGGCGGAGCGCATCGTATCACGTAACAGCTTGACGCCGGTTTCAGTACGGCAAAACGCTGATTTCCATCACGATTTTGCAGCAATCCCACAACGAAGCGGGTCACGGCTCACAAAAGCCTCACGAATCGCCGTGCCGTTTCAGGCAATCAAGCAGCAAATTGTCGGTGATAACATTCTGTGCAGATTCGATCCGCCCGTTCTCCCGGTTTGAAGACACCCGCTCCCTGGCTGGACGTGGACGAAACATCCCTTCAAAAACACACAGGCAACAGATTTGGCACATCCCCGACGCTCCCCCCCTTCCCTGCCGTCAGAAAATGCACGGGCACTTACCCCCGGAACTGTCGTTGCCGCATTTGGCCGCCATTTTGAAGTCCGCACCATTAGCGGCATCCTGCGCTGCCACACGCGGGGCAAAAAGAATGATTACGCCTGCGGCGACGAAGTCGGCATCGCGCCTGCGGGCGAGGGCTTGGGAGTCATCGAAGCCCGGTATCCGCGCCGTAACCTGCTGTGGCGCTCCGACGCCTTCCGTCAGAAACGGCTCGCCGCCAACCTGAGCCGGATTGTCGTCGTCGTCGCAACCGAACCGGGATTCTCCGATCTGCTCGTGTCGCGTTGCCTCGTGGCGGCGGAAAGCGAAAATATCCCGGCGCTCATCGCGCTCAACAAGGTCGATCTCACCATCAGCCTACCTGCCGCGCGCGAACGTCTGGCCGTGTTCGCCACGCTCGGTTATCCAGTCATCGAACTATCCGCCCTGCTCGGCGCGGACGCGCTCGAACCCTGGTTGCAGGGCGAGCGCGTCCTGCTCGTCGGCCAGTCCGGCATGGGCAAATCTACGCTCATCAACACCCTCGTACCCGAAGCCGCCGCGACCGTCGGTGAAATCTCCACGGCGCTGGACAGCGGAAGCCACACCACCACCCTTACCCGGCTTTACCCTCGCGGGGAAGGCTGGCTGATCGACAGTCCCGGTTTACAGGCGTTCGGGCTGGCTCATCTCGATCCCGGCACACTGGAAGCCGCCTTCATCGAGTTCCGCCCTTATCTTGGGCAATGCCGTTTCCGAGACTGTCGCCACGACGCCGAACCCGGTTGTGCGCTGTGCGCCGCAGTGGAAAACGGAAACCTCTCCGCGCGGCGTTTCGAGCACTACCGCTTCATCCGCGATGAAATCGCCGCCGCGCGCCGCGCCAATCCTAAAGGTTTATTTGATTTTTCCTAATTCTCTTGAGAGCAAAAAAGGATATGATATCTTATAGAAAATAACCCATTTAACATTGTGGGTTTTTTTATTCGGCTGAACAGCGTTTCAGCGACAACATACGACTCGGAGGAGACTAATGAAAGCATTACTGTATGGCGGCCCCGGCCAGAAAACCTGGACGGAAAAGGCGGACCCTGTCATTGAGAAACCAACGGACGCCGTCGTCCGCATCACCCACACCACTATCTGCGGAACCGACCTGCACATCCTCAAGGGAGATGTGCCCGCCGTCACACCGGGCCGTGTGCTTGGGCACGAAGGCGTGGGCGTGGTCGAGCAGGTCGGCAGCGCCGTGCGAAACTTCAAGAAAGGCGACCGCGTATTGATCTCCTGCATCACATCCTGCGGCAGTTGCCCGAACTGCAAACGCCAGATGTATTCGCACTGCGACGACGGCGGCTGGATTCTCGGCCACCTCATCGACGGCACCCAAGCCGAACTCGTACGCACCCCGCATGCCGACAACAGCCTGTACCCAATTCCCGCTGGTTCGGACGAAGAAGCCCTCGTGATGTTAAGCGACATTCTCCCCACAGGTTTCGAGATCGGCGTGCTCAACGGTCAGGTCGGCCCCGGTGATGTCGTAGCCATCGTCGGCGCTGGGCCGATCGGCATGGCAGCCCTACTCACCGCTCAGTTCTACAGCCCTGCGCGCATCATCATGGTCGATCTCGACGCCAACCGGCTAGAAGTTGCCAAGAAGTTCGGCGCGACCGATACCGTTTGCGCCAGCGGGAATCAGGCCGTCGAACAGATCAAGGCAATGACAGGCGGCTTGGGCGTAGACGTCGCCATCGAAGCTGTCGGCATCCCCGCCACCTTCGACGTCTGCCAGAACATCCTCGCACCGGGCGCACGGCTGGCAAACGTCGGCGTACATGGCAAGAGCGTTGACCTGCACATGGAAAACCTGTGGATTCAGAACGTCACCATCAGTACCGGCCTGGTCAACACAAACACCACGCCGATGCTGCTCAAGACCGTGCAATCCGGCAAGGTCGATCCTACCCGCCTGATCACCCACCGCTTCCCGCTCAACCAGATCGAAGAAGCCTACCGGGTCTTCAGCAATGCCGCACAGGAAAAGACGCTCAAGGTCATCCTCAGTTCCTGAGGCGGCAAAAAAACATATAGCAGCAATATAAGAGGGGAACAGGCGGCGTGGCGCAAGCTACGCCGCCTTTGTTTTGGGCTTAAACATGACTTGGGCGTTGCAAACGTACATGGTTGGCCTATGCCGCCCGCTCAAGCCAAACGCGCGTTTGCCGTCAAAGTATGTACCGTGTCGGCTTTCTTTACAGGTGATTCGTAATAATACGTAGTGCGATATAAAATAGTCTATAAGATCAATATATTACAAATACTGGAATAATTATTGCTAACACGTTGTGTGTATATGCAGTTGAAAGTTGTTTGTTACTTTTCTTAAGGAAACAGGAGGTCATGATGTTAAAGAAACGAGTCGACAGTGGTCGCTTCAATCACAAAGCGCTCGCCACTGTTACGCCAAGACTGAGAATGCTATCCGCTTCTCTTCTGGTTTTTGCAGCTGGAACTGTCAACGCACAATCGGTTGACCTGTCTACCGGAACTGCCGTTTTGGGAAACGGGTTTGACACGAACGGCAACGCCGTCCGCCTACTCGACCCAAAAAACGATTTAAAAACTTTCGGCAATGCGTTCTATGTCTACTACAACGCCCAGGACGGGGCGGAGCATGTGTCTAAAAACAGCATCGTTGCTAACCCCGATACTGGCTATGCGCTTATGCAACGAGGCACACGCGAGGTAGAGCTGGCTCGCGGGGTTAACTTCTATAACCCCAAGTACGCAGGCGTCATTGACTGGAACATTACCCGCGATGCCAATTGGACAGTTTATTACACTGCTACCGGTGCAACCCCGGCAACCGAACGGTACAAGGACAGCTTGAGCGTAATGCAATGGGGCAACGCAAACACAGTACGTGGTTTGGAAGGGGCTCTGAAGAATGCCATTAAAGACAATCGAGTCGGGTATATCGACAGTCGCATCGAAATGAACTACAACGGCAGAACGTCCTACGGTACGACAGCCGAACTTTACGGGTCGTCGACGATCAATTCAAACGGCGTTGGCTACCAGGCCGGTTTGAAGTACATCGACACCGGCAAAGGTGTGATCGGAGCATCTGCGGGGCTGTACTATGATGAAGCCGGTCAATACCACATGGACGCATCCGGACATATTACCTACGATGGCAACGTGTCAGGGGCAAAGACCAATGGCGAGAAGATTGTTTATGATGACTGGAATCAGCACGGCATCGTTCTGACCGGAGCCGACCTGCTTGCATACACCGTTGGATTCACAGCCAATGGCACCGACACGATGATTGAAGGATCATTCGGCGTTTTGGGCGATTTCCGTGACGTTTATATCAACGGCAACAAGATTGACCAGTCATTGCTCAACCTGACGGGCGGCGATTACGGTGACGTCATTCTTAACGGAGTTGGCGTCGGCAAAGGCGTTGTCGGCCAATACACGATGAGTCTTGACTTGTCGGATATTGATCCATCCTTCTGGAACGCAGATGGATACAACAACATTTCGTTCATGGTGGGAACGGTCACTCCGTGGATGTTGGGATTGGGGGCTAATGACGCTCCCGCTCTTGGCGGCAGCAATCCCTATGCCTATCCCTATGCCATCGTAGCGGGATTCAACTACTTTTCTGGCGACCTCCAATACGGCAGCATCACTGCTGTACCGGAACCGGAAACCTGGGCGATGCTGCTGGCGGGTCTCGGTCTGATCGGCGCAACCGCGAAACGCCGCCGTTTGCTGAAAAGCTGATAGGGTAAATCACCGCCAACGGCGGTGAGACTTGATTCAAAGCCGAAGGGAAAGTGAATTCACTTTCCCTTCGCTTTTTTACCAACGCTTCAACGAACTTCGGTCACATGCGAGTCCAGACTATACTTGGTCGACGCGCTCCCCAAGGCAAAACTAAACCCATAATCCTCCAGGTAATAAAAGGTGGAGATTTCGTCGATCTTGCCCCCAACGACATGGCACTTCAGTTCTTTTGCTTTGCCCTGAAGCTGTGAATGCAATTCTCTGGCCGATATTTCGCGGGCGACTTTGCAGATAACTTCCGACTCCCGGTTGGATTGATTAGTCATAAGATCCGTGATCCGCACACGTTGCCAATACCCTAATTGGCCGTAGACGGGCATCTTTTCCCAATCTCCCCGCAATTCCAGCCTGTCAACCTGGAAAACGTTCTGCTCTTCGGCGCTGTAGAGCATCTGGCTGATGGGTATCATGCCAAGAAAACTCATCTGCTCCGTCCTGTTATCACCTTCCTGCGACGTGACGTGAAAAACGCCCGGTATCGACGTTGGCTCGACAAAGATTTCCTGCTGGAAGAAACTGGGCTTGTTCAAGCGGGCTGCCGCGCTGCCGCTCAAAAACGACCGGGTTCCTTCAACGCGCAGGGTTTTGAGAACCTGCCGAGGCGGAGCAACCCTGCGTTGCGCGAGTTGGGTAGCGATGTTGGCATCCGGGTCGGGCAAGGCGGAAAAATTCGGCAGACGCTTTCCGCGCGGCTCAGGAGGCAAAAGGGTTTGAGATAAATTTTCCTGGCTGCAAATTGCCGACAACAAGGTGGCGGAATCGCCGGTAGCTTGCGGGATGCTCAGGACAGGCGGCCGGCTCTGCATCCCGCCGTCCGTGATCGTCTGCTGTTGATCCAGGTAATAGACATGGAGAAGGGAATACGACTGTTTCTGGCAATCCACTTGATAAAACCCGGCTCGACGGGCATACGGAGCCTTGTACTGCCGGATATGCGCGAGATAGGGATAATCGACCGCCGCCCAAAACCGCACACTGCCATCCGCTTGTGTCTGTAGGCTCGAAACTTCCAGTAAAAGTTGCGTCTCGTTCTTCCTGTTGTAGGCAATCTCGCGCCAGGAGGGCGTACGTTCACAGGCTTTTTTGACTGCATTCAACCGATGGATCGCACCAGCGGTCGATTCGCTCAAAGCAAGCGGCTGAGAATAGAGTGAAGTTCCACTGGCGTAACGCCTTTCCTTTCTGGAGGGAGACGCTTTTCTGTCCAGGATATCGCCATAAACCCAGTCCACGCGCCCGCTCGCGCAATCCACCCGGAGATACAACTCTCCGGCCGCTTTATCCCCGTCCTGCAAGCGCACGGCCAGGGAAACCTTCCCGCCGTCGCGCAACACGCTCTCCCCAACCACATTGTTTGCTTCGGCAGCCTGCCTGACGGCATGGTCGATCTGCTTCTGATCAATCGACGCCGCTGGCGATAAAGAAGAGGAACCGCACCCAAACAAGGCGGAAGAAACGAAGAGAACGACAAACAAGCCTGATGCTTTCATGATGAACACATTCCCGAAAAATACTGTCGGCAGATACGCCTGTGCATAAAAATAGCAGTATTCTAACCCCATATATGGACGGGCTCCTCTGTTTTGCAAAGGAAAATCAGAGAGTTCAAACTAAACCTTAGTTCGCGTCCCCCTTTCGTCGAGTCAGTGGGTGCAGCCTCTCTCTTGAGGTACAAGGGAGGCAAACCTCCACCGTACGATCATCTCCTGCATTATCATGTCGATCGTTTTTTTGCCTATAAGTGGAGAGGTGTTGCCGTGACAGAAGATCGCAACTCGCTCATGCGGCTTTTGGGGCGTCGCCATTCATGCCGTTCTTTTGCTCCTGACCCGGTGGATGAGAAAACGCTCCAAAGCCTGTCGGATGCTTTTGATCTGGCCCCGCAGGCAGGCGGGAAAAGAAATCTGAATTGCCGCTTCATTACAGATAGGATTGTCATACGAGATCTGGCTGAACGGGGGCAAGAGGCTTTTGACGCATTTTGCCGAGGCATCCAGGTACCTCCTATCCGCAGGGAAATAGAAATCTACGGTGAAAACTTCTTTTGGTTCAGTGAAGTTCCCGTTCTGGCGGTGGTGAGTTGCCGCAAAACGCCTACATTCCTGACGGAAGCTGTCGGACAGAAAGGCGCACTGATCTGGGGGGGCGAGCTTTCTGCGGCAATGGCCTCTTTCAGCCTGCTACTGGCCGCTGAATCTGTTGGGCTTGGTGCTTGCTGCATGACCGGCTCCCTGATTGCATGGCGCGAAATGGAGAAGGTGCTGAATATCCCTAAACGGGATACGCTCATCCTCCTGATCGCCTTGGGACACAAAAAAACACCGTGATGCCGGCCCCCAATCGGTCTGCTGGGTCGATGGGGTGGGTGATACATCCATATCTGCGCCCGCGCGCAATTACCCCGGAACCGTCCTTTATCCACGCTGGGCAAAAGAGAGCATCGTTATCATGGCTCAAGCTCTCTTTTGCGGACACTTCCGGACATGGCGATCTCCCGCATCGAACGCCTCGTGGCAACTGCCGGTGAAATCATTCTCGGCAAAGAATACGAATGTCGGCTGGCCATTTCATGCCTGCTCGCCCGTGGGCATTTACTGATCGAAGATGTTCCGGGAACGGGCAAAACAACGCTCACCCATACCCTCGCCCGCCTGCTGGGGCTGGAATTCCAGCGTATCCAGTTCACCAGCGACTTGCTGCCCGCCGACATTCTCGGCGTGTCGGTGTTCGAGCGCGAAAGCTCGACCTTCCGGTTCCGGCCCGGCCCCGTCTTCGCGCAGTTGATCCTGGCCGATGAAATCAATCGCGCCACGCCCAAGACCCAGAGCGCGTTGCTCGAAGCCATGGAAGAACGCCAGGTGACTTCCGATGGGCAGACCCTGCCTCTGCCCGAGCCTTTTTTTGTCATCGCCACCCAGAACCCTTCGTATCAGATCGGCACTTTTCCGTTGCCGGAGAGCCAACTCGACCGTTTTCTCCTGCGTATCCGTCTTGGCTATCCGGATCACGCCGCAGAACGCGCGCTGTTGCAAGGGGAAGATCGGCGAACGCTGCTGGACAATATCGAGCCTGTGATGACGCCTGTCGAGTTAATGGAATTACAGGATACGGCACAAGCGGTAATCGTTTCCGAACGCCTGATCGACTACGCGCAGGCGCTGCTGGCCGCGACCCGGCAAAACCCGGAATTCGCCGCCGGACTCAGCCCACGCGCGGGCTTGGGCTTGATTGCCGCCGCGCGGGCTTGGGCTTTGATCGAAGGGCGCGACCATGTGCTCCCGGAGGATGTGCAGCGCGTCTTTCCATATATTTCCGGGCATCGTCTGCGTCTGGCGGGCGATGGCCACATGCCGAGGCCGGATGACCTCGCGCGCTTGCTGAAAAGCGTCGCGGTTCTCTGAGCTTTTGAGTCACCCCTGCCTAAATGCAGGGGATTCCTCGATACGGTTTAGGGGAGCCTTCGGCTCACAGTTACGCTTTGTCTCGCTTGACTCCGTAACGAGTGACGGAGACTGCGCGAGACACGTGTTCAAACATGCCTGCCCTGCCCGCCCGCCTACGCACCGTGTTCCGGCTGGAGCCGGGCAAGCCAGGAGAGCATAGGCATTTTAATCCCTTTGAAATCAGGGCTGATTTGAAACGCTTCTGGTACTCACCATGCACGTTGAGAAAGTGGATGGTGCGCTGCTCGCTCGCGGTTCCGGTCGATGTGGTTTATGACGAAGAGGCCGGAAAAACAGATAAAGCAGTGACGGCACTACACGACGAGTTGAAGGCCATCATCGTCGTGTATTACCTGAAGACGGGGATGATAGACCAGAAGATGAGGGAACTGCACTGCAGCAGACAGACGCTGTACAACAGGTTGCATCACGCACAGCAGCGCGTAGAGGATTTTCTGAGAACACTGTCTGTTGAAAGGGCATGGCCGGAAACGTGTGGTTTTTCTCGTAAAAATAAATTATAACTTGAAAAATATTAACGTGTGTGTTAATATTAAATCAAATACAGGACACATCATGAAATACAGTGAATTCCGGCGCTACCTCAAGTCCCTTGGAGCAACCATCCAGCCAGCGCATGGTTCGCACTTCAAGGTGACACTGAACGGTAAAACAACGATTTTTCCGTTCCACGGTGCGAAGGAAATGAAGAAAGGACTTGTCGAGGGCATCAAGAAAGACCTCGACATCAAATGAAAGGAGCACGAAATGTTACGTTACCCAGTTGAACTGACGCCAGACGATGAGAACGGCGGTTTCCTTGTCGGCTTCCCAGACATGCCCTTCGTTCATAGCGTCGGCGACACGCTGGAAGAAGCCTTACGCGAGGCGGTAGACGGGATAGAGAGCGGGATTTGTCACTTTTTCGAGACCCGCCAGCCCGTTCCGATGCCTTCTGCGGCAAAAGATGGCCAGCACACTGTCGAGTTACCTGCCGTGACGGTTGCCAAGGTTTTGCTGCATAACGAGATGATTGCCCAGGGCATTAAAAAAGCAGAACTTGCCCGCCGCCTGAACATTGCTCCGCCGAGCGTCGAGCGCATTTTCAACGTTCGATACAAAACTCGTATTGAAACGTTGGAGGCCGCATTCAAAAGCGTTGGGCGTAACATGGAAATTATTATGGGTTGACACCGTTAGACTGTTTTTCTACTTTTCAGGCAAAATCGGAGTTTCGAGCGAACAAAGCCCGTATCAGATAACGATGCGGGCTTTTTTATTGCGCTTAAGTGATTGACAAACAAAGAGAATCCGCAGCACGCCGGGGGTCTTAATCCCTTTGAAATCAGGGCTGATTTGAAACCCGGCGTCGAGTACGACAGCGATTTCACGGACGGTCTTAATCCCTTTGAAATCAGGGCTGATTTGAAACCACCTTCTTCTTTTACTATAAGCCTAGTTTGGGGTCTTAATCCCTTTGAAATCAGGGCTGATTTGAAACACTGACGGTTCTCGCGGCATGAACAGCGCGCGGTAGTCTTAATCCCTTTGAAATCAGGGCTGATTTGAAACCAAAAATCAGTACGACCTTGAAGCCACATGTAGGGTCTTAATCCCTTTGAAATCAGGGCTGATTTGAAACAATCGAGCTACCGAAACAACAAACGGTTATAAATGGTCTTAATCCCTTTGAAATCAGGGCTGATTTGAAACCTTTTTAACTCTAAAGTGGGAAGATGTTTTTGGTCTTAATCCCTTTGAAATCAGGGCTGATTTGAAACATATACGAAAGGTTTATTTGCGAACAGCGCAGCAGTCTTAATCCCTTTGAAATCAGGGCTGATTTGAAACCACGGTCAACGGTCGATGCGTCGTTCTTCGATGTCTTAATCCCTTTGAAATCAGGGCTGATTTGAAACCTATCAGGAGAACAAAATGGCAACAGTTACCATGTCTTAATCCCTTTGAAATCAGGGCTGATTTGAAACATCATGACTCTAAACGAGTATGTTCGCTTGATCGAGTCTTAATCCCTTTGAAATCAGGGCTGATTTGAAACCAGCGTTTTCTTGAAGCTATGAGCCAGCCTCAGAGGCTTAATCCCTTTGAAATCAGGGCTGATTTGAAACATCAAAAAGAGTTGTATCCGTGCGATTTTGTCGTTAGTCTTAATCCCTTTGAAATCAGGGCTGATTTGAAACCGAATACGAGCGTTTTCTCGAAGCTCAATCCCGGGTCTTAATCCCTTTGAAATCAGGGCTGATTTGAAACCTGGCGATACTTTCAAACTACGGATGACCGGCTGTCTTAATCCCTTTGAAATCAGGGCTGATTTGAAACCAGAATATGCCAATGGGAATCTTGGCCGCGACACGTCTTAATCCCTTTGAAATCAGGGCTGATTTGAAACTGAAAGACGTTGCTATCGGTATTGATTTCACTTCAGTCTTAATCCCTTTGAAATCAGGGCTGATTTGAAACGGTCGCTATACGCGCGCGTTACTGCAAAAACAAGTCTTAATCCCTTTGAAATCAGGGCTGATTTGAAACGAACAACAACAGTACGAACAGGAGCAGCAACATGTCTTAATCCCTTTGAAATCAGGGCTGATTTGAAACCCATATGAAGCCGCTGAACACGAGTGCCGTGAACTGGTCTTAATCCCTTTGAAATCAGGGCTGATTTGAAACCCCCGGAAGTAGGTGACAATGTCATCTACAATGAGGTCTTAATCCCTTTGAAATCAGGGCTGATTTGAAACCATTGGGTTCTGCGTACTTCATCGCGCTTCCCGGTCTTAATCCCTTTGAAATCAGGGCTGATTTGAAACCATGACGTTTCAAAACTATTTAAAACTCGTGGTGTCTTAATCCCTTTGAAATCAGGGCTGATTTGAAACTCAATGCAATCAAGAAACTATTCAAGATTGCTGGAGTCTTAATCCCTTTGAAATCAGGGCTGATTTGAAACGCGGAAAACGTCAAAGAATACCTGTTTCGTTACGGTCTTAATCCCTTTGAAATCAGGGCTGATTTGAAACCGAGTTAATCAACGCGGCACGGGAGCTTGTCAATGTCTTAATCCCTTTGAAATCAGGGCTGATTTGAAACGCGGACTCAAAAAACGGGGAAATAACTCTAGAAGGTCTTAATCCCTTTGAAATCAGGGCTGATTTGAAACGTATACTGGTATCAACTAAGAATACTTCTTTAACAGTCTTAATCCCTTTGAAATCAGGGCTGATTTGAAACTGATACTGGGCACAATTATGGAGAGACATGATGGCGTCTTAATCCCTTTGAAATCAGGGCTGATTTGAAACTACAGTGGTGTCAAAGGATTCTCATGTTCGCATGACGTCTTAATCCCTTTGAAATCAGGGCTGATTTGAAACAGTTACATAACTTTCAAGTGGAAAGACGTTTTGTCTTAATCCCTTTGAAATCAGGGCTGATTTGAAACAGCGCGCGCCAAAAAACCATTTAGTGACAACAGTTTACGTGTTGGCTTATGGTTTTTTTCGATTGGCGGCATGATATCTCTTCGAGTGACTGTCGTGAAGGTTTCAGGTAAGGCTGGTTCCATTCTATATCCTTGTCGGGTTGGGCAGCGTGAATCATGTAGAAATATCTTGCCAAGGCTCGGGCAAACCGCTCCATTGGATGCCGCTGGGCAACAGGGATTTGCCCAGACGAAGGCGCAGCCCGCGCTGGGGCAGAGGGTAGGCACGGATGTCGTCGCGGTGCTTGTCCATCAGACTTTCAAGTTCGTCCAGACAGCGTTGTAGCTGGAGCGGCGTACCGCTGAACAGAAAAACCGAGTATTGAAGCGCCACGGCCTGACGCCTGAGAGCACGGTGAATGCGTAACAGCCGCTTGGGATGGCAGATGTCGTAGCAGATAACGTAGTCGGTCATGGCCGTGGTTGGTCAAGGACAGATTCAGGTGGGAGTTTCCGCCTTGGAAGGGAATTGTCAGAATTTCAACTCTTTGACGCAGGCGTCCCTGGCATCGCAGAAAGATCGCAGTTGTCGAACTATCTGAGCATACCAGCGGAGAATCTCGTCATTGCCGGTGTCTTCGCGCCGTGCTGTGGTGATTTGGTTCAAAACCTCGGAGGCCAGTTCAAATTCACCAAGCTCCCGCAATACATCAGCTTTCATCCACTGCGTCCAGTAATGTTTCTCGGTTTCATCTTCGTTGGCTTCATCCAGTAAACGGACGAGAGTTTCGAGGTTTTTTAGACCTTCTTCAGATAAATCCAGGCCACCGCCTACCTGAGTGCCATCACGCAATGGGTCGTTTCTGCGCCACCGGGCAAGGATTCGCAAGTGGCGCCCCTCTTCAGGCGTTGTAGCCAAACCGTTGGCAAGCGCTTTGTAGTAGTCCATTTCGCCCGGCTCCTTGACTACGGGAGTCGTTGTTAAAGAGCGGTTGGCGAACTGCGCGTCTTTCCTTTCACCTGTTTCGCTAATTTCTTCGGCGTCGTCCAACCAGTAACATCTTTCGCAATGATGGCATTTCACAACCGCCGGAGGGCGAGGCAGCATGGGCGCAATTTGCTTCCCATCGGACCATGTGCGAGCGCCAATCGTATTGCCGGATATGAGCGTCTTGTACTTCGCCTGTGCCGCACAGTACGGGCAGGCAATGATCTGATCTGGGCCTGGCATCATGGTAGCTCTCCTTTCGGATTGGGTAAAAATCAGAAGCATGCTTTGACATGAGCCAGCTTCATGGGTATTGCTCGCCGGTTGCGGTGTCGCCACGCTCGTTATCGTCGACTGTGTGGCTGGCCGGGACGGCAATGGTTTGCGCCAGTTCGTCCACGCTGTACTGGATGCCGCGCCGCAACGGTTCGGAGTATTCCTCGTAGGCACCATAGTAACGGGCGCGCCCAGCCTTACCCAGTAGGCAGCCGGAACTGGTTTGGCTGAAATGATCCTTGGTCAGTATTTGTTTGTTGACTAGTTGCAGGCAGAAACGATCGGCCAACGGGCGCACAGTTTCCAGCAGGTCACAGGCCAGCGATTCGCGGCCAAAGCTGACTTGGTGGTAGAAACCTATGCAGGGGTCGAACCCTGCGGCATGCAAAGCCATGGCGACTTCGGCATTGGCCAGGGTGTAAGTCAACGAGAGCAAGGCGTTGAACGGGTCACGCGGCGGGCGACGGTTGCGGTTTTTGAATTCCAGGCTATCGGGTACAACGGCGCGCAAGCCTACAAAGTAGGCGCTGGCAGCCGAGCCTTCGATGCCGCGCAGGGTACTAAGCTGAGTTGTATTGCCCAATTTTTTCTGTTGCTCTCGCAACAGCCGTATGGCGTGGGTGAGTTCGTAGCGGGCGTGAAGGTGGTGGTCGCGCAGTTGCTCGAACCATTCGCATTGGCACTGTAGCTTGGTATGAATGATCTGTTGGGCAAACAGCAAGCAGAAGCCCGCATCCAGGCTGAGCCGGGTTTGTGCGACACGGCGGCGTGCATCGTTGTGGGGTCGGGCCAGCATCAGGCTAGGCTTGCCCAGTCGTCCGGTGAGAATGACAACGCCCACGCCGTTTTCCCCGAGCTTACCTAGCAGGCTGGCTTCCAGGGTGACATTGCCGCGTAGAAAGACGCGCGTAATAGGCGCCAGCGGTACGCTGCCTACGCGCTCACCGTTTTCGCGGAAAATCAAGGCACCAGCATCGAACTGCATGTGAACGTCGCGGCGGTCTACAAAAAGACTGGTCATGGCGATGCTCCTTTAGCTGGTTTTGATGTGTTTTTTAGGTGATGCTGAAGTAGTGAGAGCCGAAGCTGGCGGCTTGGCCTAGACAGTGGGGCGTCATGCGCGGGTCCAGCGCAATGAGTTGTATGCGGTCGCTGTCGAGGTCGATCAGTTGGTCTAGGTCGGCACGTATGGTTTGCAGCTCAGCGGGAGTAACCCAGATTTCCGGCACGGATTTCTGCCCAGCCACACGCCAACTCTTGAAGTAGCGGCACGCGCGCGCGAGCCGCTTAGGGTTGCTGATGTCATAGGCGACAAGATAGAGGGTGCGAGACATGTACAGCAGTGTGCCGTGGCAAGCAGCCCAGCGGCGCTGCCGCAAGCTTGCGGCGCAAAGATTCAGCAACGCAGTGTAATGGCTTGCACCGGCAAGCTGAGGCTGCACATGGTGTATGGGCGTTTGCCGCTGTTGGTCAGCAGATAGGGAGTGGCGGCCAGACCGAGTTGTTCTTTCAGGGCGCGTTTGAGCTTGGAGTTGTTTTGCTCGAAGAATTCTTTTTCCATACCTTCGCACAGGCGTCGGGCTGCCTTTTCATAGGCTTCGGCATCCTCGCCAACGATGTTGCGGTACAGCGCCAGGTATTCCTGGGCATTGGCCGTGCGCCAGCTATGCGGGCCGCGTTCGTTCAGGCGTTGCTGTGCCCACCAGGTTAACCAGGCAAGCAGGGCGGGCGATAAACGCACGGGTGTGCTGCCGCACTCGGTACGCTTGGCTCGGAGATTGATGTGAAGGTGCGGCGGCGCCAGGCTTTGCTGGATGGCGGCCACGGTTTCGTTGAAGCTGGCATAGCCGTTCAGCAGCGCTTGGGGCTGGCCGTGACGCAGACGCACGACGGGGATGCGCGCCAGGGTGATGGCGGCGTCCGCAGTGTCGAGGTGCTGGCCATCGCGGCTGGCCAGACGCCGTGGCGTGGCAGGTGGAAAGAAAAATTCGGAGTGGTTTTCAAAGGGACTGGAGACGAGGACGTGCGAAAGTTCGTCCTGTGGCCGGGCAAACAGCGAAAAGGCATAACCAAGGTAAAAACCCATGGTTTTGCGCCCGCCAGCGATGGAAACGTGCAGCGCGGCTTGCGGGTCGCGGGTCAACTCTGCCATGAGGGCGGTGATGGCATCGGCGGCGCAGGCGTTTTCGGCAGGGGTGCGGATATCAGGCAAGGGCTGGCCGCCGACGTCGCGGATGATGTGGATGTGGCTGTCATCGAATGCAGGGCAACCCAGTTGGGGGTAATCGGCCAGCAGGGAGTGAAACTGCCCGCCATCAGGGTGCAGCAAGGCGGTGCGGGTCAGACGCGCGCCTTCGGAGGTCGTAAGCAGGTGAATTTCGGTGGGGATGAATGCGTCGGCTTCATCGTCCTGGGATACACCCAGGGCGTAGAGGGTTTCGGTGAGGATTTGCGGCGACATGCCGATGACGGCCAGCAGGATACGGCGCGGATAGGTGCAAGGCATGGCTGATGTGCTCCGTCAGACGCTGTGCGTGACCCAGTGTTTGAGTTTTTCGGGCAGACGGGCGATGTCTGCTCCGGTCACGACCTGGATGTTCAATGCACTGGCCAGTTGCAACTCTGGCTCGCGTAGCTTGCGGTAGCTCAGTAACATGCCGCGTGTACCCAGGCCGCCGATGCGGCGGCAGTTTTCCGAGAGCTTGAACAGAGTGTCGTTGGCTTTGGGCGGCGCGGGCCGGTCGGCGCTGCCCTGGGGTTTGTCGATGCGGGCCGTCTTGCACTCGATGATGAACAAACGATTGCGCGCCATGAATGCGATGTCGAGTTCGCTTCTGGTTTTGCTGGCGTCGTCGATGACTTCCAGCCCTACGGCTTTGTCACGGATGCCCAAGGAGCCGGTGACTTGGTGGACGGCCTGGATAGCGTGCAGTTCCAGCCAGCCGCCTTTGACGAAATCGCGCTGCGCTTCGCTGCCGAAGTGGATGGTGTGGCCGCGCCGTTGCAATGCTTGTGCATTTTCAAAATCTCGCAGCAGCACGTCCAGGCTGAGGCTGTCGCATTGCCAATCGTTGAGTTGCACGGACAGGCTGCGCCGGTTTTCGGCGTCTTGCGCCAGGGCGTTGAGGATGGAGATGGCGTCTTCAAGATTGCCGACATTCAGCGACAGGGTTTGGGTCAGTTCCTGTTGCACAGGCATCGGTTGGGCGCGGTCGGGTTTTTTCGTGAAACTGAAACCATAGCTTTGCAGGTAGTGACGTAGCCTGAGTTGCTGCTCCAAGGGCTGCGGGGAGGTTTCATCACGACCCAGCCAGATGACCTGATCGGTGTCGGCATCGACGTAGAACATGCGCCAGCCGCTGGTCTCTGCCACGCGCTGCGCGGCGATCGACATCAGCTTGGTGCCGCCGGTGATGTTGAGCGCGACGTCCTCGCCTTCAAGTTGCGCGGCCAGTTCCAGCAGTTCGTTTGCGATCTGGTGGAAGTTATGTTCGTTGCCAAGTTTCAGAAGCTCTACCTTGATGCTGTTTTCCCTCAAAACTTGAGACAGGTTGTTGGCCTGCCGCTGCATTTTTGCGGTAACGACGAGCACGACTTTCTCAGGTTTGAGACTGCCGTCGAGGGCAGGAAGCAGGTTGGCGGCAGCTTGAGCAGAGACAAGGCAAATTTGAGTATTCATATCAATAGCATTGCAAAGATCGAAAACAGGCTTTTACATGGAACGGCTCAAGACCCGGAACGCCTGTTGGTCGGCTGATTTCAGCAGGGCTTCCCGCTCGGCGCTGGGCAAGAACGCATGGACAAAGGATTGGCGCATCAGTGCCAGGGCTTCCCATTGGGTAAGCCCTTGTTCGCGCATGCGCGCAGCGGCAAGGTATTCGTCGATCAGAGTGGTACGGGAGATGCCGGGGTTGTCGGTACACAGGGCGATGGGCAGCCCATGTTCCAGGAATTGATGCAATGGGTAGGCGTGGTATTGGGCGCTATCGGTGATGTGAGGGTCTTTGTAGCCTACGACTTCGCGGTTGGAGGTGGGGCAAAGTTCCAGGCAGATGCCCCGGTCACGAAAGCGAGCAAGCAATGCCGGATGTTCTGCCAATGTGAGGCCGTGGCCAATGCGGTCGGCGTGCAGATGGTAGGCCGCCTGCCAGATGTTTTCAGCACTTTCGCCTTCGCCAGCGTGGATGGTGATGGGTAGGCATTCGGCAAAGGCGCTGCTAAATGCAGGGGCCAGTTTGTCCGGGTTGTTGGCGCTTTCGTCGCCTGCAAGATCCAGACCCAGTACAAAGCCTGCAAGCCGTTTTTTAGCCTCTACGGCCTGGTCGACTGTTTGCTTCATTTCTTCCGGTTGGCGGCGATCCAGAATCCAGATGAAACCGATCCGCAGCGCAGAGGCGGCAGCGTTGTCGCTAGCGGGTGAAGTTTGCTCTGATGGCGAGGTGGTGATGGCGCCCGCTTTTTGCAGGGCATCGCGCAGTTTTTGCAGGAATTCCAATTGCGCCTGTGGGCTTTCGCGATATTTGTGCGGGCTGCCGCGCAGTTCCAGGTATCGGAGTCCTTCCTTGCGGGCTTGTTTGACGATGGCTGTTGCGTAGGCACTGATGGCGGCAGGGTGGCAAAGCAGCGCGGAGCCGCTGAGTTCCCCTGGCTGCTCATAGGCGGCAAAACCTCTTGCGCTCTGTTGGAGTCCCACGCGAGGTTCGGTCACGGTAAACAGGTTGTGTTGTAGCTGTTCATCGCTGGCGTATTTCAACAGGGCTACCGAACATTCGGTGCGTTGAGGGCCGAAGTTTCTCAGCTTCTGGGGCCAGTCCAACGGCCAATCGAGCCTGGCCAGCCAATCCTGGATGTTTTTCTTGCTGCGTTCTCGCTCTGGCAGTGTCATCTGCGCCCAGATGGCCTCGGCCACTTGCCGCTGCATGGGCAGGTCAAGACAGCCGCCAATGTGGCGGTGCAAGTCTGCCTTGGGCAATTTCTGAAGCCATTGCCGGTGTTGGTGGCTATCGTCCAATTTGGTTTTGTGTAGCCTCTGGATATGCTCAGGCACCAGACGGTACAAGCTGCGCCAGTTTTCATGACGCTCTTGCTCAGCAATTTGCTTCAAAAAGTTGCCCATCAAATCCGAGCTTTCCCGTTGGCGCTTTTGCAATTCCTGGAATAGAGCGTCTTTTTCGGCTGGCAATTCCCAGGAAAAGGGGTCGCCTGACGCAGCAGGCTCTGGCAGGGGAAAATGGTGGCTACTGACGGTGCGGCCATCGAGTTCCAGATCGAGCAGTTCGCTACGCTGCCCGGTACTGGCAATCAGCGGCATGATGGCCTTGGCCAGTTCTGCGGGCAGAGGCCGAGAAAACAACTTGGGTTGCTTGTCGCATACCTCGGCATTGCGGCTCTGCAAGGCCTCTGGCATGTGTTCCGGCCCGACAACATGCAGCAAGGCTTGGGCGCCAAAGATGTTGCCGGCGGTTTGCATGTCCGCGCTCATGGTCTTGCGCCCGCCTGCCAGTGACAAAATCAGTTGGCCGCCGTGTTTGCTGCGTTCGCTGGCCAGCATGGTAGTACGCAAGGTCAGTTCCCGGATATGGGCGCATTCGTCCTGGGAGGCCAATTGGTTGGTGTGGGCAGCGGTCCAGATACGCAACGGCAGGGGTTCGCCCAGGATTTGCCACCAGCGCCGCAACTGTCTGAGGCTTTGCTGGGTTTGCTCGCCTTCTGTGGTGCAAATCCAGAGTTCGTCTGGCGGCTTGAGTTCGTGCTGTTCACGAAGGCGGACAAGCTGGAGGCGCTGCGGATGGTGCGCGTACAGGTCCAGCAGGTTTGGCCCGATCCAGCCAAGGATTTCAGGTACCACGGCCCAGCTTGCGCCGAGGCTGCATAAGAAAATGTTCATGAGGAATCAGCCGTCGATTTTTTGTTGCTCCAGCACGTACCCGCCCATGCCAAAGCTGGCGTTCTTGCCTACGTGCAGCCATTGACCGAGCCACAGCCAGGGCCAGATGCTGGTCATGATTTCGGCGGGGCCGCGCAATGTCCAGCGGCCCAGCACGCCACCCAACGTCATTTCCTGGCGCTGGCGGCTGCTGTAGCGCACCCAGTCGAACCAGTGCAGTTCGCGGTTGTCGTGCAGTTGCTGGGCTTGCTCAGAGATGCCGGATACCAGGGCGCCCCATTGAGGTTGATTGGCGTGAAATTCCAGCACCAACGCGACCCGGCGAGCCAATGTGGTCAGCAAGGCTCTGGGAGTCAGGTGTGCAGGTTTGATGGGATGTCCCTGCTGTTGTAGGCGCATGGGGGAGTAGATGTGCAGTTGCAGGGCATTTGCTTCGGGGGCGGGAGGAAGGTTCAGGTAGGCGGGATGCCCGGGAATACGGGGCTGCTCGATGCTCCAGATCAGATGGGGTGTACCAGTGCAGTCGACCCACTCCACCTTCATCAGATCCGCCGGGCAGCGGCTTTTGGTCAAACCGTGAGCCAATGCGCGCTGCCAGGCGTAGATAACCAGAGCCATTTGTTCCAGCGCCACGCCGGTCAGCACCATGTCAAAAACCAACTCCTGCCCCTCCTCAAGCTGGGCTGGATAAGCCGAACCGGCGGAAGTGCGGGTGGTAACGGGTGGAGGTGGCTCCACCACATAGGCACTGGGAATCGCGTTGAAGGCTTGCAGTTTGTGGCCGTCCGGCGGCGGCATTGGTTCAAAGATGCGGGTGTAGGGGCAAGAGGCTTGCACCGGGCAGCCGCCACAGGTGCTTTGCCGCGTCATGCAGGCGAGGTGGCGCAGCGCGGCGCCAAACAGCCCGCGCAACAGGGAACCTGCATAGTCGGGCAGCCGCAGGCTTTGGCGCAGGCGGGCGGTGAAGCGGTAGCGGGCGATAGGAATGGAGATGGGCATCTGTTCAGGTGACTGAGTCGTTTACTGCTGCAATATGGTCTGATACCATTTCAAGATGGTCATGTTTTGGAGCTATTTACCATGTTGATGGTCAACGTACATGAAGCCAAGGCGCGCCTTTCCGACATGCTGGCCAGGGTGGAGGCGGGTGAAACGGTGGTGATTGCGCGTCGCAACAAGCCCGTGGCCCAATTGGTGCGGACGACGCAGGCGCCGCCGAAGGAGCCGCGCCGCTTGGGGGCGGCCAAGGGGCGGATCGTCATCCATCCTGCTTTTTTCGAACCGCTGGATGACGAGTCGGCAAGTCTGTTCAGCGGCGAAACGCTGTCGCCTGAAGACCCGCTGAACCCGGACTGGAAGCCCCGGCCATGAAGCTGCTGCTCGATACCTGCACGTTTCTGTGGTCGATTGCAGGCTATCCCGGCTTGAGTGGCAACGCGGCCCAGGTTTTGCGCGACCCGGACAATCCATGCTGGTTGAGCGTGGCGTCGCTGTGGGAGATATTGATCAAGCATCAGACGGGACGCCTGAATATTGACTTCGGTACGCAATCGGTTTTTGATTTTTTGTGCGAGCAGTGCCAGATCAGTCAAATTGAGCTGCTGCCGGTGTGCGCTGGCGATATACGGCATGTGAGTCAGTTGCCTGATATTCATCGCGATCCCTTTGACCGGTTGCTGATTTGCCAGGCCATCGAAAACGGATTGACGCTGGTGACGCCAGACAGGAATATTCAGCGGTATCCGATTCGGACTTTCTGGTGAAGTGTTGGTCATGCCGCACCTCGCAGTTGGGCGAGTTGGAGCTTTTTGCGTTGTTCCTTGGCATCCCAAGGGGCAATGACCTTCGGTAGCCACTCCGTGAGCATGTCGGCCAGAGCGGTTTTGTCTGCGGTGCTCCAGTTCGCGTCTTGCAATGCTGTTTTGACCAAGCGGGTGGCGTCTTGGTACAGGCCAGCCCTGCCAGCGTCGGCGGGCTGTTTCTTGTAATTGCCATGGGGCGGCAACCTGGCGGCCCAGTCTTCGCAGGTCTGGCGCAGCTTTTCAATTTCCTGAGCTTGCGGCGTCATGCTGTCCAAGGCTTTTTTGCGTTTCTCGGCAGCCAGTCGCTCGACTTCCTGGGCTTGGGCGCGGGCGGCAGCTTGGGCGTCTTGTTCGGTTTTTTGTGCTTCGGCGGCTTGGCGTTGTGCCTGGAGCTGGGCGCGTTTGTCGGCCAAGTTGGGGCGGCCTTGCGATTGCTTGTTGCACCACTCGCGCAGGCTGGCGCAGTCGCCTTTGGGATCGATTTCTACGATGGCCCAGCCAAAGGGGATGAGACCCTTTTGCTCCTCTTCATTCTGGGCGGCCAACCACACAGTTTTGGTGGTGCTTTCAAAGGTCGGCTTGGCTCCCTTGGCACCCATGATCTTGATGCTGGCCACGCCGCCGCTCAATGTTTTGCTTTCAGCACCACCATAGCGACCCAGGCGAATCAGGAAGGCATCACCGTTTTTAAGTTTGCGACCCATTTCAGACTGGTCGCTGGTCAGAGCTTCGATGCTGCGTTTCCAGTCGGGGGTGACCATGTAGCGTTTGTCCAGTTCCGCCAATTCATCGCGCAGACGTTTCTGGTGGTAGGTGTTGGATTGCTGGGCGAGACGCTTCAGGTCGACACTGCCCCCCGGGAGCTTCTGTTTGTTCGGGGTCAGCGGGCGATCTTTGCGATCGGTAGCACCAGCATGTTGCAGCAAGGCAGGCAAGGTGACATCGGCAGCAAACAAACGGTACTGTCCAGGCAGTACACAATCCTTGCGCGCGGCAATACCCTTGGCCTGAACTTCTTGCCCGTCCTTCATGACCTGTCGCTTTTTGCGATTGACGGCAAACAGCACTTCGCGCTCAGGTTCGCGCGTAGGCATGAGGTCAGCCACCTTGAGCATGCGTAGCGGGCTGCTTTCAAAGTCTCCTAATTTGCCATGTTGGCCTTCGCCCCAGAGTAGGCGTTTTTCCAGGGTGGCTGTACTTTTTTGAGCGTTGTCTTCTCTACGAGGGCACTGGCCGTCGTTCAGCTCATCCAACCAGGCAGTACGCAACGCGCCTTTGAAGCTGCTGCCGGGGATAAATGGCAGTTGCTGGGCGCCGGTATGCACATGGCGCTCGATTTCGAGTTTGTTGAAAGCGAACCTACCTCTGCTTTCCGTGTTGGCGACCTCACCGATGCGCTTTTCATACAACTGAGTTACACCCTTGCACACGGGAATGAGCACATGGGCATGGGGTTTGAAGGCGTCGGTGTTCTTGCGGAAAAAGCGCTGTATGTCCAACAATGCTTTTTGTCCACTGCTCTTTGCCACCTTTTCTAGCTCCTTGCGCTGCGCGTCGGTCAGCACGGCGCGGCTGGGGTCGAAGCCGTAAAGCAGTCCGTCTTCGATCACGTAGTTGGTAGGCTCGAAATCCTCGCCGCAGCCGATGTGGATGGGCGATAGCGGCGTCAGGTATAGCCGATGGGTAGTCAAAAACTGGCTCATTCGCTGGCTCCTGCTGTTTCGCTGAACGCTCTTTTTTCAGGAATATGGATGGGTACGACCGGACAGTAGCCTTGCTGCACGGTTTCCGGCATGACCACGGAGATAGGCATAGGCGCGGCGATGCCGCCCAGCCCTTGCCCAATGTGGGTGCAGGCGGCATCGGCATGTTCAGGCCAAAACACGCTACCGGCTTTGGCCAGCAACACGGGGCGCTTGAAGGGCTGGCCCGACTGCACGGCCAAGTCGCCGTGGCGGCCAAAGCGAGGGACGATGTTCCAGTAGCTGCGCTGGGGGCAAAAGCCCTGGCCTTGTGGGGCACAGGGGCCAAGGGTCAGGTAGGCGTTGGGGACATCACTGACTTCGATGTGAGGCTGGGCTTGCAGTTCGCCCTGTAGTTCGAACTTGCCCAGGCCAATGCTGGCATCGCGCCCATAGCCTTGCCAACCCATGAAAACGAAGGCGTCGTGTATCTCAACAGGGGTAATGCGCTCGGTGTCCAGTACCAGCCACAAGTCCAACTCGCTTCCGGGTTTCAGCCAAATTTGCGCCACGGTGTAGGGCGCAAACATGCCGGTACCGGTCGTGCCGGTCTGGCGGTTGATGGTGTTGTGCGGCTGGGGATGTTCCCGGCTTTCACCTAGGTCAACATCAGTGGTAGCCGACCGCTGCCATTCCGAAAACGGCTGGCGTAAAGCTGACAAGGGCAACCAGCGTTTTTTCTTCAAAGCCTTGCGGTCGCTGTTGTCTGAAACCTGCCATGTATCCGGGGGCAGGCTGGGCAGGGGCAGGTGGCCGTGGGGCAGAGCATCAGAGATGACGGCAAACGGCTGGCGCTCGGTGTAACCCTGTAGCAGTGAGTTAAGCCGCTCGTTTCCATGCTGGCGACGCAGTATCCAGCACAGTTGGCCGAACAGGGTATCGCCGGCCAGCGGTGTGCCTAGTGCTGACAGGAGCCTCAGCGTAATGCGAAAGGTTTTCATGGCGGCTATGTGTCCTTATCAGGATTGAGCCTTGACAAAAGGCTGAACCTTCTCAAAGCGTTCCTTTTCGCACTGGCCGTCAATTTTCAGGTCGACGAATTTCACCTTGCCGTAACCGCGCGAGCCGGAACCGCCGATGCTGTCCCACTCCAGCAACTTCAGGCCCTCCAGCACGGTGTTGAGCAGTTCATCATCATCACCCGCCAAGCGCTTGACGGAGAGGCGAAAGTCGAAGCGAGCGCCAGCGGGTACACGCTCGGTCTGGCGTGGGTGTTCGGCCACGCCGGAGATGCGGTTAATGCGGTTTTCGCTTTTCACCTCGGTGAGCATCTGGTTGTTGTCGTGGATTTGATCTACCCAATCACGCTGAGGCTGGCAGTCCCAGAACAAAAGGCGGCTGGGACCGAGGTCTTGCATCTGCTGCGTACCCAGCTTGGCATCGCCGCTGATACCGAACAATTTCAAGATACGACGCACCTCTGGTTTGACGGTGTCATCAGCATCCTGATAGTGCTTCCAGCCCAGCGGCTCTTCTTTGACAGCGCCACTGCGCCATTCGAGCAGGCTACGCATCTTGCCCTTGAGGCTGGAGCCAGGAATGTAGGGTTCTTGGGTATGGGGGTGACGGATAACGGCGTTATCCACCCCGCCGATACGCATTTCGCTGTCGCCCGCGCCGATGCGTAGGCCGCTAACGAGTTCCAGCGTAGCGGTGATGGTGGTGATGGTGGTGAGTTGAGGGTTCTGTGTCATGGCGGTTTACTCTTGGGCTTTGTAGAAGCCCATAAAGGCTTCCATGAACAATTTGGCGTTTCGCAAGCTCTCTGCGTCGTTGATTTGGCTAATCAGATAAGAAAACAGGGTCTCAAAGCATTCGTCCACATGTTCGCGGCCTTTGGCATAGGCCGCCTTGGCCACCAACATCTGGATGAAGGGCGCAACTTCCTCGTATTTGGCTTGGCGATCCTTGGGTGTGCGCTCAAAGTGGACTTTTTCAAACCACATGACCAACTCATCGTAGAAGCGGCGCAGTTGGGTAGATTTGTTCTTTTTGCCCTCGCCTGCCGCATGAACGGTGGCAGCTTTTTCCTTGGCGATGTCGGAAAACAGGTTTGGGGGGATGTCCTTGAGCCGCACGTCGTTGGTAGAGATGGTGATGCGTGAGGCTTCCTGGCGCTGCTGGTTGCCCCAGCCTCGGTTGTTTCCGTAGTTCTGTGCCATCGGTGCTTCTCCTTAACGTTGCCGATAAAAATGGTTGAAAAGCGGTATGCGGTAGCGCGTGCCCAGGCTTGCGATGCCTTGCTGGCCTATGGCTTCGGCGAGCTGGGTTTGCGCCTGTTCGCGCTGGTCTTTGTCCTTGAGCTTGTCCACCACATAACGCCGGGTGCGGTAGGCGAAGCGGCTGCGCCACATGGCGTATTCGGGGTTGTGGGTGTCGGAGGCCAGATCAATCAGGTGCAGCAGGTTGTACACATAACTGGTGGATAGGCCATAGGCATTACATAACTCGTCGAGCCGTTTTTGCGCTTTCTCCAATTCCTGCCATTCAGGCCAGCGCACGCGCTCGTTGAACAGCACGACGGCGTTCTTGCGCTGATCTTCGGGGAGAGAACGAGCCTTGGCGGCGTCCAGAGCATGCTCGGCTTGCGCCGCCAAGGTGTGCATAGGCAGACCCGGCTTGGTCATGCACATACCGGCGGAAAAGGTGATGCCTGGGTTTTCCGCCACATAGGTTTTGAAATCATCTGCCATGCGGGCAGCCAGCTTTTGTGTGCTGTGCCAGGAGCCGATGAGAAAGAAGTCATCGCCCCCGGCAAACACGGTGTAGGTGTTGGGGAACTTCGTGGCACACAGAGCCGGCAGATAGACGGCGAAAAAGGCGTTCATCTGCCGCGACAGAGTGGCCATCTTGGCAAAGGTGGAAACTTGCGAGCCATGCTGAAAGATAGCGCCGAGGTTGTCCACGTCGCCCTTGAGGGTCATCAGCGCCACTTGGCCCTGCCAGTCGGCGGGGTTACTGGTGTCGCCGGTTTTGGGCTGGCGGTCTTCGCAAGCAATGTGGTTGAGGGTTTTGCCTGCGCCGAATTGCACGCCTTCGCTGTTGACGTCTTCTTCCAGCCCCTTATATTTGGCTTGGATTTGCAGGTCGATGTCGCTGAAGCGCGGCACAAAAGCGTTGATGTAGCGCCGGGCGTAGCCGTGCCAAAGAAGACTGTCCAGGTCTTCTGGCAGACTGAAGTCCCAGCAGCGCGCCAAGGCGCCATCCTGCGCCAGGTTGCCGAATTTACCGCTTTTGTCCTCGTCTGCGGTGAAGGCGACGGTGTAGCCGAAGATCGGGACTTCGAGCTTTTTCACATTGCTGCCACTGACCAGGTCATCGGCTCGGCGCAGCACCAGCAACCTGTCCTGGCGCGACAAACCCTTGCCGATTTCGATCTGGTCGCGCGAGAGGGCGGCAGAGGCTTTGTTCTCGCCTTCTGGCTGGTCGGCGGGCAGCCTATCGTTGTACATGCACACGCCCAGCGGATAATCAACGGCAAACACGGCGGATTCATTGCCTGTCAAATCGAAGCGGTGCAGCTTTTCTTTTTCCAGAGCGGCAAACAGATTGCTCATCAGCACCTTGAAGCAGTGCGTGGGTTTCTTGTCCAGAAAGTCGTTACAACTGGCACTTTTTCCGACCAGCCCCAGCCCTGCAAGACCAAAGTTATGCTGCAAAAACCATTGGTTCAACTCGGCGCGCACGGCATTGAGTTGATCGCGTGCTGCATCGGTATTGGGCGCAACGATAAGGAATTTTCCCGCCGCGTTGGTGATCTGGCTGGTGGGCGGCAAATTCAGCGCATCGAGCACCTTGAGGGCAGCCAGTTCGGTAAACAGCGAAACCTGAAAGGAGCGTCCACGCAGTAGGCGGGCAGCATCTTTGCGGGTCTGGCTGCCATCGGAAAAGATGAAGTCCTGGATGCCAAAGAAGTCGCCCTGGATAAGCAAAAACTTATGTTCACCCCAATCGGCACGCGCTTTCAGACGGCTGGCAGCCTGGGCATCGGTCTGACCCTTGGCTTCATGCCAATGCCACAGAGCCACGGCCAGGGCGGCTGTGGTTTTGCTGTGGTCGTACAGCGAAACCTCTGGCTTGGCGCCAAAGGCGGTGGCCGAAGGAATGGCGTGGGTGAAGTTGAGCCAGGCGGTGTCGAAATGATCCAGCCACAGCGGCCAGTTGCTGCGGTGGGAGGCGGGGATTTTTTCTATCGCTTCCAGAAACTGCTGCCACAGTGCAGCGTATTCTTGTTGCGCGGGAGCATCCTTGGCAGGTTCGCATTCCTCGCGCTTTTTTGGAAAGATGGCTTTGGGCGAGAGCGCTTGTAAAGGGTAGCGCCATTGCAGAGCTTTGTTGGCCGGTGTATCCGCATCCGCAATTTGAATTTGTTCAAGCAGTGAAAGCATGCGGGCCTGGTAGTGATTACGGCCTGTGGGATGACGGTCGTTTTCGTCCTTGGCGATATTGTAGTTTTCGAATTCCTCACGCTCGAAGCCACTGGCGAGGCGGTCGGCTGTGGCGACAATCCATTGCAAGAAAGTTTCGGGCCTGTGGTGTGCGGCGGCCGCGTTAATAAGCGAGTCGGTATCTGTGCCCTGGCTACCTGCGCCCGCGCTGGCTTGCAGTTGCTTGCGATTCACAAACGGAGCCATGTCACCCTCGATAAGATGAGGGATGTGTTGCTCTATGCGGTCAAATGCCATAGCAGTGTAGGCCGCATGCAGATGGGTGTGGTAGCCGTTGCTGTTCCAGGGGCAATACTGGTTTTTGTGAGCCCCCAGAGCATCGGGTAACACTTCCATGCGGGCGCGTTCGGCAAACTTGCCCAAGTCGTGCAAGTAGGCGGCTAGAGCTATGCGGCAGGAAGCATCGAGCTTTTCAGAGATGGATTGCGTTGTCATCGTTTATTCCTTGGGCGCGGCATAGTGGTGGAATTATGGCTGACTGCTGACATACCCGCGCTTTCTCACGCTTTTGGCATTGCGGGGTTTCAAGGGAAGCATGGGTGAACATTATGGTTAAGTAAAGCCTGATTGCTAATTCCCGCAAGCTTGCCACCGATCCGTACCCTCCCCACGAAAGACCGGCACCCGCATGCAATTTTCCCAGAACCGTCCTTTATCCACGACGGGCAAAAAAAACCGCCGCTATCATGATCAGGCTCTCTTTTGCGGACACTTCCTGACATGGCGACTTCCCGCATCGAACGCCTCGTGGCCACTGCCGATGAAATCAAACGCAGCACGCCCAAGACTCAGAGCGCGCTGCTCGAACGCCAGGTGACATCCAATGGCCACATGCCGAGGCCGGATGACCTCGCGCGCTTGCTGAAAAGCGTCGCGGTTCTCTGAGCTTTTCAAACATGCCCGCCCTGCCCGCCCGCCTGCGCGCCGTGTTCCGGCTGGGGCCGGGCAGGCCGGAAGCCGCGCCGATCAGCTTGCGGCAGGGGCGCATTTATCTCTTGCCCACATTGCCAGGGCTGGCCTTCGCGGGTGTGCTGGCAATTATGCTGGTCGCTTCGATCAATTACGGCATCAGCCTGGGTTACGCGTTTGCGTTCCTGCTCGGCGGCATCGGGATTGCCAGCGTCCTTTGCGCTTTCCGCAATCTGTTGCGGATCACGATCCGGTATGGCAAGGCGGAATCCGCGTTTCCCGGCGGCAATGTGGTGTTTCATTTGCTCATCGAAAATCCCGACCCGCGCCGCCGCCCTGCCCTGCGCCTGTTCGACACCGGCAAACGGGGAGAAACCTGTTTCGACCTGCCCCCAAATACTTGCGTTGAAACTCTCCTGGCCCTACCCGCGCAACGGCGCGGCGTACTGCCGATCGGCCGCACGGTGATCGAAACGCGCTGGCCCCTTGGGCTTGTCCGCGCCTGGAGCGTATTGGTGCCGGATATGGAAGCCCTGGTTTTTCCCAAACCGGAAGTCGGCTCCCCTCCGCCCGTGCGCCCTCCGGGCGACCGGCCTGCGGACTTGGGGAGCCTGTGCCCCGGCAATGAGGATTTCGCAGGATTACGTGCTTACCGGGATACGGATTCGCCCCGGCGTGTGGCCTGGAAGGTTTACGCGCGGGACGGAGTGATGATGACAAAGGAGTTTTCAGCTTCGGCCAGCGGCGAGTTGTTCTTCAACTGGGATGATTTGCCTACCGGTCTACCTGAAGAGGCGCGGCTGTCAAGGCTGGCTACCTGGTTGTTGCGTGCCGGACAGGCCGAGGAGCGTTACGCGCTACGGTTGCCCGCGTGCGAATTTCCCTCCGCGCGGGGCGAAGCGCATTTGCGCCGTTGTCTCGGCGCGCTGGCACGCCACGGGACAGAACGGGAAAAGAGATGGGAATAACGCGGCTGTCCGGCGTTTTGTTCCGTGGCCGCCCCGTCCCTCCGGAACACGCCAAGCCCATCGAAACCTCCCTGCGCCACGACCAGGGCATCTGGTTACTGGCCGCCGTGGCGCTGACCTTCGCCGCCCATCTGCCGAAATTGCCCATTTGGGTCATCGCGCTCTGCGCGATGTTGCTCATCTGGCGCAGTTGGCGCTTCTTGCATGGAAAAGCTGCCCCGCCGCGTTGGGTATTGCCGCCGCTCGTGCTGGCCGTCGCCATCGGCGTGCGCTTCGACATGGGGCAATTTCTCGGCAAGACGCCAGGGCTGGTTTTCCTGGCGGCGCTGCTCTGCCTGAAGCTGCTGGAAATACGGAACATGCGCGATATCCGCGTCGTAGTATTTCTGTGCTTCTTTCTCCAGTTCGGGCTATTTTTCAACGATCAATCCCTGTCTGCCGCAGCGATGGTTCTCATTGCCCTGACAGTCACGCTCGGCTGCCAGGTCGCGCTGACGGACCCATCCAGCAGCGCGCGCGAGCGCCTGAGGATGGGCGCACTGCTGCTCGCGCAGGGCTTGCCGTTCATGGTGGCGCTGTTCCTGTTTTTTCCCCGCACGGCCTCGCCGCTGTGGGGCATCCCGGCGGATGCGGTCGCCGTCAGCGGTTTGTCCGATTCGATGTCGCAGGGCACGATCAGCGAGTTGATTCTGTCGGATGCACTCGCTTTCACTGTGGAATTCAACGGCTCCATCCCGACACCTGCCGACCGCTACTGGCGCGGCCCGGTCTTGAGCCACTTCGATGGACATACCTGGCGCATGGCGGTGCACCCACTGAAAAACCATCCGGCCTACACACCTTCCGGCCGCCATTTTGAATACAAAATCATATCCGAGCCCCATCAACAGCACTGGCTGCCCGCTCTCGATTACCCTGCCGGGCCGGTAGAAGGGGTGCGTTTTTCCCACGATTTTCAGGCACTGACGCGGCAGCCGGTCAGCCGCCGCGCGCGATTCGTTTTCAGTTCCTTTCCCGATACGGCGGTTGGGTTGAACGAAAACCTGGCGGCGCTCGATCAAGCCCGTCGGTTGCCCGCGTTTGGCAATCCCCAAGCGCGGGAACTGGCCGCCAAACTGAAAGCGGAGACGCCCCAACAAACGGTTGGACGGATTCTTGAATGGCTTTTCGATGGACAGTTCGCCTATACGCTGCAACCTCCAAAATTGAAAGAAAACACCATCGACTCTTTCCTGTTCGAGACCCGCATGGGATTTTGCGAACACTTCGCCGAAGCCTTCGTTTTCCTGGCACGCGCAGCGGATGTCCCGGCGCGCGTGGTCACAGGCTACCAGGGAGGGCGTATCAACCCCATCAACGGAGCCTTCAGCGTGCGCCAGTCGGATGCCCACGCCTGGACTGAAGTCTGGTATGCGGGGCGCGGTTGGGTCAGGGTCGATCCCACTGCGCTCGTTGCGCCAACGCGCATCGACGAAGGGCTGGAAGGGGCGCTGGATAAGGGGTTGCCTTTCATGTTGCGCCCGGAGTATTCGTGGCTCCGGCAGTTGCGTGATCGCTGGGAAGCTGGCGCAACGCGATGGGATCGGCTGATTGTCGCTTACGACGGCAAGCGGCAACGCGATTTGCTGAAAAACTTCGGCATGGATCATTTCTCCCCGTCAAAGGCTTTCGGCGCGGCTTCCATCGCCATTGCCCTCCTGATGGCCGCGCTTTATGGCTGGGCGCAATTTCGCCGCAATAACAGCGGGCTTGATCCGCTCGACCAAGCCTGGGTACGGTTTTCGGCCCGGCTCGCCCCGTTCGGCCTTGCCCGCATGCCCGACGAAGGCCCGCTCGATTATGCCCGGAGGCTGGCCTCCGCCCGCCCCTTTGATGCCGCCGCACTCACCTCAGTCTGTACCCGGTACGCCCGTTTGCGTTATCGTTATCATTTGCCGCTTTCGCGCGCGGAAGTCGACGCGCTGGCGCGCACTATCGGTACCTTAAGATTCAAACAAGAAACATCGGCCCGGCCTATATACAGTCAGCAGTAAACCTCCGTGCCGATACATCGCTCGTTCTTATGGGCAAGGTTTTGGCAAGGAGTTTTTTTAGATGAAATTCACCTCCACGGGTTCCCTGCTGCGCCTGGGCGCCGCTTTTCTGGCGCTCACTCTCGGGTCGGCCTGCGCGTATGCGGATTTCACGGATCGCGAAGATGTTTCCGCTTTCGTCGAGGAAATCGCCACGCGCAATGGAATGGATACCGCCCCCATCTACGTGGCGCTTTCCCGCGCCAATTACCTTCCGCGCGTCATCGAGTTGATCACGCCGCCCACAAAACGCGGCGTGCGGTCATGGCATCGCTACCGCAGCCAGTTTCTCGGCCATGCACATATCGAAGGCGGCCTCAAGACCTGGGCACAATACGAAAGCGAACTGCGTCAGGCAGAGAAACTCTATGGCGTGCCGCCGGAAATCATTCTGGGCATCCTGGGGGTAGAAACGATCTATGGCCGCAATACGGGCAACTTCGAGACGCTCTCCGCGCTCGCCACGCTGGCTTTCAACTATCCGCCGCGCGCCGAATTATTCCGGGGTGAACTGGAATCACTCTTCCTGCTCGCCAGGGATCAAAAACGCAGCCCGGCCAGCTACACCGGCTCCTTCGCGGGCGCAATCGGCTGGCCGCAGTTCCTGCCAAGCAGCGTCCGCCGTTTCGCGGTGGATTTCAACGGCGATGGAAAGATAGACTTCGACAGCAACGCGGTAGACGCTATCGGCAGCATCGCCAATTACCTGCGCGAGCACGGTTGGGTGGCGGGCGCGCCCGTGGCAGTGAGAGTCCGGCTCACCCCTGGCGCAAATCCCGCGCCGCTCATCGAAGCAGGCATCGAACCCAGTTTGAGCCAGGAGCAGTTGCTGGAAGCCGGCATCCGCCCGCTCACCGGTTCTCTGCCCGCCGCAGGAGAAGCCACGCTGGTCGACCTCGAAACGCCGGGGGTGGATACCGAATACTGGCTTGGCTACCGCAACTTCTACGTCATCACGCGCTACAACCGTAGCAGTTTCTACGCGATGGCGGTATTCCAGTTGGCGGATGTACTACGGGCAAACCATGACGGCGGCGGTTTCGACACTGCATCCTTGAAAGCGACGCCTGCGGCAGCGCACAAGGCAAGCAAACCGTCCAAGGCAAAGCCACGCAAAGCCGCGCATAAGAAACCCGCGCGCCGGGCAAAGTGACGGGGTCAAAGCAGCGTCATCAGCAATGCCCCCTCGCTGACCGAATCGCCTTCGGCGACCCGCACTTCCTGCACGGTTCCCGCCCAGGGCGAGGGGATGTCGAGCGCGACCTTGCCGGTTTCCAGAACGAGAATCGTATCGTCGGGCGCAACACGGTCGCCGGGTGCGACAAGGACTTCAAGCACAGTCACCGTGCCCTGCTTGCAACTACCGCAAGACTCCCAGCACTCTGGGAACCTGGGCATATGGATTTCCTTGAGCGGCATAACGGCAGCACTTCCGGGCGGAGCTTCTGGTGGCTCATTATATCCGGGAGCCTGAGCCCGCCGCCGCTGAAATCCGCATCGAAACCAGCATCCTGCAACGCTTGCGCCCGCCTGCCCGCGAAAGAAAAAAGGCAATGAACGGGAGCGTGACATCGGTTCTAAAATGAAGGTTTCAGGCACTTTACAGACCTGGAAACGCACACTACAATGCGCCCTCTTTCGTCGGGGGTATAGCTCAGCTGGGAGAGCGCTTGCATGGCATGCAAGAGGTCAGCGGTTCGATCCCGCTTACCTCCACCAGAAAGAAACTGCTGTATCCGCGTCCCCATCGTCTAGAGGCCTAGGACACCGCCCTTTCACGGCGATAACCGGGGTTCGAATCCCCGTGGGGACGCCACAGTTTCCAGAGTGCTGTTAGAATACGGCACTCAGCGCGGAGTGGTAGTTCAGTTGGTTAGAATACCGGCCTGTCACGCCGGGGGTCGCGGGTTCGAGCCCCGTCCACTCCGCCAACCGTTTTTCGTAATACGTTGATTCATAAACTAAAAAAGCCACCGATCGGTGGCTTTTTTTCGTAGTTCCCCACTTGGTTCCCCGTCTGTGCACAGAGATTTCCTAACGATGCAGGCAGACCTCAGCGCCCCTCCAGCGCAGCGATACGATCTTCCAGCGGCGGATGGGAGGCAAACAGGACGGACAGCTTGCCGCCGGAGATGCCAAGCGCCTGCATGCTTTCCGGCAAGCTACCGGTTGACAGTGACTTCAGCCGACGGAGCGCGGCAACCATGGAACGCGGCTGCCCCAGATATTGGGCGCTGCCGGCATCGGCACGGAATTCACGCTTGCGGGAGAACCATGCCACAACAGCGCTGGCAAGTATCCCCAACATGATTTGCATGACCAATACGGTGATGTGGTAGCCGGGGCCTGTACCACGCTCTGTTTTGAACACCAGCCGGTCGACCACAAAACCGATGACCCGCGCAAGGAAAAACACGAAGGTATTGACCACCCCTTGGATCAGGGTCAGCGTCACCATGTCGCCATTGGCAACGTGCGCGATTTCATGCCCCAATACAGCTTCCACCTCGCTCCGATCCATGCTGGCAAGAAGACCGGTGGAAACTGCTACCAGCGCGGCATTCCGGTTTGCGCCCGTGGCGAAGGCGTTTGCCTCGCCCTCATAAATGCCGACTTCCGGCATACCAATACTGGCACTGCGGGCGAGTTTCTCTACGGTTTGAACAAGCCAGGCTTCGGTACTGTCTCTGGGCTGCGAGCCAATCACCCGCACCTTCATCGAGAATTTGGCCATGGACTTTGAGATCAGGAGCGAAATAAACGCACCGCCAAAGCCAAAAATTGCGGAGAACATAAGAAGCGCCGAGAAATTCAATCCTTCTTCCGTGAGGAAGCGATCTACCCCCAGCAGTCTGGCCACAATAGACAGCACCATCATGACCGCTATATTGGTCACAAGTAGCAACACGATACGTTTCATGAGTTTTCCTTCTGACGATTCAATGCCGGAAAACGAGCCGCTCAGGCCGAAAACGACGACCCGCAACCGCAGGTGTTGGTCGCGTTTGGATTGCGGATCACGAATTGCGAGCCTTCCAGCCCTTCGGTGTAGTCGATCTCGGCTCCGACGAGGTATTGGTAGCTCATGGAATCCACGAGCAGCGTCACCCCCCCCTTTTCGAGCGTCACGTCGTCCTCGTTGACCTCTTCGTCAAACGTGAAACCGTACTGGAAACCCGCGCAGCCGCCGCCACTCACAAACACGCGCAACTTCAGGGCGGGATTGCCTTCTTCCTCGATCAACTCGCGCACCTTGCCGACCGCGCTGTCGGTAAACACCAGGAAATCCTGAGTGTCGACTTCTGTATCCATTGCTTGTTTCCTCTGTACTCTATGGGTAGAAAAGGAGCTACTTACGGGCTAACCGGCAACATGTCAAGCCCGAGGGTTTCCTCTTGCCCAAACATGATGTTCATGTTTTGCACCGCCTGCCCCGCCGCACCTTTCACCAGGTTGTCGATCACCGACAGCACAACCACCGTGTCGCCGCCTTGTGGCCGATGCACCGCGATACGGCACATATTGGATGCCCGCACCGAGCGCGTTTCCGGGTGGTTGCCCGCTGGCAGCACATCTACGAATGCCTCGCCGGAGAAGCGCGACTCGAACAAATCCTGCAATGCCTTCCCGTCGATGTCGCGCGTGAGCCGTGCGTAAAGCGTGGCGTGAATGCCGCGAATCATCGGGGTCAGGTGCGGCACGAAAGTCAACCCGATCTCCGCTCCCCCCATCATGCGGGAAAGCCCCTGGCGAATTTCCGGTAAATGGCGATGCCCGCCTACAGCATACGCCTTGAAACTGTCGGTGGCTTCGGTATACAGATTCGCCACGTCCGCCCTGCGTCCCGCTCCCGAAACCCCTGACTTGGCATCCGCGATCAAATGCCCGCATTCGATGACACCCGCTTCGAGCAAGGGCAGGAAACCCAACTGCACCGCCGTCGGGTAACAGCCAGGATTGGCCAGCACCCTGGCTGTGCGAATCTGTTCGCGATTGACTTCCGGCAACCCGTAGACCGCCTCGGCTACCAGTTCGGGAGCCGCGTGAGTCATGCCATACCATTTTTCCCATTCCGCCACGTCGCGGATGCGGAAGTCGGCAGCCAGGTCGATCACCCGCGCCCCGGCGGCCAGCAGCCCCGCTGCCTGATTCATGGCAATGCCGTTGGGCGTGGCGAAGAACACCACGTCGCAACTTTTGAACGAGTCATCCTCTGGAGCCACGAAATTCAACTCCACCCGGCCTCGCAGGCTTGGGAACAAGTCGGATACCTTCAAGCCAACCTCGTCGCGCGAGGTAATCGCCGTCAATCGCACCGCCGGATGCCTTGCCAAAATCCGCAGCAATTCGACCCCGGCATAACCGGCTCCGCCGACAATCCCCACCTTTATCATGCCCGTTCCCCGATTCATTGAAAGAAGCCATAAACAAGACGCGAATTATCCGCGAATTGCCGCCATGCGCCTATAAAAACTCACGCGCCTCCACTACACTTCGCCCAATGATAGAAACCGACGCCCTCCCGCCTGGAAACAACCGCCTCGTCGCGCCTGCCATGACCGACCGACAGGAAGACGCCATCGAGCGCGCCCTGCGCCCACGACGGTTGACGGAATACGTCGGGCAGGCCAAGACACGCGAACAGCTCGAAATTTTCATCGCCGCCGCAAAAGCCCGGCATGAGTCGCTCGACCATGTATTGCTTTTCGGCCCGCCCGGACTGGGTAAAACCACGCTCGCCCACATCATCGCCTTCGAGATGGGCACGAACCTCCGGCAGACTTCCGGCCCCGTGCTCGAACGCGCGGGCGACCTGGCCGCGCTGCTCACGAACCTCGACCCGCGCGATGTGCTGTTCATCGACGAAATTCACCGCCTTTCCCCGGTCGTGGAAGAAATTCTCTACCCGGCGCTCGAAGACTTCCAGCTTGACATCATGATCGGCGAAGGTCCGGCGGCGCGCTCGGTCAAGATCGACCTGCCGCCCTTCACCCTCATCGGAGCGACCACCCGCGCGGGCATGCTCACCAATCCGCTACGGGATCGCTTCGGCATCGTCTCAAGGCTCGAATTCTATTCACCCGACGAACTGGCTTTCATCGTCCGCCGGTCGGCGCGGCTGCTCGAAGTCAGGATCGACGACGCGGGCGCGCTCGAAATCGCCCGCCGCGCCCGTGGGACGCCGCGCATCGCCAACCGCCTTCTGCGCCGCGTGCGCGACTACGCCGAAGTCAGGGCGGGCGGCGAAGTCACCGCTCAGGTCGCCGACGCCGCGCTCAGGATGCTCGATGTCGACGTTCTCGGGCTGGATGTCATGGATCGCAAGCTCCTGCTGTCTATTCTCGAAAAATTCGACGGCGGCCCGGTCGGACTAGACAACCTCGCCGCTGCCATCGGCGAATCCCCCGACACCATCGAGGATGTCATCGAACCGTATCTCATTCAGCAAGGCTACCTGCAACGTACCCCACGCGGGCGCGTCGCCACGCGCGCGATCTGGCAGCACTTCGGCCTCGCCCCGCCCTCATCTTCAGTCGGCTGCGACCTGTTCCCGCCGTCCTGACGCGCGAACCACACCGGAACCGTTCATGCTGCGCGCCTTTCTGGTCATGATGTTCGTGCTCTGCGCGCTCTGCGGGATTTACCTGCTCGCCTTCGCGCCGGAATTCTTCATGCCTGCGCGTGACGATCCGGCGTCTGGCCGCCTGTTCGGGCCGCTCGCCGCCCGCGCGCTCGGCGCGGCCCTTGCATCCATCGCGGCGCTCGCGATGATCTTCCTGCGTCACCAGTACGCCGAAGCCCGCCGCTACCCAAGCCCAACGGTACAAATAATCTACTTCGCGCTCATCCTGCTGGCGCTCGGCCTGTTCAACCTTTCCCTCAACCTGGCCGAACCCGTCCCTGCGCCACCCGCCCAATCCGGGCCGACAATCCCGAATCCGGAAACGGGCTTGAGCCGATAAACGTGGCGCGAGCATGTATGTCGCAAAAAGGGAATCAGTTAGAATTTGATGTTTGTAGAAGTTTTCGAGTCAAAGAAATTTTGGGCATCCATCAAGCGCCTTCCGCTTCTTTAAGGAGTGTCGTAGTGCTTTTTTTCCCTTGTCATGGCTTCGCTACCTGAGTTTTCTTTTCGCCGCTGGAGCGCCTGGGCGCCCGCCATGGACGATGCCGACAAGTGGCAGGACTGGGCGCGCGGTGAGGTTTCGCTTTCCGATCATGAAGAGACCGCTGCGGTGCGGATGATGCCACCGTTGTTGCGCCGACGGGCGCATCCGCTGGGTCGCGCCGCGCTGGAAGCGTTGTACGCACCGGCGCTGGGTTACGCAAACCAGCCCATCGTCTTTTGCAGCCGCCACGGCGAGATGAGCCGCTCGCTGGTGATTCAGCATGCGCTGGCGGAAGAAGGCCAAGTCTCGCCTCAGGAGTTCAGCATGGCGGTGCACAATGCCATCCCCGGTCTCTTTTCGATCGCGAAGCAAAGCCGGGCTCCGGTCGTCGCGCTGGCCTCGGAAAGCCAACTGGCGCTCTCCGGCATCATCGAGGCACTGGCTCAACTCGCCGATGGTGCGCCTTCGGTGATCCTGGTGTTTTGCGACGCGCCGCTACCAATGCTGTTTCGCCACTTCATCGACAACGAACCGGTTTGTTTCGCTTTCGCGCTCGAAATGACGGCGGGTAAGGGCTACCGCCTCGTCCACGGCGACACCGCGCTTTCCACGGAAACTGCCTCCTCGCTGCCGTTGCTGCGCTTCGTCCTCGATGAAACACAAAACGCCTTGCCGCTGGCCGGGACGGCGGGCTGGCAGTTGCTGCGCCTCGCGCCGGAGTCCGGCCATGCCTGAACGTCTGCTGTCGATGACTGCGCCGACACACGCTGATAGCCGGTTTTCGCCGGAACGATGCTGGCGCATCGTGGCAACCGGTTTCTGTTTTGCGCTGTTTGGTTTCGGTGGGTTGCTCATCCTGTGCCTGGTGTTCCCGCTGTTGCGGCTGCTGGTATGGCGGCGGCCGCTCCGTCAGGCGACGGCGCGCGACATTGTGCATTTGAGTTTCCGGCTTTTTTGTAAGCTCATGACCACGGTCGGCGTCATCAGCTATGAAGTACGCGGCCTTGAAAAGTTGCAGCGCCGCGGGCTGCTGGTTGTCGCCAATCATCCGTCGCTGATCGACGTGGTGATGCTGATTTCACTGCTGCGCCAACCCGACTGCGTAGTCAAGGCCACCGCCTGGCGCAATCCGTTCATGCTCGGCCCCGTGTCGCTGTGTGGTTTCATCCGCAATCAGAACGGCCCGCAACTGGTCGACGACTGTATCGAGTCGGTACGTCGCGGCAGCAATCTGATCATTTTTCCGGAAGGCACCCGCACCAAGCTGGAAGCCTTGCTTCAACGGCAGGTCAACCCGTTGCAGCGCGGCGTAGCCAATATTGCGACTCGCGGACGCATTCCATTGACGCCGGTCGTGATTACCGTCTCCGAACCGATGTTGACCAAGCAGCAGCCCTGGTATAACGCACCGTTGCGGCGTCCACACTTCGTTCTGAAAGTGTTCAACGACATCGATCCGGCGCACCTCGTTCCCACCAACACCGCGCCAACGTTGATGGCGCGCGTCCTGACGGAACGTCTTTCCGATTTTTTCACACGAGAACTGAAAGAAAATGCTTGCACTGATTGACGAAATCAAAACCCTGATCATCGAAACGCTGAATCTGGAGGATGTCACGGTCGCCGACATCGACACCGACGCGCCCTTGTTCGCCGAAGGCCTTGGCCTCGATTCGATCGACGCGCTCGAACTCGGCGTCGCCCTGCATAAGCGTTACGGCCTGACGCTGTCGGCAGAAGCGGAGGAAACGCGGCAACACTTTGCCTCGGTTCGCCATCTCACCGATTACGTCGCGGCTCACCGCAACCGCTAAATATCAGGAAAAACACGATGCCTTCAACAATGACTAAAGAAGAAATTCTCGACTGGATACGCAACGTCCTGCATGAGCATTTCAAAGTCCCCTCTGAGCGCGTGATACCAGAGGCTCACCTGTATCAGGACCTCGACATCGACAGCATCGACGCCGTCGACCTTCTGATCCAGTTGAAACAGTTGACGAAGCAGCCAATCTCGCCAGAAGCGTTCAAGCAGGTACGTACCGTCGGTGATGTGGTAGATGCTGTCCATGCCCATCTGCAAAACGCCTGATGGCCGTCGCGCTGTTTCGCTGAAATCAACGCTCGCTATTACGCTGCTCGGCATCGCCCTGCCGCTGCTTTTCTGGCTGTGTACCTGGCAAGGATGGCCTCTGTGGCTGTGCGGCTTCCTGCTGCTGCCTCTGGCGTGGCGCCGCAATGGCATTATCAGCGGCCTGCTCGGCTGGCTCGGCCCATGCGTGGCGCTGCTTGGGGTGATGGCCTTGCTGCTGCGCTCTTCGGTATCGCTGCTTTATTACCCGGTGCTGGTCAACGCGGTGTTTCTGCTGGCGTTCGCAACGAGCCTCTTTCAGTCGCAAACGCTCATCGAGCGGTTGGCCCGCCGCCTCGATCCCGAACTGCCGCCGCAAGGCGTCCGCTATACCCGCAAGGTCACGCTCGCCTGGTGCGTGTTCTTTGTCGCGAACGGCAGCATCGCCTGGTGGACGACAACTCAGCCCATGACCGTCTGGACGCTTTACAACGGCCTGATTGCTTACGTGGCGATGGGCGCGATGTTTGGCGGCGAATGGCTGATTCGGCAACGCGTGATGCGTCGCGCATAATAACGGTGTCCCATGAATAACCTGTCTCTGCCGCTGCCTTTATTGTCGGCTCCGCCGGATGCTATCGCTTTTTACCGGAATACGGTGCCGGTGCCCTACGCGGCGTTGCGCGCCGATCTCGCCGCCGCCCGTCAGGCGCTGGCGCGGCTTGAAGCGCTGGAAGTCGTCTTGTTCGACGCCGACGCCTATGCGTTTCTCGTCTGGCTGATTGCCTGCTGGCAGAACGGCCAAACCGCCCTGCTGGCATCCGACGATTTGCCAGGGACGCGTGCGTTCCTTCCGCTTCCCTGGGTTGGCCGATGCGAGGGCAGCGCGTTGCCCGATTGGTCTGATGGCATGGCCGATGCGCCCGCGTTCCCCGGCCTGGCACCACAGTTTGACCGTCCCGGCCTGGTGGTTTTCACGTCCGGTTCCAGTGGAGTTCCCAACCGCATTTTCAAAGCGCCGACGCAGTTGTACCGCGAAGCAGAGTTGCTGCATCAGGTGTTCGGCAACACCTTACCGCCCGATACCCGTTTCGTCGGAACCGTACCGCATCAGCACATGTTCGGTTTGCCGTTCCGACTGATATGGCCGCTGTGCGCCGGTTTTCCGATCATCAGCGAACCATACCGCTATCCGGAAGAACTGGGGCGGCTGTCAGCCGCGCCGCATGTGCTGATCAGCAGCCCGGCCACGCTGAAACGGCTGGCACAACTGGAAGCGTTTTCCTCACCGGCAAGCTTTCTCGCGGCATTTTCAGCCGGTAGCCCATTGCACGACAGCGTTGCCGCCGTCTGCGCGTCGCGGCTGGCAACGCGGATGGTTGAAATTTACGGCAGCACCGAAGTCGCCAGCGTCATGCACCGCATCGCCCCGGGAGGAATCTGGCGCGAACAGCCGGGCGTCACGCTGGCGCTCGATGAGCACGGCTGCCTCAAAATACGGTCACCGCTTCTTCCCGACGATAACTGGTTTCAGACCCAGGATACTGCCGTGCTTGAGCCGAGCGGCTGGCGTTTGACCGGCCGCGCGGACCGCGTTGCCAAGATTGAAGGGCGCCGCGTGGCGCTCGATGCGCTCGAAACAACCCTGTTGGCCTTGCCCGAAGTCACAGAAGCGCGCACCGCGCCGCTGTATCGGGAGCGCGATGAAATCGTCGCCGCCGTAGTGTTGAGCGACACTGGCCACGCCCAATTACAGGCTCTCGGCAAGACACGTTTCGATCGCTGGCTGCGGCAACGCCTGTCAGCATCGCTCGAACGCATCGCCCTGCCGCGCCGCTGGCGATACCTGTCGGCGCTGCCTTACAATGCGATGGGCAAAATTACCACCGCCGACATCGTGCGCTTGTTTGAGCGACAGGCATTGCCCCCAGTCACCGTCACAGCCAGGGCGGCGCATGAAATGGCGCTGACGCTGGCGCTACGCGACTGCCCGCATGCATTCGACGGGCATTTTCCGCAAATGGCAATCCTGCCCGGCGTCATTCAGGTTGATTGGGCTTTGCGGCTGGCGCAGCGGTACTTTTCCATTGAAGGACGCTTTTCCGGTCTCCGCCAGCTTCGGTTTCAACGCATCCTGCGCCCCGACGATCAGGTATCGCTGACACTGCGTTTTTTCCCCGAGAAAAAAGAAGTGCATTTCGCCTACAGCTCGGAATGCGGCGTGCATTCGCAAGGATGGGCCTCGTTTGCCCATCCGGTTGCCGCGCCGTGCGCTGCGACATGAATCCTGTTGCAATCGTTCCGGTGTACAACCATGCTGCCACGGTCGGCGCAGTGGTACAGGCATTACACAGCCTGGCATTGCCGGTGATTCTGGTCGACGACGGTTCCAGCGCCGAATGCGCGGCAGTGCTCGATGCGCTGGCTGAAACACCAGAAACGTCATTGCTGCGGCTGCCGCGCAACGGCGGCAAGGGCAGCGCAGTCATCGCCGGTTTGTGTGAAGCGTATGTGAGAGGGTACAGCCACGCATTGCAACTGGATGCCGACGGCCAGCATGATGTCGCGGCGCTGCCTATGTTTCTCGACGCGATGCACGATGCGCCGCAGGCTGTTATCGTGGGTTTTCCGCGCTACGATGCCAGCGTTCCGGCTTCCCGCCTGTTCAGTCGCTATGCGACGCACGTCTGGGTATGGATCAACACCTTGTCGCGCAATATCCGTGATTCGATGTGCGGGCTGAGAATTTATCCGCTTGCCGCCACGCAGCCTGTTCTCGACGCAATGCCGCGACAGAGCCGGATGGAATTTGATACTGAAATTCTGGTGAGGTTGGACTGGGCCGGAGCACCGATTCGCAACCTGCCTGTTTCGGTGAGCTATCCGCCGGACGGTGTGTCGCATTTTCTGCTGTGGCGCGACAACGTACGCATCAGTTGGATGCACGCCCGTTTGTTTTTCGGCATGCTGCGACGTCTGCCGAGACTGATTGGCCGCCATTTTTCGGGGTCGAACTGATGCATTGGGCGCAAATGCAGGAAGCGGGAAGCCTGGCGGGCATGCGTTTCATGCTGCGCGTCTACCGCGTCTGTGGGCGCTGGCCATTCCGTTTTTTGCTGTTCTTCGTCCTGCTGTGGTTTTACGCGCGAAGGCGCATCGCCCGCGAAGCGTCGCGCGAATATCTGCAACGGTTGCGTGACTTTAGCGACGGCGCAACACCTACACCGGTATCGCGCAACGTCTTCCGGCATTTTCTGGCGTATTCCGAAATCCTGCTCGACAAGCTACTGACCGTAGGCGCTTCCAATTCGTTGACAGATTATCGGGTCGACGGTTTCGAATGCGTCGCCCCTCTGCTCGAACAAAAGCGCGGAGCCCTTTTCATCACCGCGCACTTCGGTAACATCGAATTTTGCCGCAAGTTGTCGGAACGCCATACCGGCGTGCACCTGACAGTTCTCGTGCACACGAAACACGCAGCCCATTTCACCCGGATGATGAAAGAACTCGACCCCGACTACGGTGTCGATTTGATGCAGGTAGCCGATGTCGGCATCGACACCGCTATTGCGCTGGCGCAGCGGATCGATGCCGGAGGCTTCATCGTCATCACCGGCGACCGGGTGCCGGTGGGCAGCGCCACGGCCACAGTGCGAATTCCGTTTTTGGGGTCTGACGCCAATTTTCCGATCAGCCCTTACGTTCTCGCCGCGATGCTGCAATGCCCATTACTCTCCGTTTTCGGCATCCGCCGCCCCGATGGTTTCGCCATTACGTTGCGCCAGATTGCCGAATCAATCTCCCTGCCGCGTCGCGGCAGGGAAACGGCTGTCGTTCCCCACGCCGCCGCTTTTGCCGAATTACTGGAAACGGAGTGCCTGAAAGCCCCTTTCCAATGGTCCAACTTTTACCCGTTCTGGACGCCGCCCGAATTTTCCAAAGCCGCCGCCAAAATCGAGGAGACCCGATAGATGTCGCTGACCGCCCGTGTTGACTGGATCGTGCCCTTTCACGATCTCGATCCGATGGAAATATGCTGGCACGGACACTATGTTCGTTATTTCGAGCTGGCGCGTACCGCGCTTTTGCAGCGTATTGATTACGATATTCCGCAGATGCGCGATTCCGGTTACGCCTGGCCGGTGATCGAGCTGTTCATCCGCTACGCGCAACCGTTGATGTACCAGCAGCGCCTTCATTTCGACGCCCGCCTCGTCGAATGGGAAAACCGGCTGAAAGTCGCCTACGAAATACGCGACGCGGAAACCCAGAAACGGCTGACGCACGGCCATACTGTGCAGGTCGCTGTCAACATGCAAACCCGTGAGATGTGCTTCGTCAGCCCTAGTGTGTTATTTGAGAAATTAAGACCTCATTCATGAAAAACTCGATGAAACAAGCATTTGCGTTGCTGGCATGGTTTGGCTTGTGCTGGTTTGCCGTTCCGGCACAAGCCGCCGATCCGGCCCTGCTGAACGCGATTCAATCCCGGCTGTCCATCGACACGGTGATTCGCGGCGATTTCACCCAGACCCGGCAACTAGCGGGCATCAAAAAACCGCTGCTCGCCAATGGCGTATTTACCGTCGAGAAAACGCAGGGCGTGCTGTGGCGCACGCTGACGCCTTTCCCACAAACAACGAGAATCACCCAAGGCGAAATCCTGCAAAAGGACGGTGACCGCGTACTGATGACCTTGCGCGCCGACCGGGAACCCGCCGTCAATGCCATCAGCCGCGTCCTGTTTTCACTGTTCGCCGGTGACATATCGGCGCTGGCCGAATATTTCGACTACAGCGGCCAGATCAAGGGCGACGCTTGGCAACTGTCTTTCACGCCGCGCGAAGCCGGCCTGCGGGCCGTCATCGGTTCGCTGTCGCTGGAGGGCGACAACGTCGTCCGTCAGGTCACGCTCGCCAGCGCCGCAGGGGATGTCACCCGCATCGCCTTTTCCAACGTCGCCACTGCTGCCGCGTTGACCGCTGATGAACGCGCCCAATTCGAGTAAGACGCCGACAGACGATTCCCGTTTCGCCCGCCGTCATCGCGCGCTGGCTTGGGGATGGCTGGGCGTTCTGGCGTTATTGGCTGTCGCGCTTCTCGCGCACACCCTGCCCTGGCGCGGCCAGATCGACACCGACCTGCTGGCGCTGCTTCCCGTCGATGAACGCAACCCGCATGCCGAAGCCGCGCTGAAAACCCTGACACAGCACGGTGAGCGGGAATTGGTGCTGTTGCTGGACGCACCGGACGCCGACATGGCACAGCGCGCCGCCCATCAGGTTCGTGAAAACCTGCGCGACGCACCGCTCGTGCCTCAAGCGCCGCAAGCGCAAATCGAAGCCATGCGCGACCTTTATTTTCCTCACCGTACCGGCCTCGTCACCGACCAGGACATGCGCTGGATCGCCGACTCCGAACCTCCGGCGCAAGCGCAACGCGCCCTGGCGCTCGCTTATCAGTTGTTCGCGGGCAGTACGCTCAACTGGCGCGACGACCCTTTCGGCTTCTTCGGCAACTGGATGCTGCAACTAGGCGCGGCCAGCCCAGCGCGCCCCTATGGCGACACGCTGATGGTGCAAGCGGAAGGCCGCCACTACGCGGTTCTGCTTTATCAACTGACACAAAGTGCGTTTTCGTCCGATCTTCAGGCGCGCCTTGCTGCCGATCTGGCAACCGTCCAAAACGATCTGGCGCAACACTTCCCCGACGTGCAACTGCTGCGGGCGGGCGTTGTCCTGCACGCTACGGCAGCGGCGCAACAAGCGCAGTTTGAAATGTCGCTGATCGGCAGCGGTTCCTTGTTGTGCTGCGTATTGCTAGCGTGGGCCGTATTTCGCAATTTCACAGCATTGCGTTTGATCCTGCTATCCATTTCCGCAGGCGCGCTGGTGGCGCTGTCCTTGACCTGGCTACTATTCGACCGTCTCCATGCGTTGACCTTGGTGTTCGGCGCCAGCCTGATCGGGGTTGCCGTCGACTACGGCGTCCTGGTGCTGGCGCAACATCTGGACGATTCTGGAGCGCCGGGGCGCTGGCCTCGTTTCTGCCGCCTGCTGTCGCCATTGGCCCTGGTGCTGATTGCGCCCGCGCTGGCCTATCTCGGTTTGCTGTTGATGCCATTTCCAGGCATGCGGCAAATGGCTTGCTTCGCTGTTAGCGGCATCGCTGGCGCTTGGCTGACGATCATGCTCTGGTATCCCTATTTGCTGCCTTCCTCATTGCCGGTTACGCCGCTCGCCAAACGGCTGATGCAGGCGTTGCAGCACTGGCCGCGCTGGCGCGCGGCTCCCGCACAATGGCTCATTGCCGCGCTGACCTTTATTGCCATCGGCACGGGCATCGCGCAACTGAAAACAAACGACGATATACGCAGCCTCGTCAACAGCAACCCGGAACTGCTGCGTGAACATCTCGATGTCTCCAAGGCGCTTCAACTGCCCAGCCCGGCGCAGCTTTTTCTGATTACCGGCGCGACCTCTGAAGAAGTGCTACAGCACGAAGAAGCGTTGTTGGCAAAACTGGCACCATTATTCGCTACCGGCAAACTCACCGGCTATGACGCGATCAGCCGCTGGCTACCGTCGCAGCAGCGGCAACAAGCCGCGCAACAGGCGCAGCAAACACTGACTGAGGCGCGCGCCGCGCTGGCGAAGGAACTGGAACTCCCCAATGATTGGATTGCCATCCCGCGCGCCGCGCCACTGACTGCAGACGAATGGCTGGCACAACCCGCCACAGCGTCATTGCGCTATCTATGGCAGGGGCGCAACGTGCAAGATGGCCGCTATTCGAGCATCGTCCTGCTCAAAGGGCTGCACGATGCCGACACCGCGCACCAACTGGCGACGTTCAACGACGAGCACACCCAATGGGTCGACAAAACCGCCGAGGTCTCGTCATTGATGGGCCGCTACCGAACCTTGCTCTCCTCAGTGCTGATTGCTGCCTACGCGCTGGTTCCGCTGGCGCTGCTGGCGTTCTTCCGCCGCCAGACGTGGCGGGTCATCATGCCCTCGCTGCTGGCAACGCTGGGAACGCTGGCGATCATGGGCTACGCTGGCATTCCGCTGCAACTGCTCAACGTACTGACGCTCCTGCTGGTATTCGGCATGGGCATCGACTACGGCCTGTTCCTGGTCGCGCAAAAGAGCGACGCCCGCGCCTTTCTCGCCATCTGCGTCGCCGCGTCGCTAACCTTGCTGTCGTTCGGCCTGTTGGCCGTAAGCAGCACCCCGGCACTCAAGACGATTGGCTTGACCACCGTACTTGGGATCGGTTTGGCTTGGTTGGCTACGCCGGTGTTCAGGCTGTCAGAACCATCTGGCAGTGTTTGAGCCGCTGCTACAATGCGTCACCTATGTCCATGAAAAGAAAATCGCCCGTGCACTGGCGTAATGCCGTGCTGATTGTGCTGGCAGCGTTCAGTCTGACCGCCTGTGCCTCTTTCTGGCTTTCTGGCGGTCTGCCGTTGTTGAAAATAGCCCCGGAAACGCTCGGGACACGCACCGTCGAACACCGGTCAACCATCATTTGGCGCGGCGAACAGAAAACCTTGGAGATGGTGCTCGATATTCATGCTGACACGGTGACAGTGATCGGCATGGCGTTCGGGGCGCGCCTGTTCAGCTTCGATTACGATGGCAATAAAATCACCGAAACGCAGCCGTTGCCAAGCGGCCTGTCCGCTACGCGTATCATGAACGACCTGTTGCTGACGGTTGCGCCGCTCGACGCCTTGCGCGTTGCGTTGCCGACCGGCTGGGCGGTTTATGAAAAAGAAAAGGAGTTACGGCAAGTGTATTTCGACGAGGCGCTCAACATTTCCATTCACTATGCGGAAGGCTTGCCGTGGCGGGGGCGTGTCGTCCTCGATAACCACGCGCTGCGCTATCAACTGACGCTCGACAGCCGTGAGGCGGAAACCGATGTGCCCTGACCCGATCGTATTGCTACCGCCAGCCGTTTCTTGCGCGCTGGGTGACGGGCTGGAGAATGTCCGCGAAGCGTTGTTCTCCGGACACAGCCCAGGCATGCGCCGTAGCGACGCCTATAGTCCCGGGCGGACTCTGACGCTCGGCCACGCCGACACGCCATTGCCGCCGCTCGACTCTTTTCCGCTTCCTCAAAGGTCGCGCAACAATGCCTTGTTGCTGGCGACTTTCGCGCAGATCGAATCTGCATTCCGGGAGTTGGCGCACGACATTCCGGCGCACCGTGTCGCCGTGATTCTTGGAACCAGCACTTCGGGCATCGCCGAAAGTGAAACTGCTGTCCGTCACCACCACCTGACAGGGCATCTTCCCGAATGGTTTCATTCCAGCCAGCAGGAGCCCGGCTCGCCTGCCCGGACGCTCGCCGAGTATCTCGGTTGCGCTGGCCCCGTCTACAGCGTCTCGACCGCATGCACATCAAGCGCCAAGGCGCTGATCAGCGGTGCCAGGTTGCTGCGCTCTGGTTTGGCCGATCTGGTGATCGCCGGAGGCGTCGACACGCTCACCCGTTTTACCATCGCCGGGTTCTCTTCACTCGAAGCGGTCAGTGAAACGCCCTGCCTGCCGTTTTCGGCCAACCGTTGCGGCATCAATATCGGCGAAGCGGCGGCGCTGTTTTTGATGCGTCGGCAAACCCCTGGGGACGAACACATGGTCACGCTGGCCGGTTGGGGCGAAACGTCCGATGGCTATCATATTTCAGCACCCGATCCCAACGGTATCGGCGCAACCAACGCCATTGTCGAAGCACTGGCTCGTGCCGATTGCTCGGCAGACGACATCGGTTACGTCAATCTGCACGGCACGGCTACGCACCATAACGATGCGATGGAAAGCCGCGTCATTTCACAGCTCTTCCCCCATTGCCCGGCCAGCAGCACCAAACCGATGACTGGCCACGCGTTGGGCGCGGCCGGGGTGCTGGAAGCAGTGCTGACCTGGCTGACGCTGACCGACGACACCCATCGCTTGCCCCCGCATTTATGGGACGGCATCCAGGATAAGGACGATCCCATCTTGTCGCTGGTCGCGCCGCGCATGCACGCGCAAGCGCCGGTACGGGCGGCGCTATCGACCTCGTTCGCTTTCGGCGGCAGCAACACCGCGCTGGTGCTGAAAATAACTTAAAATTTCATGCTATGACTTACCGCCCGATTGCCGATTATCTGCCGCATCGGCCACCAATGCTGTTGCTCGACCGCATCGTTGAAGCCGCCGAATCGCACATCGTCTGCGAAGCCGCCCTTCAGATCGACAGCCCGTTCTGCGATGGCGCCGCCGTCCCTGGCTGGGTCGGCATCGAATACATGGCGCAAACCATCGGCGTTCTGGCCGGATGGCGGTCACTGACAAAGGAGTTGCCGGTCAAAGTCGGTTTTTTGGTCGGTACGCGCCATTATCAGAGCCATGTACCGCAGTTCCGTGTCGGCGATGTATTGCGTATCACCGCTAATGAAGAGGCATCCATCGACGGTGGTTTAGTTGCTATGCGCTGCATGCTGCATGACGCCGCCGGTACGCTGCTTGCCGAAGCCTCTTTACTGGTGTTTCAGCCCGATGATCTGGACGCTTACCTGCAACAGGCAGCGTCCGCCGACGGGAATGCTTCGGCGCTAGAATGACATTTTTTATCGATTAGTAAACAGGCATGCCCTCATCTTCTTCCAGAACCGTCCTGGTCACCGGAGCCAGCCGTGGCATTGGCCGCGCCATTGCCCTGCGTCTGGCACAGGACGGGTTCAACGTTGCCGTCCACTGCCGCAGCCAGCGCGCCCAGGCCGAAACCGTCATCGATGCCATCGCAGCCCTGGGACGACAAGCCCGGTTGCTGATGTTCGACATTGCTGACCGCGAAGCCTCGCGGCAGGCGTTGGAGGCCGACATCGCCACGCACGGCGTCTACTACGGCGTGGTATGCAACGCTGGCATCTCTGCTGATAATGCCTTTCCGGCCATGTCGCCCACCGAGTGGGATCGGGTGATCGAGACCAACCTCGACAGCTTTTACAACGTCCTTCACCCCTTGATCATGCCGATGGTGCAAACGCGCCGCCCGGGCCGCATCGTCACGTTGTCGTCTGTCTCAGGCGTTGCTGGCAACCGTGGGCAGGTCAATTACAGCGCCGCCAAGGCCGGCATTATTGGCGCTACCAAGGCATTGGCGCTGGAGTTAGCGAAACGGAAAATCACCGTCAATTGCGTTGCGCCCGGTCTGATCGACACCGAGATGCTAACGCCCGAAATCATTGAACACGCTTTACCGGCGATTCCCGCGCGGCGCGTCGGCCAGCCCGAGGAAGTCGCGGCTGCCGTTGCTTTTCTGATGGGAGACGACGCCGCTTACATTACCCGGCAGGTTATCGCTGTCGATGGAGGCATGCTGTGAACCGCTGTCGTGTCGTCGTCACCGGCATGGCCGGTATCAGCCCAATCGGCAACAACTGGACGGATGTCGAATATGCCTTGCGCGCCCGACAGAACGCTGTCCGCCACATGAACGAGTGGGACGACATCGTCGGGCTGAACACCCGCCTCGGTGTACCTGCCGCGCCGTTTGAACTGCCAGCGCACTATTCCCGCAAACGCACCCGCAGTATGGGACGTATCGCCCTGATGGCATGCCTCAGCAGCGAATGGGCGCTTGCCGATGCCGGCCTGCTCAATCATCCGGCACTGACATCGGGGCGTACCGGCGTGTCCTACGGATCATCGACCGGCGAGCCTGCCGCAGTCACCGACTTTGCACGGCTCATCGAAAACCGCACACTGGAAGGTCTCACCGCCAATAGCTATTTGCGGATGATGGCGCACACCGCGCCGGTCAATATCGCCGTCTTTTTCGGACTGACCGGGCGGGTCATCACTACATCGAGCGCCTGCACTTCCGGCAGCCAGGGCATCGGCTACGCTTATGAGGCCATTCGCTACGGCCACGCCGACGTGATGGTCGCCGGTGGCGCCGAAGAACTGTGCGCGTCAGAAGCAGCGGTTTTCGACGCCCTGTTTGCCACCAGTACCCGCAACAGCGCGCCCGACACGACGCCGCGCCCTTACGACCGCGACCGCGATGGGCTGGTGATCGGCGAAGGCGCCGGGTCGCTGATTCTCGAAGAGCTTGAACATGCCCGCGCCAGAGGTGCCCGGATAGTCGCTGAAATCGTGGGTTTCGGCACCAACTGCGACGGTACGCACGTCACCCAGCCGCGAGCCGATACCATGGCTGCAGCCATCCGGTTGGCGCTTGCTGACGCCAACCTCCCGCCCGATGCCATCGGGTACGTCAATGGTCACGGCACGGCTACCGACTTGGGCGACATTGCGGAGAGCATCGCCACCCATACTGTTTTTGGCGAGAAAATGCCTATTTCATCGCTGAAGAGTTACATCGGGCACACTCTGGGCGCTGCCGGCGCGCTGGAAGCATGGATGACGATCGAAATGATGCGATCAGGTTGGTTTGCGCCGACGCTGAATCTGAATCAGGTCGACCCGCGCTGTGCGCCGCTCGACTACATATGTGGCGATGGCCGCCGCCTTGATTGCGAATACACAATGAGTAATAATTTTGCATTTGGCGGCATCAACACATCGTTAATTTTCAGGCGATGGAGTTGATTTTGTCGTCTTGTTTTTATTCACCGCAGGTCAAGGGGAGTTTCATGAAAATGTCTGTGAAAGTGGCTGGTTTTGCTGCCCTATTCGTTTCCTTGTCGTTCTGTATGGTTAGCGCACAGGCTCGTAACGTCACGTACTTCCTGCCAATTCAGGACGTTATCGAAATGGGCGAGGCCAAAGCGATTCTCAGCAACGACATTAAACTTTACTTTGGTGATCAACCGCATCCTGCTATGGAAACGTCGCTGATCAGAGATGTCGTTGCCCGCTCGAGAGCAAGGGTAGAAGGCGACAACTCGCCCCTAGTTGCCGACATGCCTTCCTCCGTCGCCAACTCGAGAACTTCAACGGATAACGCAATGGAAAACGACGAGCAGGCATGCAATCGAGCCATGCTTGCAGCATTGACCTGGTTTCAAAAATATGCCAGAAAAATGGGTGGAAATGCCGTTATCAACATTGAGAGTTATTACAAAAAAAGAAGCTACAGGAGCAATGAAAAATTCGAGTGCCATTCCGGAAACAAGTCTGGAATCTTTCTGAAAGGCGATGTCGTCATACTGAGGAGATGAGAGGAGATGAGATGACATAGCCTGTCTTTCTTTTATCAATTAGCATCTTTCGAATTACCCCATAAAGGAGGACTCCATGAAAATCCCTGTGAAGTTTGCCGGTTTCGTGCCCCTGTTCGTTTCCCTGTCGTTTTGCGCGCTCAACGCTCAGGCTCGGGACGCCAAGTACTTTCTGCCAATCTGGGAAGTCGTCAAAACAGCCAGAGCCAGTGGGCAGATTGGCGACGACATCAGATTCTACTTTGGCCGCCAAGGGCATCCTCACATCAGGGAAATGCTAACCAGGGGCGTCGTCACCAACAAAAAAACCAATCGAACCAACAAAAGCGACAGGGGAGCATGTGAGTGGGTCATGCTCTCGGCACTCATTCAGCTTCAGGAACGCGCCCGCAGGGAAGGCGGCAACGCCGTCATCAACATCAAGAGCTATTACAAGAAACAAACTTTCAGTAGCGAGAGTCAATATGAATGTCATGCGGGTACATTCTCTGCCGGTGTCGCCCTGAAAGGCGATGTTGTCAGGCTGGAGAGATGACATTGCCTGTATCAGCAGTTTTCAACCATCCAATGAAGGAAGTTGTCCTCATGAAAACACCTCTGAAATTTGCTCTGCTCGTCCCCCTGTCATTCTGCGCGCTCAACGCCCAGGCTCGTGACACCACACACTATTTCCCAATTCAGACTGCTATCGAAATGGGTAAAGCCAAAGGAGATATCGGCGATGATGTCAGATTCTACTTTGGTAACCAACCGCATTCCCATATCGACGCTTTGCTGACTAAAGGCATCACCACCAGCAAAAAAACCAATAGTGCCAACAAGAGTGACGAACAAGCGTGCAACTGGGCCATGCTGTCAGCGCTGATCCAGCTTCAGCAAGCCGCCCGCAATCAGGGCGGTAACGCCGTTGTCAATATCGAGAGCAACTATAAACATAACGTCTACAGAAGCGACGATCAATTTGAATGTCATGCAGGAAACATCATGGCCGGCGTCGCCCTGAAAGGCGATATTGTCAAACTGAGGCATTGACCCAGAATCACGGGCGGCATTCTGCCCCTTTGCCGCCCCCGTTGGCAGGTTCGCGTTCGCCACGCACAATGCCCATATGCTCGCACGGGTACGAGATGGAGACCTTGTCGCCGACCTGAAACTGTTTGTTGACCCAGTTCAGGTGTGCACGTTCATGAATCACGACTTTGCGGTCATTCGTCAACTGAACGACACTGCCTTGTCCATCGAGCAGGATTGATCCCGTATAGGTTTGTCCGACGATGACCCGCTCGCCATCAACAGGCGGCAACGGTTCGCGGCAGCGTAACTCCTGGCTGCTCTCTTCTGCTTTGGCGACAAGAAAATTTGCGTGTCTTTCGCCAAATGCCTTTTTCAGCCCGCGCCGGCCAATATCCGCAAGCGACTGCACGGAGCCGTCATCCAGGGTGACGCATAAATTGTAGCGACTGGCTCGATTCGCCCTGCTCTTCGAGAAATCAATTTTTTCCACCCCACGGCCAGAAAACCTTGTTCCCATGAGTTCTCTGCCCTTCTCGAAAACGTGGTATCCCTTTGAACTTGCCAGAATGCTCACCCTGTCATTTGCGTACACCGCGCGATCCAGTTTTGCGCGCTCGTAATACAGCGCTGTCGCATCATCAACTCGTACCAGCGCATAGTACGAGGAGACTCCGATGACGTAGCCCTCAACGATGCCCGATTGCCCAGACGCATTGTGCAGGGACATCCCGCGCGACTGAGCGGCAAACTGGACAGCTTCGAGCGATTGATCGTGTGTCCCCTTGGCTACGAGATGCCCCTCATGCAGGTCGCGGGCGATCACTTCAAATACCGCCGGTCGGAGTCCACCGGTAAGGCGCGCCGCATCAAGCACACCCATTGCGCCATCCAGTTCGGGATACATCGCAAGCGCCCGCCCACGCGGCCAGTTCTCGAACGCTAAGGCGCGCTCAGACTGGAGGTTCCGCGCTATGACCTGCCCTATTGGCATCGAATCGCACAGGTTCCGGTCGATCCACAATCCGCCGACGTTACCGCGCATTGAGACTTTCGTAGCGAGATTCCACTCTCTGCGGTTGATCTTGTCGCACATGAAGCGATAGCCTGCCTCATGTGCAAGCTGTGCGAGGTATGCGCGGATAGCCTGGCCGTTCCCCCCACGGAATGGGTGCAGGATGCTCAAGCGCGCATACACTTCGGCCAGCCGTTCGGCAAAATTGGCTTTGTCCAGGCCGCGAAGGCAATGCTGGCTGCGGACAAGTTCACCGATGGCCGTACCATCGCGTTGCAAGAACGCCTTTAACGTGAAAAGACTCCTGCCCTTTGTCAACTCGACGTCGCGCAGTTCGCCTGCCCACGGATATACATCCTGGAACAGATGCTTGTGTATAGCCTGTATGTGTTTCAGGTCGAAATCGCCGGGGATGGGGTTTTTACACAGTTCGGCATTCCGGGCACTCGTGACGTCGCGCTCAAATCCCGCGAGCGCAACTGGATCGGTCAAACCCGCGTTGTTGCACAAAACACTCGTACCGGGATAAAAGTAGCCTTCCAAATTCACTGCTTGCCTCCGCGCAGTCGGGCGGTTTTACGGGCTTTGTGCAAACTTTCGGCAATGTATTGCTCCACCGTCCATTCGCCCGTGATGACTTTCTCCTGATTTGCGAGGCCACGCTTATCCATTTTCAAGCCATCCAATGCGACAGAAGCATTAGCTTGTCGAAAATGCCCATGCCATTCTTCTTGTTCTTCCAAGGTTCGCATCGCCTCACCTGCGCTACATATCCACGATGTACTTATGTCAAACTCAATGATTCCATCATTATAATCTTTCTGCATGTTTTGTGCAGAAAGATCGCTTCATGATAACCGCAAGCCCCATTTTTTTCTTAGAAGAGTGACATAAAACGCTGGGACGGCTATGGAGATTACGTTTGACACATCATTGGTCATGAGACTGGGAACATAGTACGTTTGTTCCGCGAAGGGTCAATGAAGCACAGATTCAGGGAACTCGGCGGGAAATCAAGGAACTTCAGTGCTTATTGGGCAGCGGTTCATTTTGCGCGGGAAACGCCGGAGCCAGACGCAAGCGGGAGAGAAAACGATACTTACCCCGTGACTCGCAGCTTGAGCCCCGCGAGGAGCGTTTCCAGCTTCATCCCCATCACGCTTGCCATTTCGCCGGCCATGCAGAAGCCACAACGCCCGCACAGCCCCGCTTCCTTGCCTTGGCACTCGGGAAGCCGACTGCCATCGGGCATGACAAAGTTCGCCATCCAGCAATATGTCTTGAAGTCGCGCTTTTGCATGAGTTTGAGCCCCGCCACGGAATTCATGATCGGGTAGCCTTTTTTCTTGTAGGCGATGACCTTGTCGAGCACGGAATGCCGCACGGCATCGCTCAGTTCGAGCGCCTCCGTACCGGGAAACGGCGTGTGCAGGTTGATGGCGATGGACTCGATGTTCGGATGATCGCTGGCGAATTGGATGGCTTCATCCACCGAGGAATGGTTCAGGGTATTGACCACCATGTTCACGCTGACGCGGGAACGTCCACAGCCTTCAATGTGCCGGACGAGCCGTTCAAACGTACCTTCGCCCCGGATGGCGTCGTGGGCAGCGCCGACGCCGTCCATGCTCACCCAAATGGAGTCCGCTTCAAGCCCCGCGAACGGGCGGGCGGCATTGGTCGTCACCGTCACCGAATAAAAACCGATTCGCCTCGCCAGGCGGATGATACTGTTCAGGTCATGCTCGCCGTCGCGCCATAGCGTCGGCTCCCCCCCCTCCAGATCGACAAAGCGCGAGCCCTGCTGATAGCAATATTCGAGGTCGGATTGGACTTCGGCGAAGGTTTTTATTATGGCGTCTTTTTTTGCGTAAATCGTGCAATGCTGGCATTTCAGATTGCATTTATCGCTGATAAAAACAACCGATTGCAGAGGAATTTTTTTGCCCAGTACGCGGGTTTTGAAAAACCATAGCGGCAAATAAATGAACGGTTTCATGAGCGTGCATTCATTTGATGAAACTCAAAACCATACCGATCAGGCAAACCGACACAAGCAGGTTTCTTGCCAAAAACCAACGAATCATGAACCAGCCGGTACCGATGGCCTCGACCTGTCGCCATTTGTGCATAAAACCCATCCAGGGTTTCGGCTCAAATTTTTGTTCCGGATTTTTATAGAAAACCGCCATCATGCGGAAAAGTCCCACCGCCATCGGCAAAGTGAGTATCAGGGCTACATGGGAAACTGACAAACTACCTTGCCAGATGCCGTAGCCGATGATGATGAATGGAAGAAAAAGAATGAAAAAGAGGACGGCAAGCATAACCGGAGGGCGATCCAGGGATACCGCCAATGTGTGCTTGCCCGTTTTTTTGTCCGCAACGACATCGAGCATGGAATGCACGTAAATGATGTTCATCACAAAAAGGCCAACCGGAATGGAAATGAAAATGAGCGTCTGATCTATGGCGCCGCAAGCGGCGTAATAAGTACCAATCATATTCAGTGGGCCAAAAATGAGGCCAATGACAAATTCACCCAATCCGTGATAACTGAGACGCAAGGGAGGACCGGAATAGAAAATTGCCAGTACAGCAGTGATGAGCGCGATATAGAGAATCACCACGCCCCGGAAATAAAAAATAATTCCACCAATCAGGAAAGCCATCCCCATAAGCGCAAGCGAGACACCGAGTAATTGCCCGGCTGTAGCCTGACCGGAAGTCAAGTAGTCACATTTACCGATACGGGCGCGAAAGCCCTCGCGATGCAGGACATTACGGTAATGGGCATGATGCGCTTTGTAATCGAAATAATCATCGAATAAATTCGCTGACATATTTCCGACGATCACGCCCATGATCGCAAGAAAAGCCAGAGGAAGGGAAAACCCCGGCTGGTTCGCTGCCAGGCAAACCGCAAAAAGCGTAGGCAACACGCTTTGAGGGAGCGCGTGAGGACGTGAATTCCTGAACCAGAAACGACAAAAAGCCACTTGGATACTGCATAGCGAGGATCAATATCCCCATTTTACAGCATCATTTCTCCAGTTTTCGTGCTTTTTCCTCCCCATGGGCAAATCCATGGATATGCACATGGGTGGAGCCATAGGCTCCCCTGAATAGCCTCTCTTGTATCTCTGGGTCAGTCATGGTTCGCAATCATGATTCTGGCCAATTTTGGCGGACTGTCATGCTACTTCCCAATACAAAACCGGCTAAATATCTCGCCCAGAAGGTCATCCGGGGTGAATTCGCCGGTAATTTGCGAGAGGGCGTTTTGCGCGAGGCGCAGGTTTTCGGCAAAGAGTTCGAGCGCGGGCGCGGGAGTTTCGAACTCGGCGCGGGCAAGGGCGAGGTGTTCCGCACCTGTGTCTATCGCGCGCAAATGGCGCTCGCGGGCGACAAAGGTATCTTCCGCGTCTTGCCAGCCCGCGATTTCCAGCAAGGCGGCTTCCAGCAGTTCCAATCCCTGCCCAGTCCTGGCGGAGAGCGAGATGACCACGCCCTCCACGCCGCCGATGCCTTGTGGGTGTTTTTCCGGCGGCTCATGGGTGAGGTCGATTTTGTTCCGCACGACTACGCGTGGCAAACCTTCCGGCAGTTTCTCCAGGATGGCGCGGTCGTCCGGGGTCAAATCGGCGCGCGCATCGACGAGGAACAGCGCAAGGTCGGCCTCAGAGACAGCTTTCCAGGTGCGGGCAATGCCAATTTGTTCGACTTCGTCGCGGCTCTCCCGCAAGCCAGCCGTGTCGATGATGTGTAACGGGATGCCGTGGATTTGAATCGAAGATTTGAGCGCGTCGCGCGTCGTGCCGGGAGTGGCGGTGACGATGGCGAGATCGTCACCGGAGAGCAGATTCAACAATGAAGATTTGCCCACGTTGGGCTGGCCGATGAGAACGACGTGCAAACCGGCCTGTAGCAATTTGCCCCGCTTTGCCCTGGCATGGACTTCTTGGAGGCGCTCATCGAGGCGGGCGATGCGGTTGAAAGCGTCGGCTTGACGGAGAAAGTCAATTTCTTCTTCGGGAAAATCAAGCGTGGCTTCGACGAGCATGCGTAGGCTGGTGAGTTCTTCCACTAGCGCATGGATGGCGCGTGAAAACGCGCCCGTCAGGGAACGCGCGGCGCTCTTGGCGGCGGCAGCGGTAGATGCGTCGATGAGGTCGGCAACGGCTTCGGCCTGGGCAAGATCGAGTTTGCCGTTGAGAAAGGCGCGGCGGGTGAATTCGCCCGGTTCGGCAAGGCGCGCGCCAAGTTCAAGGCAACGGGCAAGGAGCAGGTTAATGACGACCGTCCCGCCGTGGCCGTGCAGTTCCAATACGTCTTCGCCGGTGAAAGAGGCCGGGGCGGGAAAGTAGAGCGCTAAACCGCTGTCGATGAGGCTACCATCATTCGCCTTGAAGTCGGCGCGCGCGGCACGGCGCGGCGCAAGCGCCTTGCCGGTTAGCGCAGTGCCAAAGGCAGCTAAATCCCTGCCGGAAACCCGAACGATGCCCACCCCGCCGCGTCCGGTGGGCGTGGCAATGGCGGCAATGGCGATGGCTTTTTCAGGCATTCCAGGCATTCCGGTTTTTGGCTGTCCGGGTTTGGCCGTTTCAGCTTAAACACGGGTAGTCGATATAACCTTCCGCCCCACCGCCAAAGAAGAGTTCTGGCCTGGGCGCATTGAGCGGCGCGTTCTCTTTCAGTCTTCTAACCAGGTCGGGATTGGCGATAAAGGGGATGCCGAAAGAAACGGCATCGGCGTAACTTTCAAGCGCCTGGTTCGCCGTTTCAGCAGTCAGCTTCTCATTAGCGATGAACGCGCCGCCAAACGCTTGTTTGAGCTGCGGGCCGAGGAGCCCTGGGCCTTGCGCTTCGCGCGCAAAGATGAAGGCGATACGGCGCTTGCCCAGTTCTTTAGCAACATAGCCAAACGTGGCGGCGGGGTCGCTGTCGCCCATGCTTTGCGAATCGCAACGCGGCGAGATGTGCATGCCAACGCGCCCTGCCCCCCAGACTTCGATACAGGCGTCGGCGACTTCCAGCATCAAACGGGCGCGGTTCTCTATGGAGCCACCGTAGGCATCGGTGCGTTTGTTGGTGTTGTCCTGCAAAAACTGGTCGAGCAAATAGCCGTTCGCGCCGTGAATGTCCACGCCATCAAAGCCCGCCAATTTGGCGTTGACCGCCCCTTGGCGGAAGGCCGCGACGATGCCGGGAATTTCGTTCGTCTCCAGCGCGTGCGGCGTGACGTAGGCCTTCTTCGGGCGGATCAGGTTGATGTGGCCTTCTGCCGCAATGGCGCTCGGGGCGACGGGCAGTTCGCCATTGAGATAGATTGGGTCGGATATCCGCCCCACATGCCAGAGTTGCAGGAAGATGAGCCCACCCGCTTTGTGCACGGCTTCGGTAACAAGCCGCCAGCCCAAAATCTGCTCATCGCTCCAGATGCCAGGAACATCGGGATAACCCACTCCCTGCGGAATCACAGGGCATCCTTCGGAAATAATCAACCCACTGACCGCGCGCTGGACGTAATACTCGGCCATCAGTGCGTTGGGAACGTGAGCGGCGCTGGCGCGGCAACGGGTCATAGGAGCCATGATGATACGGTTCGGCAAGATCAAATCGCCTAGTTGCACGGGGTCGAACAGGGTCGTCATGAAAATCTCCGGTGAAAATTACGGTGTTGGTCCTTTTACGTGCTGGTCCCAAGGGCAAGCACAAAACGGATTATGTCACACACATTACCAATACGACTCGCGCCGCTCCAGCATGAGGCCGGATTCGAGGTGATCGGTATAGGGAAACTGGTCGAACACCGCCGCCGCCACGATGCGATGGGTGAGGATGAGCGCCCTAACGTTTTCAAGCAGTGAAACGGGATTGCATGAGATGTAGAGCACACGGTCAAAACTGCGCGCCAGCGCCAGCGTGGGCGCATCCAGCCCGGCTCTGGGCGGGTCGACAAAAAGGGTGGAGAAACGGTAGGCGTTGAGGTCGATATTCTGTTCCTGAAGCCGCCGGAAGACCCGTTCACGCGCCAGCGCGGCGCTGATTTCATTGCTTGCCATCCGCGCCAGCGCGACGTTGCCTACGCCATTTGCTTCCAAAGCCCATCGCGCAGCGGCAACCGAGGTTTTGCTCGATTCGGTAGCCAGCACCTTGCCGAAAAGCGGGGCCAGCGCCACAGTGAAATTGCCATTGCCGCAATAAAGCTCCAGCAGGTCGCCGCCCTGCCCCGCCGCCTGCGCGCGCGCCCAGCCGAGCATGTCGCGGTTGACTTCGCCGTTGGGCTGCGCGAAACCGCCCTCGGTCTGGCGGGTGTGCAAGCACAGGCCGTCGACTTCAATTTCTTCTTCCAGCCAGTCGCGGCCAATCACGATTTTCTGCCCCCGGCTGCGTCCGACCAGTTGTACGCCAAGATCGGCAGCAAGCGTTCGCGCGGCGGCTTCCCATTCAGCGTCGAGCCGCCGGTGATAAACGAGGCTGATCAGCGCCTCGCCTTTGAGGGTGGTCAGGAATTCAACCTGGAAAATGCGCCGCCGCAGGTTTTCCTCAGCTTGTAGACGTTCCCGCAGCTTCGGCATGAGGGCGCGGATAAGGTCGGCGGCGGGCGGAAAATCGTCCACCGGCACGGCGCGGCGCGGGTCTGCGGGGTCGAACATCGCGTAATCGAGCCGCCCGCCCGTGTGCCATATCCGAAATTCCGCCCGCAGCCGGAAGCCAAGCGGCGGCGAAACAAAAACTTTCAGCGCGGGCAGGCCAACGCACGTAAAGGCGCGGCGGAAGTTTTCTGCCTTGTCGGCAAGCAAGAAGCAATAGCGGGCGGGGTCGATGCGGGAAAGCGGCACAGGTCACTCTCTCTGTTTGCTACGCCATGCCAAAACCATCTCTTCAACGCACTATGCAATTTATTTGCATTGTTGCGAACGTTCGGTTTGGGGAATACCGAAGCATAACAGGTAGGCTGGACGCAATTCTTTGGCACGTAGGCCCGGATGAAGGAACTCCCATCCGGGGTGGGAAACATCGTAGTTGGAGTTATGCGCCTGGACGTGCATATCGAGCAGCAGCCCCTCCTTTTCGATCATATCGTAGCCCTTGCCGGTCACGAACAGCACAACCTCCTTATCCCGATTGGCAAGCTCGTAGAGCGTAATAGGTTCCATGCGCTGCCGGGCAGCGAGATCGAAACTTGCGGCCCAACTATCGTCTTTGAGGTAATAAATGTTTGTTGTTTTACCGGAATGCCGCTCCATCGCTACTTTGCCAAGCGCCGTTCCCGCCTGGTATTCAAGCAGGCTGGGATAAAGGTTGAGGTTTGCCAGCAACCAAAACACCGCCGATACGCTTACCGTGACGATGACCAGCTTGGAAGCGCCCGCGCCCGACCAGCGCGGGATGCCCCAGATTCCGAGCGCGAGCATCGCCACCGCTGCGACACCGACTGCTGCGTCCTGCAAAGGGAACATCCAGCCGTTTGAAACAAGCGCCGCGCTCAACACGAACGCGAAGACGACATACTGCACCTGCCATAACCTGTGCCGGTAAGCCGGATGCCGAAGCCGCACGGGAAGCCAGCCCGCGAGCAGGAGGGAAAAGAAAGGCAGTAAGGCGCTAACGTAATGCAGGAGGTTGAACCGCGCCAGCGATAGGAGGATGAACGCGCAGGCGATGACCCCCAAAGCCACGGCTTCGCCCTGCGCGCGAGGCCAGAAACGGTCATTCGTGAGCCGTAGCACGCCAGAGGCCAGCGCCCACAGCGCGATGGCCGACCAAGGCAGGAAAGCCCATAGCCAAGTGTAGTAATAGAAAAACAGGTCTTTGACCCCGCTGCCGAAGGGGGCCTCCATAGCCTGTTGCTCGGCGCTTTGCAGCCATAGGACGAGCTTCACCAGCCCATCCATGCCGAATCGCTCGTGGTAAACGTAGAGCACCGGCGAGGCGAACAGCAGCACGAGCAGCGGCAGCGCCAGCCAGAACGGATCGAAAATCCGCCTCCATTCGAGCCGGTAGATGAGATAGAGAAATACGGCAAAGATCGGCAGCACTACGCCGATCAGCCCCTTGGCCGCCAGGCCGAGCGCCAAGCCCGCCCCGCCTACGACGAGATGCGCCCGCGCCGAGAGCTTGTTTTCATCGGTGACGAAAATGAACAACTGGCATGTCGCAAAAACGACCGACCCGATGAGCAGGGCATCCATGTCCGCGTTGCTATTGGCAAACAGGAACGCGAACGCGCTCGCCAGGATCACGCCCGCCAGCCGGGCAACTGTTTCGTTGTACAGCAGCGAGCCCAGGCGGACGGTGGAGTAAATAGCCAGCGCGGAAAACAGCAGGGACGGCAGTTTGTAGGAGACCGCGTTGACGCCGAATATCTCGAATGAGAGCGCGACCAGCCAGAACAGCAAAGGCGGCCCGACACGATAATCCTGCCCCTGGATCATGAATTGCGTCCACTTGCCTTCTTCGTGGATGCCGAGCGCAATGTCGGCATATTCGGCGGAAGCCCCATCCAGCGGAGGCATGACCGCTCCGGCCAGATAAGCCGCCAGCAGCATCAGGTAACAGGCCAGCGCGGCACGGGGACTGAATAACTGCACGGTCAAGCTCCGTAATAAGCGCGATACCAGGCAACGAAGCGCCCTACCCCGTCGCGCACGTTGGTAGCGGGTTTGAAGCCCGTCCAGGTATCGAGTTCCGAAACATCGGCATACGTCGCGGGGACATCGCCATCTTGTATCGGCAGGAAATTCTTGAGCGCCTTGCGCCCCAGCGCTTCTTCGATAGCCTCGATGAAATCCATGAGGTCGACCGGATCGTGGTTGCCGATATTGAATACCCGGTACGGCGCATGACTGCGCCCCGGATCGGGGCGAAGGGGGTCAAACGCCGCATCCGGCTCGGCTTTGCGGTCGAGCACACGGATCACCCCTTCCGCGATGTCGTCAATGTAGGTGAAATCGCGCCGCATCTTGCCGTGGTTGAACACGTCGATGGGCCGCCCTTCGAGGATTGCCCTGACAAAGAGGAAAAGCGCCATATCGGGTCGCCCCCACGGCCCATAAACGGTAAAGAATCTCAGCCCCGTGGCCGGCAATCCGTACAAATGGCTGTAAGTGTGCGCCATCAACTCGTTGGCCTTCTTGGTGGCGGCATAAAGGCTCACCGGGTGGTCGACGCTATCGTGCTCGGAAAACGGCATTTTCGTATTGCCGCCGTAAACGCTGGAACTGGAAGCATAAACCAGATGTTCGGCGCAGTTGTGGCGGCAGCCTTCGAGGATGTTCACGAATCCGACCAAGTTGCTGTCGACGTAGGCATGCGGGTTTTTCAGCGAATAACGCACCCCGGCCTGGGCGGCGAGGTGCACCACGCGGTCGAACTTCTCTTCGGCAAACAGGCGCGCCATAGCAAAGCTGTCGGCCACATCCTGCCTCACGAACCGGAAACGCTCAGAGGGGCGCAGCCGCTCCAGGCGGCTTTCCTTGAGCGAGGGATCGTAATAATCATTGAGGTTGTCGAGTCCGATCACCTCGTCACCACGCGCAAGCAGCCGTTCGGAGACGTGCATGCCGATGAAACCGGCAGCCCCTGTGACGAGAATCTTCATACGCTTGATGCAGTGATTGTGGGTGAGGGAACTAATTATCGCACGGTCCCGCCGTCCCCGGTTTTCCGTAACGCAGGAGGCAGCAAACACGGCCAGGCAAGGAAACCTTATACTCTCCACTTCCGTTGCCCTTGCGCTACAGCCCAATGCCGCTGTTCCAGCGTCTGCTCCTTCTTCCCTACAACCTGCTATGGCTGCCTGTGTTGCCCGCCGCGCTTTGCAGACTGTACTGGCGCGCGCGCAACCAGCCCGCCTACCTGCGCCATATCCGGGAGCGGTTCGGCAGTTACTGCGCGCGCGCACCGGGGCCGGTGATCTGGGTACACGCGGTTTCATTGGGCGAGACGCGCGCGGCTGAACCGCTCGTGCATGCCCTGCTCGAACGCTGGCCCGAACACACCGTCGTGTTCACCCACATGACACCCACCGGGCGCGCGGCCTCGGAAGCTCTCTTTGACGGAAATAACCGGGTATTGCGGGCTTATCTGCCTTACGACTTCGAACCGTTCGTGACGCGCTTCCTGCGCCACTTCCGCCCGGTGTTCGGCATCATCATGGAAACCGAACTCTGGCCGATGCTGCTCACCGCTTGCAAACGCCATGGCGTACCGGTTCTGCTCGCCAACGCCCGCCTATCGGAACGCTCGGCGCAGCGTTACGCACGTTGGCCCGCCCTGACCCGCCTCATCTTCGATGCACTCACGGCCATTGGCGCACAAGGCGCCGCCGATGCCGCGCGCCTTACGGCACTGGGCGCACACCGGGTCAATATCACCGGCAACATCAAATTCGATGTCGAACCGCCGCCAGAAAGCCTTGCCCTCGGCACAGACTTCCGTACCCGCCGGGGCGCGCGCCCAACGATTTTCGCGGCCAGCACGCGCGAAGGCGAGGAAGAAGCGATTCTCGATGCCTTCATCCATGCCATCCCCTCCGGAAACCCGGAAACCCTGCTCATCCTCACGCCGCGCCATCCTCAGCGTTTCGATGAAGTCGAAGCATTGATTCGCGCACGCGGGTTGACCGTCACACGGCGTTCCGCCGCCGCGCAGGAACCTTCGTCGATCAGTTCCCAGGTCTGGCTCGGCGACTCGATGGGCGAGATGTTCGCCTATTACATGGCGTCCGACGTCGCCCTGATCGGCGGAAGCTGGCGACCCTTCGGCGGGCAGAACCTCATCGAAGCCTGTGCCGTGGGGACGCCGATCCTGATTGGGCCACACACATTCAACTTTCAGCGCATTGCCGACGAGGCAGTTGACGCCGGGGCAGCGCGCCGATGCGACGACATTGAAGCCGCCATGAACGCCGCTTTCGCGTTGCTGGAAGACCCCGCCGCCCGCGCGGCAATGTCGGAAGCCGGACGCGCATTCGCAGCAGCCAACCGTGGCGCAGCCGCGCGCACCGTTGCCCTGCTCGATGGACTCGGGGTGTAACTTTTCACAAACGATTTACCATTCACACCCTGTTTGGGCGCGCCCACAACAAGACGAACCGTTTCCGGCATCTCCTGGTATGTTTTTCTCGAATTTTATTTGAGGATTTTCTGAACAAAAATCCTTTTTCTACTTCCGGCTGTAATTCTCCAACTCGCCGAGTGGGATGCCGAAATGCAGCCGCTCTTCCAGCAAGTTGAAAAGCGGCATCATGGTCGTGATGACTTCCGGCAGGCGATCCATGACATCTTCCTGCGCGCCGATCCGCAACTGAAGCAGGGCATGGTCGATACTGATCATCTTGTTCACATAGTTTTCGGCTGCTACCTTGTCGACTTCACCCTCGCTGTCGACGATACGGTTGCCCCCCGCCGCAATGCCGCGCCGCACACGCTCCGTAGCCGTCCCGATGAGACCCTCCACGCTCTGCACGCCGTCCGTCTCCGAACCGGAGATACCAACAGTGACAGTGATACGGATACGCTCATCACGGTAAGTCAGCACCAGCTTTTCCATCGCCTTTTGTAGGCGCAGGGCAAAGGTGCAGCAACCTGCTATCGAGGTACTGGGCGACAAAACCACGAAACGCGCCCCCGATATCTGACTGATGGTGTCTTCCCGCCGCACCTTGCTAGCGAGAATCTTGGCGAGTTTGCCGGTAATCAGGTTGGCCACGTAGTCGCCGTGCCATTCAATCAACTGGTCGTAATGGTCTATTTCGACCACCATCACCGAAATCGCCGTTTGCCGCCGCCGCGCCTGAGCCAGAAGCTGTTCGCCGTTGTGGTTGAGATAAGCGGGCGTTGCCAGCCCGGAATCCGGGTCGACAATCGGATTTTGCTCGGACAGCGCAAGGCTGCGGCGGATGTCGGTCAAATCCAGCAGAGATTCAAGCCGCGCCGTCATCTCGGCGCATCCCGCCCCTTTGGAGACGAAATCGCTCGCACCGAGGTCCAGCGCGTGCTGACGAGCCTCGTCGTCTTCGTCGCCGGAGATGATGACGACCGGCAATTCCTGAATGCGCTGCACCTTTGAGACCCGGATGCGTTCGAGCAAGCCGAAGCCATCAAGCCTGGGCATGCCGAGATCGGTCAACACAATCCGGATTGCCGGATCGATCAACAAGGTTTCCCATCCTGCCTCGCCATCAGCTTCCTCCCGTATCTGGAAACGATGACGGATCTGCTTGATGAGACTGGCGCGCACCATGCGCGAATCATCGACAATCAGTATTTTCGGTAGGACTCCGGTTTCTTCTTCGGCCATATCGCCCCTATCTGCTCAGTATCCAGTGCGCTCTCTCGCAACGTTCAATCCAGGATGCGGACGACGGTTCGCCCTCTCGCCCTCCCCTCGATAAAGGCAGCGAAAGCGCCCGGCAAATCATCGAACCCGATCACGCGGACGAACTCTTTTAAGCAGCGCGGCTTGAGATCGGACGCCAACCGTGTCCACGCTTTCTGCCGCATAGACATGCTCGCATAGCCCGAATCGATCCCCAAAAGACTTACGCCACGCAAAATGAACGGAAATACCGTGGTCGCGAGCTTGAAATCGGCAGCATTGCCGATGCTGGCCACCACACCATCCTGGCGCATCGTCGCCAGCACCCAGTGCAGGATCGTCCCGCCCACGTTATCGACCGCCCCGGCCCAACGGGAAACCTCCAGCGGGCGAACCTTGTCGAAGTCGATTTCCCCGCGCAAAAGGATGTCCGCCGCGCCGATGCGCCGGAGGGAATCCGCTTCTTCCGGCTTGCCGGTCAGCGCCGCCACCTCGTAGCCAAGCCGGGCCAACATGTCGATTGCCAGCCCCCCGACCCCGCCGCTTGCCCCGGTAACGAGTACCGGGCCATTGCCCGGCGCAAGGCCGTTGTCTTCCATCCTCACGATTCCAAGCGCGGCGGTCAACCCCGCCGTGCCAAGCGCCATCGCTTCCAGCAGATCGAGCCCCGACGGCAACGGAATCACCCAGTCCGCCGGAACCCTGGCATATTCGGCATAGCCGCCATGATGGGCAACGCCAATGTCGTAGCTGGTAGCAATCACCGCGTCGCCCGTTTTGAAACGGGGGTCCGCGCTCTCGACTACTTCGCCGGACAAGTCGATCCCGCCTACGCAGGGAAACCGGCGGATGACCTTTCCTGCCCCGGTCGCAGCCAGCGCATCCTTGTAATTGATGCTCGAAAAGTGCACCCGGATCAACACCTCACCGGCATCGAGCTGTGCTGGCGAAAGCGACGTTAACGAAGCGTGTACCTTGCGTGCCTCATCCTGTTCGATCAGCAGCACTTTGAACGAACCGCTCTCCCCCATTTATGTCTCCCAATTATTTGTAGCGGCAAATGATAACCGCTGCCGTGCTTTACGCAAAGCGCAAACACAGGCAAACAGTTTTTTCGATTATATCCAACAGCCCTCAATTCCCCCGGCCATATCCTTCCACGCCCCTGCCGCCTGAACGCCTTTCTGGGAACCGGTTGATGCAAACTGCACAGATGCAGGCTTTATTTCCGCCAGAAATCCTGGAATTGTTGATAATGACAAAAATACAGATACAGCCTATCCAACCGAGATTCAGTCATGGCCGTCCTCACGAACGCCCTGCCTTCGGTCGAGTCCTACGTCAATTTCTTTTCACGGCAGCCCTTGCCGGTACTGCGCCGGACGGTAGACGCGCTCGACCGCCTCACCAAGGATATTGACAATATCACCCGCCAGGATATTGCCTCCACGGTGCAGGCCGACCCGCTGATGACGATGCGCCTGATCTCCCATATTGAAACACACCGCGAAGATACGCAAAACCACGACATCGTCACCGTCGGAAACGCCATCACCATGATGGGCATCATGCCTTTCTTCAGGGCATTCGGCGAAATGACCACCGCCGAGGACGCGCTGGCCTCCCGGCCCAAAGCCCTGGTCGGGCTGCTGAGGGTTGTCGGGCGCGCCTGCAAGGCCGCCCGCTATGCCCGTGATTGGGCGGTCATCCGGCGCGACCTCGATGTCAACGAAATCACCATTGCCGCCCTGTTGTACGAAGCCGCTGAAATGATGTGTTGGATCAACGCGCCCGATCTCATCCAGCGCGTTTTTGACATGCAGCGCGCCGACCGGGAGTTACGCAGTTCTGCGGCACAGCGCGAGGTTTTCGGAATCACGGCACGGGAGCTTCAATTCGGCCTGATCCGTGCCTGGCACCTGCCCAAGCTCTTGGTCAGCCTGCTCGATGAATCCCAGACCAACCATCCCAGGGTCCGCACCATCAAGCTTGCCGTCGATCTGGCGCGTCATGTAGCGCATGGCTGGGACAATGAAGCCCTGCCCCATGACATTTCCAAAATCCATGCCCTGCTGTGCATCCCGCCAGAAGTCCTGCTGCGCCACATAGATGCGCCTGAGGAAGTCTGGTCCATCCTGCTGCCGACTGCCCGCCGCAACACCTAGACCCGAATAGCTGGCGCACGTCGATTCTGAGCACCCAGGCAGTGGCTTCATACATCGGCTTTCGTCCGGAAGGTCTTCATGATAGGCTTCGCCCCCACGCAACGAATCTGCGGCGGCCACGGGGTTTCCCCATATTTTCCACAGGTTCCGCCGGAAGGTCTTCAGTCCCTCTCCCTGTAGTTCAATGGATAGAACGGGCGCCTCCTAAGCGCCAGATACAGGTTCGATTCCTGTCGGGGGGACCAAACCCCAGTCCGAAGCCGTCCGAAGAAGTCCAAGAAACCCAGAAAATAAAAGGATTCTGGGTTTTTTTATGTCCAAAGCAGTCCGATACGCTCCAGTTGCATCCGGGGGCATGTGGGGGCATAATTGGGGGAACGCCCTCAAAACAGTGGGGGCACTTTGAGGATGCCCCCATGAATAGCCTCTCAGATACCACTATCAAGAACGCAAAGCCCAAAGACAAGCCCTACAAGATGTTTGACGGGGGCGGCCTGTATGTGGAGGTTTCCCCTGCCGGCGGCAAGCTATGGAGGCTTAAGTACCGCTTCGGCGGCAAAGAAAAGCGTCTCTCTTTCGGCGCATACCCTGCCGTTAGCCTGAAAGATGCCCGTGAAAGGCGCGATGAGGCAAAAAAGATGCTCGCCAATGGCAAAGACCCTGGCGCGGTGAAACAGGCGAGCAAGGCCGCTATCAAGGAAGCAAGCATCAACACATTCGAGGCGGTTGCGCGCGAATGGTTTGAAGCATGGAGTGCGGGCGTATCCCCTGCAACGGCATCGCGCCAATGGGCAAACCTTGAACGCAACGTATTTCCTATCCTTGGGGGTATCCCTGTTTCTGAAGTCAGATCAAAAACAGTGCTGGATACGCTCAGGGCGGTAGAGGTTCGCGGGATTTGCAATACGGTATTGAAGGCAAAAACGGCGGTATCTCAGATCATGCGTTATGCGGTACAGACTGACAGGGCGGAAAACGACCCCGTCCCAAATCTGAAAGGTGCTATCAAGAAACCGGTGGCGCGGCACATGGCATCACTCACGGACACCGTGGAAGTTGGCGCGCTGCTGCGTGGCATAGACCAATATCAGGGGCAGCCAGAAGTATGTGCAGCGCTGAAACTAGCCCCGCTGCTGTTCGTGCGGATTGGGGAACTGAGGGCGGCCAGGTGGGCTGATATTGACTTCGAGCGCGCACAATGGCGTTACACGGTAAGCAAGACAAAGACAGATCACCTTGTGCCACTGGCACGGCAAGCGGTCGAAATACTTCGAGGGCTGTACCCAATCAGCGGGGGCAAGGAGCTTGTATTCCCTGGGCTGGTATCTGGCAAGCCAATCAGCAACTCAACAATCAACCAAGCATTGAGGCGGTTGGGATACGACACGCAAACTGAAATGACCGGGCATGGCTTCAGGGCGATGGCGCGCACCCTGCTTTCTGAGGAACTGCACTACCCGCCGGAAGTGATAGAGCATCAATTAGCGCACCGTGTGCCGGATGTTTTGGGGGCGGCCTACAACCGGACAAAGTTCATCAAACAGCGCCGGGAGATGATGCAAGCCTGGGCAAATTACCTTGATAAGCTGAAAGCCGGGGCGGAAGTGATACCGCTCCGGGCATGATGTAACGATATTGCCGCGCCTAGCCCGACGGGGCGAAAACCGGGGAACCCTGCCCGGATGGCGCGGCATCCTTTCAGGGGCGTTAAGGGGTGGCGTGATGATGACCGAAGAAGAAAAGAGGGAATATTTTGAAAAGGATATATGGGTTGATGTAGAAGTCGTATCTCTTTTGCACGGGGTATGCCCAAATTGGACAAATGAAGAAGTTGAAAGGGCCTTCAATGACATTGGAAATGCAAAAAAACTATCTTTCAAACAGGTGATGCAAAGGACGCTAAATGAAATCAATTTCGCTGTCGGTGCAAAGCTACTGACTACAAAAGTCGCGATTGTCGATACTGGCGATAGGTTTGATGCCTATATCCCAAAAGAGGTTATTGAGTGGGCAAGAAGGAAGCTGTACACATACCCGAATTTTCCTTTTCATACTGACCCATCACCAGTATCACAACCTGTAACGGAAGAGGAATCAGATACAGCCAATGATGCAGCGGGAAAAGCGGTTATAGAATCACTGCCAACAGAAACAGCCTCACCAAGCGACGAAACAAAAGTCCAGACAAGGAAGAGGTGGATACTGGAAAGAATAATGGCCTTGGGGCATGACCCGAAAGCATTACCAAAGAACCCACCCGGAAAGTGCGGGATAAAAGCAGAATTACGCAAACAGACAGACAGACAAATGTTCACAGATAGCACTTTTGATACTACATGGAAGCGGTTACGAGCAGACGGGGAAATCGTAAACAAGTAATTTTTGGCATGGGTGTTGGGTGTGGGTGAAAAAAAACCATACCCAATACCAAAATAACCCATACCCCATACTTGCGATACCCATACCTGTACTGTGCAACATCAGCATTGCCGTGACTGCACTCAGTCACTTTACTCGGATGAAAGGCAATGCAAACACAAAACAAACCTGACGGCCTTTACCGGCTGTCACAAATCGTACCTGACCAAATTCCAGTTTCAAAAAGCACTTGGTGGCAGTGGGTGAGAGAAGGGAGAGCGCCAAAGCCAATCCGTCTAGGGCCAAATGTAACTGTTTGGAAAGCTTCTGACATTCAGAAATTTGTTTCTGACATGGCGTGAGGTGACGCCATGAACAATAAAAATGGCCGCGCAATGACGGCCAAAAAGAATAAATCCAGCGCAAATTATACAAGATGGCCACGCCGTCGTAGCCTAAAAAACGCGATTGTCAAATTTGCGATGGCTGGCGTAATTCCTTTTGGCGTTGCGGAGTACCTCTTATTTATTGGAGGGCTTCGGCATGTCTGAGGCACAATTTCGAGACGTAATCATTTCAACAGGAATGACGCCCCCAGATCAAATTATCCCTGGCAAGTGGCACAAATTCCCCGGCGTAGGCAAGGCGAACGGGAACAAAGCTGGATGGTGCAGGATGTTTGAGGATGGCACAGGCGGCGTTTTCGGTTGCTATGCAACGGGGCTTGAAGAGGTGTGGCAAGCCGACCGGGGGCGGCAATGGACACCTGCGGAAGAGTCCGCGCACCGTGAACGTATCAAGGCGGCAAAGCTGGAGCGCGAAGCCGAGCAAGCCAAGCGTCGGGAAGAGGCACGGGAGGCGGCGCAGTTGATCTGGTCGGATTCGTACCCGTGCACGGGGCATGGGTACCTGGAGATCAAGGGCGTACAGCCCTATGGCGCGAGGCTCATCCATGCCGACAATGCAAGACGTGACGCGCCTTGTCTTCCGGATGCCCTTTCCGGGCTGCTGTTGGTCATCCCGGTGCGTGATACGGGTGGCGTGCTGAATAGCGTCCAGTTCATCAATGAGGCGGGCGAAAAGCGTTTCCTTTCCGGAGGCCAGAAGCGGGGTTGTTACTACGACATCGGCCAACCAAACGGCGTTGTGTGCGTCTGTGAGGGCTACGCCACGGCGGCGAGCATCCATGAGGCAACCGGCCACGCGGTGGCAGTGGCTTTTGATTGCGGGAACCTGAAGCCGGTGGCGCTTTCGTTACGCGAAAAGTTTCCGGATGCAAAGATCGTACTTTGCGCCGATGATGATCGCCACACGAATGGAAACCCCGGCCTCACGAAGGCGCGGGAAGCGGCGTCGGAGGTCGGTGGCGTGGTGGCTGTCCCGAACTTCGGGGACGAACGCCTAGAGGGTGGAAGCGACTTCAATGACCTTCACCAAGCGCAAGGGCTTGAGGCGGTAAAGAGGTGCATTGATTCAGTGCTTTCCGGTGAGGCAGTAGAGCCTCCAAGCAATGCTGCTGAACCTTCACCAGAGACGGCGGACGAAGCGATTGAGCGACTTGCCGGTTTGTCCGCTGTTGAATACGAACAGAGCAGGGCAAAAGTAGCCAAGCTACTTGGGATGCGCGCAACCGTACTCGACAAGTTGGTACAGAAAGAGCGAGACGGGCAACAGTCCACGGACGGTATCGAGTTCGACGACGTGACGCCGTGGCCTGAGCCTGTGAGGGGTGACGCCCTGCTGTCAGACATTGCAAACACTATCCAGCGGTTCATCGTCTGCAAGCCTGAGACAGCCCAGGCGGCGGCGCTATGGGTTGCAATGACATGGGTAATAGATGTTGTTCAGTTTGCGCCCATAGCGGTCATTACCGCGCCTGAAATGCGTTGCGGGAAGTCTCTGCTACTCAAGCTGTTGGGCAAACTCTCATATCGCTCGATGGTGGCAAGCAACATCACGCCGGCGGCGCTGTTTCGCGTGATTGATGCGTGGAGGCCGACACTGATGATTGATGAGGCTGATTCGTTTATGGACGACCCGCAAAGCGATTTACGAGGCATCCTTAACAGTGGGCATGATCGTGATACTGCCTATGTCGTTCGCGTTGTTGGGGACGACCACACACCAAAGCAATTCAGTACGTGGGGCGCGAAAGCCGTAGCCGGTATCGGTAAGAGGGCTGGCACAATCATGGATAGGGCAATCACGCTCGACCTGCGGCGCAGGTTGCAGCATGAAGATGTTGATCGGCTTCGCTACGCTGAACCCGGCCTGTTTGATGGTCTTGCCTCACGCCTATGCCGGTTCGCTGATGACAACCGTGAGGCGGTACGATATTCGAGGCCAGCACTGCCGCAGTCGTTGAACGACCGGGCGCAAGACAACTGGGAGCCTCTACTCGCCATTGCTGACGTTGCGGGCGGCATCTGGCCGGATACGGCAAGGCGAGCAGCAATCGCTATTTCCGGTGGCGCGGATGAAGTCGCCACCATCGGTAACAAACTTCTCTCCGACATTATGGAAGTGTTTGAGGCGAAGCACGTAGAACGCATCACGACAAAAGAACTGATTGACGCGCTCTGCGATGATGATGAAAAGCCGTGGGCAACTTACAACCGTGGAAAACGAATCAGCCCACGGCAGGTATCGACCAAATTGGCTGGTTACGGCATACGGTCAAAAGACCTTCGGTTAAGCGCCTATGTTGTCAACAAGGGCTACGAACGAAAGCAGTTTGAGGACGCATTTACGCGCTATCTGCCTGTACCCCCCCCTGCAAGCGCTACGGCGCTACAACCCAGTAACGGCGCGGGAAACCCTGTTGCGGATGATCCGCTACGTAGCGGAAGCGAAAACCAAAAAGCTACGCAAAAACCTAGTAACGGCGCGGGTTGTAGCGTTGTAGCGGATAGAAAGGGGGGTGCTGGCGATGATGATAGTGAAACGATCAGGGTGACGGTGTGAACGCGCCCATTTTTCTCGAACTCGAACGGCAGGGTGTACACCTGTCGGTTTCACCATCCGGAGAACTGGAAGCGGAGGGCAAGCCGGAAACTTTGGATAGGTTACTTCCGTCCATCCGGGAAAACAAGGCAGCGCTGCTATCCGAATTGCTGGAGGCGAAAAACGAAGCGTTTGAAGAGCGCGCGGCCATACTCGAATACGAGGCAGGTTTCCCCAGGGGGGAAGCCGAGCGGCTGGCGAGGGCTGAACAGGCCGGGCCGAAGGTCTCGTACTGGTGGCGTCTGCACTTCCCCGGCGACGTGGTACGGGTGCACTTCGTACCAAGTGGCGACACACACGACGGCATTCTGCGGGCACACCCGGAAGCGATTGCGGCGGAACCCTTCGAGTTATCCACCACCACGCCACCAGAGACTCTTAGCGAGGCGCAAGAGGCCGCAATAAGGTCTTGGCTTGCCTCAATCGATGAGAGGTCACAGGCGGTCATTGATGAGGTGCTGGCCGCATGCAACCGAAGCAAAGAGTATCGGGCGTATGCCCTGAAACCAAACAAGGAGCATTGAAATGAGGAATGAGATTCACAGCCTGAAGACCCGGTTAAACAAAATCGAGACGAGCATGACACGCGGCACGATGGATGAGGCTTACCGTGTTCTGTTGGATGACCCAAAGAGCCGCAGCTTGAAGGGCGAGCGAGATGTCGGGGTTCTCATTGATGAGGGGAACGACATCCTGAATACGGCGCTAGAGCAAGGCGTCGATATTGGTTTGACCCAAGAGGACAGATTGGCGTTCCGTGGTGCAGACGGCACGGGTGTCAAAAGCTGGCCGTCCGGAAGGCGCATCACTTGGGAGCGGCTCGTTTCCTCAAACCGGGTCGCCTTGCGCTGCGCGCTGGAAGAAAGCGGAAAGCCCCGGTTTGATGCCCCTGTACGAAAACAGGGGGCGATGGATGATGACCAGGACGGAAATAAATGGATAACGATGAACGGCGCGCACATCCTTGTAGACAAAGACGGATTTGTCCGGGCGGGGGTTGGCCTGAAGGTCAAACTACAAGGTACTCGCGTTGTCGGCAGCCCGGAAGGCAAGGCCAAGGAAAGCGTGGCCGAGGGCGAGGGTAAGGGAGAAAAAGCAAAAGGCGACCCGGGCAAGGGTGGCGCTGGCAGATCGGGCAAGGGGAAAAACCCGCTCAAAGGGCTTTTTTCCAGCAAAGCGAAGGGCAGCAAGGCGCCGATTGCAGCGCCCTCCAAGGGAGGAAGCGCGGGCAAGTCCGGCGGAAAATTAATGCTGAACAAGACGGCCCAGGCTCAAGAAGGTGGCGACGATACGAACTTTGAGGAACTGTTTGCAAAGCTGGAGGAGTTAGGCAAGCAACCACAGAAAAAGGGCGCGACGTGAGCAATCTAACCGGCGGATTATGAATCTAAGTGAGAGATCAAATGACCAAACGGATTGAAAACATATCTTGTGCCGACAAACAAGAATATGCCGACATTCTGAACTCCCCGTCCTTCTCAGCCTACCGGGTTATCAGGAGAATGCAGTCTGATGACTTGTCAAAGGATGTTGATCTTGCCGGAATGGTAGGTTCATTGCTGGAGATTGGGAGGCGTACAAAGGAAGGCAGCATGGCCTACGTTGAACATATGCTCATCAATCAGGCGACGGCACTGCAATCAATCTTTACTCGAATGGCAGAAAGGTCGACGGAGCAAACGCACATGCCCAACCTTGAAGCATTCATGAGGATGGCTTTACGCGCACAGGCGCAGTGCCGTACAACCCTTGAGACACTGGCGAACATCAAAAACCCGCCGGTCGTGTTCGCAAGGCAAGCGAACGTCACGACCGGGCCGCAACAGATCAACAACGGAACCGCGCCACCCTCGCGTGCGGGGGGAAATGAAAATGAGCCAAACAAACTGTTGGACGCCGGAACGCAGGGAGAGGCAATCGTCATTGATACGCCAGTGGAAACCTTGGGAAAAATCGACCGGGCCGAAGTCTGCCGAAGGTAAGGCGATTGTTTCTCGCAATGCCTTCAAGGGCGGCTTGCGTGGCATGCTCAGGGAAATGGCGCGGATGCTGAGAGAGCAGCGCGAAGAGTTAAAGCACGTCCGGTAGTGTAGTGCCTATCCGTGAGTAGCTCGCCCCCCTCACAGCATCGCAGCCCGTGCCGCCTCAGCAAGGAAGCCTGAGCGCGTAGCGCCCCGTTCCTTCGCATAGCGGTCGATCTCTGCCAACAGGAAGCGAGGGAGCGAGATATTCACACGCTGCGGGCTTGGATCGATGCGGCTTACGTCAATATCCACCAGCATCCAAACGCCCCCGGCGTACTCGGTGCGTGTGGCAAGCTCTTCGAGCGGCGTAGCCTTTGGCAAGGGCAAGCCTTCCCCGGCCATATGGCACTCGATGGCTTCCTGCGCCATGCGAGGAATATCCTGCCATTCATCGGCTGCCGAGAAGCAACCGGGAAAGTCCGGGAACTCCATCCCGTGCGCGTGGGCAGCGTCGCCCGCATGAACGTAAACAGGGTAAAGCATGGCGGAAGCTCCTTATTTCCAGTCCCATCCGGCCTGAGCAAAAATGCTCTTGACCGTGCCGGTGGGCATGTCCTTTTTCGGGTGTGGGACAGTGACGTAACCCGGCTTCCCCGCATGCTTGAACTTGGCATGGCTCCCTGTTTGGTGCGCCTTGTACCATCCTTCGCGTAGAAGCCTTTGAATGATTTTCTTACTGTCCATGCTTTGAACCATACACACAAATACACACAAATACAATATCACTCCATCTCATACCGTGCCATTTTCCTTGCATTCCTCCCAACACTGGCGTACCGTGAGGCTGCCTGTAAACAACAGGCACGGGTTTGGAAGCCCGAAGGATCAAAGGCGCATAGACCGCGCCAACCAACGCGGTTTTTTGTTGCCTGAGCAATGGCAGCCAGCGGGAGGGCTTCGCGCCCTGCCGGTTCCCTTTGATCCCGGTCTTCCAACCCGCTGGCTGCCCCCTGTTTGGAAGCGGGGGAGCGAAAAACGCAACGATCAAAGGAGAAACGATCATGAGCACAAACATCACGCTGCCATCATTGCGCGTCACGCGCGAAGAGATTGACGAATGCGGGGGGTTCATCACGCTGGAAACGTCGGCTGAGACAGGCGATACGTTCAGTTTGCCCCGGACAATCCAGACAGCAAAGATGATGATCCACGCGCTTCAAACATGGGCGCGCAAAAACCTTCCCCCCGATCAAGGCGAATCTGTTTTTGATTTTGGGAAAAAACTGGAAGGCTTGCTTGTCACGTTCGATACGGAAATGGTGGAAGCGTCCATCCATATTGGGATTGCCGAAAAGTATCTAAAGAGAGCGCGGGGGGTGAAATCATGAGCACTACTGACACCATCACCGTCAAACAGGCCGAACATATTTCTATGCTGATGCTGGAACGCTTTCACCCGGACGACCGGTCCCATGCCTTCAATAAGATGCACAAGCATTTTGGCATCGACAGCTTCAGCAAACTGCCGTCCGACCGCTACGATGAAGCCATCGCGTTCATTCAGGGGACTGAACTGCCAGGCAAACAGGCCGAAGGAAATGAAATACGCGGCGTCGCGAACATCGCCAATGTCACGCGGGAACTATGGAACAGGGTGAATGACTCACTCCACCCGGATGAGCATAGATGGTTTGCCAAAGCGACAGAAAACGCGCTGCTTTTGCTGGAGAACTTATCAGAGACCTTGGACGGGATCGCCAACCACGTCGCCAATGACACGAAAAGGCTGGATGGGATACCAGAGACAGGGGCTTTTCAGAGTAGGCATGACCTGCCCAACCTGCTCTATGGCATGGCGGAAAGCATCCGCACGGCGCAAGCCCTGGCGATGGTCGGGAAAGAGGCCGCACACTACGCGTACAGTTGACACAAACCGCTCCGCCTCTAATCCGGGGGCGGGGCAGCAATAATCATTTGGGGGCATTTTTGGGGGCATTTCCGAAAAATCGAACCAATGCACCGCACAACAGCGCGGGCTTGACGGAAAAGTTCGATTCCTGTCGGGGCAACCCCCATCCCAAATAGTCCCATACAGTCCACAAAAGCCAGCAACCAAAAGTGTTCTGGCTTTTTTGTTGTTCCGATTCATTTTTCTTAGTGCTATCCCATCCACGGTACTTTGACGGTATCCGGAAATACCGTGACGGTATACGAGGGGGTATGGCATGGCGCTATCAGACACCGCGGTCAAGAAAGTAAAGCCCAGTGGCAAGCCTTATAAGCTACCGGATGGTGACGGGCTTTACCTGTACGTGACAGACTACCTCGACCGTCTGAAGCGGGGCGCGGAAGTGATACCTCTCCGGGCGGGGTGACGAATCACGCGGCTTGTTTTGCCGACACGGTGAGCTTCAGCCCGAGTGCATCGCACACGCGGGATATGGTGTCAAACCGTGGCTGGCTTGATTGGCGCAGAGCCTTGTATAGCGCCTCCCTGGCAAGGCCGGAAGCCTTGGCTATCTCAGTCATGCCGCGCGCGCGGGCAATGTCGCCCAAGGCTTCAGCAAGGGCGGCGGGGTCGTTTTCTTCCATCACGATGGAGAGGTATTCGGCGATGGCCTGATCGTCTTCCAGGTGCTCTGTCACGTCGAATACAGGCAAGTCAGAGATTTTGATTTTCTTTGTCATGGCTCAATCCTCCAAGGTTTCAGCAATGGCGCGCGCCCGCTTGATGTCGTCTTTCTGTGTGGCCTTTGTACCGCCTCCAAGCATGACGATGATCGTTTGCCCACGCTGTACGAAATACATCCTCCAGCCCGTGCCGAAATGCTCGCGTAGCTCTGACACGCCAGAGCCAACAGGCTCAACGTCCCCAAAATTTCCGTTGCTGGCCTTCTTCAACCTGCGCGCAAGGCGGCGGTGCGTCATGCCGTCTTTGATGCTGGAAAGCCATTCAACGAACTCGGGAAGCATTCGGACTGTGTACATACCTTGTATTGTAATCGTTAGATTACACAAAGCAACTCAAAATAGAACGAACCGGCACTATCTGACACTAAAAACGCTTGCACTCCCAAAAAAAAAAAGGAAGTAGTGTCAAAGCCGCCTGACAACAACAGGCACCAACACAGGCACGGGTTTGAGAGCCCGTAGGATTCAAGGCGCATCGACCGCGCCACCACGCGGTTTTTTTACGCCTCTATGGTGAGCCGTGCGGGTCGAAGAAGTCCGAAAAAATCAGCCCGCGTACCCGAAAAATTCGCGGTGGCCGCGCATTTCTTCCAGGCGTTCGACTAGAAGTTTGAAATCGCCTTCGTTGTCGACCGGGTTAAGCACTGCGGCATCGACGACGAACAGCGGCGAGGCTTCATACTGGAAAAAGAAATCGGCGTAATGCTTGGCCACTTTTTCGAGATAGGACTCGGTGACCCGGCGCTCGGCGTCGATGCCACGCTTGTAGACACGCTCGGCCAGCGCCGTAACCGGCGCTTGCAGATAGATGACCAGATCGGGTACGGGCAGCGAGGGCGGCTTCATGGCCGCGTAAATCTTCTCGTACAGGGCTAGTTCGTCCGGTGCAAGGTTAAGCCGGGCAAACAACGGGTCTCGCTCCAGCATGAAGTCGGCAACGATGTGCTGGCTCTCGTCCGACCCCTCGCCATCCAGAGCCGCAAACTGTTCAAGGCGCTGAAACAGAAAAGAAAGCTGGGTCGGCAACGCCCAACGTTCAGGATTCTGATAGAAACGGGCGAGGAAAGGATTGTCCTGTGGTCGTTCAAAGATCGGTTTGACTGCCGGCAGATAGGCTGCCAAACGTTGCGCCAGTGAGGTCTTTCCCGCGCCAATCGGACCTTCGACGGCGATGTAGCGTACTTTTTCGAGCATCGTGAATACCGTATCCCATACCGCTTGCGTGCGGATGAACAATGGAAGAGATCGGTGATGCTAACAAAAAAGCCACTCCGATAGAAAACCCGCGAAGATATGCTCGTCCTGCGCTACGCCAATGAACGGGCCTTGTTGCAGGTCGCAGCCCAGGGCGAGCAGAAAATCCTGTTGCGCCTTGCTCTGCACGCCACGCGCCATGACCCGGATGCCGAGCGGCGCAGACATCTGGATGATGGCTTCGATGAACGCCATATCGTCATCGTCGCGCCCAAGCCGCACGGCGAGCGAAGCATCGAGTTTGAGCACGCCGAAGCGGTAACGGCTCAGTTGTGCGGCGGGAGTCGAAGCGCAGCCAAAGTTATCGAGCGCCAAGCGGACGCGCATATCGGCCAGCGTCCGTAACGTGGGCGCAATCTCGTTTTCGGGCAGCGAAAGCACGCCAGCATCGATGGAAAGTTCCAGGCAGCGTGGGTCAAGCCGACTCACAGCCAACGCCGTACGAACCAGCTTGGGCAAGTCACCGCCCGAAAACTGCCCTGCCGAGATATTGACACTGACAACCGGGGCATGCCCCCGGACGTGCGGCCAGGTGTCGGCCGCGCGACAAACAGCGGAAAGAGCCCAGGCATCGAGTTCTATCCCGACAAACTCAACGCAACTTCCCTCACCCTGCGCCTCAGCAACCGCCATAGCAGAGAAATGATTGGATGCCCGCGAGCCCTCTCCGCCAAGCGGCTGCCAGCGCGCCTCCCCTGCGTAGAGCATGCCGCTACGGACATCGACCTGGGGCTGGAAGAAAAGCGCCAGCGGACGGGGCGCAGTTTCGGCTGTTGGCCGCTCATGGCCGAGAACAATGGCGTGAATGCCGGGGCGCAGCCGGGGCGCGGCAATATAGGGAAAATCATGTACGCGCCCATCAGGCAGGACGAGGCCGAGCAAACCCCTTGCCTCGCCACGGATCAACAGCCTTTCACGCGCTTCGAGAAACGCGCGCCCGTCGGCAAACAGGTTGGCCAGCGGCTGCCCGGCAAGCTGGCGGTAGCTGCGGCCAAGCAGACGGCAGGCAGCACTATTGGCGTCGATGATGTATTCGTCGCCGGTGATGAGCAGCCCTTCGTCGATGAGTTCGAGCAGTGCGAGGTAAACCCCGACTTCTGCCCCTTCTGAAAAATCAGGGGCAAATAGCTCTCCGCCGCGTTCATTCCGCGATGGAGGAGCAGACTTCATCGGTGGCTGCATGCCAGTATCCAGTCTGTTATATCGGCAAGAGAGGTAATACTAAGGAAACACCGTGCGCCAGCATACCCGTTAGAACCGGGCTGGATTGACCGAATAAAGAGGGCAAGTCGGCGGCTATTTGCGCTTTGTACTCAGAGACGGAATCAAAAAGCCCCCTTGTGAACTGACCCCCAAAATTAGTCGGACACCCAGCCTTTTTGAATTCGTCGCTTACTCACCGTTCGCCAACTCTACCTCCCCCATAGCCAGCGCCTCTTTCAAAAGCAGTGCATTGCGTATCCTGCATGGTAAAACCACCAAGAACGCGGCCATCAAGCCATGGCGCCAGTGACCGTGGGACGTTAGCGTGTGCCCCAGGTGGGACAGTGCAGCATGTGCGGCCTGTTGTGGAGAGATGGTGATGGCCGCTGGTTCGGTACCCGCAGCCATGGCTGTGGCCATGACTGTCGGCTGGAAAGACAGCACATCCAACTGTTCTCGATACTCATAGGCCAATGGAATGCTCAGGTGGTCGATAAATGCCTTGCATGCGCCGTAGAGCTGAGTGCCAGGCCAGCAAAAACGACCGACGATGGAACCCACATTCAGCAGCGCCGCGCGACGCCCCGTGGATGTGGCATGGCGCAGCAGCAACGCAAGCAGCGTGTGTGTCACGATGGCTGTGGTGCTGACGTTTACGGCCAGCAGATGGCGCAGGGTCTTGGCCGGTACATCGCCGTAGCGCCGATGCACCGTGACGCCCACGCAATTGACGAGCACCGACAAGTCCACATCCTGCGCTGCCGCCACCATGGATTCATAGGTTTGGGGGGCTGTAATTGACAGGTCTGCGGCCACAGTGCGGACTTGAACGCCCAGCGCCTGCATTTCATCCTTTAATCGGTCGAGTTTGGACTGCGTTCGTGATACCAGAATCAGGTTGAAGCCGTAGCGCGCCAGATCCTGCGCGAAGGCTTTGCCCAATCCGTCGCTGGCTCCGGTGATGAGCGCCCAACTCCCGGGGCCAAAACGCTCGGCCAAGCGATCTCCAACCAAACGCTGCGGTAGCCACAGATAGAGCCAAAGCCAGCGAGTCAGACTGGTCAGCGCCCAGATCAAAAGTGCCGCGCCGCCTATTTGTAGTACAACATATGCATCAATCGCCATCGAAGGTACTCCGGAACATGGGGCGAGTCGTTATGCCGTCATTCCACTTCCGTTAGGGTGATACGCTAAAATGCGGCTCAACGAAAGTGATGATCGACCAATGGTGCGTGGTCGATGCAATGCTGTCATTTACAAATGTTCAGAGCGCCTATGACCCAGAGCCGGATTTCAGCTTTCGTCGAATGCGGCTTAAATGCACCGGGGTCACGCCCAGATAGCCCGCCAGAATATGCAGCGGAATGCGTGCGAGCTTGTCCGGCTGTGTTGCCAGCATGGCCTTGTAGCGCTGAGTCGGCGTTTGGGCGATGGCAATGGCGTAAAGATTGATGTAGTCGGCGAGGCGCTGTTGCGTAAGTGCCAGCAGTTGGAATGACATGGTTGCATGGGACTGAACCTTGGTCAGCACCGTATCCCGATCCAGCACACGCAACTGGCATGCTTCCATGGTGATCAGATCGAATCCGCTAGGGCAACCGCTCACCATACTTTCCAGCGAGCTGACCATGTCACCTTCAAAAAAGAACTGAACGCTGGTTTCCCCGCCTTCGGCATTGCGTGCACAGAGACGCACGGCACCAGACTGGATGAGGTAAACGTATTTGGCGACCTCACCCGTACGCAACAGTGGCTTGTTGGCATCGACATGGAGGTCTTTGCCGGACTCCAGAAAATGCTCGCGCAGAACTGTGTTTACGTGCATGAGCAGCAATATGGCACAGGCCAAATCGCGAGGCAAATGCCGTACTCATGGCAGCGAGGATGGGACATCTTCAGACGGACAGAGCAGCCTTTTTGAATCCGTCTCTTACATTCATTTCTTGCCCAGCCCGCCAAGCAGCGCCGCCAACGGACGCTGCGGCTTGACGGGCGGGGTTGGGGCGGCGCGTGTGGGCAGTTTTTCTTCTTGCGGGGCAAGGCTGGCCGATGGTTCGTAGGGTTTGGAGAAATCGAACCCGTCGGCGGCAATCATGGGGGAAGGCGCGGCCTTCGGGATGCGTTCGCGTCTTGCGCCCTTGCCGCCGCCTTCGCGCCCGGCGCGGGCATCCCCGCCGCGACGCGCGTGACTATGGCCGCGCTCGCTGGCGTCCATCTCCGGAGACACGGTCTCCGGATCGAAACCGGGCACGGCTTCACGCGGAATCTCAAGCTTGATGAGCTTCTGTATTTCCGAGAGCCAATGCTTCTCTTCCGGGCTAACCAATGAAACCGCGCGCCCCTTGTGTCCGGCTCGCCCCGTGCGCCCGATGCGGTGAACGTAATCTTCGGCGGTGTGCGGCAGCTCGAAATTGATAACACAGGGCAATTCGTCGATGTCCAAGCCCCTGGCGGCGACGTCCGTAGCCACCAGCACCCGCAAGCGCCCTCCCTTGAACGCCTCCAGGGTTTCCGTGCGCTGTTGCTGGCTTTTGTCCCCGTGGATGGCATCCGCCGAAATGCCGTTACGCTCCAGAAAGTGGGCGAGACGACCGCAACCGATTTTCGTGTCGACGAACACCAGCACCTGCATGTCCGGTTGATGGCGCAGCAGATGGGCAAGCAGATTGCGTTTCATGCCCGCGCTTACCGGGTGCACGACATGGGTGATGGTCTCTGAGACCGTGTTGCGGCGGGCAACTTCGATCAACTTCGGATTTTTCAGCATCCGGTCGGCGAGCTTGCGGATTTCTTCCGAAAAAGTGGCGGAAAAAAGCAGGCTTTGCCGATTTGCCGGCAACATTTCCAGGATGCGGCGGATATCCGGGATGAAACCCATGTCGAGCATGCGGTCGGCTTCATCCAGCACCAATACCTCAACCTGCTGGAAATGAATCGTCTTTTGCTGTACGTGATCGAGCAACCGTCCCGGCGTAGCAATCACGATTTCAACGCCCCGGCGCAATTCCTGCATTTGCGCGTTCATATCGACCCCGCCGTAAATGCAGGCAGCGCGCAAGTCCAGATGACGGCCATAGCCCGTGACCGACTCGAACACCTGCATCGCCAGTTCACGGGTCGGGGCAAGGATCAACGCGCGTACCGGATGACGGGCGGGCGACGCGCTGGTATTGGCGTGGCGCGCGAGGCGCTGCAATAGCGGCAGGGTGAAGCCCGCCGTTTTGCCCGTGCCGGTCTGTGCGCCTCCCATGACATCCAGCCCGCCAAGAATGACGGGAATGGCCTGCTGCTGGATCGGGGTTGGTTCAGTGTAACCCGCGTCGGCTACGGCCTGAAGAAGTTCCGGAATAAGGCCGAGTTCGGCAAAGATCATAGGTATCGTTATTCTGGGCAGGCGCCCGTTCCGGTATTGGGCGGACGGAAATGATGGGGCGCGGATGGAAAGTGGGGATTATACACATCCACACGCTTCCCCTTCCTTTTGAAACAGGCCTGGTTCGACCCGCAAGCTGTGTAGCAAACGCTGCTCAATGCGTAACCGTTTACGGAACATCTGCTGTGGCGGGCTGAACCTGTTCTTGGGAAGGCAATGGCACAGGCGCATCCGCACGCGGTATCAAAGACGGCACTTCCTTCAGGCTGTACTTGATCATGTACTCGTTCATCGACTTCCAGCCTTCAAAAATAGCCGCTTTCTGCGCGTTTGGATTAAGCGCGTAGCAGTCCTCGATAGATCGCCCCGTCTGTCGGCAGGCGCTGCCGATAGCCTCCGCATCGGCATTCTCCCTGACAGGATTGGGCATTTCCAACATGTCGGCGAGCCTGTCGCAAGCAGACAGGAGCGGCAGCACGGCAACAAGAACGAGAGAAATGATTTTGTGCATGTCCGGACAAGCAACAAAAATGAACGCCAGATCGTTTACGGCAATCGTAGGCCAGAACTTGAACCTTGAACCGGTAATATCGTGAAACACCGTTGATTTTCTTTATGGCATACTCACGCAGAGAGGCGAACTGCGGCAAAAACGGCATTTGCCGCGCGTTTTTCTTAGTGTTTTTTCTTTTAGCATTTACAACTATTCTCCGTTTTTTTGCGGACATCATCTTGGAGCGTTCATGAGCACATTCATTCAAGGTATCGGCCGCCGTGGCCTGATCTGCGTCATGGGGGCCGCCATGCTGGCTGCGTTGGCAATGCCAGCTTCCGCCGCACCGAAAAAGGCCCCCGCCAAGGCCAAGGCTCCTGCCCCGGCAGCCAAAGCCGAACAACCCGCCGAACAACCCGCCGGACAACCCCTGCAAATCGAGCTTTCTCAACAACTGCCGCCGCAACATGCCAAGGCTCTGCAAGAACTGGTCGAACGCTTCAATGCCCAGGAGACAACCTCCCAGGTAACGCTTGTGGAAAGCAACTGGCAGGCGGCCAAACCGCCACACATGATGATTCTCGGCCGCGCGGACGAAGAAGCGTTTCTTCAGGGCAAGCCGCGCTACAAACCGTTGTTCGCGCTCATGAAAGAAGCGGGAGTCGCGCTGCAAGCCGTCAAGCTTCCGGCAATGGTGACGCGCAAGCCCGTCAACGCAAACGGGCAATTACTGGCCCTGCCAGTCGGCCTGAACACGCCGGTGCTCTATTTCAACCGCGCCGCCTTCAAGCGCGCCGGACTCAACACGGACACCCCGCCCGTCGCAACATGGTCTGAACTGCAAAACACCCTTGGCAAACTCAGCACCGCTTGCCCGATCACGATTGCCGAACCTGGGCGGGTAGTGATCGAAAACGTGTCGGCCTGGGATAACGTCCCCCTCATCACCGGCAAACAGCCCGCCTTCAATGGCCTCTTCCATGTCAAGTATGTTTCCCTCATGGCGAGTTGGAAACGTGCCAACCTGCTGAAATTCTTCAAGGGCCGCGCCGAGGCCGACGAACGTTTCGCCAAGGGCGAATGCGCGGTGTTCATCGGCCCGTCCGACAGTTGGGCCACTTTCCGCCAGCAAAACGGGCTGGATGTCGGCGTCACCCGTCTGCCCTACCTGGAAGATGCCCCCGGCGCACCGCAAAACACCTTGGCCAGCAGCAGCGCATCGCTCTGGATAGCAGCAGGTAAAAAAGCCGCCGAAAACAAGGCTATAGCGAAATTCGTCAGCTTCTGGCTGAAACCTGAAAACCAGATCACCTGGCAGCGCGACACCGGCTATCTGCCCCTGAACAAGGCCGGTATCTTTGCCTCGGAAAGCGCGCTTCTCGGCGACAGCCTGGAAAACATCAGAGTAGCCATCGGGCAATTGACCAACAAGCCGGTCACGCCCTACTCCTCAGTCCAGCCCATGATCGAACGCGAGTCCTCGCGCCGCATCCTCGACGAAGAACTTGCCGAAGTATGGGCCAACAACAAGAGTGCCAAAGCGGCTCTCGACAGCGCCATTGCGCGCATTTCTGCAAACAAATAAAAAACAAACCCGTGCGTGAGGCGTGTCTCATCCCACGCCCATGCCGGGTCAGAAACAGACCAAACGGCCAGGAGTTGTTCCCCCTGGCCGTTTTAATTTTCGCGCCTTGACCAGTTCCGGGGGGCTGCGTACCATCGCACAATTTCCGAGAGCCGCCATCTTGCCCACACTGGAGATATACGCGCCAATCATCGCCGACATGAACGCGGTCGATGCGCTCATCCGCGAGAGGCTTCATTCCGACGTCGTTCTGATCCGCCAAGTCGCCGAATACATCATCCATAGCGGCGGCAAGCGCCTGCGCCCCGCCCTGGTGCTCTTCGTCGCCAACGCGCTCGGCTACCAGGGGAGCCAGCATCACGAACTGGCTGCCGTCGTCGAATTCATCCATACCTCCACCCTGCTGCACGACGACGTCGTTGACGAATCCGACCTGCGCCGGGGCAACAAGACCGCCAATGCCCTGTTCGGCAACGCTGCCTCCGTACTCGTAGGCGACTTCCTCTATTCCCGCGCCTTCCAGATGATGGTGAGCGTCGACAACATGCGCGTGATGCAAGTGCTTGCCGAAGCCACCAACATCATTGCCGAAGGCGAAGTATTGCAACTACTCAACTGCCACGATGCCGACGTCACTGTGGACGGTTACCTGCAAGTCATCCGCTGCAAGACTGCCAAGCTCTTCGAGGCCGCCGCCCGGCTTGGAGCCATCCTCGCCGGAGCCCCCCCGGAGATCGAGCAACCCATGGCGGATTTCGGCATGCACCTCGGCACGGCTTTCCAGATCATCGACGACGTACTCGATTACTCCGCCGACGAATCCGAGACCGGCAAGCACCTTGGCGACGATCTGGCAGAAGGCAAACCCACTTTGCCGCTCATCCATGCCATGCAGCACGGAACTTCGGCTCAAGTCGCGTGTGTGCGCCACGCCATTGAAAGCGGTGGCCGGGAAGACTTTTCCACCGTGCTCGAAGCCATCCAGACCACCCGCGCGCTGGACTTCACGCGCAACCATGCCCGCACCGAAGCAGACCTGGCGACAGCAGCGCTTCAGGTTCTCCCTCCTTCCATTTTCAAGGATGCCTTGCTAGAATTGTCGGAATTTGCTGTTGCAAGGTGCTTCTAACCAGCCCCCAGTATGGCAAATGAGTGGTCAAAAATTTTCGGGGAATAGCTCAGCCTGGTAGAGCACTGCGTTCGGGACGCAGGGGCCGGAGGTTCGAATCCTCTTTCCCCGACCAAAAACACTTAAAAACAAGAGCCTAACGGAGAACCCCGCTAGGCTTTTTCCTTTTCAGCGTGGGCAGGGCTACAAAATTGCGGTGCGGTCTGCCAAACTGTGGCAGAACAGCGATACGCACACCCTACAACCTGTCCCGGCTAAAAAGCCGATATTGAAATCGTAGCCAGTTCACTCCATTGGCGCCGCCAACCAAGGGCGATTTCGACGTGGGAGATACCTGACGTGAAGGGGGTGAAGAAGCGGTTGGAGGAGATGACGCTTGCTGAGTTGTGGCAGTTGTTCCCTATCGAGCTGGTGCCATCAGACCCACGATGGCCGGACTGGTACACAGATGAGCACAGTGCGTTGGCCTCGCTGTTGGGCGACCGAGTAGCTCACCTACACCACATCGGATCCACCTCGGTGCCGGGGTTGGTAGCCAAACCAATCATCGACATCCTCGCCGAGATCAATCCCGATGCCGACCTGGATGCCGTTACCCAGACACTCGTCGAACACGGGTGGCTAGTGATGAACCGCAACGCCCTATGCATTGACCTCAATAAAGGCTATACCCCAGATGGTTTCGCCGAACGAGTCTTCCACCTGCATATCGTACCGCTGGGCTGCCGCGACGCGGTCGATTTCCGCGACTGGCTCATCACACACCCGGACACCGCAGCCGAGTATGTCGCTCTCAAACAGTCATTAGTAGAAACATTCCGCTACGACCGTGATGCCTACACCGCCGCCAAGTACACCTTCATCCGAACCATCACTATCCAAGCCCAAGCAAGCAGACAAGACGGGTTGTAGACTAGGTCAACGGCGGTTTATCGCGGGTAGTGTCTCAGTTTGAAATTTGATTCGTAGGGGCGGCATCCTGCCGCCCGCAAGGCATGCCGCAATGAACACCGTTTGAACGGGTCGGGTAGTCCATCGGGCGGCAAAATGCCGCCCCTACAACACCATGAAATTCAAAATGAGACACTACCTTATCGCGCATCAGTTTTGTCACCGAACCATCAAGATAACTGCTATTCAAATGGGTTTTTTGTTTGCGTGACCATTTCGTGACAACGACCCGTAGATATGGTTTGTCTCATGGCAGTTCTTGTAATGTTTGCGCGGAATCAAAGAACGTAAGCTATTAATTTAACAAGAGTTGCCAGTAGCTCGTCACCTTCGGGACGCAGAGACCGGGGGTTCGAATCCTCTTTCCCCGACCACAAACACCTTTAAAAATAACAAGAGCTGGAACTTAGATATCCCTGCGAACAGTTTATTACCCTGTTTTCAACGACAAACGGTAAAAACGCCTCGATTTTCTCCTGAATGTTGTTTCGCTTCTCGCGGAATTCGCTTCGTTGCTCGTCGTCGTTCAAGTATAGCCGTGCGTAATCCTCGGTAGCTTTCTGGTACTCATGCCTACAGTGCATCGCTAGTGCCAGCGCAACGGATTGTATGTCTGAAATTCCGTTGTCTATATGTTTTACTTTTCGTTCGGCGCACATAACTTGCGGCCTCACAATGTCTCGCGCCCGCTTATCAAATTCGATACGTGACATGGATTGCTGTTCTAGCGCACAAGACACACAAAGAAGTGCGGCGGGTAGGGCGAAGAGCTTCATGGATAATCTCTCTCTGTTGTTGGCAATCTAGCAAGCTATGCCGAAGTTATTTGCGTCTCAACCCCCTGGCTCTGACCCAGAGCAATCAATCTACCGCCGTTCCACCATGTACAACATCGCCGCCGCTGCTGCGAGGAACAGCAAACTGGGCGTGATAGCGGCAATCGGGGGAGGCCATGAATTGATCATTCCAAGGCTGGAAAACATCCCGTTGAGCAGGTAGAACGCCACGCCAAGCATCACGCCGAGAAACACCTTCACACTGACCCCGCCGCTGCGCTCGTGGGTCAGTGCGAATGGCAAGGCCAGGATCATCATTACCAGTGAAGCAAGAGGCGCGGCCAGCTTTTTCCACAAGGCAATCTCATATCGGTTCGCGCTCTGCTGGTTCTCCTGCAAATGGCCGATGTAGGCCAAGAGCGCTGCCACCGACATCCGTTCGGGCTGTACCATCAACACACTGAGCACTTCGGGCGTCAGTGCCGACTCCCAGAGCATTTCATCCGGCGAAGCCAGCGTGGCATGATCGTCGAAAAAATCGGTGCGTGTCACGTCGGTCAAACGCCAGTATCCCCTGCCCTTCTCGTTTGCCTCGACATAGACGCCGCGCGCCGCCTCGGCAATGGAACTCAACGCTCCGGCCTCATCGAAGGCGAATACCCGGACACGCTCCATGCTGCGATCCGGTTGCAGGGTTCGCACATTGATCACCCGCGCGCCATCCTTGACCCATAACCCAGAGCGCAACTGCTGTGAAATGGTCGAATTGGTCGAAGTCAGTCTCCATTGTTGCGCCGCGCTCTCGGCGGGCGGCGCAATATATTCGCCAAGAACATGGGTAAGCGCCACCGGCATGAGGCCGACCAGGCAGAGCATTCCGAGCATCCTGCCCGTTGACAGGCCGGAAGCGCGCATGACTGTGATCTCGGAATGGCGGGCCAGTGTGGTCAGGGCATAGAGCGAGCCGATCAACACCGCGACCGGCAACAATTCATACGTCCGGGTTGGAATGAGCATCGCCACATAGGCTAACGCATGGTAAGCCTGATAGCCGTTCTTGCCGATGCTGTCGAGTTCGTTGACGAAATCGAAAAAGGCAAACAGGCCAAGGAAAGCCAGCAGTACCGTCAAGGTTGCGCCATAAATTTCCCTGGCGAGGTAGCCGAGCAGGATACGGTTCATGGCAACTGCTCCTGCTGCGCGGGCTCTTCTGTAGCCGCCCGCTCTTCCAGAAGCGCATTCGCGTCCACTTCCCCCGCATTCCCCGGCGGTAGGGCAACAGGCGCACGGCGACGCCAGAATAGTTTTACTGTAAGGCGGCGATAGAAAAACAGTATCAACAATAACAATGCCGCCAGGTGCGGCATGAGCAGCCCGAGCGAAAACGAGAGCTTTTCCTGAGACACCCAAGCTTGGCAGACGATAATGAGGTTTTTGTAGATCAAGTAAATCAGGATTGCCAATAACAGATTATTGGCGCGTCCGGCGCGCGGATTAACGAAGGAAAGCGGAATCGCCAATAACGCCAGAAGCAATGCCGCCAGCGGCGTGCTAATGCGGTAGCTCAATTCGCCAAGGCTGAACTTATCCGCCTCCCGGAGCAAATCCAGAGTCGGTTTTGTGCGAATCCGTGAGGACTGCACAACCTGCTGGCCCGACTCGACCCGCAGAAGGTAGCGGTCGAAAACCATGACCCGGTATTCCGGCGTGCCAGGGCTGCCGTCATAGCGCCGGCCCTGTTCGAGAATCACATAGCGAGTGCCTTCTTCATCTGTCTGGATAGAGCCTTTCGAGGCCACAACCACGGACAGCTTGCCGCCCTTCTCTTCACTCACAAAAACGTTTCGCACCTTGCCGTCTTCGCCCGCCTCGACTTCGACGAAAAAAACCCGCCGCGCACCGGATGATTCACGGAATACGCCCGGTGCAACACGCTGTGTATCGTCACGGCTTTCCAATTTTCCACGATATTCATAGCTCTTCTGGTTCGCCCAGGGGCCAAGGAACAGCGTCATCCCGCCGATCACCAGCGTGAGCGGCAAGGCAAACCGCAACACCGGCCTAATCCAAGCCGTCAGCGGCAGGCCAGAAGCGAACCACACCACCATTTCAGAATCCCGGTAGCTGCGCGACAGCGACAGGAGCACGCCGAGAAACACGGTCAGGGTGAGCACAATGGGCAATTCCGTCAGGGAACCGAAGCCGATCAGCGCCAGCACCGCATCAATAGGCACTCGCCCCCCTGCCGCCTGCCCAAGCAGGCGAATGAGTACCACGGTAATGAGCACCGCGAACAATGCAACGAACACCGCTGCCGCCACATGTGTGAATTCCCGTTGAAGGGCGCGGCGGAAAATCATTGTTCGATAACCAAATGAAAGTTCAGGAAAAGAAACAGCAGGTCTTTGACGGACTCAACCGAAACGAGACATAATTATCTGCTGTCTGCCGACGCAGACGCATTACCATGGAAAAACTGTGAAAAGGCGTCTCTTTGCGTTTTCGTTGGAGCGAAGCTCGTGAAATTTACCATAAAGATCGCCTCTCCCGAAAAATTGAAAACGGGCCTGCTGGCTTTGTGTGTCTTTGTGGATGCCCCCCTGCCTCCGGCAAGCCAAGCTGTGGATGAATCCTGCCTGGGCAAACTTTCCGGCTTCATCTCTTCCGGCGAACTCAGTGAAAAAGCAGGGTCGGTTCTGCTCCTGCATGGGCTCGCGGGCGTTTCCGCCGAACGGGTGCTGTTGGTAAGCCTCGGCAAATCCGGCTCGTTCTGCGACAAAGCCTGGCGCGACGCCTTCGCCGCCGTAGGCAAAGCGCTCGCCGACACTCCGGCTAAGGAAGGCACGGTCATGCTTGAAGAAACCGCCTTGCCGCCGGGACGCGACCTCACCTGGGCATTACGGCAAACCGGGCGCATCATCGCAGACCATGCTTACAAGTTCGATGCCCCGCGCAGTAAAAAAGAAAACGGAAATACAAAACGCGGCGCACGCAAAGTCACGTTCCTTCTTTCTTCCGAACCCGGCTCATTGCAAAAAGAAGCCCTCTTCCACGGCCAATCCATCGCCGCAGGCATGGCGCTGGCAAAAGACCTGGCCAATCTCGGAGCCAATATCTGTACGCCCGACAAACTGGCCGAAACTGCGCTTGCCTTGGGCAAACAGTTCAAATTTGAAGTCGATATCCTCAAACGCGCCGACATGGAAAAACTCGGCATGGGCGCGCTGCTCTCCGTCGCGCAAGGCTCAAACCGGGAGCCGCGATTCATCGTCATGCAGTACCACGGCCACGAGCAAGGGAAAGGCGACAAAACGCATAAGGGCAGCCGCCCGCGTCCCATCGTGCTGGTCGGCAAGGGCATCACTTTCGACTCCGGCGGCATCTCGCTCAAACCCGGCGCGGAAATGGACGAAATGAAATACGACATGAGCGGCGCGGCCAGCGTTATCGGCGCGTTCCAGGCCATTGCCCTCATGGAATTGCCGATCGACGTCGTCGGCCTTATCCCTGCGACCGAAAATATGCCCAGCGGCGATGCCTCCCGCCCCGGCGATGTCGTGCGCTCGATGTCCGGCCAGACCATCGAAATCCTCAATACCGACGCCGAAGGCCGCCTGATCCTCTGCGATGCCCTCACCTACGCCGAACGCTTCAAACCCGATTGCGTCATCGACATCGCCACCCTGACCGGAGCCTGCGTCGTCGCGCTGGGCAGAATTCCCAGTGGCCTGCTTACCACCGATGACGCGCTTGCCATCGAACTGACGCAAAACGGGCTCGATTCGGGCGACCGCGTATGGCGGTTGCCGCTATGGGAGGAATACCAGGAACTGCTCAAGAGCAACTTCGCCGACATGGCCAACATCGGAGGTCGTTTCGGCGGCGCGATTACCGGCGCAGCCTTCCTGTCGCGTTTCACCGGCGCTTACAAGTGGGCGCACCTGGACATTGCCGGCACGGCCTGGCTATCCGGCGACGCCAAGGGTGCCACGGGCCGCCCGCTGCCCCTGCTCGGTGAATTCCTGATTGGCCGCGCCAAAGCGCGTGGACACTGACCCCTCAGGCCGACCGTCATGACCAGCGTCCACTTCTACCACAATACCGAAGACCCGGTCGGGCTGGTCTGTGAGTTGCTCGGCAATGCCCATCGCGATAGGCGCAAGGCCGTCATCATCAGCCCGGACACCGCCATGGCGCAACGGCTCGACCGTCAGCTATGGGCAGCCGACCCTGGAAATTTCATCCCGCATGTTATGAACGGCTCTCCGCTGGCGGCGGAAACGCCCATCATCATCGGCCTTGCCGGTGAAAAAGAGTGGCCGCACACCGACCTGCTTTTCAACCTCGCCCCTGAGTTGCCCGCCGCATGCGAACGTTTCCGCATGCTGATCGAAGTCGTCGGCCGCACCGAAGCCGAGCGCGCGCCCGCGCGCGCCCGCTGGATGCACTACAAACAACAACAGTTCCCGCTCAAGGCGTTCGATGCCGAGCGCAGGACGGCGCTATGACCCCGCCTCTCCGCACATCCCCCCTCCTTGGCTCCGCAGAACTGGATGTTGCCAGCACCCTGATAAACGAAGCCAATGCCCTGTTGCGCCTGCATGGGGAAGACCCTGGCAATGACGGCACGGGGGACGACCTGCCCGTCCTCACAGAAGTCATTTTCGATCTTGGCGAATCTGCCGCGCCATCCGCTCCGGCTGCGCGGCAACCCACTCCCGCCAAACCCGCTACGCCTACGGCCACGCCTTCTCCATCTACGCAACCCAACCCGCCCGCGCCGCGTCAACCCATTCCACGGCCTCAAGCCTCCGTTGCCACGCCCGCGGCAGTCACGGCCACGCCAAGCGCACCGCCGTCCAAGCCACAAACCGCTATCCCCACATCGCCACGCCCAACAGCACCACGTACTCAAGACATCGCGCCCGCGCCTACGGCAACGGCCACGCCGAGCGCACAGCCACCCAAACCGCAAACCGCCATCCCTGCACCGCCACGCCCAACAGCACCGCGTACCCAAGGCATCGCGTCCGCGCCTACGGCGGCTACAGTCACGCCAAGCGCGCAGCCGCCCAAGCCGCAAACCGCCATCCCCGCACCATCACGCCCAACCGCACCGTCGACGCCACCGACACGGCCCGCGCCCCCTGCGCCCGTTGCGCCAAGGCCTTCACCGCAAAGCGGGCTGGCAGCACGCTCCCAGCCACAAACGCAATTGCAGACCATGTGGTCTCAAACCACCCTTTCCCCCAACACGCCTTCGGTCACGCCATCACCCAAGCCGCGCGCCACAACGCCAACCCGCCCGTCCATAGAGCCTGCGCCGCCACCCACGGCGAAACAGCCCTCCCCCTCCCTTCCGGACGCAACGGTTGTACAAACGCAAGCCATCGCCGAAGGACTGAAGCAACTCGACACCCTCATCGTCGGAGAGGTCGAAGCCTGGCTGCGCGAAGAACTCCCTGCACTGGTCGTGCGTGAAATCTCCAAGCTCAACGAACGTCTGCGCGCTGAGGCGATTGCACATTTGCGCGCAACCTTGCTGCCGCGCATCTCGGAACACATCTCCGGGCAGATCGAAAAAATCGGGCATTCGGAACCGGATTCTTGAAGGAGGCTAGAGATGGACAAACCTGGCTTTTTCTCGAACTTGTTTAACAGCAAAACAGGGGCTTCGCTGAGACCAGAGGAATCTCAACCGGAAAATTTCGACCATCTTCCGTCGCAATTTCAAATCGGCTATGACAGCAACCTGATCCGCAAACTGAGAGAAGATCACGCCGAGTTACTTCGCTTATTCAATGAAATCAAAGCCTTTTCTGAATATGGGGGCTACGCGGCCATGTCTGAGCTTCTCGCGTCCTTCCAGATGGCGCTTCAGACGCATCTGATGCTAGAAGACATCAAGTTCTATACCTATTTGCAGCAACTCCTCGCGAAAAACACTGACTTGTCGAGTTTCATCAGCAACGTTAAACAGGAAATGGATGGCATTGCAAATGCTGTGATGTGTTTTACAGACACCTATAAAAACCAAAAAATGATCGACGGGAAAGATGCCAAATTCAAGAAGGAACTAAGTGAAATCGGCGACGTCCTGCTCAAACGCATCAATCTGGAAGAAACGCGGCTTTTTTCGCTGTATATACCTTCTTATCAGTAACTGCCCCACCGTCGACCCCGGCATGGTTTGCCTCATTTTCAGCATGTCGAATCATCGCCCACAACCTTCGCATCACGGTCAAGGCGATGTGACCTGCCCCTGAAGATTCGTACCACGCGTAGCCAGCCCGTGCTTGAGCGTTTATGCGTGATGTCATGAAAGTGAGGCACTACCGATCATCGGGAAAAATGATATACAATCCAGAGTAAATGTATATCAAGCAAAAAGGAGAGTCGCCATGCGCGTCTCCAAGTGGGGCAACAGCCTCGCCGTTCGTCTACCCTCGTCGCTTATCAGGGAACTGGATTTGCGTGAGGGGGAAGAAGTGGAAGTCGTCGTGAGAAAGAAAACGCTTACCGAAGACGGCTTCGATGCGGCCATACGCAAGATTCGGGCAGAAATGCCCTTGTTGCCCGCCGATTTCAGATTCGACCGGGAAGAAGCCAATGCCCGCCGTTGAGTCAAAAAAGGTTTCCGACAGTTGCGCGCCAACCTACGCGGTCGTCAGGCCGCGCGCATTTGCCGACAGCAACATACCGCTCTACCTGCTCTCGATGGACGCCCGGAAAGCCGCAGTCGCCCAGTCCCTCCTGCACACGAATTGTTTCATCAGCGTACAGGTATTGAATGAGGTCAGCAGTGCCATGCGCCGGAAGCTCCAAACCTCCTGGGCGCAGGTAGAACACTTCCTGAGCGTCATCCGCGCGCAATGCCCCGTCGAGCCACTCACTGAAACTACTCACGACACCGCCAGGCGGCTTGCCGAACGCTATCAACTGAACTTCTACGATGCCCTCATCGCCGCCGCCGCGCTCCTTGCGGACTGTGGCATTCTCTATTCTGAAGACATGCAGCACGGCCTGTTGCTGGAAGAACGGTTGCGCGTCGTCAATCCGTTTATCTGATTCTCACAATAGAGACTTCGTAGTCACGCGGGCACAATCACGGCAAAATTCATCTTTTGATCCCGACTCCGATCCTACCCCCCGAAGGAACACACCTTGAGCGCCAAATCTTTCACCCCGCCCCCCGCCGGTTCCCGTCTCCTGATGTCCGGCAACGAAGCCATTGCCCGCGCAGTGTGGGATGCGGGCGTGCGCGTCGCCGCCGCTTATCCAGGCACGCCCTCCACGGAAATTCTGGAGAACGTCGCGCGCTATCCTGACCTCTACGCCGAATGGTCGGTGAATGAAAAAGTCTCGCTCGAAGTCGCCATTGGCGCGTCCATCGCCGGGGCGCGCAGTTTTTGCGCGATGAAGCATGTGGGCTTGAACGTCGCCGCCGACGCGCTGATGACGCTCACGCTTACCGGCGTCGTCGGCGGGCTCGTCATCGCCGTAGCCGACGACGTGGGTTTTTCTTCTTCGCAAAACGAGCAGGATTCGCGCTTCTGGGGGCGTTTCGCGCACCTGCCCATCATGGAGCCTTCCGATTCGCAGGAAGCCTATGAAATGACGCTGGCCGCTTTTGCGTTCTCGGAAAAATTCAACGCCCCGGTCATCCTGCGGCTCACGACCCGCATCTGCCATGTGAAATGCCTGGTCGAAGTCGGCGCGCGCGAAGTCAAACGCGCCGCAGACGGCTTCGTCAAGAACCCCGCGCGTTGGGTGATGGTTCCCGCCAACGCGCAAAAACGCGTCCCCGAAGTCTTTGCGCGGGAAAAAGCGCTTATTGAGGAGTCCGCGACGAGCGCCTTCAACCGGCTGGAACCCGGCAGCGACAAGCGCGTCGGTTTCATCACTTCCGGCCCCGCCTATATGCACGTACGCGAAGCCTTCCCTGAGTCTCCCGTCCTCAAGCTCGGTATCTCCTACCCCGTTCCGATGAACAAAGTGCGGGAGCTTGACGATCAGGTAGAGACCCTCGTTGTCGTTGAAGAAACCGAACAACTGCTCGAAACCGAAATTCGTGCTGAGGGCATTCCGGCGCGCGGCAAGGACCTCCTCCCTGCCGCCGGGGAAATGCCCCCGTTCGTCCTGAAAAAGCATCTCGCCCCCCTTTTCCCGGAACTGCGAGACGCCGCCGATAGCGCCGCCGCGCCCCTGCCTGCCCCGATGCCGGTCTTCCCGCGCCCGCCCACGATGTGCGTGGCCTGCCCGCACCTGGGCGTGTATTACACCCTCTCCCAGTTACGCAATGTCACCATCGCGGGCGACATCGGCTGCTACACCCTCGGCGCAGGCCATCCCTGGAACGCGCTCGACACCACAATCTGCATGGGCGCTTCGATGGGCATGGCGCTCGGCATGGACAAGGGGCGCGGCCCGAATGACGAAAAGAAAAACATCGTCGCCGTCATCGGCGACTCCACTTTCATGCATATGGGCATGCAGGGCTTGCTCGACATCGCCTATAACCGTGGCAACGTCACTGTGCTCCTTTTGGACAACCGCACCGTCGGCATGACCGGCGGGCAGGACAACCCGGCGAGCGGGCGCGACATCCGCGGCGAGGCAGCGCTACAGATCGACTTCGCCAAAGTGGTCGAATCCCTCGGTATCGCCCCTGAGCACATCCATGTGATCGACCCCTACCTGCTGCCCGTCCTCTTCAAGACCTTGCGCGAAGAAGTCAAACACAACGGCCCCTCGGTCATCATCACCAACCGCCCTTGTGTGCTGATCGACGAATACAAGAAAGAGCCTCCCTTTGAGGTCATCGAGACCGCCTGTACCGGTTGCGGCAACTGCGTGGAAATCGGCTGTCCGGCCATTCACGTCACCCGCCGCGAAAAGGCCATCAAGCCCTCCGGCAAGGAAGTGGAACTGGCCTTCGTCAACATCGAGACAGCGGCCTGTACCGGCTGCGGCCTGTGCCTGCAACCCTGCGCGCCGGACGCCATCCGGCCAGCAGCGCCGAAAGCGGTGAAAGTGGAGTTCGTGTGAAGGTTCCAGGCTCGGACACTCAAAACCGCAAGGCATCCTCAAGCATGCGTGGAAAACTGTGTGCCTTCACGGTCACGATGGTTTGGTGTTTCACGCTGACAGCTTGCAAAGACCACCTGATAATCGACCCGTCTGTCAGTGGCGAGCCGCTTGCCTACACCCATATTTCCTCCGACGTGCGAGAAGGCATCCTGAAAAAAACCAGTGCGCTTTTCAAGGCCGCGACCGGTTGCAAGCGCATCGAGCAAATAGACATCTCGGTCAAGAACATCCGGATGATGTTCTCTGGAAATATCCTGAACGGGAAAACCCTCCAAATCCTGCCCTCCGGGGGATTCCTGTTGGATGAGCAGGAAATTCCCCCGAACGGCTATGTGCAGGAAAACGATGAACTCTGGCAGGTCTCCGGCTGCAAGACCCACCGCGATTTCACCGTAAAATTTTTTGGGGACGACAAGGGAGCCACCTATTTCGGCGTTTTTGACCCTGAAAAACATCCGGCTCCAGACGAGTAGAATTGAATCTTTTGGAACACCAATTTTGACCACCTCACTCCTTCGGGGTATCCCTCCAGGGAGGGGAATGAACCCCGCACTAAATTCCCCTCCGAGGAGGGGTGGCGCGCAGCGCCGGGGTAGTGCGGTGGTCGAGAAGCGTATTGCGGTTTTCAGTCGCCGCGACCACCCCACCCCTTCGGGGCACCCCTCCAAGGAGGGGAATTAGGAGTCACCATGAATCAAAGCCAAACTACCAATATCCTTGTCGTCGGCGTCGGCGGACAGGGCGTGATGACTGCTTCGGAAATTCTCTCGGAAGCCGCCATTTCGCAGGGATTCGATGTCAAAAAAACCGAAGTCGCGGGCATGAGCCAGCGCGGCGGGGTCGTATCCTCGCATGTGCGCTTTGGCACCACGGTGCTGTCTCCGGAAATTCCACCGGGCGAGGCGGATATCCTCGTCGGATTCGAGGCCGCCGAAGCGATGCGCTGGAGCCATTATCTGCGCCAGAAAAACGGCGCTTCCGGCGGGGTCGCCATGATCAACCGCCTCAAACTCGAACCGCCCATCGTCTCGCTCGGGCTTTTTGCGTACCCGGACGATCCCGTAGCCGCAGTGCGCGCGCGGGGTTTGGAAGTGCACGATTTTGATGCAGGAGAAATCGCGCGTGAACTGGGGGACTTGCGGCTAGTCAACACAATCATGCTCGGCGCAATTTCCGACAACCTGCCCTTCCCCGCTGTGACGCTGAAGGAGTGCATCGTGGCGCGTTTCGCTGCGAAAAAGCCGGAACTGGGGGAACTGAACGCAAAAGCATTTGAACTTGGCAAGGCAGCCGGGAAGAAGTGAGGCCACGCTAGCTCACTCAAAGCAGCACCCCGTACCCTGTTCCGTTCGGTCAGGGTACGGGTTTTTGTATGACCCCCTACCCGACCTCGCGCGCGGCTTCCAACGCTTGTTCGATGCGGTCGACGCCGTAGACATCAATTCCTGCAATAGATTGGCGCGGCAGGTTTGCGCGCGGGACGATGGCGGTTTTGAAACCGAGTTTGGCGGCTTCCTTGAGCCGTTCCTGCCCGCGCGGCGCAGGGCGTATTTCGCCTGCCAGCCCCACTTCGCCGAAAACGGCAAGCCCTCGCGGCAATGGCCGGTCACGCAACGAAGAAGCTACGGCCAGCAAAATGGCGAGGTCGGCGGCAGGCTCGACGATCTTGACGCCGCCGACGGCATTGATGAATACATCCTGATCGAAACAGACGATTCCGGCGTGGCGGTGCATGACCGCGAGCAGCATCGCCAGCCGCGTCGGCTCCAGCCCAACGGAAAGCCGCCGGGGGTTGGGGTTTTGGGCGCTATCGACGAGCGCCTGGATTTCGACGAGCAGCGGGCGGGTGCCCTCCTGGGTGATGAGCACGCAACTGCCGGAGACTTCGGCATCGTGCCGGGAAAGGAAGAGCGCGGAGGGGTTGGAGACGCCTTTCAGCCCCCGCTCGGTCATGGCAAAGACGCCCAATTCATTGACCGCGCCAAAACGGTTCTTGAACGCGCGAATCAGCCGGAAGCTGGAATGGGCGTCGCCCTCGAAATAGAGCACGGTATCGACGATGTGTTCGAGTACGCGAGGGCCGGCGAGCGCACCATCCTTGGTGACGTGGCCGACAAGGATGAGCGTGACCCCGCTCTGCTTGGCGTAGCGCGTGAGTTGCGCCGCGCATTCGCGCACCTGCCCGACGGAGCCGGGAGCCGATTGCAGACTCTCCGAGTACAGGGTTTGGATCGAATCGATGACCGCGATCCTGGGCGCAGCTTTGGAAAGGCTTTCGATGATGCGTTCCAGGCTGATTTCGGTGAGCAGTTGCAAGCCTTCTGAAGACAGTTGCAGGCGCTGGGCGCGCAGAGCCACTTGCTCGCCGGATTCTTCGCCACTCACATAGACAACGGGATACTCGTTCGCCAACCCACTTAAGGCTTGCAGGAGCAAGGTCGATTTGCCGATACCAGGGTCGCCACCGATCAGCACCACCCCGCCGGGCACGAGCCCGCCGCCCAGTACACGGTCGAATTCGTCGATGCTGCTGGGGATGCGCGGCTCTTCACGCGCTTCGAGTTCGGAGAGCTTCTGCATTTTCGCCGCGCTCCCGTTGCCCCGTCGGGATTGCCCGCCGCGCTCGATGACGGTTTCAACCAGAGTATTCCATTCCCGGCACTGCGGGCATTGCCCTTGCCAGCGCGGCTGTTGCGCGCCACAGACAGCGCAGACGTAAGCGGATTTGACTTTCGGCGACATGGTGCTGCCCGACGATGCGATGCACACGATTAGACCACAGTCCTGTCTTTTTCCATCGTCCGGACACGTTTCTTTAGCGGCTCGAAAGGTCTTCATGTTATAAGATTTTTTTTCAAACAAGCCCCCAACTCGCAGTCCATGCCTCTCGGCTTTTACATCATCATGGCGGCGCAGTTTTTTTCCGCGCTCGCCGACAACGCGATCCTCATCCTCGCCATCGATATCCTCCGGAACATCGGTGCCGCTGATGAATACGAACCGCTTCTAAAGTTCTTTTTCGCCTTTTCCTACGTCGTCCTGGCAGCGTTCGTAGGGGCGTTCGCCGATTCGATGCCGAAGTGGCGAGTCATGCTCATCAGCAACACGGTCAAGATCGGAGGCTGCCTGTTGCTCTTCATCGGCGTTCAGCCACTATTCGCCTACGCCATCATCGGGATTGGCGCCGCAGCCTATTCTCCAGCCAAATACGGCATCCTGACCGAATACCTGCCCCACCGCCTGTTGGTCGTGGCGAATGGCTGGATCGAGGGGCTGACCGTCGGGGCGATCATCCTGGGAACGGTCTTTGGGGGAGAACTCACCGGCAAGGAACTCGTTGCCTGGTTCAACAGTTTCGACCTGTTTTTGTTCGATGGCGCGCACACGGGCATCGCCATCATTGCCATCCTTTACCTGCTCGCCGCCATTTTCAACCTGTTCATTCCCGATACCGGCGTTGACCACAAACCCCTGCGCGGCAGCCCTCTCTACCTGCTGCACGATTTCTGGCACTGCCTGAAGCTCCTGTGGCGCGACAAACTCGGCCAGATTTCGCTCTCGGCTACAACACTGGCCTGGGGCGTAGCGGGAACCCTTCAGGTGCTCGTTCTCAAATGGGCCGAATACAGCCTTGACCTGAAAGAGTTGTCGGAACAAACCCGCATGGTCGGCGTGGTGGCTCTCGGCATGGCCATTGGCGCAGTCCTGGCCTCACGCATCAGTTTGCGCCAATCGGTCAAAGTCCTTCCGGTCGGCGTCGTCATGGGCCTGATTTTTATCTGTATGCCGCTCATCACCAATACCTACATAGCGGTCGCCATGCTGATTGTCATCGGCGCATGCGGCGGTTTCTTCGTCGTCCCGATGAACGCCCTTCTCCAGCACAGAGGCCATGTGCTGATGGGAGCCGGGCATTCGATCGCGGTACAGAATTTCAACGAAAACCTGTCAATCCTGTTGATGAACGCCCTCTACGCAGTACTGATCTACCTGAGCTTGTCGATCAACACTATCATCGTTTTCTTTGGGATTTTGGTGATGGTGACGATGTACCTGATCCGGCAGTGGCACAACCTCAATCAGAAGCGCGGCAACGTCATGGCGCAACTCGACAACATCCACTGACGCCCCGACCAGCCTGTCCCTTACGCCCCTTCCGCCACGAGACGCCGCGCAAAACAAAGGTCTTCCCACGCCTTGCCCTTGTCCAATGGGTTACGCAGCAGGTAGGCCGGATGGTAGGTGACGATGACGGGGATGCCGCTACGCTCGAAGCGTTTCCCGCGCGCAGCACCGATGCTGATTTCGCGCCCAAGCAATACCTGCGCCGCCGGACGGCCAAGCGCAATCAATAAACGGGGACGGACGAGCGCAATCTGCCGGTCGAGAAACGCTGCACAGGCAGCGATTTCCGCCGCCTCAGGCGTGCGGTTGTGCGGCGGGCGGCATTTGACGGCATTGGCGATGTAGACATCTTCACCACGCTTGAGATCGAGCGCCGCCAGCATATGATCGAGCAGCCGCCCGGCCTGACCGACGAAAGGTTCGCCGCGCCGGTCTTCTTCCGCCCCTGGCCCCTCACCGACGAACATCCAGCGCGCCTCGCGGTCCCCCACGCCGGAAACGGCCTGGGTGCGCTTTTCACACAACACGCAAGAGCGGCAAGCGTGAATGGTTTCTTCGAGTTCCTGCCAATCCATCGCGGCAACATGGGACGTAGACATGGCACGAACGCTTGTGGCAACAGAAGAAGAACCGGCGGGCGTGTCGGCATGCGTAGGAGTAAGCACACGCTGGCTGCTGCCATCCGCCTCAGGCGCTTCCCCTGGCGGCAGCCCTGAAATAGCGGCATTGGCATCGGCCTCGCTTCCTCCCGTTTCGGCAGAAGTCCGCAAACGCCACAGCGGCGCAAACCCCATCTCCCGGAGAATGGCGAAACGGCGCGAGTTCATAGATCAAACCTCATCACGATGGCGTCTTCACGCCCCTCCGAGGACGGGTAATAGCCCTTGCGCCGGGCTATTTCAACAAAGCCCGCGCGGCGATAAAGCGCGAGGGCAGCCAGATTGGAAGGGCGCACTTCGAGGAAAAACTGCCGTATGCCGGAGCATCGGGCGATAGAGAACAAGTATTCGAGCAGACGGCTGCCCAAGCCGTGCCCTTGTGCAGCACGTACTACGCTGATATTGAGCAGGTGGGCTTCATCGAGCACGACAAGCATGACTGCGTAGCCGACAGGCACATCGGCATCGCGCATCAGCCAGCAAGTATGCCCAGCCGCCAGGGAATCGGTAAAGTTTCTACGGTTCCACGGAAAACGGTGCAGGACGGCTTCCTGCTCTACGACCCAATCGAGATCATGCTCGGCCATCGGCACGAAACTCAACGAACAGGCCGTCATGCCCTGTTCCCTCGTACCAGACGCTCCGCCACAGTCAGCGCGACCTTGTCGCGCACGTAAAGCGGGACGGCCTGTTCGGCGGGGACGATGCCCGCCTCGCCCCGCGCCGCTGCCAACCGGGAAACGGCTTCGGCAGTGGGCACGGCCAAAGGGTCGCAACCAGCGAGTGCCGCCCGCACGGGCGCAAGCGCATCTTCATAAGCAACGAAGGCCGATCCAAGGCCGAACCATTCCCCCTCCGGCAGCGGCAAGGCGGCAGGCCCGCAACAGACGGGCGCGGAGAGTTCTGTCGGCATACCGTGTTCAAGCTTGTAACGCCCATAGTAGATTTCACCCATACGGGCGTCCGTTACCGCCAAGGCTTGAGGCAACGGCGATTGTGCGGCCAGAGCCGCCAGGCTGCACACGGGAATGACCCCCAGCCCGGCTCCCAGCGCCAACCCTTGTGCAAGGCCGCAAGCCAGCCGCAAACCGGTAAAGGCACCGGGGCCGGTGCCGAACGCCACGGCGTCGAGTGCGCCCACACCAAGCCCGGCATCCGCCAACAAGGAACGGGCAAGGACAAGCATGTGTTCCGAATGGTTGGCATGCCCATCGAGCCGTCGCGCGCTGATCTCGCCATCCAGATTCAACGCGACGCTGGCGCGTTCACAGGAAGATTCAAAAGCCAGTAGTTTCATCGCCCGATATTTTACCGGTGCGCGGCCATCCAAACCGTCAATGAAAGGAAATTGGCTCGCAGGAAAAAAAAAACGTGAAATCGGGATTAGACTCGCGACCGATAACGATTTGGGCGCAGATTCGCTGTATCAATAGTATAATATGAAAATTATATACGCAAAATTTATGCGATCAGCTTTTTTTAAAGGAGAGGCTCATGGATCACCAAAACGATAGCCAGTCGACTTATACCCCCTATGCGCCACCGGCTGCGGACGTGGTGCTAAAACCCGGCATGGAGGAAATGTATTTCATCCCTGGTGGTCGTTCGGTTCCTATAGGAAATGCCTTTACGTGGATTTCCAACTCCTGGGGCCTGTTCAAGCAGCGGGCTGGTCTGTGGATAGGGTTCATATTCGTCTACATGCTTCTGCTCGTCCTGTTGAGTCTCATTCCTTTTATCGGCAGCATTATTGCGGGATGTGTGCAAATACTGCTTGGCGCTGGTGTTATCTATTCTTGCGATCTATTCCGACGGGAGGGGTCGTTTACTTTCGGTGATCTTTTCGCCGCCTTCAACCGCAAAACCGGCTCCCTGCTGATCCTCTATCTGATAGCTTTTGGATTATTCTTAGTGGCAGCGATCATAGTTGGGATCATCTTTGGCGTCCTTATCGGCACCGGCATCATAGCGTCAGAAAACTTTACTGGTGGCATTGGTTCAATCTCGGGCTTAGTACCGTTGATCGTCATCATGGTGTTTTCTTGCGCGGCCATTTACGTCATGGCTATATGGTTCGCGCCCGCGCTGGTAATGATGCACGATGTCCCGCCGTTCAAGGCGCTCAAAATGAGTTTTTCTGCCTGCCTCAAGAACATTTTGCCCGGAATCGTTTTTTTCCTCGCGATGACCGTACTGTCGATCATCAGTACGATCCCGCTCTTTCTTGGTCTGCTGGTAACGATACCGATGTACCTTATCTGCTACTACACTTCGTACCAAGACATTTTTTTCAACAAGGATAATTGAGCGCGCACCTTGCCCCTCTCTCGCTTGTTTTTTGGAGAGGGGAGTCGTCTCGTGTACGCTTAAGCGGCAATGCGTCATTTTTCTGTAATAGAAATATGTGACCATGCCGCTTGAGGAGCTTCGTCAGAAGGTATGGGGAACCGCTGTGAGGCGTGACTTGCTTCTGCAAATAAGAATTATTATCATTTGCAAAACATTCATACATCACTGCCAGAAAGGAAGATTTTCATGCGCCCCTGCCCGTCTGACCGATGCAAAGCCGCGTCTTCGCCACTATTGGCGGTTGCAGTCAGTCTTTCCGGATTGTTCGTCAGTCAGGCCGCGTACGCTGTCCGACCGTTTATCACTGACGACGCCCGCATCGTCGATCACAAGGCTTGCCAGAGCGAGATGGCAATTCAAAGCGAGCGCGACAAAACCGAATACCGGGTGTTGCCCAGTTGTAACCTCACAGGGAATCTCGAACTGACGTTTGGCGGAGCCCGCAGCAAATACGACGACGGAGGAACGCGCACCACGGACGTGGTCATTCAAGGCAAGACCCTGTTCAAGTCCCTGGAAACGAACGGCTGGGGCTGGGGGCTGACGGTTGGAAACTCCCGAAAACCAGAGGTTCACCGTAAAGCGATTGCCAATTATTACGTCAATGTGCCGGTAAGTTTCTCGTTCCGCGATGACCGCGTCGTGCTGCATGCTAATCTTGGCGGGCTGCGGGAGAAGGAATTTGATCGGCATCGCATGACTTGGGGCATTGCCTCCGATATTCAGTTGGGCGAACGTACTTGGATGATTGCCGAAACGTTCGGCCAGAACCGGGGCAGGCCGCTCTATCAAACAGGCTTCCGCTACGCGCTGATACCCAACCATGTCGAAATCGACATTGCTTACGGCAACCGATTCGGCAGCAATACGAAAGAGCGGTGGTTTGTTGCTGGTTTGCGTTTGGTATCGCCAGCATTTTTGCCGTAGCATCACGATAATGATCGCGGCAATGGCTGCCCAGGCCGAAAGCCTGTTTCCCAATGAGCCATATGCAATGCCGGATTGCCGTCCGGCATTGCATATTTCCCATTGGAACGGCCATGAGTACCGAATTTTTGCTGAATTTCACCCCGCAGGAAGTGCGGGTAGCCATCGTCGAACAGGGCGTGGTGCAGGAGTTGCATGTTGAACGACCCGCGAGCCGGGGGATCGTCGGCAACATTTACCTTGGCCGGGTCGTCCGCGTCCTGCCGGGCATGCAGTCCGCGTTTATCGACATCGGCCTCGAACGCACCGCCTTTCTGCACGTCGCAGACATCTGGAGCGAACGCCAGAATAGCGATACGGCGCGTCCTATCGAAAAAGTCCTCATTGAAGGCCAAACCGCGATGGTGCAGGTGCTCAAAGACCCCATCGGCACCAAGGGCGCGCGGTTGTCCACGCAGATCAGTCTGGCCGGGCGATTGTTGGTTTATTTGCCGCAGGACAGCCACATCGGCATCTCACAACGCATTGGCGATGAATCCGAGCGCGAACAACTGCGCGAGCGCCTGATCCGCCTTGTTCCGGAAGAGGAATCGGGCGGTTTCATCGTCCGCACGATGGCGGAGAATGCCACCGACGAGGAACTGACCGCCGATATTGCCTACCTGCAAAAGCTATGGGGGGAAGTCCTTCATGCCTCCGGGAATGCCGAAGCGCCACACCTGCTGCACGAAGACCTGAGCCTTGTTCAGCGCATCCTGCGCGACCTGGTCAATGAGGACGCGACGCGCGTACGCATCGACTCGCGGGAAAATCTCGTGAAGCTCCAAAATTTTGCCGCCGAATACACGCCAAAGGTTCTTCCGCTCCTGGAACTCTACATCAGCGACCGGCCTCTTTTTGAACTGTACAACATCGAAATGGAAGTCCAGAAGGCGCTGGCTCGCCGCGTCGACCTGAAATCCGGCGGCTACCTCATCATCGACCAGACGGAGGCTCTGACCACCGTCGACGTCAATACCGGCGGTTTCGTGGGTGCGCGCAATTTCGACGACACGATCTTCAAGACCAATCTCGAAGCGGCACAGGCCATCGCCCGCCAACTCCGCCTGCGTAACCTGGGCGGCATCATCATCATCGACTTCATCGACATGGACAGCGCCGAACACCGGGAGATCGTGCTCGAAGAATTCCGCAAGGCGCTCAACTACGATCACACCAAGATCAGCCTCAACGGTTTCAGTACCCTGGGGCTGGTAGAAATGACCCGCAAGCGCACGCGCGAGTCGCTTGCCCATCTGCTGTGCGAACCCTGCCCCACTTGCAGCGGGCGGGGCGAAATCAAAACCGCCCGCACGATGGCCTACGAAATTCTCCGCGAAGTGCTGCGCGAAGCGCGCCAATTCAACGCCCGCGAATTCCGCGTATTGGCCAATCCCGAAGTCATCAACTTTTTTCTCGACGAAGAAAATCAATCACTGGCGATGCTCTCGGATTTCATCAGCAAGAAAATTTCACTGCATGCCGAAGCAAGCTACACCCAGGAACAATTCGACATCGTGCTGCTGTAAGGCGGAACCGGGCGTGAAGCCGGCCTTTGGGGCGACAGGCTTCTCTCTGCATGAAATGGCGCAAAGTTGGCAGTCAATGCTGCCCGCTTTCCGTTACATTCCGGTTGTTTCCGCAAAGGATTGAGCGCCGATGAGCCATGCCGCCCTCTTTACCCGCGAACCTGTCGTCAACAAGAAACGGGCGATCACTGCCAACCGGCTGATTGTGCACGGTACGCGCATTGCCTCCGTCACCGAGGCTCTCAATGCCGCTTGCCAATACTGGCCTGAACAGTATCCAGTACTTCTCAGCCTGGGTCGGCTTGTTCCCACGCCCGATCTGTTGGATTGGCAAATACCTCCCAACGCGCATGTGGAAATACCGGCGCAAACGCTGGCGCACCCGCGAACGCAGGCGCTCCTGCCGTTGCTCCAGGAAGCGGGGATTGGGGTCTGCCTGACGTGGTACACGCAAGGCATGGTGCTTCCGCCAGACGTGGACTGGCGTTTCATCCTCATTGACGGGCGCAAAAATCCAACCCCCGGCAGCGCGCCGGGACTGAGTCTGGCCTGGGGATTGCCTGATGTGGCAACCTTCAAACAGGCTGTCGCCAACGGCTACGATGGCGGGTCGGGGTGGTTTTTCCTTAATGGCAACCCCCCTGCGAAGGAACTGGCCGCCAGCCACATGCAAATCATCCGTTTGCTTAACCTGGTGCGCGACAACGGAGAAGTCCGCGACATCGAAAATGTGCTCAAGCAGGACGTGGCCTTGTCCTACAAACTGCTACGCTATATCAACTCGGCGGGGTTCGGGTTGATGGTCGAAATCCAGTCTTTCCGCCACGCGGTAAGCATCCTCGGTTACGAAAAGCTCAACAAGTGGTTATCCCTGCTTCTGGTGACGGCCAGCCGCGACCCTGGCGCACCGGCAATGATGCAGACTGCCATTGCCCGTGGGCGGTTCATGGAACAGATTGGCGCACATTTTCTTGATGAAACGGGCTGCGAGAACCTTTTCATCACGGGCGCTTTCTCGATGCTGGGTATCCTGCTTGGAACCTCGATGCAGACAATACTCGATGAAATGCTGCTGCCGGAATCGGTCACAGACGCCCTGCTCTACGATCAAGGTGATTACGCACAGTTCTTGCGCCTGGCCCGCGCGTGCGAGAGTTTCGATCCGAACGCGCTCATCCAGGCAGCAAACGATTTGCAGCTTGTCCCGGAACAGATCAATCAGGCACAACTCATCGCGCTCGGTTTCGCCGACAGCCTGCAAGCCTGAAATCATCCTTGATTGCAGCGCAAAAAAAAAAGCCGACAAGATTGTCGGCTTTTTGCTGTTGGCGGAAAACGCGCTTACTTCAGCGACAAAATCCAGGTAACAAGCCTCTTCGCCTCATCGGCGTTGACCGTTGCATTTGGAGTCATCGGCACTTGGCCCCACACCCCAACGCCCCCTTTGATCACCTTTTCAGACAGATTGGCAACGACATCTTTCTGTCCGGCGTACTTGACGGCAACTTCCTTGTAAGACGGACCGATCAGTTTGGCGTCAATCTTGTGGCAGGCTATACAGCCCTTGGCCTTCATCAAGGCTTCTTCGTCAGCGGCAAAAGCCGACGCGGAGAAAAGAAGACCCGCAGCAATTGCGACAGAAACTAATGCTTTCATCATTGCTCCTTTAAAACGAATGTTTTACGTGGGTGAGGCGATAGTACCCTGTTTGCGTGCTTTTGCCTACTATCGAAAGGTATCAGAAAGTATCAGTCATTCCGGTGTTAAACAGTCCATATTTCATGCGTTTTCCTTTTCCGTCAGTAGGCCGAATACCGAACCGATACCAGCCTGATTGCCGCTTTGTGGATACCCTATCCACAGGTCGATCCCTACCGATAGTAACAAGACCTGCGCGCGAGAGTGTATGATGTGCGTACTTAAGTTGAGGGCAGTAGTAACAAGTAGTGAGAGTATCGGGATTTCTGGCATGGAGTAGTCAAACGTGAGTTTTTTCGGTCACTTTTTCTCTTTTTTCCGCAGGAAATCCCTGCCTGAACGCATCGAGAATCAACTGGAGGAGCGCCGCCTGCGCCCCCGCGTAAATCCCAGGGAAGGTACCCGGATCCTCGTGATCGACGATTCCCCCACCATCCTTACGGCGATGAAACGCTTCCTCGAATCGGCGCAGTGCGTTTTTCTGGGCGCGCTGGACGCGAAGATGGGCATGGAAGTCGCCCTGACCCAGAAGCCGGACTTGATCTTTCTCGACATCGTAATGCCAGGCATCAACGGTTTCGCGGCTTTGCGCGCCCTACGCAAAAATTCCCGTACCCGCGAAACCCCCATCGTCATGATGAGCGGCAATGAACAGGCCAAGGCTCAGTTTTTCGGTGCACACATTGGCGCTGACGATTTCATGAAGAAACCGTTTTCCCGCTTTGAAGTGTTCGCCCGCATTGCCCGCTTGCTCGACACTGACCGGGTTCCACGGCGGCTCACCCCCGGTGCTTCGGAGGATGCCAGTCCGGCAGCAGCAGCTTCTCCTGAAAAGGCAACTCCCCCTCAAGAGCCGCAACCGCAAACCGAAGCAGAGGCTTCTCCCGCGCCATCCGCATCGAAACCTTCCAAGAAGGCTTCCCGGAAAGCTGCCCGTAGCGGAACTGCTTCGGTAATGCCAGCTGTTTCGGAAATGCCTGATGAGCCTTCCGGTCTCATACTGACGTCCGCCCAGATCGTCGAACCTTCTCCTGTCGTTCCCGAATCTGTTGCACAACCGCAGCCGCCGCAGCCCCCAGTAGAGAAAGAGCCTGTGGAAGAGCCTGTCGTACTGGTTCAGGCAGAGCAGGAACCCCCGCCTCCGGTTTCCGCGCAGGTGGTTTCCATCACCCCACCGCCTGTCCCGCAGTCTCCCTTCCCAAGCGTCTCGCCGGAATTGTTGTCCCGGATTGCGCGCTTGGCGCAACTCGCGCAATCCGACCCTGAAGCATTGAAAACTCTGGTGGTGCTTTCGGCGCAACTGGCTACCCAATACACAGCGGCAGCAAGGGCGGCAGTTTCTCAAGAAGCTGTCGCACAAGCACGAGCAAGAGCAACGTGATCGCAACGACGTAACTTCAGCACGCTAGTGCCACTAGTAATGGAACTCCGAAGTAGAACGAGAATCTGAACCGAGACAGGTAACCTCAAAGGCGGAGAGCTACTACATGAAACTAAACAGCAACAGCTTTACCGATGGGCAAAAAATCCCAGGAGAATTCGCTTTTGCCGTACCTGACGCAACCCATCACGTCCGCCTGGGCAAAAACCGCAATCCTCATCTTGCCTGGAGCGACGTCCCCGAAGGGGTCAAGAGTTTTGCCCTGATTTGCCTCGATCCGGACACGCCCTGCAAAGGGGATGATGTCAACCAAGAAAACCGTAGCGTACCTGCCGACCTCCCCAGGGTGGATTTCTTCCACTGGGTGTTAGTGGACTTGCCCGGCAAGTTTCGTGAAGTCTCCGTTGGAAAGTTTTCCGACGAAGTGACCCCGCGTGGCAAAGCTGGCCCTATAGCCCCCTATGGATCGCGGCGAGGCATCAACGATTTCACGGCCTGGTTTGCCAATGACAATGACATGCGCGGCGAATATTTCGGCTACGATGGGCCATGCCCGCCGTGGAACGATGAGCTTGTGCATCGCTACATCTTTACGCTTTACGCGCTGGACGTGGAGCGGCTGCCGCTCGAAGGGCACTTCAATGGCCCTGCCGTCCTCGCTGCCATACAAGGGCATATCCTGGCGCAAGCCAGCCTGACTGGGACGTATACCCTGAATCCGAACCTGCCGTAACACCTCAAGCGTCCTGAAGCACAAGAAAGTGCAAGTGCAAACGCCCGCAGGTTTTGAGGCCTGCGGGCGTTTGTTGTGGGGTGCCTGACGATGGCCTACTTTCACGAGCGGGCTGCTCACTATCATCGGCGCGGCCCCGTTTCACGGTCCTGT